>Ga0256407_10004272_pt1 | contig 24120 bp, 14 predicted proteins | sample RumenRJG_04DNA_FD_193489 | JGI IMG/M metagenome (GOLD analysis project Ga0256407, IMG submission 193489) | Bovine rumen microbial communities from Lethbridge, Alberta, Canada - RJG_04 | ecosystem: Host-associated > Mammals > Digestive system > Stomach > Rumen | place: Canada: Alberta... | reverse complement strand
AATCATTATTTCCAATAATAGGAAAAGAAAAAATTAAAAAGAATAAAATAAAATAATATATAATAGAATATAAAATTACTTATTAAAAATGATAAGATTAAATTTAATTTCTAATATTTTAAAAAAGAAGACAAAAATATTTTGAATTAAAAAAAATAATTAAATAAAAAATTCCAATATACGTGAAAACTTATAATAATATAAATTGTTTCAATAATTTAATAATAATTAATTTAATATTAACAAAAAATTTGAAATCATCAATTAATAAAAATTATTAATAAAATAAAGTAAAAAATGTCATCAAAAAAAGAAGAATTCATTACAAGTAGAAAAAATAGCTCAATAAGTATAGGAAGTAATAAAAGTGCAATTAGTTTATCAAATCCAAAAACTGATATAATATTTCAAAAGGCTTTTTTAGCAAATTTTAAAAATATTCCCTCAAATATTAATTTTAACAATTTTAATTTTGGAAAAAATATTCAAATACAAAATAATAATAATAATGAAAATACTCATAATAATAATTTTCCTTCATCTTCTTCTTTATACTCTATATCAAGTCCATTAAAAATTCAATCTCAAATTCAAATTAATAATTTATCTCCTAGTAATAAATTTCAAGAAAAAATTTTATTAAATGAAATTCAATTTATTCACTTAGTAAATAATATAAATACTATTTTTAATAAAATACAACAATTTTATTTACAAAATTATCCTTGTTCTAATGAATGTAATTATTGGATTGAACTTTTTAAAATTATTTATGATGATATTATTGAAAAGAATAAAGAAAGTAAATTTTTTGATTTAATAAAAAATACTTTATTATTAATGTTTTTTTCAATAATAATTATTTATATTATTAATATTCAAAATAAAAATAAATTTTGTTTTGAAGAAAATAAAAATATTTTAAATATACATAAGTTAATGAGTGAATCAATTTATGGAAATTCTTTAAATGATCCTAATATAAATGCAAAAGATGAATCACAAGTTTTGATGTTATCTTGTAAAGATATGAATAGTAGAATTTTAAAAATTATTAATCAATTGAATAAAATAAATCTTAATATTTCAAATAATTTATATAAATATTTTAGAAAAATTGAAATAGAGTCATTTGATAATATTTATAATTTCTTTAATGATGAAATAAGAGATGAAAAGCATAAACAAATGAAATTTCAAAATTTAAAAGATTATATTAATAATAATGATAATAATATTGTAAATAATAATAATTATGAATTATTTAATTATAATCAAAATATAGATAATAGAAGAACAGAAAATATAATTAAATCAATAAGTCAAATTTCTTTAAATAATCAATATCAATCAAAAACTTCAAATTCAAATATCAATAATAATATAAATAATAATAATTTTAAAAATACTTCAAAACAAAATAAAAAAATTCAAATATTACAAGGTAATATTGCGACAATAAATGGAATAAGTACATTTTATGATAGTTCAAATAATTTATTTTTATTTAGGAAACCAATAAAATCATCAACACCAATTAAACAAAGATTTCAAAGATACCCTCAAAATCAATCTACTCCAACAGTTCCAATATATAATAATACCAAAAATTTTCAAACAAATATAAATCAAAATAATAATAATGTAATAATGACACAAAGAGGAAATATATATTATGAGATTCCTCCACAAAATAATAATAATAATATAGTACAAAATATTTCAAATAAAAAAATTTATAATGGAATAAATCAAAATATAAATTATAATAATAATTATAATAACAATGAAAATTTAAATCAAAATATAATAAACAACAATTATGAAAATAATATAAATATAAAAAAAACACCAATTAAAGGAAAAAATATAATATTAGATGAAAATTTAAACGAATTAAATTTAAAAAATAAAATTTTAACATCAACAAATCAAAATTATAATACAACTTTAATACCATTTCCCCCAACAAAACCTTATACATTAGTATTAGATTTAGATGAAACTTTAGTTCACGTTCCAAAAAATGGTTCTTCAATTTTATTAAGACCTGGATTAAGAGATTTTTTACATTCACTTCTTCCTTATTATGAATTAATAATATTTACAACTGGATTAAAAGAATATGCAGATCAAATAATAAAATTTATTGAAAAAGATGAAAAATATTTTTCTTATAGATTATATAGACAAAATGCAACTTTTATTAATGAAAATTATTATAAAGATTTAAATAATTTAGGAAGAGATTTAAAAAAAACTATTATTGTTGATGATAAACCAATTAATATTAAATTACAAAAAGAAAATGGGATTATAATTAAACCTTTTATTATTGGAGATGAAAATAATGGAGATGATTTTATTTTATTTGATTTAATTAGAGTTCTTGTTAGAATTGCTAAAGAAAGACCTGATGATGTTAGAAAAAGTTTAAAAATGTATAGAGAAGAAATATATAATAAAATTAGTAATGATTGATTAATTTTTTTTAAGAAAGTATATTTAAATTTTGAGTATATAGAGGGTTATTATTAATTTTATTTAATGGTTTTTTTATTATTTTTTTTTATTTTTTAGGAATACAATTTAAATTTTGTTTTATAGGAGAAATAAAATAAAAAAATTTATAAAATTATTAAAGAAAATTTTTAAGTTTCAATACAAATATAAAAAGAAAAAACTTTAAATACTAAATTTATTTAATAATACTTTTATTATTAAATATATTATTTATCATTTCATTAGCATTAGTCAATTTGTTTAATAACCTAATTTTGTTCTCCTCCAATTTCTCTTTTTAGCATTATATCTTATAGTATTTCCTGTTCTATATCTTATCCAATTTGGAATTTGTCTATTTTGCTTTATTTTCTTACCAAGTCTCTTTTTTAATGCAAAAGTTTTCTAAAAAGTTAAAATTTTTCATTCTTACCATTTTCTTAGATATTTAAATAAAATTAATAAAATAATATTTTAATAATTATTTATTTGTTTAAAAAAAATTAAAATATTTATTTAAAAAAATTAATTTGTAATACATTAAACTTTAGGAATATAATTTTCAAAATGAGAAATATTTCCCCAATTAAATCTGGTTTGAATTTTTTTTTCATTTGATAAATCATCAATTGAAGTTGATTTATGAAAATTATAATATTTTTGTTCAGGATACATTTTTTTTCCTTTATTATTTTCTGTTATTTTTTTATTCATAAATCCTTCCCATTGTCCACTTCCTTGATTTTTACTTTTAAATAATTTAATATTATCTCCTTTTTTTTTATGAATTACTTTATTTTTATCTATTTGATATTTTAAATACATTTTTTGAAGTTCGTTAAAATTAGTCTTATCATAACAATATGGACTTTCTGAAAAATATAATGATGAACTCCTTCTTATTTTTTTCTCTTTTGTATTTCTTGAAAAGTCATAATCAGGATCAATTATTTTTTGAAAAGCCCTTAAGGAATTTTTATTATTTTTCCCAAAAAAATGTATTAAATGAACTCTATCAAAGAACATATTATTTGTACAATAATTTAAATTTTTTTCAAAAACATATTATTTAAAAAAAATAATGAACAAGAATTATTTGAACTTATATATTATATTAATTCTATCAAATATATTTATATGTCAGTAAAAATTAGATGAATTTTACAATTAATATTTACTATCAAATTTATTAAAAAAAACTTTGAGAGATTGTAAAATTTATCAATTTTTCTTTAATTCATAATTACTTTAAAAAAATAATAATGATATATGAAAAAGATAAAAAAATAAATTTAAAAAATATATACACAAATTATAATTAATATTATAATTTTGAATGGATTACAATTTAATTAATAAAAAAAATTTTAAAAAAAAAAATTCATTATTATTAATATAATTTTTAATGAAAAAAATGATAAAATAAAATGGGTTTATTATTTGAATGTGAATGTTCAAATTCAAATGGATATTCTATTCTTCAATGGAATACATTATCTAATAAATTATCAACAAAACAAATATTTCCAAATGTAGATGAAAATTATTTAAAATGGGAAAATAGAAAAAAATTAATAAAAGATATATTAAAAAAAGAAAATCCAGATATATTAATATTAGATGAAATAGATAATTATAATAATTTTAAAAAAGAAATTATTGATGAATTAAAAATTAAATATAATGGAAATTTTTATGAAAGATTAGATAAATATATGGGAATTTATATTGGAATAAATCCAAATAAATTTTTATTAATTGAACAAAAAAAAATAAAATTTCATGGAAAAAATAATGAATTTCAAAATGAAAGTAAATATCATTCTTTATCACCACAAATTTTTATTGTATCAAAAATACAAGAAATAAAAACAAAGGATATTTTTTATTTAATTGTTTCTCATTTAAAAGCAAAGAAAGAAAATGAAAATATTAGATTAATTCAAATAAATGAAATTTTAGAATATATAAACAATAATGGATTAAATAATGAAAATATTATTTTAGTAGGAGATTTTAATGCTCCACCAACAAGTGAATCAATAATTAACTTAGAAAAATTTGGAATGAGAAGTGTATTTGATTATAATAAATTAGAATATACTTATTTTCAAGTAAGAGATGAAATTGATAAAAAGATTATTGATTATATTTTTTATAAAGGTAATTTTATGTTTGGAGAAGAAAAAAAAAGTGATATTAAAATAGATGAAAATATAGGATTACCAAATGAAGAATTTCCATCTAATCATTTATATCTTAAAGCAATGTTTAAAATAAATTAAAAAATAAGACATCAAAACAAATAATTAATTATAAATTATAATATAAAAAAAATACATATAAATAAATTAATAAAAAAAAGAATAAAAGTATAAATATATAACTGAAAAAAAAATAAGATAAAAATGGATAAAGAAAGAAAAGCAATAATAAAAAATAGTGATATGACTGAAGATATGCAACAAGATGCAATAAATGTTGCTACAAAAGCTATTGATTCATATAATATAGAAAAAGATATTGCTTGCTATATTAAAAAAGAATTTGATAGAAAACATAATCCTACTTGGCATTGTGTTGTTGGAAGAAATTTTGGTTCTTATGTCACTCATGAAACTAAACATTTTATTTATTTTTATTTAGGTCAAATTGCTGTATTATTATTTAAATCTGGTTAATTTTTTGAAATATTGAAAATTATAATTTAAAAAAATAAAGAAATAAATTTTTTTATTTAAAAATATTCATTTTATTTTAAATCAATTTTTTAAAAATAATTACCTAATGAAGAATAAAAAATAATATATAAATTAATTATTTACAATTATTGAAATATAAAAAATAATTAATTTTTTTTTATTTAATTATTAAATCAATTAATTAAAAAATTCACGTATCTAAATATAATCATTTAAAAAAAATGACAGATATTCAAACAGAAAAAGCATTTCAAAAACAAGATGGAATAAACATAAATAACAAATATCTTTTATTTGGTCTCGAACTTCCACAAAAGGGTAAAAGAAAGAAATTAAAAGTAAAAGATGCAAATTATGGAAAGAAAAATAAAGGAAAAAGAATGAAAGCAATAAGATATTTTAAAAAAGTTGGTTTAGGATTTAATACACCAGCAGACGCAATTCAAGGTAATTATGTTGATAAAAAATGTCCATTTACAGGTAATGTTAGTATTAGAGGTAGAATTATAAAAGGAATGGTTTTGTCTTCTGGAAAAATGAAAAATACAATTATTGTTAGAAGAGATTATTTACATTGGATTAAAAAATATAATAGATATCAAAAAAATCATAGTAATATTCCTGCTCATTGTTCACCTGCTTTTAAAAGAATTTCTGAAGGAGATATTGTTACTATTGGACAATGTAGACCTCTTAGTAAAACTGTTAGATTTAATGTTTTACATGTACAATTTAATATGATTTTTGGTTCTGTTAAAAAACAATTTAAATTATTTTAAAAATCAATTTTTTATTGATATGATAAAATAAGGATTTACTAATAACAAAAAGATTAATTTTTTATTTAATTTATTTTTTAATTTTTTATTTCATTTTTTTTTATTTATTTGTATTTTAAAAAAAGTAAATATTATGTTTTATATTATATATATATTTTTTATTAGATATATTGCTGTTGTTGAATGTCAGTTGTAACTGCTTTATCCATTGCTTCCTTATTATAAGGAGTAATAAATGAAAGAATAAGAGAATCATATCCTGTTGAAATTAAATAATTATTATCATAAGTATAAGCAAGACCAGAACAAGTTTTAGAATGAGCAAAATATTCATTTAAAAATGCTAATCCTGCATTCATATCATAAGTTCTTATAATTCCCAAACTACCTCCTGTAGTAACATATTTTCCATCATTTGATATTGTTAATCCAAAAAGCTCATCAGCTTGATCCATTTTACCATATGGATTAGAAGATAAAACTTTTATTGGTTGAGGATATCTTAAATCCCATTGTGTTATTTTTCTATCTTGTCCAACTGATATTAAAATATTTTCATCAATTGGACTAATTTTGAAATTATTAACACCACCTGAACTTAATTGATATGATGCAATTCTTTTTTCTTTTGAAATATCCCAAATTAAAATTGATTTATCTTTTGAAGTTGTCATTAAATGAACATCATCTTTAAATAATTCAACTTTAGTTACTTTTTGTAAATGTTCTTTTAAATTACTAACCATTTCTTTACTTCTGATTTCCCATAATCTAACTTCACCTCTTGCTCCACCAGTAACTACAAATTTACTTTGACTATTCATAGTAATTGCAGTAACACCTCCTTTATGTGCATTGTCAATTTGCCATAATTGTTCTTCTCCATAAGTTCTATAACATCTTATATTACCATCACTCCAACCACTAATTATCATATCTTCGTTAAATTCTAAACATTGTGGTATAATTGATGGATTAATTTTTATTCTTGTTGAAACTGAATAATCATCTAAATTCCATATTCTAATTGTACCATCTAATGAACATGTTCCAAAACGATAATGGTCATCATTTAAATTAAAAAAGTCAATTATTGCATCAGTATGATTTTCATTTAATACAATATTACTTAAATCAGCTGCTCTAATTCTATAAATAAAACCTTTATCTGTTGAAGCTAAAAGTTGTATACCATCTTGAGATGCTGAAAGTGAATAAATTGAACCATATAAAGAAATTCTTGCTAATTCTTCACATTTTGGTTCATCAATATATAAAAGAACTAAAGAACCATCACCTCCTCCAACAACAATTTCATTTTTAGTTAATGGTACAATAGCAGTAACACCTATTGCACATATAATTTTATTAAAAACAATACTGCGATTTTTAACAAGTATACATACAATATCTCCTGAAGTTGTTCCTGCATATAAATACTTTTGATCATTTTTAGAAAAAGCAAGGCAAATATAATTTCTAACAAAATTTCCAGTTTGAACTTCACCTTTTTCTTGGGTTCCTTGATATGGATCAACATTCCATAAACAAACTTGATTATCACCACATGTAGCATATTGATAATTCCTTGTTTCATTTCCTCTTTCATCTCTAACATAACCACCCCAAATAGCAAAAATAGTAGGAAGTGGGAACATTGGTGTAAGATTAAGTACAATATTTCCTGTTTTCATATCCCAAATAAAAGTTCTTTTATCTTTAATATTTCCACAAGAAAATAAAAGTCTATCATCATCTGAAAAAGCAAGACAAGAAACTTCATAATCATGTTCACTTAAAGTATAAAGAATATTTCCAGTTTGATAATCCCAAACAAAAATATCAGAATTTTCACCACGTTGACCTGATGCAAGTAAAGTTCCATTATGTGAAAGAGCAATGCAAGTTACAACATCATCATGACCTCTTAAAATTTTTTGTTTATTTGGATCATTCATCTCTGCAATTACTATAACACCACCTGCTATATAAATATAATCTACTAAATTAGGATGTAAAAGTAATGTATTAGGAAGAAGTCCATTATATCCCATACCATGTTCGAGTTTAATTTCAAATTTATTTTGAACTTCCATTTTTTAAGTTATTTTTTTATTTTTAATTTTTTAAGAAAATTTAAAAAAATTTTTTATTTAAAAAATATTAGTTTTATTAAATAATATTTTTTTAATTTATCAAATTTAAATTACCTATATATAATAGGGAGTATCCATAAGTTTTTCATGAACACCCTCTAATTTAACTTTTGCATTAAATTGACTACATACTTCAGCAAATTTTAAAGCAGCAGGTTCTCTTATTGGACCATTCCAATTCCAATAATAAAATGTTTGATTAAAAGTAATATTTTCCATATCTTCAATAGGCATTCCAGTAGTATCCCAAATACAATGAAAATGTACTGGATTTGCAGTACCTTGATTTACATGTTGTGCTTGAAGATAAAATTCAAAATAATCTGGTGTTGTTACATCAGTATCAATTACTGTTCCACTTGGTGGATTTGTTACTTCTTTTTTTCCATCTTCACATTGGAAAAATTTAAGATCTGATTTTTTATTTACTGAAATTATAGAAAATTTAGGTTTAAAATTAGCATTATATCCTCCATTATTTATATCACCTGAAAAAAAAGCTTTAAATACTGGTAATTCATCTAAATATATTCTTTGTACTTGTTTTTCATTTCCTCCTTGTCTATATATTATTACATATTCAGGATATCTTTTATGTTTATTATAAAAAAATCCAATTGCATGAGATAAAAGAGAATTTATAGTTGATTGAAATTCAGTTTGTTCAGTTGAAGAATCTTTAAATTGAGTTAAGAAATTACATAATTGAGGATTATATGATGAAGTCATTACTAATTTAATTTTCTTTTTTCCAATTCTAGTTGAATTAATTCCAATTATCATTGAAGGTTTATTTCTCAATTCATTATTTATATTTATATGATATAATTCACCCCTAACTTTTACATTCATTTGATTCAATACATTTGAAAAATAAGACAATTTTTGATTTCTACTTTTATCAAGATTCATAATTTGAGAAGGAATACCAACTTGTTCATATAAATATTTTTTAATTGAAGGATAATAATTAGAAGTATGATTTGTTAAACAAATTAAAGCTATTTTTTTATCACCATTAAAATGAATTTCTCTTAATTGTTCAATAAATTGACTAGAATTTCTAGCATCAAAACATTTCATATCAGGTTTTTCAATATTTATACCTAAACATTTTGCAGATTTAATAATAGATTCAATATTTTTTTCAGCAGTATTTCTATGATCTCTTAATGTAATACAAATCCAACTATCTCTTGTAAATTCAAATGCTTTAATTAAATTAGTTAATCTAATTCTCCCATTTTGAACTTCTACTTCTGAATCTTTAAATTCAATTTTAGGTTCTTGTAATTTTCTACCATTTAAACTTAAAAATCCAGTAAAATTTGTTCCCCATTCATCACCTATTTCTTTTGGTGAAGGCTTTAAAATTTTTTCACCTGATTTATGATATACCTCTTTTTTATTAGAATTAGATAATAATTTATTAATTTCTGCAATTTTATTTAATTTCTGTTGAGGTGTATATTTTTCAGATATTTTCCTTTTATAATCAATACCTTCAAGACTGTCGTCATCCATTCCACATAAATAAACTAATTCAGGAATTAAAAATCTAGCATTTTCATTTTTATTATCAGAATTATCAGAACCTCTTGATAATTCCTTTAATAAAGGTTGACTTCTATCTTTAATTTCAATTTTATATTGTTGTTTATAATAATTATATAAACTAATATTAACAATAGTACCATCTTGTTGTTTTAAAGGAATTTCAGTATTATCAACATTTCTTTCAGTTAGTACATCTCCAATTTTATATATACGAAAACTTCCATATTGTGCTAGTACACTTCTCCCTTGAAAATAATCTCTTGCTGCAATATTAAAATCACCATTTTGATATTTTTTTTTTATTTCTTTCAATTTTTCTAAAGCACTTTTTCCACTTATAAATTTTGATTTATCATTAACTCTTAAATAAAGGCCTGCCTCAGTTATACAAGCAGCAGTACCATAACCTTTTAATTTATAAATACCATTTTTTAAACTTTCTCTATTTACATAATCAAAAAAACTTCTATCATCAAATCTAATAAAATTTTTATTAGCACTTAAAATAGATTTTATTAAAATTTCAATAAACGATTTAACTCTAATATCATTTTCTTTGAAACTATTAATTTTAGTTAAATCAATATTATTTGAAGTTTTAGATATTTCAACTTCATATTCTTGATCATTTAATACACATAATAAAGTATACATTTGTTCATCATTATCATTTGTACTACTAAATATCGAAAATCCACTTGAAATATATGGTTGAAAAATACCTTTTAATTCTTTTGATAATTGACGAAGTATTCTTCTTACAAGAGGATAATTATCTTCTGCTACTTCAGGTGTTATTTTAACTGAAAATTGTTGTGCATGTTTTTGTGATGGATTAAATTTAATTTTTACTAAATTACATAGAAGTTTTATTGTAGACTCTTTTTTAGAATCCCTTAATAATAAATTTAATGATGGCTTTTTTACATACATCATTTTTGGACGAAATTTCTTTGTAGAAAGTGTTAATTGTTGATTTTGGTCCATATAATTCTTTACTAATTATTAATTTGTGTAAGGTTCATTTATTTATACTTTTTCATAAGGATGAAAAATAATTATTTTATGATGTTTTTCTATGATTGAAAAAAAATTATTTTTGAAAATTCATATTTTAATTTAATAAATAAATTATATGATTTATTTAAATACTATTTTTTTAATTTTTAATATATATATATTTTTAAATATCAAAATTCTATTCACTGTTTTAAATTGTTATTTTAATGATAAATAATTTAATAATATAAATCAAAGATAAGTTTGGAATTATTTGTTATAATAATGATTAATTTTATAAATTATTTTATGTTTTATTTATTATTTATTTGATTAAATCTTTTCAATTGATTTTTAATATTAATATTTTAATTTTTAATAAAATATTATACAATCCTAATTCAATGGACGAATCAAAAATAAAAATAATATCAAATCATAATAAAGAATATATTCTAAATATTTTAGGTTCAATCTATTCTTTTTCAGAAAATAATTATAAACATCCAATTAAACCTTCTGATTTAGAAGTTATTGTTACTCATACCATTAAAAAAAGAAATATTTATTGTGAAATAAAAGTAATAAATTCATCATTTGATGCAGAGAGAGATTTAAATAATTTAAAAACAATAGATATAGATAATAAATTTGAATTCCCACAAAAACCAACACAAAAATTGAATTTAAATCTTTCAGTACATTTAAAAAAAAACCAAATATTTCAACCAAATAATTTCTCTTTTTATATAAAAGATATAAACAATAATGAAATAAATGAATTTAAATTTCCAAAAAATGAAAAAAATGTTTTATTTTTTTATTCAAGAAAATGTGATATTCAAATATTACATTCAATTAATAATTCAATTAATTTTATTCAACAAAATGCTGAAATATATGAACAATTTGAAAAAATATATTATATTTTATTAATAAATAAAAATAATGAAATTAATGACTTTAGTAATATCGTTAATCAAAAAATAAATTATTTCAAAGATGTTCCATATAAATATAAATTAATTTTCTTAAAAAATAATTCTGAAAAAAATAAACCAATTAATATTTTTGATACAGAGGACTTTTACTTTTTTATAATAAATTCAAATCAAAAAATAATAATTTTAAATCATTTAACAAAATTTCAAAAAAAATTAAAAAAATTAATAAATAAAGAAAATAAAAAAACAAAACCTGATTATAGTCTATTATTATCACAATTATATTATTTTTATAAAAATATTACAAATCTCCCATATCTTTTTATTTTTGAATCATCTTATTCAATAAAATTAAAAATAAATGATGATTTTTTTTCAATAATACCATTAAAATTATTAAATTTTTCAGCAAGAGGAGAAATAAGGACTAAAGAATATATACTATTGAATAACTTAATTGATGAATTACATTTTAAAAAATCAATGAATAATTTAGAAGAAATTCAAACACATGATTTTGATTTACCTTTAGAAAATGTTACATGTATGGAATGTCTAAGAAAAATAAGAAATGATGAAGGTTTATATATATGTGGTTGGTGTAAATTTTATTATTGTATTCAATGTACTGAAGAAAAATTACATTTACATTTAGATTTAGAAAATTATAGAAAAAGTTTAATTCATCAAGAACATAATTTAATTTATATTACATCAAGAAATCCAGATCAATTAAAAAATATTGATTTAAATAAATTAGGAAAAAATTTGTTGTTTTCTGTAAATCAATCTCAATTAACATATGAGCATAAAGCAATTTGTAATGGATGTGAGTGTTATTTAAACAGATTAAATCATAAAATTAGATATTTATGTCTTAATTGTAGACCAGGAAGAAGAGTTGATGGAGGATATGTTGATTTTTGTTTTGAATGTATTAATGCAATGAGAACAAATGAAATAAGAAGAAAAGAAATTGAAGAATTAAGTGTTTTGGAAAGAGATTTAATTGAAGGGAATAAAAATATATCTATTCATCATTCACATTTACAGCATGCATATTTAACTTTACCAATTGCTGTTAATGGGGACAATTATTATGAATTTTAAATAGTATTAAATTAATTGTTTAATACATATTATAATATTTATTAATTGATAAATTAAGTTTATTTAAGTGTTTTAGTTTTTAAAAAATAAAATTTTCTAAAAATTTCCTTTTAATATTTAATTGAATCTTTTTCAATTTCAGCATTTTTTGTTAAATATTTTTGATTTCTTTCATTTTTTTCTAAATTTTTATCAAAGTTTTCTCTCATTTTATTCATATTAGGATTATAACTATATTTTTTAATATTAGGATCATTATCATAATAAAAAACATTTTTAGGCTTTTCAAAGAATTTTTTCTTATCAAAACTAAGGCTTTCTTTCATCTTTTTATCATCTTTAGGTAATACATTTTTAATTTTACTTTTAATTTCTTTAACACCTGAAAATGAAGTATCTTTGTTAATATTAGGTAAATTATTTAATTTTTCTTTTCTTTCTCTCATATATTTATCATATTTAATATTATTTTCAGTATAATCATAAGGATCTCTATAAATTTCTTTTGTTTTAAAAGTATTATTTTCTCCTGCACCGTTCATTAATTTTTCCCAATCTGATATTCCATCTTTTTTATATATTTGTGCATGTTCTTTATATGGTTTATCTTTTAAATTTATAATATTATATTGTCTTGCATCTTCTTCTTTAAATCTTTGATATGAGCATTTATCTTTATTATCTTTTAATGGTTTCATATCTTTTAATATATTATTTTTTTCAACTTCATAACGCATTCCATATCTTTTTTTTTTTGCTTTTTCTTCATCAATCATTTTATTTAAAGCATTATTATCTACTGTTTTTAATGATATTAAATTATAAATATCACTTTGTCCTTTTGCACATCTTGGTAAATTCTTTTTATATTCAATTCCCCAATTTTTTTGTGTTTCATTTCTTTTTTCAATAAATTCTTTTTCTTTTCCTTCATCAAAGAATTTTCCTTTAATAATATTATAATCATTATTTTTATAAAACATTTTAGCAGTTCTATATTTATTTATTTCTTTCTCAAGCTCAATTTTTTCATCATGAAATTGTTTATATTTAGTAGAAATTAAATCATAATCTCTTGTTTTAACATGATTATATTGAGGTTTTTTTCTTATTTTATCAAAATTTTCATTATCTTTTGGTCTATTTTCTGGTTTATCAAAATGATGTTGTGATAAAGGTAAACATGAAATTATATTATATGGTACTTTATGTGGATTTAAATTTTTCCTTGTATTAATTGGGTCTTTCATTCTAGGATAATTTGGGTCATTTTCAAAACCTTTTAGTTTATCTTGTAAATTTATAATATCATATGTTTGTTCAATTTTTAATTGATTATCTTTATTCTTTACAATTGTATTTATTAAATTTTGTTTTTCTTGTAATCTTAATTGATTATCATAATTTGAATCAGAATATTTTTGTAAAATTGGATTGAAACTTCTATCATTTTCTTTAATTAATCTATGTGTTACTACATAAGGTCTTGGATTTTGTCCCCATTCTAGATTTGATTTACTATAATGATAATCATTTACTGCATTTGCCCAATTAAATCCATATGTTTGAGTATGATTAAAGAATTGTTGCATTTTTTTTATATTATTTTTAAGAAGTTATTTTTAATTTATTTGAATTTATTAAATAATATATTACATAAATATTATGAAATTAAAAGTAAAATATATAATGTATATGAAAGTTAAAAAAATTAAGATAATTATAATATAATTATAAAAAATCATTGAATAAATCTTGTGAAAAAAATTCAATGAGAATTTTCATTAATTGTTAATTTACAATTTTTCAAAATATCATAAAGTATCATTTGAATAATCTTAAAATCTTTAAAATAGTATATATATCTTATTATAATATAGAATAATATTTAATAAAATAATACCAAATAAAATATATTAATAGTATAAAAACAATCTTGATAAAATTGATAAATAATTAATCATAACTTTTCAAACATTCCCAAGGAGTATTTCCATATTTATTTACTATAGTTTCATCTGCTCCATGAGCAATTAAAATATTTATTAAATCAAGTCTATTATAGATATAAGCATAATGTAAAGCTGTATTTAATTCATAATTTTGAATATTAATATTACATTTTTTATCCAATAAAAATTGCATTATATGAATATTATAAACTTTTATTGCTCTCATTAATAAAGTATCACCAGTATATTTTTCTTGATGATTTATATCTCTAAATCTTAAATTTCTATATTGTTCAAAAAATAATTCAGTTTGATTTTTTTCTAATAATAAAAGTAATTGATTAAATGCTTTTGTATTTGGATTTTCTTTTTCAAGTTCTTGAGTTCTCATCAATGAACAATATTTTGAAACTGGACTTCCTCCTAAACTTTTTAATATTTCCATATCTTGTCTCCATTTTATTTTTAATAATTTTTGTTTTCTACTATCTAATTTTTCCATTTTCATTTTTTCTTCTGTATCATCTTTAACTAATTTAATTTGAAATATAGATTCTTTTTTTAAAGGATTCCATTTCTCAATTAATTTATTTGTTTCATGAAATTTGAATATAATATTTTTATTTTGCATTTCATCTATTATTGTAGAAATTTTATTTGATTCTTCTAAAATATTTTTTCTTTTTCCTGATTTTTGAATTATATCATGAATTGAAATTCTCCTTTTTTTTTTTGCTAATATTTCACTGAAATGAAATTTTACTATTTTTTTTCTTTCTTTTTTATTTTCATTATCATTTTTTTCATTTATTGGTAAATCATATGAACAATAAAAATGTATAAATTGTTTATTAATATTATTCATTTTTTGTATTTTATTATTTGATTTAAATATTCTTAAAGAAATATTTCTAATTGAATCTAATATTTTTAAATTATTATTAATTAATGAAGTTTTTCTATGATTAAATTCTTTTTCTTTATATTTTGCATCATAAATATAATATAAAATTAAATTATAGCAATCAAAAAAATGATTACAAATATAATTAAAATTTGGTATTAATCTATTATTATTTTTTGAAAAAAATATATTTAGAATAAATGATTCAAAATTTTTTAATATCTTTCCTACTCTAGATTTTTGACAAAAATTTTTAAAAATTGATTTCATTAATTCCTTATAGTCTTTTTCTTTTTTTGTATATTTTATTTTATTCGTTTCTTCTATAATATTATTTATTTTTTTATAAATTATATTTGTGAGAAAATTTTTTTTATTTTGATTAAAATTAATTTTCTCAAATGATTTAGTAATTATTTTTATTTTTTCTCTTTGTTTATTTAAATATTGATTAATATTAATTTTAAAAGGTTTTTGAATAATAGTACTTTGTCTTTTAAAATTCTTTATAAATTTAGGATAATCATTTAAAATTTCTGATACAATTATAATTTCTTGTTTCCCATTTCTTACAGTTTTATTTTTATTGTCATTTCTTCCTTTTGTTAAATTTCTTACTAAAATATTATTTTTATTATTTATTTTTTGATTAAATCTAACAGTATTTTGTTTTTTTATATTTAATAATTCTTTTGGGTTATATAAAGTTTTTGTTCTTGTTATTACAGTTATTGTATCTGCTGGATTTCTTATTGTTTTTCTCTTTGTATTTATTTTTGGTATTATAATACATTTTTCATTTGAACCATATGAAATTTCAGAAAAAAATCCCTCATTATTCTCACTTATTTCACTATTCATTTCATCTAAATTATCTAAAAGAATATTTGAAAGAGAATTAGTAATTTCAGCATCACTATTTATTCCTTCAGTATTATAATTATTTGAACTATCAGATTGTAAATTAAAATAATTCTTATTTGATTGATTTAAAGTTTTACAATCAAATTCTTTTTCTTTTTTTGTTAATTTTAAAGTTATTTTTTTCTTTGTACCTTTAAATTGATTAAGAGTTTTACTATTATTATTATTTAAAGTATTAATATAATTGTTTGAAAAATTGTTATTATATAATCTTATTGATGAAGAATTTTTTGAATTATTTTCATTTTCTGTTTTAGTCTGATAATTTGTCATTGGGGTATGAATATTTGAAAATATTTTATTTTTTTTTTTTTTTTGTTTTTTTTTTTTTTTAATTTTTTTTTTATTTTTGATTTTTTCTAAAACTTTAGTTTTTTTTATTATTGGACTTGAAAATTTCTGTTTTTGGACTTTTATATTATTTTTTAAATCATTATTTCTGCTTTTTCTAAAATAATTATCAATTTTTTTGGTTTTATTCTTTTTTTGACTATTTATTTTGGGTAATTTATTATTACTAAAATTAGCAAAACTCGAATGAATACTTAAATCTTCTTCTTCATCTGAATAATAGTCATTTTCCATTACAATAAATTTTTCTATTTATCAAATAATTTTTTTTTACAATAAAAAAAATATATTTCATATATATAAATATTTAAAAAGAAATTAAAATAAAAGATATTTAAAAATACCTAAACAAATTAAATTTAATTTTTAATCTATTTTTTTTCTTTATCATCATTTTTCAACCACTTATCAATAATCTCTAAAAGTAAACCATAAGTTCTTTGATCAATTAAATCAATTTTTATTTGCAATTTTTCACTATCAAGATCTTCAATTCCATTTGGACATTCTTTCATAATTAATTTGACAACTTGTGTTAAACCTTCATTTGATAATATTCTAATTTTATCAGTTAAATTCATTTTTTCAGTCATTGATAATCCACCTTCAATATTATTAATATTATTTTTATATTCATTTTTTTCTTTTTTACCGCTTGATGTAATATAATTTTTAAATTGTTTATCCATTTGTTTTTTAAATACTTTTTCACAATGATTTGCCATTTTTACAATTTCACTTCCTTCTCTATTATAAGTTTTACAATTTTTCCAAATTAAATCTATATCATTGTAAAAATCTTGAAACGTTGAATATTCATTTTTTAATAATTTTGATTTTGCTGTACTTAAATCCATTGGATGTTTTATTATTGTTGGATAATCTAATAAATTTAATCCCATATAATCAACTGGTTCTAAAAAATCTATTGCCTGATTATCATTTTCTAATGTATGAAATACTTTTTTTATTTTTGTAATATCTTCTGATGTTATTGGATTTTTTAGGAAAGGTGGTTCTTTATTTGATGACATTTAATAATTATTATTTTTTATTTTTTTAATTTATTATGGTTAATCAATATTTAATTATTTTTTTAATTATTTGTTATTTTTATTTTTTTTTAATTTTATTATTTTAAACAATTTCTTACTCCTTTTTTTTCCTTTAATATAACTTTATTTTTATAATTCTAATTTCAAATTTTTGTTTATTCAAAAATTTATAATAATGATAAATTTTATATAAACTTAATGACTATAAATCAATTAATTTTAATAATAAATTATCATACCTATAAATACAAATTAAATTGATTGAAAAAAATAAAAATAATATTATAAAAAATCTATGTTATTATTTTTTAATCTTTCAATAATTACAAATCCTAAAAAAATCATATTTCTCTCACATTTATTTCTTTCAATTATTTGACTTTGTAAATAATTCATTTTAACTATTTTTCCAGCTAAAGCAATAACAATTTTATCTCTTTTTATAAATTCATTAACTTTTTCTTTAAAATTTTTAGGAATAGATTCAGGTTTACATAAATTTTGTATAATACTAGGATTACCTTTAGAAAAAATTTTAAAAAAATTATCATTAATATCTTTAACAATAACTGTTTTTTTATATGAATTTTCATCACATTCAAAATTTCTAACAATACCTAATTCATAATGTTCTTTTAAAATATTTTCTTCATCATCAGAATTTAAATCTTCATTTAAATCAGAATATTTTTTTTTAAGTAATTTAATTTTTTCATTTAAATCTTTTTCTTGTGATGGTCTTACAAATGATGCAATTGTATCATCAAAATTTTGACATAATGTATCTTCATTAAATTTTGATTTATAAATTAACCAATTTGAACATTTAAATAATAATTGATCAATTGGATCATTGCAAGTTAGTTTATTATTTACAATGGTTATCTGATGACATGAAGAAATATTTTCAAAAAACATTTCTTTTAATTCGCTTATTTTATTTTTATTTATAAAACAATTTCTTTTAGATTTGTAATAATAAAAAATTTCATTTGAAAAATTTGAAAAATTATTTGTTAAATTATCAAATTTATATTCATTTCCTAATTCAAGATATTTGATTGGCAGAAAACCATAAATTTGAATTTTTTTATTTAAATTTAATGGAATAGGTGAAATATATTCATTTATTGTATTTTTTTCACAAGAATCTACACCTAATTTAATATCTTCACAAGAGTTTTCATTTGAATTATTAAAAAAGGGAGCAGACATTTGTGATAAAAAAATATTTTTTTTAGATATTTTTTTTTAAATTAACAAAATTATAAATAAATTGTTTTTTTACTATAATAAAATATTATTTTACAATTTTTAAAATTTTATTTATAATATTAATAAGGATTATCATTTCCCTTATCTAAAAAATTAAAAAAATATATATTTACATGTTAAAATAAGAGTATCTTTTTCTTTTTCTATATAATTATCAATAGGAGAATTAAATTGATATCCATTTTTCATTTTTTTAGCAAAAATTTCCCAAAATTGATTCCAAAATTCTGCTGTTGTATCATCAGGTTGTTCCATACTAAAATAACTATTATAATAAAAATGTTGAATAAATTTTTTTATCAATTTATCTGATGTGGTTATTCCATCTTTAACTTCTTGTGGAAAAATAAATATATTCTTTAAATTTGCTTCATTAAATAATTTTTCTGCTGTTTCATTATAATTATTATGTTTTAAATAAAAATATATTGATAAAAGAAGATAATTATAATTTTGAGTTTCTTCAAAAGTCCTATTTTCAACATTAGAATTAAAAGCTTCCATTATATTCTTTTCTTTAAATTAATAAATATTTTTTTTATATTAATTTTTTAAAATATTTTTTGAAAAAAATATTAATTTTAAAAATAAATGCTTATAAATATAAAATATATTATATTATTTTGAAAATCCTTTTTAATATTTAATTTGAATTTGTGTTTAAATTATTTCATTCATATAAAAATATTGTTAAATAAATATAAAAAATTTATTTGGAAGAAAAATAAATAGTTTTTTATAGATAATTATAAATAAATTTTTATCAATGAATAGAAATTTAAATTTAAACTAAAATAAATGTTTGAAGAAAAACCAATTCCAGGAGAGATAAGTCAAATAAACTTTGATATAAACATGAAAAATAAAGTATTTATTTTAATAATAAATAAATAGGATATCAATGATAATAAAGAAAATATTAATTCATGTAATATTCAAAATTCTTTACAAAAAACAAAATTTGATTCAATGATAATAGACTCACAAAATATTCAAAATCAAAATTCAAATAAATTAAATGAAAATAAATCATTATTAAATAATCAAGAAATTTTAATATATTCACAAAATAATAATTATCAAATAAAAGATTCTTCAACAAATGCATCATCAAAGGAATTTAATTCAAATTTTTTATACACAAATAAATCAATTGTAACAAATCAAATTGATTATTTAACATTAAATAATAATAATAAAATAAGTTCTATAATAAATATTTATTTTGATAATGAAAAAGAATCAATTCAAAGTGCAAATGAATATTTAGATGAAATTTATTTTAATTTATTAAAAGAAGAAAAAGAATTAAATAATATTTATGGTTATATGGAAAATCAACCAGATATAAATGAAGAAATGAGAGCAATATTAATTGATTGGTTAATTGAAGTACATTTGAGATTTCATTTAAAAGAACAAACATTATATATTACAATAGGAATAATAGATATTTATCTATCAAATAATATAATACAAAGGTCAAAACTTCAATTATTAGGAATTACTGCATTATTAATTGCATGTAAAAGTCAAGAAATTTATTATCCACCTATAAAAGATTTTATAGATATTACAGATAAAGCTTATGAAAAAAAAGAATTAATTCAAATGGAATATTATGTTTTATCTATTTTAAATTTTAAAATTTTATTTCCAACTGCATGTGATTTTTATGATATAATTTCTCAAATTTATCATTTTAATTCACAACAATATTTTTTAGGAAAATATTTTATGGAATGTGCTCTTATTGATTATAGAATGACAAAATATCATTCTTCAATATTAGCTTGTTCATGTGGTTATTTAGTAATGAAATATTTTGGAATTAAAAATTATAAAATGATGTATGAACCATTAATGAGTAATGAAATTTCTCCTCAAAAAATTGTAAAGCAATGTGGAAAAGAAATTTGTATTTTAATAAGAGGTTTAAAAAAAACTTCCTTGAAAGCAACAAGGGACAAATATTCATTAAATGAATTTGAAAAAGTTTCTGAATTATGTGATGTAGAAAATTAATTTTCATTTAATCTGGAATTTAGAATTTTTTTAATTTATTATTATTATAACATTTATAAAAAATTGTTAATTTAATTTTAAAAATATTTTTTATTTTTTATAGAGATAATATTTTCAAGAAATATAATGAAAATAACATTAAAAAAAATAATAAATATAAATTTTAATAATATATTAAATGTATTAAAATATATATTCATACAAGTATTTATAAAAAAAGTAGTTTTTTATATTTAATCATGAATAATATATGAATTTTAATTATATCATTTTATTATTAAATCCAAAATTAAATTAGTAAAAATAAAATGAAAAATTTATTTATAATTTGTTTTGTGAATTGTCTGATAAATAATTAAATGAAAAGATCACCTTCAATTGGAAATCAAGATATAAAATCAGTTTATAAATTATTTGATATTGAAAATATAAATACTTTAAAAATGCTAACCAAAGAATTAGATCCAGAAGAATTAAGTTTAATTCGTGCAAGACATAATGAAAAAAAAGAATTATCTGAAGAAGCAAATTTATTAAAAAATTTTGTAAATGAACTAAAAGAAGATATGCAAAATAATTATGATAGTAATAATAATTTACCAAAGATAACAATAAAAAAAATTAATTCTAGAAAAGCATCTAATAGTTCATTAATTAGTTTAAATTCAAATCAATCAAATTTAAAAAGAAAAAGTTTTGATATAATTGTAAAGAAAAGAGAATCATTTAATAAAAAAAATAGTGATGATTTTAGGAAAAAGTTTATTAAAAAAATATCAGTTAGAGAGCTTCATTCAAATAAATTAAATATAAATTATGATGATATGAAACAAGTAACACCTAAAAATTCTGCTTATGATTTTATTGAAAATGATAAATCAGATAAGAATGTAAAGAAAATTGGTATGAAAATTGAAATTCTTCCTCCTGAAAATAATAATGAAAGTGATAATAAAGTAAATAATAATAAAATATTCATTAGACAACCTTTTAGAGATAATGATAATATTGTACAAAAAAATTCAATAAATTTATCTATGATAAATCCTAATAATCTTAGTTTAAATACAAATTTAAAATTAATTTCAAATGAATTAAAAAATACATTTTTACATGACAATATAATTAATATTCCAAATAGTGATGAGGAGGGAAATAGTTCTTTAATTGAAAATTCTGGAATATCAAGTAATAATATTTTAAAATTAAATGAATTAACAAAAGAAATTAAAAATAGTTTTATTGGTGAAAAAAAACAAAAAACTAAAATCAAAGAATCAAAAAATTATTTAATTGATGATATTATTGAAAATAATTCAATACACAATTTAAATGCTCAAAATAATGAAGAAGAATGTATTGATATTAATTATATTGAACAAAGATATAGGATTTTACAAAAAAAAGGATATGTTTATGATTCATTAGATGATGAAGAAAATATTGATGAAGAAAAATTATCTTTTTTTATTAGACCAGAATCTCGTTTTATTATTTTTTTTGATTTTTTAATTAATTTTTGTTCTTTATATTATTTAATTTATATTCCTTATTATTTAGGTTCAAATGAATTTTATTGTAAAAATGATTATTTTTTTAATAAAGAAAATTTATTTGAATTATTTGTTGATTTGATATATTTTATAGATTTAATTTTACCTTTTTTTATTGCTTTTTATAATTTTGATGAAATTTTAAAAACTGATTTTAAAGATATTTCAAAAAATTATCTTTCAGGATGGTTTATTTTAGATTTAATTCAAGTAATTCCTTTTAAAACTATTATTAAATTATTAGATAAAAAATGTAAAAAAATAGAATTTTTCAATAATCCATTATATCATAAAGATTATTATTATTTATTACTTTGTATTAGAATGTTAAAAATCTTTAAAGTATTATCAAAAAATAAATTTCTTGAACTTTTATCACGTTTTTTAAACGAGATTGAATATTTTAGTAATTATTTAACAATTTATGAAAGTATACTAATTTTTTTTATAGCTATTCACATAGTTTCAAATATATTTATTTTTATAGCAAGAAATGATTATCCAAATTGGATAACTGTATTTGGATATGATGATCATCCTTATTTAAAATTATATTTAATAGGAATTTATTATACAATAACAACTTTAACTACAGTAGGTTATGGAGATTTACATTGTATTTCAACAAATGAAAAAGTTTTTGGAATGTTCATGGAAGTAGTTGGAATTTTTGCTTATTCTTGGGCATTAACTTCAGTAAGTAATTATGTAAAAGTTTTAAATGAAAAAACTGAAGAATATGAAAAGAATTGTAAAATTTTAGAAGAAATTAAAATGACTTATCCTAAATTATCTGAAGATTTATATGAAAAAATATCAAGATATTTAAAATATAAACAAGAAAAAGAACAATTTGATAAAAATATTGTTATTGAATGTTTACCTATTAATTTAAGTAATATTTTAGTTTATGAAATGTATAAACCTATAATAAATAATTTTATATTTTTCAAAAATTTTGAAAATGTTGATTTTGTTGTCAAAGTTATTTTGAGTTTGAAACCAATAATAGCTATGAAAAATGATATTTTAATAAAAGATGGAGATATAGTCGAAGATATTATTTTTGTAAAAAAAGGAAAATTAAGTTTAGAACTTCCTCTTGATAAAAGGAAAAAAGTTAATTCCTTATCAAAATCTAAAAATACAAATATAACTTTTCAAAATTCTATAATTCAAAATTCATCTTTAAATAATTCACAAAATTTATTTCTTCTAAAACAATCAACTAATATTGATAATAATAATCCTTTTTCTAACAAAAGAAAATCAAGTATTTTTGATAATGTTCAAACATTTAATCAAATTCAAACAATTAAAAAAAAAAAAAAA
>Ga0256407_10004271_pt1 | contig 24136 bp, 18 predicted proteins | sample RumenRJG_04DNA_FD_193489 | JGI IMG/M metagenome (GOLD analysis project Ga0256407, IMG submission 193489) | Bovine rumen microbial communities from Lethbridge, Alberta, Canada - RJG_04 | ecosystem: Host-associated > Mammals > Digestive system > Stomach > Rumen | place: Canada: Alberta... | reverse complement strand
TCTTTTTTTAAAAATTCTTCAAATTCTGTTATGTCGTATTTTTTATCTAAGATTTCTGCTTGGATTAATGCTCTTTTTTTTTCTGAGTCATCTGACATTTTTTTTTTTTTTTTTTTTTTTTTTGGAAGGGAATTTTTTTTTTTTTTTTTTTTTTTGGGTTTTTTTTTTTTTTTTTTTTTTTTTTTTTTTTTTTTTTTTTTTTTTTTTTTTTTTTTTTTTTGTGGTTTTTTTTTTTTTTTTTTTTTTTTTTTTTTTTTTTTTTTTTTTATTAATTTTTTTTCAATTTAATTTTTTGATTAATTATTTTTTTCAATTTTAAAAAATTATATAATTAAAAAAAAATTAATTGAAAAAAATAATAAATTAATTTTATAATAATATTTTCAAACGGAAAAATTGATTGAAAAAGAAATTTAAATATTTAAACAAAAACAAATTGACTCAAATATATTAAAATAAATCATTTAGGAAATTATCATATTAAACGCCTTTATTAAAAGATAAAAAAGTCTAATATTTCTATAAAAAAAATTTGAAATGAAAAATTTTTATATTAATATATATAAATTTAAATTTTATAAATTCTATATATTTTCAATAAAAATTACACTAATACCAAATACAAATTAAAATCATTTAGTTTAATAAAAATAAAAAATAAAGCATTTATCCATATTGTACTTTTCCTGTCAAAATGTCATAGTAAAGAAACAAATAATTTTTATTTATAATTTTACTATTAATGTAAATAGCGAGCAAAAAATACATACAATATGAATAATATTTATTATAATAAATTTAAGATTAAAGTGCTATTATGATGATAATAGCATTAATTATATATATTATTTAATATTCTCTTTCATCATCAAAAGAAATATCAAAATATTCATTATTATTATTACATAAAAAATTACTTTGAAGATCTAAATTTTTTCTATCATCTTTTTCATTTTTATTAACAAAATTATTTTGATACGACAATTTAGAAATTGTCGAATTTTCTTTAAAATTATTATTAGTTAAAGTACTATTTTCAGTTGAAGGAAGAGGATAATTTCTAAAATCTTTATTAAATTTAATATCATTATTAATATAATCATCATATTTTTTTTTAAGAGAAGAATGAAATCTATTTTTAATCATATCAGTAGTTCTATTCTTAAAATAAGTATGAATTTTTGACCATTTAGGACCAAATTTTTGATACAATTGAATAAGAAGATTATCTTCTTCAACTGAAAATTTATTTTTATTAATATTTGGTGCTAAAACATTTGTATATCTATCTCTTATTTGTTTTCCATTTCTAGTTTGAATAATTTTACTAATTTTTGACCAAGATTTACCATATTTTTCAATTAAACTTATTATTAAATTATCTTCATCTTTTTTCCAAGTTCCTTTATTTATTCCTGGCTTTATTCTTTTATATCGACTAAAACATTGAAGTGGTGTTTTATTATGAAAATATGATGCTACTTCTTTCCATTTTTTCCCTTTGTAATTTTGAACTAAGTTTATTAAATCTAAATCTTCTTCTTTTGTCCATTTTTTTTGATTTATTACCTTTTTTATTAAAAAAATTTTTTCTTTTTGTTTATCCCCCATTTATAAATTATTATTTTGGTAAAGAAGACAAATCTTTTCCCTTTTGTATTATTTTATTATTTTTTTTTTTCATTTTTTCGAATTTTCTTATGGAAAAAGGGAAATTAGTTTTTTTTATTTTTTTTGGATTGCATTGTTTTTATTTTGAAAAAATAATAAGATTTTTTAATTATTTCATTCATATTTTGTGGAGGATAGTTAATTTTTTTTCTTTGTGATAAAATTTAACTCAATTTACTCAAAATTATTGGTAAATTGTAGAAATTATGAGTTTTTTAATTAATTTTATAAAAATATATTTTAAAATTATAAATTATTATTAAAAAATATTTAAAAAGAAATAATTATTTTTTATTCTATTTAATAATTAAACCTTTTTCTTTTTTATTTTATATATACAAAATAAATTATATTTGATAATTTTTGTATTAAAAAAGATTAAATAATTTTGTTTATAAATCATTTTTTTTTATCTAAAAATATAATTAAATATTATTTAAATTAAAAAATATATTATTTAATAATAAGATATAATTTTTTCATTATATTCTATTTAAAAAAAACCAATAAAATATTCAAATTTAATTAAAAAATAATGGGAGTATGTAATTCACAAAATAAAAATGATAATGAAGAAGTAGTCCCAAATAATTATATAAACCAATCAAAAAAAAAACAAAACGGAAATGAAGACAATTTAAATAATCAAAAAATAATAAAAGCAAATATTAGAGATGACAAAAAAAAAATGTCAAAATCAGAAAATATTAATTTAAAAACTAGTAAATTATCAGTTAATATAATGAATAATAATAAAGATTCAAATTTATACAAAATAAATTTCGAAGCATCAATTGGAGAAACAGAACTTCCAATTTTTGTAAATGAAAATGAAAAAATTAAAATAATAATAGAAAATAGTGAAGAAAAAACATGGTCATTTTTAAATGATGAATTAACAAATTATAATGGATATTCAAATTACATATATAAAAGATATAATTTAGGATGTTTATTTTGTCGTATATCATCAAGTAAAATAAAACATGAAATAAATTCAAATAAATTTATATTTAAAACTGAGTCTCCAGGAAGTATTTTATTATCTTGTAATTTAGATTTAAATAATGTTTCAAATTATCAATTAAAAGGTTCAATTAATTTAAAAATAAATGGAGGTAAAATTATGAATTATGATGAAATATCAAAATTATGTCATTATAAATTAAAAGGATTATATAGTGATAATAATGAAAATGATGAAGAAAAAATATTTAGATATATAAATATGGCAAGAATTGAGCCATTAAAATTTTCAAAGGATTATTTATATTTTTTAGATAAAAATGAAGATATTATTCAAATAATGAATGAATATTCTTCTTTACCTGAACTTTCAAGAAATATTTCTTTAATTAATGCTGCAAAAAAACATAATGATGATATAAGTTTAAATGGGACGACAGGACATATTGGAACAGATAAAAGTAATGTTAAAGATAGAATTTTTCAATTTGATAAAAATTTTGATTATTTTGGAGAAAATATTTATTTTGGAATAAATAATCCCCTTTTAATTGTTATTAATATGCTTATTGATAAATATGGTCATGAAAAAAATAATAGAAATAATATTTTAAATGAGAGATTTCAAGAAATTGGTATTTCAATTAAACAACATATGATTTATGGATATTCTTGTGTTATTGTTTTTGGAAGTATGAAATCATAATATTTTATTTAATCAAATAAGCTTTTTTTTAATTTATTTATTTTATTTTATATAGAATTTATATTTTTTTAATTTTTTTTAAATGCCTAGATTTAAATTTCAACAAAGTGATTTTAATCCAAAATTTATTATATCAAATATTATTTTATTATTTTCAACTCATTATATTATAAATATTTTCTTTACTATATTATTTAATTCATTTTTTAGAACTAAATTACATATTAATCAAATTTTTTCTGATGAAGCAATTGATTTATCATCTAAATATGGATATTGTTATTTATGTAGTTTATTTTTTACTAATTTTTTTATGATTGCTGGATTTGTTTTTATTGTTGATAAAGCAAAAAAAATTTTAGATTATGTTTTAACGGATTTTTTTATTCATTTAGTTTTATGTACTATTAATTGTGGTTTTCCTTCTAAATTTTTATGGTGGGTTGTTAATTTAACTTTTGTGTTTTTAATTACAATAATTTCGGAATATATTTCTTTAAAAATTGAACAAAAAGAAATTAAATTAGATTTTTCTATTACAAAAAAACCTAAAATAAAAGATTAAAAAAATATAAGGATATTATTGTTATAATATATTTTATAATTTATAATTTTTTTTATTTGATAATCTTATTTTTTTAAAAATGAACTTTATATTTTTTATTATTACAATTTTCTGAACTATCATAAAATAATTGATACATTAATTTTCCATCTTTAATATAAGTTGGTAAAGTCCCATATTCATTTATTTCTAATATTGGATTTTGATATGAAATATATTTATATTTTGATAATTTTTGTTTAATTAAAGGAATTCTTAATTTATTATTTTTTTCCTCTTTTATTTTTAATTTTTCTTTTGCAATATGTAATTCTGATTTTAATATATTCTTTATATTTTCTTCCATTCCTTTTTTTTTATATTCTTTTTTATATTTTATATCTTCTTGTATTTGTTTTATTTGCTCATATATATTAAATTCTTTATTTTTCTCCTTTTCTTGAATTTTATTTTCTATATTTTCTTTTTCCATTTTATTTTTTAATTTTTCCATAAAAAGTTCTTTATTAAATCTATTAGAACATATTTTTTGATTTTCAGCCATTAAATTTTTATGAAAAATTGAAGTTTTCGGAATTTTATAAATTAATAAATCAGATTTAATTCTTTTTAATTTGTTATTTCGAATACCTTTTAATAAAATATTATTATTTGATTTAAATTTATAATCTTTAATTTTACTTTCTTTATTATTTAAGTTATCTTCATGAAAAGAATTTATTATAGAATTTGAAGAAGAAAAATTTTTTTTTTTTGGTGAAATTAATATTCTTGGGATTGGTAATTTTGGTAATGAAAACTTTTCATAACTAAAATTTAAATTTGAATTATTTAAATCAGAATTTGAATTAAAATAAAGATTATTTTTAAATTGCATAATTATACATTTATTCTTCATAATATTTTTTAAAATAATTTAGACAAATGAAATTTAATAATTAAAATTATGGGAAATATTTGGGAAAAAAGTAATAAAACAAGAGAAGAAGTATTAAAAGATATAGAAAATACAAATAAAATAACAAAAACAGATGTATTTAAAAATTTTACTGGTACAAAATTAAAATTTGAATTAAAAGATTCATTTTTTGAAAAAACCAATTCAAAAAATATAATAGAAGTCAATATTGCATCATATAAAAATAATACTTTTATATTTAATAAAACAGTTTATATAGATTTAGATGAATTTTATAATTTTTATGAAAGTTTAATTAATTCAACTCATATTTTTTTTGAAAAAAAAAAATTTGTTGAAAAAAGAAGTAATTCTCAAGATAGTATTTGTCCAATTTGTAATGTATTAAAAGTTGATACAATGTTAAATTGTTGTCATTTTTTTTGTAATGATTGTATTAAAATTTGGTTAAAAAAAAAGGATCATTGTCCCTTATGTAAATATCAAGTTAAAATTGATAAAAATAAAGATGATATTAGTAATGATTGGGATGTTATTGATGATTGCGATTGTGATGAAAAAGAATGTAATAATGAATTTAAAGATAGATTAACAAATGCTTATAATCAAATTATTAATAAAAATATAGATTTTGACTAAATTTTTATATATTGGTTTTATATTATTATTCAAAAATGTATTTATTTTTTTTAAAGAATTAAAGAAAATTTTTTAACAAATATATAAATTTTAATATAAATTAATATAATTATTGAATATTTTATTTTTTTAATTATTTAAATTTATCTTATTTATTTTAAAGAATAAATGCTATGAAAAACAAAAAAATTTCCTTTATTTGAAATGAACTATATTTTTTTTCAAAATATAAAAAAACAAATAAAAAAATCTTTAACTTAATTGGTTTTAATACAATTTAACTCATTATCATAATATGCCTTTTTCCCTTCTTTAATTCTAGATTCAATATTATATTTTTTATTAATAACCTCAACATAAATTAAATGAGGCTCATTAATAATACCTTTTCTAAAAACAACTTTATTAATTTTAAAAAAAGAAAAAGGCGGAAAAAGAATTTCTTCTTCATAAGATACACTAGAAATAGAAGAAATATTAACACAAATAATTTCATTATTTATAGAATTATTCTTAAATTCAATAATCATTTCAACATATTCTAAAATATTACTTTTATTTTTATAAATAAAATTTCCAATATAAGTTCTAAGTCTATCAATAATTAAATTTTTACTTGTTGAAGTAAAACCTGGTAAAATAATAATATCTCCTTCACATGCTTTATATAAATATAAATCTGATTTTTTCATTCCCAAAGCTCTTTTTAATATTTTATCATTTGATTTTTTTGATGGATTATCTTTTGCATATTTATAAAGAGAATACATAAATTTTCCTATATATGATTTTATTTTTAAATAAACTTTTGGATTTAATGAAAGTAATAATTTATTTATTGAATATGAAAGTTTTGTTTGTTTTGTGTATAATTCTATTATTTTTATTATGAAATTGTCATTGTTGTTTAATGAATTTATTTCTTTTTTTATTTCGTCTTTTTCTTCTTTTGTTAAATTAGTTAAATTATATATTTCATCTAAAAAATCATTTTTTTCTGTTGTTGATAATTTTGGAATATTATTTTCATTATCATAATAATTTGATAATAATTTATGAAAGAGATTATAATATTCATAATATTGATTTAATGTTATTAAATTTTCAGGTTTTAAATTTGATATAATTTTTTTATCTTGATTCGTAATATAATCTTTTTTTCCAAGATAATCCAATATTATATCAAAATTATTTTCTTCTATTATTCTTATTTTTGAATATTTATCAAAAAGATTTTTATTTGATTTTTGTTCTTTATTAGTTTTGAATATTAAAATATCATAAAAATATTCTTTTTCATGACTAAATGATAAAATTTCTTCTGGGTTATTCCCAATATAAATTAAAATAAATGGAGGAATATTTTTATAAGATTCAATTAATAATAATATATCTTTATAACTATTAATATCAAAAGCTCTAAAAAATGCACCTTTAATATTATTTTTTATTTCTAAAAAATTAATATGTAATATATCAGAATTATTTCTTTTTTTATCAAAATATACAACATTAACATTATAAGAATTTTTAAAAACATGGTATTCAAATATAATATTTTCTAAATCATTAATTGTTGATTTTTTATTATTATCACTTATAATATAATTAGAATTAAAATTATTCCACATTCTCTTTAAATAATATTATAAAAAATTTAAATAAAAATAAAATAAACAAATAAAAAAATGAGAAATTATATTTCACCAGAAAAAAATTTATTAATTCCTTTAGAAAAAAGTCGAAGTGAATTTATAGAAAAATTTAACGAAAGAAATAGAACATTTACAAAACAATCAACATCATCATCAAGAAATCAAAATGAAAGATGGAATCTTTTATATAATCAAGGAAAAGTTCAAAAATTAAAAGAAGAAACTTATAGAAAACAAGAATTAGAAAAAAGAACAAAAACAGAAGAAAATGAATGTACTTTTTCCCCTAAATTAATATCAAAATATAAACCAAAAAGTAAATCTAAATTATATGATAATGAAAATGATAATCAAATAATTGATTTATTAAATAGACAAAAAAATTGGTTACAACAAAGAGATTTACATTTAGAAGGATTTAAAGAAGAAATAAATAATAAAAATACAGAAGAATGTCATTTTAAACCAAAAATAGTAAAAAAATATATTTTTTTAATTTTTTTTAATTTTTAAAAAATAGAATCCTCCTGATTTATTATATAAAGATAATTATAAAGATAATGCAAATCAAATTGTTGAAGATCCAGAATCTTATAATCAATATTTAAGAAGATTAGAAGAAAAAAGACAAACAATTATTTTAAAAAAAAATTTACAAGATAAAAAACCTGGAAGTGGAAAATTATGGAATAATAAACCAAAAAATTTTAATTTAAATTATGATTATACTAAACATGAAATTAGTAATAATAGTTATAGTACTATTGTATTGAGGAATTTTAATAATAATAAAACTATTAAACAAAATAAAAATAAGTCTTCTAATTCGAGTAAAATTATTAATAAAAGTAATTCTAAAAAAGAAAATATGATTTTAACTCAAGATAAATTTTATAATGAATTTTATTCAAATAATGATACTTTAAAAAATGGAGATTTTTCAAATAATAAAAAAGAAGCTGAAAAAATAGGTTTAATTAAATTAGATAATGAAATTGAATTTGGAAAAGCTTTAGACACTCTTCATAATGAATTACTTTCAATTGATTTATATGAAAATGATTTTTAAAAAAATAATATTAATAAATTTAATTTTTTTTTTATATTTAATATTTAATAAATCATTTTTTTTAATTTAAAATAGAATAATTTAAAAAAAAAATTATGACAGAAATAGATATTTCAATTTTAGAATATTTAAAACAATCAAATGATAAATTAGAACCTTTTAATAATAAAATTGATTTTATCCCAATTTGTCAATTTATTTATAAATCAATAAAATCAAAAGATTATAATAATATTCCTAAATCAATAATTGATTTAAGGCGCCTTTTAAAATATGAAAAACAAATATTTGAAACTTTATTTGATACAATATCACATTTAATATTTTATATTATTAAAAGTGAAGATGAAAATATTAAAGAAGAAATATTAATTTTTTTATGTGAAATAATACTTCAAAGAAGATTTTTTGGAAATTTTTTTTATGATTGGTTGAGTGAATTTATTTATAATTTAATTAAGATTTCAATTAATGATTCAAATGAAAAAATTAAATTATTAGCTGAATTTATTTTAAATCATTTAACTGAAGATATTGGAATGTTAAAAATATTTATTAGGAATTTTAATTTAACTGATGATAATAATTTTCATTTGAAAGCTTATAATCTTTTTATTCAAACTCTTTTAAAGAATGTTGAATCAATTAAAGAAAATATTCATATTCCTTGGAATGAAATTTATAGATTTCTTGGTAATATTTATAAACAGGGAGAAAAAGATTTAGTTTTAAAATCTGTTAATGAAATTAAAAAAATATGTAAAAATAATGGAATTAATTATCAAATTATTTTAGAACAATTTACTGAATATGGAATCATAAATTCAAATTTATATGAAGAAATAAGAAATAAAAATATTAAATAATTTTTTTTTTTAATATTAAAAAAAACAAAACATAAAATTTTATAAAAATTTATTAAAATGGAAAATAATGATATAAACATATTATTCAAAGAAAAAATTGATGAAAAGTATTATTATTCATTCATAATTCAACCAACAGAAATAATAAAAAAAAGAAATAATTTAATATACTTAACATTTGGTCAAGTTTTTGCATCAATATTTGGAATGTTTTTTTTCATATATCGTAAATCAATAATTTACATATATGTAAATTCATTAACTTTAACTTTAGCGCTTTGTGGATTATATGGAACAATTATAATAAATTCAATATTTCTTTTAATTCATTGTATTTTAACAATTTCATTAGGAGGAGGATTTTTTTTATTTCAATTAATAAATGATTTAACTACAGTTGATACGACATATGGTGATGAGAAAAGAACAAGTGATCATATTTTATTATTTATTTTTTCTTTACCTTATATTTATGATATTTTTACTGGATATTATAATTATCAATGGTTAAAATTAATTAATGAAACAAATAAAAAAAATGCACAAATTGATAATTTAATTGAAGAAAATAATAATGAAAATAATAATAATAAAATAGAAATGAAAAATTTAGATAATAATAATTATTTAAAAAATAGTCAAAATGATAAATTATGTATAATATGTTTTAATAATGAAAAAAATGCTGTCTTTGAACCTTGTGGACATGTTTGTTGTTGTTTTAATTGTGCAAAGGCTTTAATTAATAAAAATTGTCCTATTTGTAGAAGTTTTTGTAATAATATTGTTCGTATATATTTATGAATTTATTTATTTTTTTATAAATTAAAATATGAAAAATGAAAATCAAATTTTAATTGATGCATTACCTTATATTGATAATTATTTAAATGATGATAATGAGAAAGAAATTGAAAAATTAATTGATAATGAAATTAAAAATGTTAATAGGAAAGATATTGATGAGGAAATAAATAAAAAATTTAATAGTGATTTTAAAGATTTTAATATTAAGAAAATTGATAAAATAAATTTTTTTAATTTTATTTTTGATATTCCTAAAGATAAAAAAAATGATGATGAATGGAATAATGTTTTTAAAAAGTTAAATTCTCAAATTGAAAATTTTCAAAATGAATCTTTAAATTTAGAATTAATGAATACAATTGGAGTAAAATATTGGGAATATTTTATTAAAAATTTAAAAAATGTATTAAATTTAATGGAAGAAGAAAAGAATACTTTAAATTCAGAAATATTGTATCTAAATAAAAAAAGAAAGTTTAATCAAATGAATTATAAAGAAGAATTAGATAAATTACAAAATGAAATAAATATTAAAAAAAATATAATAAAAGAATCATTAAAACAAAAAGAAGAAAAAGAAGAAAAGGAAGAAAAAATAAAAATAAAAAAACCTAATAAAAAAAACAAAAAAAAAAAAAATCAAAAAAATTAAAAAAAATTAATTAAAATTTTAAAATCTTTATATAATCTATAAAACAAAACAAAACACATAATTATATTTACACGTAATAACTCAACTTAAAAAATCTATAAAAAACCAAATTAAAAAAAAAATTTTTTAAAAACTCATAAATCTATTTCTCTTATTATTATTTTTTTCACCACATAAACTTTCACAAGTAGTCGTATCATCAGAAAATTTCATTTCATTTTTAATAGAAATAAAATCTTCATATAATTTAATTCGATTTTCTTTAGTTTCTTCATCATTAGAATGAACAATAATTTCAAAAGTTAATAATCTTGGTCTTTTTAACATTTTTTCATCAATTTTTTCAAAATTTTTAAACTCATTAAGACATTTTAAATAACTTACATTACTTGAATTAAAATATTCTCTTTTATGACTAAATTGACATCTACTTCCATAATTACAAAAACCATTTTCAAAAAATTGTTTACAAGGTTTTGTTTTATAATTAAAACTCATTTTTCTATTTTTTAATTCATTTTCTCCATGAGCAAAGGCACAATTTTCTCCATATTTACAATAATTATTCATTTCCCAATAATGACATATTTCAGTTTTCCATTTTGTTCTAAAATCTTTTGTATCACCACTTTTTTTTTTATTTTTATTTATGAAATCTGATTTTTTATCTATTTCTATTTCTATGTTTTTTACTAATAATCCTTCATATTCATCTTCTAATATTTCTTTTTCTAATTCTTTTTCTTTTTTTTCTATTTCTTTTTCTAATTCTTTTTCTTTAGAAATTTCTTTTTTTTTTTGGGATTCGAGTTTGGTTTTTTCTTTTTTATTTGAAATATTTCTTTTTTGATTTTTTTTTCTTTGTAAAGGAGGTTTTTTGTAATTGTTTTTAGAAGACATTTTTTTTTGTTTTTGGATAATTTTTGTTTTTTTTTTTGCAATTATGTATATATAATTTATTATATAAAATTTTGATATATTTAAATAATAATAAAAATAATAGAAAAATAGATATATAATTTATTATTGTGAATGATACAAAAATTTAAATGATGAAAATTTTAAATATAAAGATTTAGAAAAATATTTAAAGTTTTACATAAAATATAAAATATATTGAAAATAAAAATTTTAAATTAAAAATAGTATTAGATATTATATTAGTTAATTATAAGTTGAAAAAGAAAAAATTCATCTATGATTATAATAAAAAATCTAAAAGAAAAAATACTTAATTAAAAAGAAATAATAATTTTTTAAAAGAAAAAAATAATGATTCAAAAAATTATTTAATTTTTATAATAAGATAAATTTATCGATTAATTATTAAAATAATGAAGAAAGAAAGAATTTACAAATTAACACATTTAATATTTTAAATATAATTAAAAATATAAATTTTTGTTTTTTTATTTTAAATAACTAAAAAATTACTTTTTCTTTATTTTTTCAAAAGAGTATAGTATTTATATGAAAAACTATCATTATTAGTATTATTTCTTTTATAATTTTCTAAATTTTGGAAAATAACTCCAATTTTATCTTTACTATTTCTTTTTCTGTTATTTCTTACAATTATTTCAATACCTTTATACCAATTATTAAATTCATTATAATCAATAAAAATAATTTCAAATTTATCATTTCTATCACTTAAAGATAATATAAATGGAAAATATTTATTTTGAGTAGCTTTAATTTTTTGATTTGAATCTAATTCAATATTATTAAATTCTTTTAAATGAATAAATTTATTTAAACTAATATTTTCTTCATTTCCATGACAATCATTTTCACATTTTTTATAATATTTTAATGAATTAATATAAATTTTAATAATATCCCTCATAATATTTTCAATATGAATATTATTAATTTTCCCAAATTGAATAGAAAAATTTTTTTCTTTTTTTTGATAAGTATAAGAATGAATTTCATTTTGTAATGGAATAAAAGATAATAATTTATTACTAAAATCAATATTAATAAACCCTTTAATATAACCTAAATGATCAGGAGTAATATCAAAATTATTTAAAGGATTAAATTTCCTAACATTTTTATTAATAAATTTAAAATAACAAAAAGAATCTTGAATATTCATATTATTATTAATAAAATTTTTTTTTGTATTTTTCATTTCCGAACGTTGTGAATATGCATATTGAGAATTTTGGGTTTTTAATATACTATTATCAATAAAATTTCCATCTGTAATTAATTTATCAGAATTATTATATTTATTTGGAGTTGCTGATAATTTTAATTTTTTATTTATTGCATTTTTTTTATAATTATTATAATTAAAATATACATTTTCTCTATTTGAATTTGGATTATTAAATAAATAATTTGAATAATCACTTTTTGTTTCCTTTGTTAAAACTCCTCTTCTTAATTGATTTGAAGGATTTGTTGTATTTTTTTCACTTTGATTTCTTGAAAATTTAGTATATGAATTTAATTTAGTTTCTAATTTTGAAATATTATTGATTGATTCTTCTAATTTTTCATCTAATAATTGTTTTGAATTTGATAATTCGAAAAGTTTTTCTTTTAAACTTTTTTTTTCTTCTTTATAAATTTTATTTATGAAATGAAAAATATTTTGTATTTTTTGATCTAATGATATTAATTTAATAGAATATTTTATTAAAAGTTCTAATTGATTAATTGGAATTTTATTAGCAACAATTTTATTAATTGGTTCATAAAATTCAGATAAAAATTTATTTACTTTATCTTCATTTGATAAATTATTATTTTTCTTAATAAGAGGATAATTAAATTGAATTTCATTAGAAATTTCTTTTAAATCATAATCATTATAAAAAACTCTAAATTCATCAAAAATTAATTTTATTTGTTCAATTAATACATTTAAAGAACAATTATCTAAATCATTAATATCAATAATTAATCTATCATAATTATTTCTTTGAGTATTTTCTGACCAATCATCTTGAAATAAAGATTTAAATATTTCTTCAACTGATTCTTTATTTGATAATAAATTTTCTAATTCTAATCTTTTATTATCTTTTTCATTTTTTAAATTTTTTAATTGTTCTTTTAAAGATGAAATATCAAAATTTTTTTTATCTAAATTTTTTTGTAAAATTATTATTTTTTGTTGAGTTTCTCCCAATCTCATTTTAATTAAAAAACTTTCATTTTTTTGAAGTAAATCAAGTGTTGATATTGAATTAGAAAAATTTGTATTTGATGGATTATAATTAAATTCTTCATTTATTTTATTATTATAATTTGGATTCATTCTATATGAATATGATGTATCAATTGTATCATTGTTTGTTTTTTCTATTGTTTTTTGAATTTTTATTGATATTGGAAATGTATTTTTGTCTTGAGAATTTGTTTTTATTTTTGAGGATAAAATTTGATCTTCATTGGAATTTTCATCTGATTGATTTCTTAAATTTTTCATTTTTTTTGATTTGATTTTATTTTATTTTAATTTTAATTTTATTTTAATTTTTAATTTTTTATTAAGGTATGTAATATTAGTAAAAAATTATAATATTATTTTAATATAAAATATATATTTTTTTTATTTTACATAATATCTATAATTTATTAATGAAAAATAATTTAATTTAAAAAAGATATTTTAACTTTAAAATAAATATTAAAAAATTATTTTTTTTTATTGACTTAAGTTTTTTATTTTTGATTGTAAATAAAAAATATCTCTAGAATTTATTCTATATGCTTTAATAGTATCTTGAAGAGAAATAAGATTTTTTGGAAAAGCACTTTTTAAAGATAATAAAAAATCTTCAAGAGTATCAATTTTTGCTTGTAATTCTAATTTTAATTTAGAATCACTTGGAATTTGAATGAATTCATCAATTAAACTGTCAACATCTTTATCATCTTTATTTGAATTTTTTATTTCATTATTTATTTTATTTTTAGTTTTTTCATAATCATCTAATAAATTATTAAGAATATTTTTATATTTTTGTAATTCATTTGTTTCATTTGCAAATCTCTTAGACTCATCTTGAACAATTAAAATTTGTTTATTTAAATTATTATTTTGTTCATTAAATACATTAATTTGATTTTTTAAAGTTTCATTTTTTCTTTCTAAAATCAATTCTCTTAATTTTATATGTTCTTCAGTATTACATTCAGGATCGTCTTTTTTTCCATTATTTAAATTAGGATTTATTAGTATTGTATCCATATCATTTAATTTAATTGTTTTTAATGTTGCATCTTCTAAAGTACAAATTGGATTATAATCAATCTTTGAATTTGATTTTTCAAAAGGAAAATCATTATTAAATTTATTTTTTATTATTTTTATTATTTCTTCAAAAAAAGATATATTATTATTCCATTTATATAATGATTCAAATTTAAATTTTAAAGTTGTTTTTGAGATTAATGAATTATACTTATCTTTTAATTTTATTGTTGGTAATCCTTCAAATACTATTGTAGGTCCTTTTTTCATTAAATTATTATATAAGTAAAAAAAAATTGTTAGAATATTATTTCCAATTGGAATTTTTGATTTAATTAATATAAATTTTTTACTTCCTTCTTCATTATCTTGATATAAATAAAGTTCATCATTTTGAAATTTATTGTTTAAAAGTTCAGTTATAAATTTTTTTGTTTCTTCTGTGTATGATGTTTCTTTTAAGGCATTTGGTAAACTAAGATTCATTTTTTTTAAAATAATTATTTAATACAAATATTGATTTAAAATAAATTGATTTAATTATATTTTTTTATTTATATTATTTCTCAAAAAAAAATTGTTATTCATATTATTTTCATTACTTATAAAACTGTCTGATAAACTATTATCTGAATTATAATTTTCTTTATTTAATTTATTCAATAAGTTATTTAATTCTCTTTCATTTTTATCATTTTCTATAAATTTATTATTTAAATTGAATTCATTTATTTTTTTATTAGAAATAATTTTTCCAATATAAGATTCATGATTTGGATTTTTATTTAATTGATTAATTAACTTTTCTAATGATTTAATTTGAAAATTTTTTATTTCAATTTCATGTTTTAAATCATTTATTATATTATCATCGAATTTATCTTTATTTAAATTATTTATATCATTATTTAATTGTGATTCAAGTAATCTATTTTTCTTTATTAATTCTGAATTTTCAATATTACTTTTTGCTAAACATTTATTACTTTCTAATAATAATTGGGAAAATTCAAAAATTTTATTTTCCATGTTTTGATTTAAATTATTAATATTATTATCATTTATTTGAGAAAGATTAATTGGATTTTTTATTATATTATTAATATCATTATTTATATTTAGATTAAATGATTCATTTAAATTTTGATTGTCTTTTATATTTATATTGTTTAAATATGATAATAAAGTTTTTAAAGATAAATTGATATTTTGTAATTTAATATGAGGTTCATTATTATATGAAAAATTTGGTAATGAAGTAAAAGGAAAATTTTCTTTTTTAAAATTATTATTAATAAAATCAAAATATATATTTATATTTTCATCACATAATTCATTTATTTTTTGTTTAAATTGATTATATTGAGTTAAAAGTAATTTATTTTCATTTTCTAATTCATCTGTTTTATTTATTATATTTGTTATTGTATTATTTAATCTTTGAATTTCACTTGAATTTTCTTTTATTACTTCATCCATTCCTAATATATCATTTCTTTCACTTATTCTTTCTGTTTTTTCATTTTTTAATTTTTTTTCTAAAATTAAATTTTTTTGTTTTTCATTATTAATTATTTCTATTGATTTTTTTAATTCTTCCTTATCATTTAATCTTATTTCATATATCTTTTTTATTAAATTTTGGAAATTTTTATTTATTAATTCAAATTTTGGAAATATTTCAAAATTTTTATTTTTTAAATCATCATTTTTTAAATTATTATTATTGAAACTTTCTAAATCATTTTTTTCAATTAAATTACCAATGTTAGATATTTGATCAATAATATAATTAATTAAATTATTGTAATCTTTATCATAAGATAATTTAATATTTAATTCATTTATATAATTATCTCTTTTTTCAATTCCGGATGAATAATTATTTTTTACATTTGATAATAATTTTTCATAATTATTTGAATTTTTTTCTGAATTTGCAAAAATTTTATTATTATCATTTTTCAAATCTAAAATCATATTTTGATATTCAAAAATTTTATTATCTTTTTCTGATAATTTTGATTGCAAATTTAATATTTTATTTTTTAAATTATTTAACTGAAATTGACTATTATTTCCGTTTGGATTATTTAAATCATTTAAATTTGTTTTTAATAATTTTTTTTTATTTAATTCTTTATTTAAATTATCTAATTCTAATATCAATTGTTGAATTTGTTTATTCATTTTAATGATTTTATTATTTAAACAACTTTTATCAGTTGCTAAAGAATTTACATCTGTCTTCAATGTTAATATTTGGATATCTTTTTCTTGATTTTTTTTTGATAAATAATCAATTCTTTTTAATAGTTCATTGTTAGTTTCAGATGAAAATAAATTTGAATTTATTTTATTAGAATAAATTAAATTTTCATTATTATTTAAATTATTTTCATTTGAACCATTAAAAAATAAATAAGTTTTAGAATTTTCCATGAATAATTTATTTAAATTCAATTAAAAAAAATTAATTAAAATATAATATAATAAATATATAATCATATATATTTAATTCAAATAAATAATAAAATTAACTTCTTTATTTATTTTTTTTATAAAATTAATAGATATAGAAAATAATAAAAAAAATAAAAAAAGTTAAAAAATGAGAAATGAAATCAATAGATTAAAAAAAATAATAAAAGAAAAAGATAAAAAAATACAAGATTTAGAAATCCAATTAGAAAATGCAAAATTAATAATAAATGATTTTTTCAATAAATCATTATCAAATAATAATCAAAATTACAGTCTACAAATTAACAATCTTCAAATTAACAATCCTCAAAATAATAATCCTCTAAATTTCAATTCTCAAAATAACAATCCTAGAAATAATAATTTAGATACAATAAATGATTCTATAATTGCTTTTAGTTTACAAGAAGAATTAAATAATCAATATATTCATAATCAAAATAATCAAAGAAATATAAATAATCCACCAATTCGAATTGGTGTTACAAAAACAATGACTCAAAATGAAATTGATAGATTAGGAACAGAAATTTATAATTCTAACAACCAATATTCTACTTCAGAATGTACTTTTTGTATGGAGGATTTTAAAAATGGAGATATATTAAGAAGATTAAGTTGTTTACATTTTTTTCATAAGAATTGTATTGATCCTTGGTTAAAAAAAAATGGAAATTGTCCAATTGATAAAGTTTCTGTTCAAATATAAATTAATTAAAAATTATTTTATTTTATATTTTTTCAATTTTAATTTATTTTTTATTTCATATTTAAATTAAGTAAAAATTAAATTTTAAATTAAAAAAAACAAAAAAATAAACCGCCAATGTTAAAAAGTGTTTTTTTCAAATTAATTTCCTTTCTTTTCATAATTGAAAATATATTTTCAAGAATAAATGATTATTCAACTATAGAATCAATAACAACAAATGAAAATATTCTTGCTGATTGTGTTCCTTCAATTCATTTTCCTTCAAATTTTATTAATTCAGAAATAGTAAATAATGAAGTAATTATTAATTTTTGTACTGAAACTTCCTTTTTGGAAAATGGATTATTTTTCTATTTAAATAAAAGTTCAAATTATCAAATTCCAATGAAGAATTCAATTACAAATGAAAGTTTATTATATGATCAAAATTTAAATACAGTTAAACTTAAAAGTTCAATTTTATATTCTTTTTCTAATTCTTCAGAAAAAATTAATTTGACTTGTTTAATTGATACTAATTTTACTTTTAATGGTGTTGAATTTTCTTTATTAATGAATGAATGTAATGATTTTTTAAAAGAAAATCGAGGAGAAAATATTTTTTTAAAAATTTCAATTTTTGATTTCCCAATTCCAGAAAATGCATATAAATATGAATTACTTATTCATTTAGAAAATTATGAAAATAAAAAATATATTCATATAATTCATTATTCCTTTGTTAAAATATTTGCTAAAGATGACATTATTATTTCACTTGATAAAGATAATGAATGTGGTAAATTAACAACTTATTATGTTAAAATTTTAACAGATAATATTTTATTTGATAATTATGATGATATATTTATTAGAATAGTATTACCATTTGAAAAATATTCAACTCCGACAAAATCATTAATAGATTATTTTAGAACAGGTAATACAGAAATGAAAACATTTGAAAATAAAGAAATAAATAGAATGTCAAATGATACAATAGTATATAAATTAAAATATCAAAAATCAGATTTTATTGAATTTTCAATTGATAATATTTGGGCTCCAATATTTAATGATAGTTTAAATGGAATGAAAATATTAATTCAACTTCCTCCATATGAGGATAATATGATTATTGCAACTACATCTGATCCAATTACATTAAATAAAAATGATAATTATATGTTTTTAATATTTTATTATTTAGAATGTGATTGTCATGCAGCTGATATTTCAAAGTATTCGATTACTTCAACTTTAGTTGATACTGTGACTGAAATAAAGATAACTTTAAAAATTTTTTCTTATTTCCCAACTAATTTATTTATTGAAATTAATTTCCCTTTTGAAATGGATATTACTAATAGTTCATTAACAGGTTCAAATTCTATGTTTAGGACTTCATTTCCTAATAAATCAACATATAATATTACTAGTTTAATTAAATATGATTCAAAAGAGAATAAAAGTATTGAAATGAAATTTTCAAATGTACAATTACCTAAAAGAAGAGGAGTGGATACTATAAAAATTAATTATTATTTTTGGGAAAAGAATAAATTAGTTAATGTTTATTCTAATAATGAACATATACTTAATATTTTTGCTCCTATTTTAAATGCTGATATTGAATTTAATTATTATATTGATTATATTGAAGTTAAATTTATTATTACAGCAGGAATGATTATTAATGAAAGTTGTTATTTTTTATTAAGTCTTCCTAACAATACAAAATTTTATTCTTTAAAAGAATCAATTTGTTCTGAAAAAAATGATCATAATTTATTATGTTCTACTTATGATTATGATGATAAAAAAAATGACATAATAAAAATATCTAATTTAAAAAGAAAAAATATTAATGTAGAATATCAATTTTATATTAAATTATTACCTAATTTTGATTATATGTATCAAGATGAATATGATTTTAATATTATAGAATTATATAATAATAAAAATGAAAAATCTTATTATAACGAGGATAAAATTACGATAATTTCAAAAGTAAATAAACCTAAATTTTTTAATTCAAATATTTCAACAAAAAATACTTTTGAATCAACTTTATATACTTTTGAATCAGAAATTAATTCAGAATTAGATATTAATGGAATATTATTTTTTAAATTTTCTGAAATTTATCATAATATTAGTAAAAATGATATAAATATTAGTTTTTATATTAATAATGAAAAATGTACAAATTTTAAATATAATTTAGATTTACCTTATTCATTATTAATAAATGATTTTTCAAATTGTTTTAATGAGCAAATAATATCTTCAAATTCAATAAAATTTTTAGTAAATATTCAAGATTTAATGTCTCCAAGAATAACAAAAGAAATAAAAATTGATTATTTTTATGCAGATTCAAACAAAAAAATAATTGAATATTCAAATGATAAAATTGAAATAGAAAATAAAAAAATTATTAAAAATTTAAATATAACACCAAATTCACTTAATACATATGTTTTAACAAAATATGAATTTATTTTTACAAATGAAAATTATATAAATAAAAATGATATTTTAGTAATATCTACAGATTATAAATTTTTTAATGATGAAACTGATGAATTAATAAGTTCAGAATCCAAATCAAAACCATCAAATGATTTTTTATCTTTTTTAACAACTGATATAATAAAAGATCAAAAAACAAAAAAAACAACATATAAACTATTTTTAAAAATAAATGAATCATTTGAAAACAACAAAGAAATAAAATTTACTTTAAACAACATTCAAAATCCTCATTCTCAAAGAGAAATAAATTTTAAACTCGAAATATATGATTATTACATTAAAAATATAATACAAGAATCAAATTTATTTCCAATAAATTTCATATCAGAAATAACATTATCAAATTTATTAGTAACAAGAATATCAAAGGATATTTTTAACATTAAATTATCCCCTACAAAAATAATAGAAGCATATGACACTTTTGAAATAAAATATAATAATACATCATTTGGATTAAAAACTTCAGGGAAATATTGTCAAATTAAAATAATTAAAAATGTAAATCATGAATTTGGATGTATGAATAATATTGATAATGGTAATATTTTATTTCCATGGGGTTATAAATCATTAAAAGGAATTATTGATTCTTCTTTTGAAATTGAATTTAATTTATTAAATATTGTTTTTAAACATACTGAAGGAATTGATCAAAATTATAAATTTGAATTTAATATTTTAGATAAAGATTTGAATATAAAGGAAAAAGGAAATTTTAATTTTACTATTCAATATGATTGTTATTATACTTGTGAAAAATGCGATGAAAATAATAAAACTTTTTGTATTACTTGTAATGATGATTATCCTTATATTAATGATCTTAATGGAGAATGTTTTAATGGTTGTTTTAATGGAAGTCATTTAAATTATAAAACTGGTTTTTGTTATAAATGTAATCCTAATTCAAATTGTTTAGAATGTGATAAAGATGATATTAATAAATGTATTAGATGTCCTAGTGATTATCCTATTTTAATTAATGATACTTGCCATCAATTTTGTCCCATAGGAGAATTTAAATTAAATGGTAGTTGTACTAATATTGAAGAATATATTGAAAAAAATATTCCTGAATTGGAAGAAGGAAATAAAGAAAATAATAATATTCAAAATAAAAATAAAAATAATATTAGTAATAATAGAAATGATAATAATGATGGGAGGAATAATAATTATATTTATTATAATTTACATTTGAATTATGAAGTTAATAAAGTAAGAGGATATTTACAAAATTTGAGATTAAGTAATAATGATGATTTTCCTTTTGATTATTATGTTATACCAATTAGTATTATTATTATTATTGGAGTTAATTTTTTTATTCTTTGGAGAAAAGGAATTGAGTTTTATTTTACTGGTTATATTTTATTAGAATTGAGTATTTTATTTAAATTAATTTTAATTTCTTTGTATATTTTAACTTTTATGACAGGAGAAAAAATATTATTTTATGGATATTCAATAATTTTAACATTTCAATATTTTATTAGTCTTTTATTCTTTTTTATATATGATTTTATTTATGGAATGAAAACAAGTTTATTTTCAAGAATAATTAGTATAATATTTGATTATAAAATCCTTAAAATTGATTTAAAAAAAAAACTAAATAAAAGAATCAAATTTTTAACAAATAAATTTATTTATATTGTTTACTCAATTTATATTTGTGATATTGTTTTTACCTATTTTTCTACAATTTTATTTGGGATTTATTTAACATTTGTAATTAAAGATTTTAAATATATTTACAACTTAATTCAATATTCAATTTTTTTATCAATAATAATTTTTTATTTCTTTTCATTAGATATTATTATACCAAAAGAAAATAAAAAATTAATTATTAATAAATTAAACATTCCAAAAATACCTTTAAATGAATTTACAACTTTAAAATCTCAAATGACATCAACAGATAGATTTAGAGTAGATACAAATTTACAACATCCTAATGAAATAAATAATGTTAAAATTTATAGCAATAATAAAAATGATTAATTTTTTAAATAAATATTTTTTAATATTTTTTTTAATATAAAACTTTTTTAAATTTTATTTAAACAATAAATTTTATTTAATTGAAAATAAATACATGTTTTTATTTATTTTACAATGATTAATAAATAATGATAAACAAAAGATATCATTAAAAAAAATAATGGAAAATAATATATTAGAAAAAGAAAATGAAATTACTTTACCAAGATATAAAAGATGGATAATATTTTTTTATTTAATATCATTATCTCTATTTGAATCATTAGATCAAGGAATAATCCCAACTTCAGTAAGAAACATTAAAATAGATTTAAAAATAAATGACATTCAATATGGAGCATTTAACTCATTATTTTTTTTTGGTAAAATTTTAGGTTCATTTTCATTTATTTTTTTATTAAATAAACTTAATAGAAAATTAATATTAATAATCTCATTAATAATTTATGGAATATCACTTTTTATTTTTAGATTTTTTTCCCATATTCAAACTTTATATATTAGTAGAACAATAATTGGTTTTTTTGATGTTTTTTTTATTGTTTATCCTCCAGTTTGGAGTGATCAATATGGAATAAAAAATAAAAAAACTTTAATGATGGTTCTTGTACAAATTTTTAAACCTTCTGGAGTAATGATAGGATTTATTTTAGGAACTATTTTTAATTGGAAAAAAGCAATTGATATTCAAATAATAATATTATCAATTTATTTATTTTTTTCCTTTTTTTTTGATAAAAATTATTTTTCTAATAAATTATTTTCCAAAAATAAAATAAACGAAGATGAAATATCAAAATTTTCTTTAATATCATCATCATCAAAAAATGAGAAAAAAATAAAAAAAAACAATAATCAAAATATAATAATAAATTTAATATCAAATCCAACATTTATGATATATGTTTTAGCAAGAGCTTCATTAGTTTTCCCATTAACAATAATTCAAACATGGATAATAGATTATTTAGAAAATGCATTAAAAATAACAGATAAGAAAATAAGATTAATCTCAACTGGAATTATTACTTCAACTGGACCAACATTAGGAATTTTAATGGGTGGTTTTTTATTACAAAAAGTAGGAGGATATGAAAATAAAAAAGCTTCTTTAATTTCAGTAATTTTATTTTCTTTATCTTTAATTGGATGTATTTTTTTCCCTTTTTGTAATAATATTATTTCACTTTCTATTTCTTTATGGATTGGATTTTTTTTTGGTTCGTCTTTATTTCCTATTTTAATAGGAATTATTTTATCTTGTAATAAAAATGAATTTAAAGCTTCTGCAAATTCAATGACTACTTTTATTTCTAATGTTATTGGACATATGCCTGCTCCTTATATTTATGGAGTTATTAATAATAAATATGGGAAAGATTATCCAAAATTTGCTATGAAATGTACTGTTTTTTCTATGTTTTTTTGTTTGATTTTTTTAATTTTTGGAATGGTTTTTAAATATAGTGTTAATGATGATCTAGATAATGAGAAAGAAATGGAAATTAAGGAATAAAAGTTTTTTTTATTTTGTTAATTTTTAATTTTTGTTTTATTATTTATTATTTAAAATTTAATTATTATTTTTTTTTTTTGAAAAAAATTGATTTTAAATTATTTTTGTATTTTTATTTAATTTATCTTCATTTTATTTTATTATTGAATAAACATTTATTATT
>Ga0256407_10004270_pt1 | contig 24138 bp, 18 predicted proteins | sample RumenRJG_04DNA_FD_193489 | JGI IMG/M metagenome (GOLD analysis project Ga0256407, IMG submission 193489) | Bovine rumen microbial communities from Lethbridge, Alberta, Canada - RJG_04 | ecosystem: Host-associated > Mammals > Digestive system > Stomach > Rumen | place: Canada: Alberta... | reverse complement strand
CACCAACATATAAAAATAAAAAATCCATCACAGAATCATCTGATTCATTAAAAAATAAAATCAAATCATTTTTAAAAAATAATGAATTAGATATTGATGCTGAATCAAAATTAATGGATATAGCTGTAGATTTAATGAATGAAGATAATTTTACACAAATAACTGAGACTTTTGAAGTATATGGTGATGAAAAAGCAAAATCTGAAATAGATAATGATAATGAAGTCGATGAAAAAATCGCTGAACGAAAAAAACCGAAATTAAAATCTTTTGAAAAAAAGAAAGCAAAAAAAATAGAAGAAAAAATAAAAGAAATGGGTTTTGTTGGCTATCTTAAATGTCATTTGGATAAAATACATAAAGGAGACCATAGGAATATTTTTCGAAAAACTATGGGAGCATATAATATAATTATAGGAAATGCCAGTTTTCTAATTGAAACCATAGCAGAATCAGAAGAAGGTAAATCTCTTGAAGATTGGATAGTATTCAATCTTATAATTCCACAGCAATATATCTACAAAGTAAACAGCATAACAGAATCAAGTTTCACAAGATATGCTGAAAAAAGTGAGTATTATTTTGACAGAATGATATTATTATTTGGCGATTTAGGTCGTAAAAATGCATTTAAGAGCATGGAAGAATTATTTAACATACTTAAAGTGTTAATTACAGAAAAAGAGTATGTTAGGGATTTATCCGATAAATCAAATAATGGTAATTACAGCAATAAACATCTCAAATTAAAATGTGATAGTATTGGTGGCGTATACTCTTCAACTAAAAATAATTTTACAGAAGGAGACAGCCAATTAGAAAGTAGAACAATTAGTTGTACACCTAATGGAGCTAATGATGATGAAGTTTTAGATTTTTTAATTGACTTAGAATGTGAAATATCTCCAGAAACTAAAGAAAAAGAAGAAGCCGTACTTGAATTAAAAAAATTTCGCAATTACATTCTTTATTGTGCTACTAAAGATTTAACTATTATTAATCCATACGGCCAAGTCTTTAAAAGGTATGCCTTAAAAAGCGATACCCCAAAGAGAGAATTAAAACAAACAATGAAATTATTTGAAGCATATTGTCGATTAACTTATTTCAATTGTAAAAATATTAAAGGCTATTATGTTGCCACTGAAGAACAATTAAATGAATTTATGACAGATATATCTTTAGAAAATGCTTTAATTCCTTATGAATCAGATTTCTTAAAAATGTTGATGGGTGAGGAATCAGATAATAATACTCTTGTACTAATTGATGAAGAAACGGAAAATGAAGATAAACATTTAGATACATATTATCAAAAAATATTAGAATTAATGTTTGAGGAAGATGAGGATTTTAATCCTAATTCCTTTGCCGATTTAAATGATTATCAACAAAAAAAAGCAGTTAATCAATTATTAAAGTTATATCGTTTAGGTGGAACTTCAATAGACCATGAAGAGAATATATTTTTTAGAATAAGAGATATAAGAAGAATATATTCACGTTATAAATCTTTTAAAAATATAGATAATATTCAAATTTTGATACATACATTAGTATCAAAAGGATATATGGATAGTCTTGAATATAAAGATGGTAAACAAAAAATTTATTATTTAACAGGACAATGTGAAGATATTATAACTCAGATTGAACTTACCGATGAAGATAAAGAAGCAGCGGAAGAATATTTAAAAAAATTGGGGTTATCAAATTAGATAACTTCCTCACTTTTTATTTTTTTACAGCATATCAAACAGCCATTACTACACTTTTGGATATAAATCCCACAGAAAAAAATCATGACACTACAGAAAAACATTAAATCCATACAGACGATATTGGCTATTATGTCTTTAATTTATAAAATAAGCATTATTATTAATTATTTAATAAATAAATATAATTATATATAGAACTACTTTTTTTATCAGATACTGAAAAAATATATGCTTACATATTTTGATAGGCTTATCACAACAAAAAATGAAAACGAACATAAAGGCAATTAATTACTAAATAAAGCATTATCCATGCGAATTAAGGATATGGCATTTGCAGGAAAGTAATCATTTTATGAGGTAATGATATCATTTTTTGCAGTATTCTAATTAAAAAATGTAACCTTGCATAACGTAGTCTATTTCTAATATAACCTTCAAATACATTTTATTTTTCCGTAATACGAGCTTAAAATCGTTTTTAATATGGAGTTATCAATATTGATAATCAATTAGGGAAGAGATAGAGGGATAAGCAGAGATGATATGAACTGTTTTTTCAAAACATATTCACTATGAGCATATTAAGAATATAAAAATAAATGAGAAAATTTATTTCTTAAAATAAAGAAATATCATTTAATATAAATTATTTTTAAGTTAATATAAATTAAATATAAACAATAAAGCTTTTGGAAATAATTATTAATAAAAATGAGAAGAACCATAGTACCACTTCATCATAGAGTGGCCCCTGGCCGTATTTGGACATGTCTTCCATGGCATTCTCAAAGCTGAGACCTACTTTTAACATTGAAGACAATTGTCTTAAGAAATCCGGTGCCGATTGCTCGATTTTTGAAGCATTTCTCTCCTGTTTTACAGAAACATATGTGAAAATTGCCGGAAATATTACAAATGGTACAAATAATACTGATGACGGCAAAATCAAGATGAAAGATAAAATTACTAGAACAGTTTCAGTAACTAATAAAAAAATTACAATCCAAGCTAAAAATTCAGATGCTTGAGTAAAAATTGATCCTGAAAGTAAAAATTCCTGAAATGATAACAAATATTTTTCTGACATTTTATTTTCTATTACATTTGATATTATAATTATACTTTTGAATTTCATAGAGTTACTATTAGTTTAATAGTATATAAAACCCCAGTTATGAGTTAAATTAATTTTACCGACTTTTTAGAATATTTTTGTATGAGAATAAAAATTATATTAAAATTTCGGATAATAGATTAAAAAAAATAAATAGTTTTCAATTAAATTCAAAAAAAGATGAGATTTATTAACCTTTGAAATAAATAACAAATAGACATTACACAAAAAAGAAAAAGAATAGTTGAGACGATTATAGTCTCAACCAGTAATGGTTATTTTGTTTGCGATGTTTGCTCCATTATAACTTGAGGTTATAATGTATTCGCCAGGAAGCAAGTTAATGATTAATTCCGCCTGACCGAAACTGTCAGTTACTTTATGATATAAAACACCATTGACATTAAATTGGATTTTCTGTTCTGCATAAAGTCTTCCCTGACCATCAAGCAAAGTAGCCTTAAACTTAGATCCGTCCATATATTTCATTTCAAGATCAGAAGCACTTAAAACCGGCAATACTTTAATATTGTTAGATACCTTGTATCCTTCATAACTTGCAGTAATGACATAATCCCCCGGAGCCAAGTTAATGTTCAATTGAGCTATACCTGATTCGTTGGTTTGTTTTTTATACATTACACCATTGATGTTGAAAGTAACAGTTTTACCCGCACCAACAGGATTACCGTCAGCACCTAACACTTTAACAGTGTATTGAGTGGCGTTTTTGTAATATTTGGTAATGTCTCTGTTTTCAACAATTGTTGCTAAAACCACAATATTATTTGATTCCTTTTCTCCAGTTTTTGGATTCATTGCAGTGATTACATATTTACCCGCAGGTAAGTTAATGTTTAATTTTGCCTGACCTTTACCGCCGGAAATTTTACGCTCATACATTACACCGTTGATGTTGAATTTTACAACAGTACCATCAGCCAAGTAATTACCTTCACTGTCAATAAATGTTGCATAATATTGAGTGTCGTTTTTATACATTTTCACAACATCAGTACCGTTTACAGTAGTTAAAACATTTACAACAGAGTTAACAGTTTTATTATCAACAGTTACTGTTGCATTATATGTTCCACTGTGTAAGTTTAATCCAATACTTGCAATACCGTTTTCATCAGTAGTTCTATTGTATGTAACTTTATTAATGACAATAGTTACGGATTTATTTGACAAGGGATTACCTTCACCATCAGTTACATTAACAACAAATCTTTCAGGCCCACCATAATATTTGACTACATCAGGAGCCGTAACAATTAATGCATCTCTTACACTTACAGTAATAGTGGCATTTGACGGCAAGTATTTATCATTACCACCAAATCTGACAGTAACAGTAGCATTACCTACACCCACAGCTTTAACAAAACCATGACCATTTACAAGAACAACATTAACATCACTAACAATAAAAGACATATTACCTGCATCGGAAGGCATCAAACTGACAACAGGATCAACAATATCACCAATTACCATATCCAAAGTATCATTTTGAATACGAATTTCAGTAGGAACTTTAGTTACACCAACATTTACAGTAGTTGAATTTCTCACATAATCCTTCTCATTAATGGTGAGTGTAATTACTGCAGAACCTTCACCAACAGCAGTGACTGTAGGAACACGATTTACCAGTTTAACAGTTGCCACAGATTCATTGCTGGAAGAAACAGTAATATTCAAATCTTCAGGATCAGTAACAGCATAAAATTCGCCGCTTTCACCAACTTTTAAATCCAAAGTATCATTGTTAACTGTGACGCTGGCATCCTTCAAACTAACAGTAACAGTAACGACAGTTGTATTTTTAGCATAAACTTCATCGTCTCCAACACTAACAATGATAGAACCAGTACCATTCGTTAATGCAGTAACAACACCATTCTCATCAACACTGTAAACACCAGAATCATCCTGAACATAAGTTACATCCAATCCTTCAGGAGAAGTAGTAGCGTTAATAACAAAAGTATCACCAACTTTTAAATCCAAAGTATCATTGTTAACAGATACACTAGCATCCTTCAAACTAACAGTAACAGTAACGACAGTAGTATTTTTAGCATAAACTTCATCGTCCCCAACACTAACAATGATAGAACCAGTACCATTCGTTAATGCAGTAACAACACCATTCTCATCAACACTGTAAACACCAGAATCATCCTGAACATAAGTTACATTCAATCCTTCAGGTGAAGTAGTAGCGTTAATAACAAAAGTATCACCAACTTTTAAATCCAAAGTGTCATTGTTAACTGTGACACGGGCATCAGCCAAACTAACACTAACAGCGATAGTCTTATTCTCAGCAGCGATATACTTATCATCTCCCGCAAATGAAACAGTAATATTTGCCTCACCTTGCCTAATACCTTTAATCTTACCGTTTTCAACAACAGCAACACTAGAATTGCTTGAAGTGTAGGTTAAATTACCCGCATCAGCAGGGGTTAAAGTAGCACCGGTTGGAACTTCGCCATTAGCTTTTAAATCAACAGTTTCATTAGTAATATTGATTTCAGTAGGAACTTTACTTACAGTAACAATAACAGTAGTTGAATTTTCAGCATAAACACCGTCACCACCAACTTTAACAAGGATTGAACCAGTACCATTCGTTAATGCAGTAACAACACCATTCTCATCAACCTTGTAAACACCAGACTCATCCTGAACATAAGTTACATTCAATCCTTCAGGCATAGTAGTAGCGTTAATAACAAAAGTATCACCAATTTCTAAATCCAAAGTGTCATTGTTAACAGCAACACGAGCATCATTCAAACTAACAGTAACATTAACAGTTTTATTCTCAGCAGGATCATATTGTCCGCTTCCAGGGAATGAGAACGTGATATTTGTATTTCCTTCAGCTAGAGCAGTAACAATCCATTTTCCATCAGAATCTAAATCAATGCGAATAATTTTTTTATCATAATCGACTGTAAGATTACCTGCTTCCGGCGGATTTAATGTAGCATTAATAGAACCTGTTTCACCAACAGTTAAGTTTAAAGAAGTAGCATTAACAAATATGTCAGTAGAATTAGCAGAACCCTTTACTTTAACGTTAACTTTAAGTTCTTGATTATCAACAACAGCTTTTACTTCATATTCACCTTTCTTATTAGCATAAAATGCTGAAATTAATCCAACATCACCTTCTGTTTCTGTTAAATTACCTTTACTTGATAAATTAACATGTCTTTTAGGTAATGAATTAGTTGCATCAGTATTTGTACCATTCCAAATAAATTTGGTAATAATATCAGATTTTCCACCAGCACCAATTTCACCAGGCTCAGCAGACAAATCTAAAACAGCATAACTTGATGGGATTTGGTCATAACTGATTAATTTATCCCAATCAGGTTTGTTTGAACCCCACCAATTATTATCTAGACTATCGTATAGAGCCCCAGCAGAATAAATAGTATATTTGATAGATTCTGCAGAGTTATCAACAAAAACACAATTAGTCACACTACCACCAGTATTTGAGTAAATCGCATGACCACCCATGTTCTTAGCATCACCAGTTATAGTGTTGCCGGTGAAAGTACAATTATTCACAGTAACATGACCAGAACTAATAGCACCACCCCAAATTTCTCCAGAATTGTTGATGAAATTACAATTAGTCACAATACCGTCATTTAAGTGAATTGCACCACCGTCAGCAAATTGACTACCCTGACCACGTGCAGTGTTATTAAGAAAAGTACAATCAGTCACAATACAATAACTATAAAAACTAATTGCACCACCTTGAGCTCCAGAGTTATCAGTGAAAGTACAATTAGTCACGTTGCCGCCACCATTGGTCCAAATAGCACCACCGTCATTGCCATTTGTTGCAGCATTACCAATAAAAGTACAATCAGTCACATTACAATCCCCCGAATAGAAAGCAATTGCACCACCTTGAGATCCAATGTTATCAATGAAAGTACAATTAACTATATTAGAAACATTTGTGTAGGATGCGATTGCACCACCATTGCCTAAACCAGCAGAGTTGCCAGTGAAAGTACAATCAGACACAATACCACCACATAAGTAAACTGCACCAGCTATTGCACGGTTATCAGTGAAAGTACAATTGGTCACATTGCCAGCCACATCCCAGAAGCAGACTGCACTACCTTGTGCTGCATTGTTTTCAATAAAATTACAATTAGCCACACTGCCAGTCACGTTTTTGAAGGAGATTGCACCGCCCGTAAATCCTGCAGAGTTATTTATAAAATTACAATTAGTTACAATGCCTCCAGTTTCAGAGTAGAATGCACCGCCCTCATCCTCAGAATCTACATTTTTAATAGTTAAATTATTAATTATTACATTACTACCATTTATAATAAAAGCTCTGATGGATGAACCTGCCATATCTATTACTGCACCTTTACCATCAATAAAACAGTCATTTGGTATATTAATAGTATTGCCGGAATTGTATTTATAATAATCATGTTGCAGTTCTATTTGTCCTCCAACAGCAATTTCTTTAGAGAGCTCTGAGTAATTGCTCACATCATTTCCCGTAGTTAAAATTTCATTATTATCAATTGTAGTACTTATGATTTCATTATTATCATTTGCAGATAAAATATCTGTACCATTAGCATCAGCAGCACTTGCTGAGCCAATAAATACAAATAAAATCAAAAAGATTGATAAAACAACCATAAAATATTTATTATATTTCATATATTTAATAATCCCCCTTATTTATCGAATTTAGCACTAAACAATAAAAACTAATTTAAATAGTATTACAAATAGATTATATAGTACATATATATTATTATGTTAAAGTTAACATTAAATATCTTACTATTTTTCTATTAATATGAAGGACATACATAAAATCCGACATAAAAATGAACTATCACTTATTTAAATTGGGTGAATTTAAAGATATGGATTTAGGATTAAGACATTTTAAAATATTTTTAAAGCTTATAACATTGGTGCTAAATCTCCGATTATTCTGCCCTTATTTTCAATAGCTACAGTATCTTCCAGGCGAACTCCGAATTCTGCTTCAAGATATATTCCCGGTTCAACTGTTATGACCATACCCTTTTCAATTATTGTCTCATCCTTAAAAGAAAATCCCGGAGTTTCATGAATATCAAGACCCAAACTATGGCCTGTAGAGTGAATAAATTTATCCCCATACCCATATTCTTTAATAATGTCTCTTGAAACTTTATCAATTTCACAGCATTTTAGTCCGGGTTTTATCGCCTTAATGGCTTTATCATGTGATTCTTTAACAATATCAAATATTTCATGTTCTTTTTCTTTATAAACTATGGTTCTAGTATTATCTGAGCAATATCCATTATATTTGGCTCCCCAATCGATAAGTATTGGAGTTCCCAATTGCTTATGTTCAGGTACTGCATGGGGAAGGCTGGTATTGGATCCGCTTACAAGAATCGTGTCAAATGATTCCTTTGATGCGCCGTTTTCAATCATCAATCTGACCAAATCAAAAGCCAAAACGTCTTCAGTTTCTTTTCTATTAGTTATATCCAATTGTTTAAATGCGGTCTGTGCGATTTCAGTTGCCTTTTCGATGTTTTCAATTTCTGATGATGATTTAATCATCCTTTCTTTTTCTATGTAATTTTTGGATTCGATCTTGAAATCATCTTTGAACTTTTCATAGGTACTGTAAACCAAACTAGGCTCAATCGCAAGATTTTTAACGCCTTCACTTTTTAGCTCCCCAATCATTGTCTCGAATTTTTCATATTTTTTAACTTCAATTGCAGAATCCCTTTTTGCAATTTCCATATCCATTTCAGAAGCATAAATTATGGGGTTTTCTTTTATAATGCAAAAAGCAAAACTTGTAGGCCTATAATTTGAAATATAATCAATGTTGGTAAATTGTGTGAGTAAGTAAGCTTGATTATCATCTTTTTTTAAGTTATTTATAATATTTTTAATATGCATAATTAATAATTTAGAAAAAACTTTTATATATAGAATTAGATATTTAAACATTATGTTTAAAATAACAACAAGCGAATTAAGAGATTTGATTATTGCATTTATTTTTATCTCATTAAGTTTTTCAATCTTATATTCTGGCCGAAATGTTGCTATGCTTAAAAGCATTTTTCCAGTAGTAATGATTGGATTAGGCTTAGGTTTCATATTACACGAATTGGGGCATAAATTTGCTTCAATGCATTATGGTTATTGGGCTGAATTTAAATTATGGCCTGCCGGATTGATTTTTGCTTTAATATCTTCATTTTTCGGTTTTGTATTTGCGGCTCCCGGTGCAGTTTACACCTATGCCGGAAGTAATTTGGATGATAAAACAAATGGAATAATCTCAATTGCCGGGCCTGCAGTTAATATTGTTCTTGCATTAGTATTTATACTCATTGGTGCTGCCATTTATGGACCTGCACATCATGATGCAACAATGCAGTTCATATTTATTGTATGTTGCCTTGGTTTTTCCACAAACAGTTATCTTGCTGTTTTCAATTTAATACCAATTTGGAATTTAGATGGATCTAAAGTATTGAGATGGAACATTTTAGTATGGATTGTCATTATTGCTATTGCAGGATTCATGACTTATTTATCCATGACAATGGGTGCTGAAAACATAATTAGAATGATTATAGGTATAAAATGACATCAAAAGAGATTAAATATTTTAAGGGAACCCACAGAATTATACCTCCAAGCCAGACTATTGAAAATAATGAGGACAAATGTAAAATTGCAGGTATTACGCGCATTACCGAAATCACACATTTGGATAGAATTGGACTTCCGATTTTTTCTGCAATAAGACCAACGTCACAGGAAGGATCCATTAGTATTTATGGAGGTAAGGGAATAAGTGTCGAACATGCTAAAGCATCTGCCATGATGGAAGGGTTTGAGAGGTATTCTGCTGAAAAACAGGATGAAAATACAATTACTGGAACTATTTCAGAAATTTCTAGTAAAGGCAATATCATCGATATTGAATCCTTGAACTTACCTAAAGACTTTAAAAAAGAAAATATCGAAACTATAAATCTTGAATGGAATATCTGTCATGATTTAATTAGTAAAAAAGACTATTACATTCCATCCAATGCAATTTATCACCCTTATGTTTTACAAGACAATTCATGCCAAAATCTGTTTAAATCAAACACAAACGGCCTTGCTTCTGGAAATAGCTTAGAAGAAGCAATACTGCATGGAATTTTTGAAGTCATTGAAAGGGATGCATGGAGCATTTTTGAGTTAACCCATAAGAATTCCACACAAATTGACCTGAAAAGCATTGAAAGTAGCGTTGTCAATGATGCACTTAAGAAATTTAGCGATAATGAAATCAATATTAAGCTAATGGATTTGACTGCAGACATTAAAGTTCCAACAATAGCCGCATCAGCAGATGATACATTACTAAAAGATGCTGGACTTTTAACATTAGGCATGGGAACACACCTTGATCCTGAAGTTGCTGTTTTAAGAGCATTAACCGAAGTGGCTCAAAGTAGAGCGACACAAATTCATGGAGCTCGTGAAGATACCGTTAGAGCAGATTTTGCAAGAACTGCAGGTTATGAACGTATGAAACGTATCAATAAACATTACTTTGAAGATGAAGAAAACAAAATAGCTTTAAGCGATATTGAAAATAAAAGTACCGATTCAATAACCAAAGACATAAATATTGTTTTGGATGAATTGAAAAAAAATGAAATTGAACATGTACTGTATTGCGATTTAACACGCCCTGAGCTTAATGTAAATGTTGTAAGAGTCATTATACCAACAATGGAACTATATTCAATTGATAAAAGCCGTGCGGGATACAGATTTTTAAGAGTATGATTTTATGGTTAAAGTTATAATTTATACAGGATTATCCCTTCCCTTTGATGAAGCAAGAGAACTGTTTGATTCACACGATGATGTTGAAGTAATCTATAAAAAACCTATTAAAAGAGGAGATTTGGGACATGACATTAAAGAAAATCCCGACATTATAGGCATAATTGACGGAGTATTCCACCAGAATTCTTCTGTAGGCCATAAAGAGATTCTGAATGTTATTGATAAGGGAGTTACTGTTGTTGGCTCATCAAGCATGGGTGCTTTAAGAGCATCAGAACTTGACACATTGGGAATGCATGGCATCGGTTATGTATATGAACAGTATGCCACAGGAAAAGTTGCATCAGATGATGATGTAGCAGTGATGCTTGATAGTGAAACCTTAGAAAGCTTATCCGAACCTCTAATTAATATGGACTATGTTTTTACAAATGCAGTTAGTGAAAATATCATTACCTCCGATGAAAAGGATGAACTGATTCAAATTGCAAAATCCACATTTTATCCTAAACGGAATTATTCAAAAACATTAAATGAATCAAATTTGGATGATGAGAAGAAAAGTAAACTCATTAACTTTATTCGAACTTCACCAGACATTAAAAAAGAAGATGCGAAGGAATTAATAAAATATATTGCAGGTATTGTAAAATGAATTTAGAAGACAAAATTGAAATTGTTAAGAATATTTTAAAAGACAAAAAAGTTGCTGTTGGATTTTCAGGAGGTGCTGACAGTACTTTAATAGCTTATCTTGCATCAAAGGTAAGCAGTGACGTTTTAGCAATAACTATTGATAATGAGTTGTTTCCAGACAACTTTATTAAAAATACTCGAGACAGGGCTAGAAAATTTAATATAAAACACCATGTTATCGACTTGAATTTTTATGAAGATGAAGAATTTTTAAAAAACCTGCCAAGCAGATGTTATTCCTGCAGAAATTTAATGTATAATAAAATTAAGGATTATGCGCTAGCCAATGATTTTGATTTTATTTGTGACGGCAACAATATTAGTGATTTGGTTATCAACAGACCGGGCATTTTAATTACATATAAAATGAATTTCAAAACACCATTAATTGAGGCAAAATTGACTTCAAAAGAGATTCATGAATATTTGAATAAAAACAATATCCCATATTCAAAATCAACTACATGTCTTGCAACAAGAATTCCTACCGATACACATATCACCAAAGAAAAAATTGAAAAGATTAAAAAAAGTGAAAACATTCTTTCAAAAATAAGCGGATGTGAATTGGTCAAAGTTAGGGATTTTAATGAACTTGGTGTATGTGAAGTAAATGACTTTTCTAAAATAATCAATATTGATTCATTTAATGAAATTAATGATCAATTAAAATCAATAGGATATAAAAAAGTTTGCCTAAATTTATCTGCTCTTGATGACGATGAGGACATCACCATAGACTATAAAAATAATCAATTTCAATACCAACTGCCATTCACAATAAACCTTGAAAAAACAAAAAAAGAGCTGGGAAAAAAAATTCAAATTGAAAATTCAGAAAAAATAGAATTAGAAAAAATAGCCATAAACAAAAACGGTTTAATTAAAGGACATGATTTTAAAGATTATGATGAGGCATTATTTGAGTTTATGGATATTCTGCACAAGATAAGAAGAAATATATAACTTATTTATCCTTCATTTGCCTATATTTTTTTAAAACAATATCTGGAGTTTCAATAACCTTATCAAAAGTTTCATTAAATGGAATTTTTTCATCTTCAACATCAGATGATTTTCTAAGGCCTTTTAAAGCTAAAGTTTTGCCATCAATTTTAAATCCAACATCATCAGCTTCAACTTCAATTAGATTTATCTCCATATCTGATGCTTTTTCCAAAACATCATCGGCTTTAACGGCATATTTTAATTTTAGAGTTTTATGAGGCGTTAGTTCATTAATAGTTCTTTTGATAACAGATTCCAGTAGTTCTAAGAATTTAACGCCAGGAGGTAATTCATTAGCCCACCAATATGCAAGAACAGAATTCAAAACAATATGATGTTCAACAAAATCATCTCTCCAACGAGCCCTAACCCCCACAGAACTGTCATCAACAATCTTTATGACTAAAACTGGACTAACAACCATTTTATCACGATTATTCGACTAAAGCTTTGATTAAGTCACTTGCTCTAACAATACCCACTAAATCTCCTTCAACACCTATAACTGGGATTTGTTCAATATTTAATGTTTTCATTTTTTTAGCACAATCAGAAACTTTAGTTTTTGAATTAGCTACTTCAACATTACCTATAGCAACATCACTTACAACCTTATCAGTGAATTTTAAATGATTTTTTTCAATGTATAAAACAGAAGTACTGTCCCAAGACCATTTATCTCCTTCAGTACCAACGGTTGAGCTGTGTTCACTTCTTTCAGAAATAATTTCACTTTCTGCAATGAAATCTGTTTCAGTTAAAATTCCGGACAGTTGAGCATTATCATCTAATGCTAAAATAGATTTGAGACCAAATTGTTTCATTGATTCAAAAGCAACATTTAAAGGAGTTTTTTCCCAAGTAGTAGGGACTGTAGTTATCATATAATCTTCAACAGCATCATCAATTTCAATTTTAGTTAAAGCTTGAGATACTAAATCAAATGAAGTGATAATTCCAACTAATTCCCCATCATCATTAACTACAGGAACTCTTCTTACATCATTTTCAATCATTATACGAGCAGCATCTTTAACATCATCATCAGGACTTGCTACAATAAGATTTCTACTCATCAACATTGCTATTTGTTCTTCATCAGGATTATTAATTAAATCAGAACGAGTAACAACTCCAACTAATTTATTATTATCTTCTTTAATAACAGGAAGTACTGCTTTATTTTCTTTTCTCATTAAGTCTAAAACCTTTTCTCTGCTACCAGGAACAGAAACACTAACAACTTTTTTAGACATTACTCTTTTCACTAACATTAAAAACACCTTATGTTCAATTTCACATGAAAAAATTATAATAATTTAATGTACAACTAATACTGGACATTTAGCAGCGTTAACAACTTTATCACTGACACTACCCAGAATAAATCTATCAAAACCAGATTTACCTGAACTTCCAATTACAATTAAATCTATGTCCTCTTCCACGGCTACATCCAAAATAACATTTGCAGGAGAGCCTTCCCTAATAATAGAGGATATCTTTACCCCATCTTCATTCATTTCTTCAAATTCTTTAAGATCTTCTTCACAGCGATCTTTTAATATCAGATTTAATTGCTCAACTTCATCAGTTACTGAAATTCCAGTAATAAATTGATTTTCAGATACGCTTAATGCAATAATCTCAGCACCACTAACCTTAGCTAAGAATAAAGCATGTAATTCTGCTTTTCTTGCAAATTCAGACCCGTCTGTTGGGACTAAAATCCTCTTGTACATATTTAAATCTCCAATAATATATGATTCTATATGTTCAATATACTATTAGTATACTTTCTATTAATAGTATATAATATATTTTTTGTTTCTGAACGGTTTATTAGAGATAAATAATAATTTTTGGAAAAATGTTTTATGATATTTAACTCGGCAAATTGTCCGATTTCAATATAAGATTTATTAAAATTAAACTGACATCCATTTGTTGTTGCCATTTGTAGAAGTTTGCAGGGATTTAAATAACTTTTATACTTAACAGACATTATTTTAAGAGTAAATTCCAATTCTCTAAACATGTTCGGATTATTAAGCATTAAATTATCCGTTCCTAAAATTGGCTTGATGCCAAATTTTAACATTTCATTTAATGGAACAATACCAACATTTAATGTTGCATTAGCTCTCGGACAAACAACAATATTTGAATTTGAATTTTTAATTAAATTTAAATCATTATTTTTAGGATTAGTACAATGAACCAACTGATTAAAATCAGAATTTACTCCACGTTCGATTTCTGTCCTGCCAAATTTTTCTAAAGACTCCAGTTGCGTGGATTCAGATTCTGCAACATGAATGGATGAAATTTTTCCTTCCTTTTTACATTCTTCAGAGATTAAATTAGCAACTTCATCAGTGATTTCACCAAAACCGCTGGGAGCAATACCATCAGCCACTTTTAAAAGTTTTTTAATCTGTGATTTCACTTTTGACAAATCAGGATTATCACCATAAAAACTATCATCACGACCAAGGATTATTGGCGTGATTGGAATGTCTTTTGAGGCTTTCTTAAGAAGTTTAACTCCTTTAATTCCACCTTCCCTATAATCAATAAAATGCGTAGTTCCTGACTCAAGCATATCCCACATGGAAGATTTCATTGATTCGATAATATCCTCATCTTCAGCAGATGCTAAAGCACGATGTTTAACCCCATTAGGCGGTTTGACCATTTCTCCCAAAGATAAACTATAACCTTCATCCTTAATAATTGAGTCTCCAATATGAGTATGGCCATTTAAAAAACTTGGAGCTACAACAGCACCATCAACATCAATTATTTTACCCTCTTTTGAATCTTTAGAAATATCGGTAATAATTCCATCATCAATAGTTATATTAGCTTTAATCGGATTGAGATGCAAACCTTTTAAAATAATTCCATTAGTTATAGTAAACATTAAAAAAAAATTTTTAATTGAAAATATTTAAATCTTATGGAATGAAAGAATTCATAAAATAAATTTATAAAACCCCACTGACATAACTAATACTTACCATCAAATTAATGAGGATGATTGAAATTAACTCCCAGGAAATAAGATATTTTTATAGAAACATTGTTAAAAGCGGTAATGTATACCGTATCAAATACAATAATAAAGACTATGGGGAGTTTAAAAAATTATCTGATGCATTATATGAAAGGGATGCTTTATTTTACTGTAATTTTGACTATGATCTGCTTGTAGAATGTGATCTTGAAAACAAATATGAAAATACAGTATTACCACCATTTCCAGAAAAAAGATCGAAAGGACGAATCAAAGGAATAAAAGTTAACAAAAAAGAAAGAGAAGGTGAAATTCTTTTTAATCACAAGGAAAAAGGATTTTATATTAAAAAAGGAGAAAAAATCTTTGGATATTATGCTTCAATGACAGAAGCCTTTTATTATAAGAAAATTTTAATGGAAAACGACTGGGATGAAAATGCGCTTAAAAAGAACATTACGGCAAGAATTGAAATGAATTTAAAACTAGATTTAACTAAAGAATATGAAGTTAAACTTAATTATTGTCCCAATTGTAGAAGCAAATTAAAAATTAACCAAGAAGAATGTCCTTCATGCGGTATTAATATTAAAGAGTACTTATATTCTAATTAAAAAAAAGAAATTAATGAAGAAAAATTATTCTTCATCAACATAATTATTTAATGAATTGACCTTGATTTTATTATTTTGAACAGCTTCAATAGCATTAAGCGCTGCTCTTGAACCTGCCAAAGTAGTAACATAAGGAATACCTAATTCAATAGCCAAACGTCTAATTGTATAACCGTCTTTAGCAGATTGCTTACCTTCAGAAGTGTTGATAATTAAATCAATTTCATTATTTAAAATAGCATCCCTAATGTTAGGAGAGCCCTGTGATACTTTTTTGATTATCTCAACACTATCAAGACCAGTTGCCTCACCAGTTCCGCGAGTTGCGATAAGTTTAAATCCTAAATTAACTGCTTTTTCTGCAATAGTTCTGATTTTTTTCTTGTCATCTTCTTTTACACTAACGAATATTTTACCTTCTTTAGGCAAAACCATTCCTGCTGAAAGTTGAGATTTATAAAATGCCATACCGAAAGTTTCATCTATACCTATACTTTCACCAGTGGATTTCATTTCAGGACCTAAAATAGTATCAGATTCAGGTAACTTCAAGAATGGGAATACAGACTCTTTAACAGCAACATGATTAATTTTAATTTCTTTTGTTAAACCAAATTCTTTGAGTTTAGCACCATTCATAATCCAGGTAGCCACTTTAGCTAACGGCACACCAATAGCTTTACTTACAAATGGAACTGTTCTACTTGCACGAGGGTTTGCTTCAATGATATAAACCATTTCCTCATCAAGTTTTACTGCATATTGAATATTCATTAAACCTTTAACATCCAATTCCAATGCCAATTTGGTTGAATTTTCACGAATAATATCTAATATATGTTCTGGAATAGTTTGTGGCGGAATTACACATGCAGAATCTCCTGAATGAACTCCTGCTTCTTCAATATGTTCCATAATTCCTGCAATAAATACATCTTCACCATCACATAAAATATCAACATCTAACTCAATTGCATCTTCCAGGAATTTATCGACAAGAATTGGATGTTCCGGAGATACTTTTACAGCTTCTTTCATATATTCTTCAAGTTCATGGTTATCATAAACAATTTCCATAGCTCTTCCACCAATAACATATGATGGACGCACCAATACAGGGAATGTGATTTTTTCAGCAATTTCACGAGCTTCTTCAAATGAATTTGCAGTTCCATATGGTGCCTGATGAATGTGTAATTTTTCAAGTAAGTCAGCAAATAATTCCCTGTCTTCAACTCGATCAATGCTTTCATATGGAGTTCCTAAAATTTTAACTCCTGCATTGGCCAGAGGTACTGCCAAGTTAATTGATGTTTGACCACCAAATTGTACAATTACACCATCCGGCTTTTCTTGGTCAATTACACCCATAACATCTTCAAAGGTAATAGGTTCGAAGAACAATTTATCTGAAATATCATAATCAGTACTTACAGTTTCAGGGTTGTTATTAATAAGAATGGTTTCAATTCCATCATCTTTTAAAGCAAGTGAGGAATGTACACAACAGTAATCAAATTCAATACCCTGACCTATCCTAATTGGTCCTGCACCTAAGATAACTACTTTTTTCTTGGTAGTTGAGGTTAATTCATTACCTATGTCATAGCTACTATAATAATATGGAGTTTTAGCTTCAAATTCAGCAGCACATGTATCTACCATTTTGTATGATTGCTTAATATTATATCTTGAAAGTAAATTTCTAATGTATTCTTCAGTTTGACCAGATAAATCAGCCAATCTTTTATTGGAAAAACCAAGCTGTTTTGCTTTTCTTAAATAATATTCATCATTTAATTTATCAGCTGAAACGTCATTTTCAAAGTTTACAATATTTCGGATTTTGTATAAGAAGAAATTATCAATATTTGTCAGTTCTCTTATTTTATCAATATCCATACCGTCCTTGATAGCTGAATAAATCTGGAAATAAATTAAGTCTGTTGGATTTGCCAAATCTTCTTCACTGTATTCGACATACTCAAATCCGTTAAAGCCCATATCAAGTGATCTTAATGCTTTTTGGAATGCTTCTTCAAAAGTTCTTCCGATAGCCATTACCTCACCTGTAGCTTTCATCTGAACTCCAACTTGACGAGTGATTCCTTTAAATTTATCAAATGGCCATCTAGGGATTTTAATTACAACATAATCAATAGCAGGTTCAAATGAAGCGGGAGTTTCTTTAGTGATATCATTTCTAATTTCATCCAAAGTCATTCCTAAAGCTATTTTTGAAGAGATTTTAGCAATAGGATAACCTGTAGCTTTTGATGCAAGTGCACTACTTCTTGATACACGAGGATTTACTTCAATTACCTTATATTCATCAGTTTCCGGATTTAATGCAAATTGAATATTACATCCTCCACGAATACCTAATGCCCTGATAATTTTAATTGAAGCATCACGCATTTTCTGAACAGTTTCATCACATAAATTTTGAATTGGAGCAACAACCACACTATCTCCGGTGTGAATACCCATAGGATCAATATTTTCCATTGTACAAACAATAATACAGGTATCTTCTTTATCCCTCATTACTTCAAATTCGATTTCTTTCCACCCAAGAACGGATTCATCAATAAGAACTTGATTAATGAAACTCATATCCAAACCATGGGTAGCGATTTCAATTAATTCTTCTTCATTGTGAGCAATTCCCCCACCAGTTCCACCTAATGTGAATGCTGGTCTGACAATAACCGGATAACCAATGTCTTCTACTGCTTTAAGTGCATCATCAACACTTTCGACAGCCTGACATTTTGGAATTTCCTCCCCAATATCATCCATAAGATTTGCAAACAGGTCACGGTCTTCCACATCTTTAATTGTTTGAACATCAGAGCCTAAAACTTTAATTCCTTCCAATAATCCTAAATCTCCAAGCCCTGTTGCTATATTCAATCCGGTTTGTCCACCCATAGTTGGTAAAATAGCATCAATTTCTTCTTCTTTTATGATTTTAGCAACAATTTCCGGAGTTAATGGTTCTGTATAAACAGTATCTGCCATGTCAATATCTGTTTGAATAGTAGCAGGATTACTGTTAACAAGTACTGTTTCTATTCCCTCTTCTCTTAGTGATTTACATGCTTGTGATCCTGAATAATCAAACTCTGCTGCCTGCCCGATTTGAATAGGTCCAGAACCAATAATTAAAACTTTTTTAATATCTTTATCTACTGGCATATGTAATCCTCTCAATTTTTTAATAATCATCCATCATTTGGTTAAATTCATCAAAAATACTTCTTGTATCATTTGGACCCGGTCCTGCTTCAGGATGGTATTGTATACAACGCAAAGGTAATTCCTTGTGAGAAATACCTTCAGGAGTTCCATCATTTAAATTAACTTGTGTTAGGACCAAATCAGTTTCTTTTAATGATTCCTTATCTATAGTAAAACCATGGTTTTGGGAAGTAATAACTACTTTTCCTGTGCTTAAATCTTTAACCGGCTGGTTTTCTCCCCTGTGACCAAATTTCATTTTATAAGATTTAGCTCCAAAAGATTTTGCAATTAATTGCTGACCCATACAGATACCAAATATCGGCAATCTATTTGATAATTTTTTCATGGTTTCAATTGTTTCATATACCCTATCAGGATTACCTGGTCCTGAAGTAATCATCAATCCACTTGGAGAGTAATCTAAAACAGTTTTATAATCAGTATCATATGGGAATAAAACTACCCCAATATCTCTTTCTAAAAATGAGTTAATAATATTCTTTTTAACACCACAATCAATTAATGCAACTTTTTTGTCTGCGTCCTCATTGAATAATTTAATTTCTTTTGTTGAAACTAAATGAACAATATCTTTATCTTCAATGCTTGGTTGGGATTTTGCCATTTCAATCAATTTATCATCAGCAATATCTTCAGTCGTAATAGCTGCTTTAAGGGAGCCTCTTTCACGAATTTTTAAAGTTAAATCTCTTGTGTCAACTCCACTAATTCCAGGAGTTTTAAATTCTTTTAAAAATTCATCCAAAGTCTTTTGAGGTCCAAAATTAGATAATTCACGACAAACTTCACGACAAACAAGCCCTTCAACCTGAATCCTATCAGATTGATACCACTCTTCACTTACCCCATGATTTCCCTCTAAAGGATAAGTGGACATTAATATTTCTCCTTTAAAAGACGGATCAGTCAAAGATTCAGTGTAACCACCCATGCCAGTTGAAAAAACAAGTTCTCCTAATTTAGTAGTCTCATAACCAAATCTTTCCCCTTTAATAACAGTTCCATCTTCCAAAGCCAATTTAGCCATTTTTACCATTAAATCACCATTATATAAAATAAAAAATTACCTATCTGTAATATATATCTTTTCCAATATTATTAAAAGTTTGTTTTTTGAAAATTATCATAATTCTAAAAGAGAAATAAATTGTATTAATTGCAATTAGAAGGAGCAATTGATTTAAATAGATAAATAAATTATTTCTCGATTTTTAAACTGAAATCAAGGCTTCTTGAAGAATGCGTTAGCCCTCCAATTGAAATAATATCCACTCCCAAATCAACATAATCAAGAATATTATCTTTATTAATTCCACCGGATATTTCAATTAATGAATTTTGACGAATATCTCTTTTTTCAAGTTCATCCAAGACTTCCTTAACTTTTAAAGAATCCATATTGTCCAGCATTACAATATCAGCTTTGTTTTCAACACATGAAATTGCATCTTCCAATGTTTCTACTTCAATTTCAATCTTTTTAGAAAAGCTAACATTCTTTTGTGCCTTTTTAAGAGCCTCCAAAGGAGATCCAACAACAGCAATATGATTATCCTTAATTAAAACCATATCATCCAGATTAAATCTGTGAGTATCTGCACCTCCAATTTTTAAAGCCTCTTTATCGAACTTTCCAATAGCAGGTTGGGTTTTACGAGTTCCTGCAATAATAACTTTATCCTCAGCAAGTTTTACATACTGATTAGCTGCACTGGCCACACCACTCATACGCATTAGTAAATTTAAGGCAGTTCTCTCAACCAATAAAATATCTCTCGCATTACCCTGAAGAGACATTAGCAAATCGCCTTTTTTTATCTCACATCCATCATCCAAATGAAATACAACATTAACCATTTTAGATTCAAATAATTCTTTAGCTACATCAATACCTGCTAAAACACCACTATCCTTTGAAATAATATGGGCAGACGTCTCTTCATTTTTATCAATAACGCTATTTGATGTTATATCTCCAAAACCTTCATCCTCGTCAAGCATATATTCAAGTATTTTATCCACAAAATCACCTAAAAATTTAATATATCATATAAAATATATATTTAAAATACAATATAAAATAAGTGATTAAATTATGGAAATTACATTTTTAGGAACTTCTTCTGCAGTTCATTCATATACAAGAAGCCATCCTTCAATTGCCATTAAAGCATTTGGAGAGACCATGTTATTTGATTGTGGAGAAGGAACACAAAGACAGTTAATTTATGCTAAAATAAGCCCTATGAAAATTTCAAAGATTTTCATTACACATTATCATGGAGACCATATTTTAGGCATGCCCGGACTCCTACAATCAATGAATTTCAGAGGACGTGAGACTAAATTAACCATTTATGGGCCAAAAGGACTGGATAATTTGCGACAAGCCATATCCAATCTAGGCTTTCCTGATTTTGATTTTCCATTAGAATGGATTGAAATTGACAGTGGAACAGTTATCGAAAATGAAGAATATATTATTAAAGCTCAAAGAGTTAAACATAATACATTAACTTTAGCCTATTCCGTTGAAGAACTGAAAAAACCAAGGTTTTTACGTCAAAAAGCAATTGATTTAGGCGTTCCAGTAGGCCCCAAATTCGGAAAGCTTCACAGTGGCGAAAGTGTTGAAGTAAATGGAGAAATAATAAAACCTGAACAAGTTCTAGGACCTCCACGAAAAGGCCATAAAATCACATATTCCGGCGATACAATGCCCTGTGAAGAAATTATTAACTTTGCTAAGGATTCCACTATTTTAATACATGAATCCACATATAAAGCAGAAGATAAAGATAAAGCAGATTTACATGCCCATTCAACCTCTGTAGATGCGGCCAATATTGCGCTTAATTCAAATTCAAAAGAATTAATATTAACACACATTAGTACAAGATATACTGAAGTTGATGATTTACTCAAAGAAGCTCAGGAAATTTTTAAAAATACAAAAATTGCTAAGGATTTAATGAAATTGGAGTTGTAATATGGATATTCCACAAAATTTAATTGAAGCATTGTTTATTGCAATACTGACCATTATCACCACAAAAATAGTTGGTAAAGTAATTGAAGCCGTATTAAATAAAATCAAACATTTTAATGATAATCTTACTGGAATATATCTTATTCGAGATATCGTAATTTATATTATCTATTTCATAGCATTGATGGATATTTTAAACTTATTTGGAGTTAATCTATATGGTACATTATTAAGTTTAGGTATTGTTGGTATTGCTGTGAGTCTTGCAGCAAAAGATATAATTTCAAATTTATTCTCAGGAATAATACTGATAATTGGCAAAAGTATCAAAACAGGAGATACGATTGAAATAAATAAGACAAAAGGTGTTGTTCAATACATTCATTTAAGAACAACCACAATTAAAGATGACGATGGAATTATCAGTACAATACCCAATTCAACACTGACAAATAATTTATATAAACTGTACAAGAATCCTGAAAAATATAGAATTAATATTAATGCAGGATTGGCATTAAATGTTGATCTTGACGAATTTAATTTATACATTTTTGAAAAAATTAATGAATTGGATGGTGTTTTAGATAATCCCAAACCAAAAATTTATGCAAGAGACATTACATTTGAGCAAATAAATATCAAAATATCATTTTGGATAAAAGACTTAAATAAGAAGGATGACTATAAATTAATAATTACTAATGAAATAAGAAAATTTACAAATTAGGTGAAACTATGAGTGCTCTACATGATGAAATAAAGAGGTTAAAAGAAGAAAAGAATGCGATAATTCTAGCGCATAATTATCAGCCAAAAGAAATACAGGAAATCGCTGATTTTTTAGGTGATTCTTTAGAATTATGTATAAAAGCATCCCAAATAGAGGATAAAGATTTAGTAGTATTTTGTGGCGTTGATTTCATGGCAGAAACTGCATATATCCTAAATCCGGATAAAAAAATAGTTATTCCTGATTTAGAGGCAGAATGTCCTATGGCTCATATGTTACCTGAAGAAGAATTATTGAAAGCAAAAGAAGAACATCCTGATGCTGGAGTTATTCTTTATGTAAACAGTATTGCTGAGGCAAAACAACATGCAGATACATTATGTACCTCTGCAAATGCAGTTAAAGTTACTGAAAGCTTGCCTCATGATAAAATATTATTTGGACCTGATAAAAATTTAGGAATGCATGTTCAAAAAAGCATAGACAAAGAAATCATACCGACACCAAAAGACGGACACTGTTATGTACATAGACTGTTCCATGTCGAAGACATAGAGCTTAAAAGAGAACAATATCCAAATGCAGTCGTAATTTGTCATCCGGAATGTAGTCCTGAAGTCCAAGAAGCTTGTGATGAAATATTATCCACTGGCGGAATGTTGAAATTCATAGCTGAAAGTGAAAAAGAAGAGTTTATAATCGGTACAGAAATTGACATGATTACTAGAATAAACTCAGAGGTCCCTGGTAAAAAATTATATCCTTTGCTTGAAGGAGCGATTTGTAAAACAATGAAACTTCACACACTTGAAAAAGTCAGAGATGCTTTGAAAAACGAAGCTCCTGAAATCGTAGTTCCAAAGGATGTTGCGGAAAAGTCACTGAAAGCTGTCCAACATATGCTTGAATCTTCAAAATAGCTAGATTATATTCTAGCTAATTTCTTTTTTTTAGTGCGACAAGCAATTGTCTGTTAAATTTTGTTATATGAACTCATTGTTTTTTTTGAGGGTTTTATGTCAGTACAACTATTGGTATGTTGTTAATCTTGTTATGAGGGTTATTCTCGCTT
>Ga0256407_10004269_pt1 | contig 24138 bp, 25 predicted proteins | sample RumenRJG_04DNA_FD_193489 | JGI IMG/M metagenome (GOLD analysis project Ga0256407, IMG submission 193489) | Bovine rumen microbial communities from Lethbridge, Alberta, Canada - RJG_04 | ecosystem: Host-associated > Mammals > Digestive system > Stomach > Rumen | place: Canada: Alberta... | reverse complement strand
GACGAAATATGTGGTCACGCGGGATGAGTATGTCATAGATGCGTGAATATTCACTGAAACTAGTTTGTCTGTAATCTCCAAGCATAGCAGAAATTTTCTGCTAAGATACTAAAAATCAGCGAAATACGCAATTATTTAGTGTTAATAATATGTAACAAATTGACTTTCCCCAATGTCCCGTCCGAGAGTACAATCGTTAATCAAATTAACATATTGGACTTTTTCAGTAGGCTCTGTATAAAGGGGTTTCACATAGGGAGGTGTCTACAACATACCTCCCTTATACCTCACCCACACCTCCCTTACACCTCCCTCATGAGTCAACCCATTCCAGTATTATCCGCTCCGTATATGCAAACACGGTCAGGGAGGTATAAGGGAGGTCTGAGGGAGGTATCCGGACGACACCTCCCTCGCCTCAAATCCTTTGTACATCGGCGTTTGCGGCCAGTCAAGGGAGGTATCGGGGTAAATTGGCAAAATGTCGTAGATACAGATGCATATCCATGCGCAATTGTATAATTATACATAATCTAGGCAGATATTTTCTCAAACCTGCCAGATCTTGCCAGTACGCCTAAGAGAAATTGTTCCCCAGTTAGGGAAAAAAGTAACTTCGCCTTCATCGATATTACTTATCATCTCATCCTTTCAGCATGCATGAACATGCAAGGGTGATGATATAAAAAGGGGTATCTACTTTCTATACGTTGAGATTGCTGATTTTTTCAAAAGTCAGACCTTTATGGTATCGGGATATTTTACGAACTATCTCAAGCAGCGTCATCCCGTGAGTCAAGAAGTTGACAATACTTTTAATGTATCCCTGGGTCATGAGGATAATACGATGTATCGTATGCATAGAGAATTGAATAAGAGTCTTTCTGACGGCAGTAGCCGTAACAGTTCTCCGACTTTAGACCAGGAAATACCAGCTGACATCTGTTTTGTCAATGACAGGAGTACTAACCGATTGCAAAAGAATGCCAGGCTCTTCAGTAGTTTAATGAGTTGTGGCAAGTTACATGTGTCGAGAGGTAATCTTAACGACTTAATAGTGACCTGCTCAAGGATTTGATGTTATGTCGATAGTGTGAAACATTCATCACCGATAGGGGGGAAACTATGAAAATGTGTGGTTATGAGCAACTCCAAGCATCTTCTCCTCCTTATCGGATTAAATAGGAAATAAGATTATGAATATTTTTATCAGAATTATTAGAAAGATTAGAAAAGAATTAATGTCACCTGTTGCCTATGGGCGTAGCCTAGGTGCCACAATAGGTGAAGGAAACTTTATTCCAGACAAAAAGATGTGGAGTACGGAACCGTATTTGGTGACAATTGGTAACCATTGCCAAATAGTTGATGGAGTACGGCTTTTAACGCATGGGGGGGGTAATATTTTGCGTGATATACAGCCAGACTTTGATGCTTTTGGTAAGATTGTAATTGGTAATTATGTTTATATTGGTACAAATAGCCTCATCATGCCGGGTGTAACTATTGGGGATAATGCGCTTGTAGCAGCAGGCTCTGTCGTCACTAAGTCAGTTCCCGCAAGAACAGTAGTAGGTGGAAATCCTGCAAGATATATATGTTCTATAGAAGAGTATAAGGAAAGGAATCTTAAATATAATACACATACTAAGGGTATGCCAGGACATAAAAAGTCAAAGATTCTGTTAAATCTACAAGAGAGTATGTTAATCGTGAAATGATTAATAATTTTCGGATTGATTTGACTTGATTGTAATCTGCATTCCCTAATAAATATTTTAATAATGGCATTAAATAATCTAAAGAAGAAAGCCGCGTCGGGTATGATCTGGACGGCATTGCAGAGATATTCTACAATGCTGATACAGTTCATATCCGGGATTATATTAGCACGGCTGCTCACACCACATGACTATGGCTGCATCGGTATGCTCGCTATATTCATGGTGCTGGCAGAGTCGTTCATTGACGGTGGCTTTGGGTCTGCTTTGATTCAGAAGAAACGGCCTACCCAGGAGGATTACTCTACCATATTCTTCTGGAATATCGGGATGTCCGTGATTCTCTATGCTGTTCTTTATGTTTCCGCTCCTTGGATAGCCGAGTTCTATAATATCCCTCTGTTGTGTGATGTGCTGCGCGTACAGGGTGTCATATTGTTTATCTATGCATTCAATATAGTCCAGAGGAACCAGCTTCAGAAGAAACTCAATTTTAAAGTCTTGTCTGTTGTAACTATAACAACATCTATAGTCACTCTGCTTGTGACTATCTTCATGGCTTATCATGGCTATGGTGTATGGTCATTAGTAACGCAAAATATACTGTCTGCAGCCATACCTGCCATTATTTTCTGGTTTTACATCAAATGGCGACCTCTGCTGGTTTTCTCATGGCAGTCATTTAAGGAACTGTTCAGTTTTGGCTTCTATATGTTCCTGACTAATCTACTTAACCAGTTCGGGCAGCAGATCCAAGGCCTACTCATCGGTCGATTCTACAATGCAAGCACTATGGGATTATATGCTAAGGCTCATAGCACGGAAAAGCTTGCGTCGTTAAGTATTTCGCAGGTTCTAACACAAGTCACCTATCCTCTCTATGCGGAACTGCAAGAGGATAAATTTCGGCTTGCAGGAGTAATTAAACGGCTGACAATGACATTATCTTTTGTCACTTTTCCTTTGATGTTCATCCTCATATTGTGTGCAAAACCAATCTTTCTCCTTCTATATTCTGAACGATGGCTGGATAGCGTCCCTTATTTTCAAATGCTATGTTTGGCTGGATTACCTTTTTGTCTTCAGGGAGTTAACAATCAGGCGATAGCGGCCGTTGGGGAAAGTAAAGTGATGTTCAAATGGACTGTTGTAAAAAGATTAATAGGTTTAGTTTTGATGTTTTTAAGCATATATTTGAAGGGTATTAATGGCCTCCTGGTGTGTTTAGTGTTTACAACCTGGTTTTCTTATTCAGTCAACATTGGATTGGTATCAAAATACATAGGATATAAGTGGTATAAGCAATTGGGAGATATTTACCCTGTCTTAGTAATATCCCTAATTACATTTATTTTCACCTATGGCTTTGGCAAGTTGATAAATTTGCCAATTTATCTGGACGGATTCTTTAATATAGTGTGCTATTTTACGATATATGCTTTTGGACTGATTCTTTTCAAGCCTGAGAGCTATTTGTCTTTCAAAAGCACAGTCTTGCCATTGTTTCAGGGTATATGTCAAAAATATGGTTTTTGTAAATAACCGTTAGTCATGTGTATAAAATTGTTATGCAGCCTTTTAGGCAAAGTCTCAAGATTGTTATTGTTCTTACAGGCAAAGATTCTTCTTTCCAAGGGTAAGGAGCATGTTTTCTTTGAGCATATTGTAGATCCTTCTTGGAATTATAAACCGGATAAAAAGCAGATTAATCCTTATTTTGCGAAATATGGTTTCCGCTATTCTATGGTAGAGTGTGTCCCGTGTTCAGCAAAGAAGACCTTGACGAGATTATGCCTGAAATTGCAAAGTGGAGATTAGGGTACGATTGCCCACCTGTTGTCTCCTTTAATGAAAAGAAAGGTTATAAGGGACGTATAAGTTACTAATTTCCATTATGGATAGTAATATCGTAATTGATATAAAAACTATACAATTTTACAATTTATTCTTAAATTGAAATACATAAAGAGATGAGTAAAATACAAATTATAGATAAACCAGATTGGATTTCGTGGGATAGTATCCATGAGGTTTTACTTGAAGCACATAAAAAGAACATTGAGAAAGGTATTGTTATGAGATACCCTCAAATGAAAGGAAGTGAAATTGAGAAGACACTAGGCGAAGAGGGGCGTTGTTGGGTCGCTTTAGATGGAGACAAATTGATAGGCACTGATTCTGTAACATTTTTTACAGGTAAAGATTGGTGGAATAAAAATCAAAAAGTAGCCCATGTATGTTTTACAGGGATACTTCAAAAATATCAAGGTCTTGGTATTTTGGAGGATCTTAATGAATGTGTTGAGGCGTATATAAAAGATAGAAACGTGTCAATGAGCCAGGGGACTACAGCAGAAAATAATTATAACATGCGAGAATGGCTGGCGAATAATAGTTATAAAACCGTTGGCTATTTTTGTTCCAAATCTCATCATTACTCTGTTATAGTTGTTAAATGGTTTGATAAATGTTCATTCTCAGACAATTTTATAAATTTCCGCTGCAAAATATCTGAGATATTAGTGAAGATACAGTATAAACCAGGAAAGATTGAACGTTTTTGGTTGTTATCTTTGTTTTGTAAATGTATCAATAAACTATTGAAATTGATAAGTTATTAACAAGCTAATTATATGTTTAAATTAATATGATGAGAAATGACCTAATAGCAATAGTGATGGGGAGGAATTACGCGTCACGTCTTGGAATGATACGAGCAGCAGGTTTGGCAGGCTGTAGGATAGTATCAATACAAACTAGCAGAAAAATAACGAAGATTAATAAAATTGATGCGTGTAGTAAATATGTCGTAAAAGCAGTGATGTCAATAGAACCTGATAAAAAAGATTTAGTTGACAAAATTTTGAAATTTAAGAATCAGAATAATAAGAATATACTATTGCCTACAGATGATTACACAGCGTCTGTAATTGATCAGCATTTAGACCTTTTGGAAAAATACTTCTTGATGCCTCATATTTTCCATACCCCAGGAAGAATAGTAACACTTATGAACAAAGATCTTCAGAAAAAATTAGCGCGTGATTCTGGCATGTTGGTAGCAGAGGGGTGGAAGGCAAAATTTGAAAATGGGCAATATCGGATACCATCAAATATTATATATCCATGTTTTGTAAAACCTAATGAAAGTTATAAAAGGCCCTTGAAGCAGCTGATGAAAAAGTGCCAAAATGAGGTGGAACTTACAAATCATCTAAAGCAGGTTTCAAAAGTTTCACAAAACGACATGCTTATAGAACAGTATATTGAGATAGAAAAGGAATATGCTGTATTGGGAGTGTCTATGGAGAACGAATCTGTAATACCTGATATTATTACTATGAAAAGCGATTATCTTGGAGTAACGGCTATAGGAGAAATATCTAATATAGATATTATACAGGGGCTTAAGAATAACCTTCAGAACTTTATGAAGAAGACGTATTTAACGGGGTTATTTGATATAGACTTATATGAGAGCAAGGGCCGAATTTACTTTAACGAGCTAAATGTTCGTTTGGGAGCGAGCGGATATGCCGTTACTAAATCACAAATTAACCTTCCTGAACTACTTATAAATTATTTGCTATCAGGCAGCGTAAAACATATTGATGAGACAAGAAATTTTAAGTCTCTATTGTTCGCGAATGAAAAAACCTGTTTAGCAAAATATACTTCTAATCAGTGGAGCTTTTCTGAATATAGTGAAGCAATGAGGCATACAGACTTTTCGTTTATAAGAGATGGCCAAGATGATGTTCCTTTTAAATATTTCAAAAAGGAAGAGTTAAAGAGTAGAATAAAGAAATGTATAAGAAGTTTTTTTAGAAGATGACAATATGTTTTAATGAAAAACGATTGGAAGTTTTCGTTGCAAGGAGAATGTATATCATTTTAATATAAAAGTAAGTAATATGAATAAAGAAATTTTTTTAAAGCAATTTGCAGATTTGTTTGATGAGACTAATTCTTCAGAAATAAGTTATTCAACAGTTTTTCGTGATTTGGACGAATGGGGTTCTTTGATTAGCATGAGTTTAATTGCTATGGTTAAAACAGAATATGGTAAGTCTTTAACGGGTAAGGACATGCGTGACTGCGAGACGGTTGAAGACCTTTTCAATCTTATTAAGAACAAGTAAATCCTTCATGGCGGAATACTTCAACCCCTTTAGCTTAAAGGGTAAGACCATTCTTGTTACAGGAGCCTCATCTGGTATAGGGCGAGGTGTTGCTATTGGATGCTCTCGAATGGGGGCAACAATAGTTGTTGCAGGCCGCAATGAAAAGCGGATAGGTGAAACACTTTCTATGATGGAAGAAGGGGGGCATGCCAAGATGATTTGTGACCTGACTGTCCAAGATGAAATGGTTGAGGCCGTTCGGACTCTTCCAAAGTTAGACGGTGTTGTTCATTGTGCAGGCATAGGTCAGCGAATTCCTTCCAAGTTGTTACAGGAAGACGATGTTGTCAGTGTGATGTCTGCCAATTTCAAGTCTCCCGTCTTGTTGCAGGCAGAACTCTTGAAGCAGAAGAAAGTCAATAAGGCTGCGTCTATTGTATTCATTGCATCCATCGCCTCATGGTCACCCAGCATAGGCAACTCCATCTACAGCGCATCAAAAGGGGCTATTGTTTCCTACGCTAATTGCTTAAGCTTAGAGTTGGCTCCACGTCAGATTCGTGTGAACTGTATCAGCCCAGCTATGGTATGGACAGACTTAATACTCGCAAACGGTACTGATGCAGACCAGTTAAAAGAAGATGAAAAGAAATATCCCCTTAAACGTTATGGTACGCCAGAGGACATTGCAAACCTGGCCATCTATATACTTTCCGATGCCTCGGCATGGATGACAGGAAGTAATGTGAACATAACTGGGGGAGGGCATTTTGTAGTTAGATGATGAAAGCATTTATCAAGGCAATATCATACTATCTGCCCGAAAGGGTGGTGACTAACGAGGAACTTCTGAAAGAGTTTCCTGAGTGGAGTGTGGACAAGGTCGCACAGAAAGTGGGTGTGGACTCACGTCATGTAGCTGGTGAGAATGAGACTGCTGGCGATATGGCTGAAAGAGCAGCCCAGAAACTGTTTACAGAATATAATATTGACCCTGAGTCAATAGACTTCCTTTTGCTTTGCACGCAGAGTCCCGACTATTTCCTGCCTTCAACAGCCTGTGTCCTGCAAGACCGTTTATGTATTCCGACATCAGCTGGTGCGTTCGATTACAATCTTGGTTGTTCTGGCTGTATTTACGGCATGGCAGTAGCCAAAGGCCTGATAGCGGCGGGAATAGCCAAGAATGTACTGCTGCTGACGGCTGAGACTTATAACAAGTATCTCCATCCATCAGACAAGAGTAATCGCTCCATCTTTGGTGATGGCGCTGCAGCATGTCTGATTTCTACAGATGGTGTCGCAGAAATAGGCGAGTTCGTACTTGGTACTGACGGCAGCGGCTACAGGCATTTGATCGTTGAGACTGGTGCTTCTCGAAAAAAAGAGAAAACTTGCATCGAGACTACCGATGACGACGGTCATATCCGCCGTGAGGACTATCTCTATATGGATGGATCTGCTATCTTCAATTTCACCTTGGATGCTGTTCCTGCTATGATGACGCAGGTTCTCGAAAAGAATAGCGTGCAGAAAGAAGAAGTAGACTACTATATCTTCCATCAAGCGAACAAGTTCATGCTGAATACCATCCGGAAGGTATGCGTGTTGCCCAAAGACAAATTTTATGTGAATCTTGCAAAGACAGGAAACACCGTGTCTTCCACTGTCATGATTGGTCTGAAAGATTGTATAGAGTCTCAGACTATCAAGTCGGGCGATAAAGTAATGATAGCTGGCTTTGGCGTTGGACTCAGCTGGGGTGGAACAATAATACATGTAAAATAAAGCTAATGAAAGATTATAAATTAGGCTATACACAAGGAACATTTGACATGTTCCATATTGGTCACTTAAATCTTTTGCGACAGGCAAAGGAGAAGTGCGAAAAACTGATAGTTGGAGTAAACTCCGACAAATTGGTGCAGGAGTATAAAAATAAGACACCTGTTGTGAATGAACATGACAGGATGGAGATAGTGAAGGCACTGGCGTGCGTTGACGACGTCATCCTTTGTGATACGCTGAAAAAGACGTCAATGTGGGAAAAACTCCATTTTGATGCTATCTTTATCGGTAGTGACTGGAAAGGCAATGAAAGATGGGCGCAAACAGAAAGGGACTTAAAGCCTCTTGGTGCAGACGTAGTCTATCTGCAGCACACAGATGGTATTAGTTCAACTTTTTTAAGAGAAAAAGAAAATTTAAAGATAGAAGAATAAATAGTTTCTCTGCATATAACTTATGGCCAAAATTTTAGAAAGAATCATCAAGCCCATTATTCGTAATGGGGCAATGAGATTTTATTATCGAATTAGAAATAATGAAGAGAAATCTGTGTATTTCTCATCCTTTTCGGGAAAGCAATATTCTGATAATCCCCGAGCTATTTCAGAACTATTGCATAAAAAGGATTCCTGCATTAAACTTATTTGGAAAGCAGAAAAGAATATATGGCACACCCTGCCATCTTATGTCATTCCTGTGTTGCCAGGAAGTCTTGAAGATATAAGGTTACAAGCCCAATCGGATGTATGGGTGATGAACGCAGGTTACTCTAAAAAAGATGGTTATTATAAAGGTAGTAAAATCTTTTATATACAAACATGGCATGGTGATAGAGGGTTCAAAAAAATTGGATGGGCAGCTTTTAAGGCAATGGGAGAACACTATCATGGAGTTCATAATCTGCCAGATTTAACAGACTGTAATTTATATTTATCTGCATCCAACTATGGTGACCGTAGGGCGCATGAAGGTTTCCTTTATAGTGGTGAGATACTTAAGTGTGGCCTTCCAAGAAATGACAAGCTTGTGCATATTGAAAATTATGAAAAAGAAATAGAATCAGTTAAGTTAACTCTAGGCATCAATGAAAAATCAAAAATTCTATTGTATGCCCCAACTTTTCGAGATTTTGAGAGAGGAAATGAAAAATGTTTCGTTAATATAGATGAGGTTCTTAAGATCCTGGATATTCAAGGAGAGGACTGGATATGCTTAATCCGTAAACATTCCTCCTCTCATGGAATTAACTATGTTAAGGGTAACGGTATAGTAGATGTGTCAAACTATCCAGATATGTCAGACTTATTGATGATTGCTGACATGTTAATTACTGATTATTCAAGTTGTGCAGGAGATTTTGTGTTGAAAAATAAACCTTGTATTCTTGCTCAATTTGATTATGATTCATATTGCAAAGAGTCCAGACAGCTATGGATAGACCCTGTAAGGGCAGGGTTCCTTGTTGCTTATAGTCAAGAACAATTAAATGCCATATTGGAAAAGATTGGTCAAATGAATATAGGACTTATAAATAAAAATATACTTTCTGCTTATGGTACAGTTGAAACTGGAAAATCTACATCAATTGTTGTAGATAGGATTTTAAATTGGATTAAGGAGGTAGGCTGATGAAAGGAGCAAAAATACATTCATCTATATATATCTGGGAACTTATAATTTTCCTTGTTCCTACAATAACTCCTTTTGTACAAATACATGGATTTCGCCCTTTGTTATATGGAACAAATGTATTATTGTTTGTAGCCTTAATATTAAATGGTAGTATTGATAAGCGCATTTTAAACAATAAGTTAATATTATTATATGCTTTGCTAATTGTTTATCATTTTATAAATTGCTATGTTCAAAAAGTACCAATGACATCAGGTAATGGTTACTTGGCATTTTTTACTCCAATTTTATCAAACTTTTGCATGATGACATTGCTGTATGCTATGTTTCTCGAAAATAGACATAAAGCCTTGCGTTATTTGTGTGTTAGCTATTTATTGTGGGTTATCTTAGCTTATCAATCTGTTTCCGAAGTGGAAGGCCGACTTATAGGTGACTACATCCATCCCAATCAATATGCACAAGCGGCAGGCATGGGATTGTTCGTCATTCTATTGACGAAGCATCTTAACTTATGTAAAACAAATACAATGGTGCTGATGTCATTACTGCCTGTTGGTGCCATTCTTGGCTGCGGCTCCCGTAACGGCTTAGGCCTGCTTTTTATTTTTATGTTCGCATTAGTCGTAAGCAATATCCAAGGGAGAATAGTGTCGACAAAACAAATAATAGGTGCTATAATAGCTTTCGTTGGTTTTGTATATGCAGGGGAGTATATAATTGAAAATACTTTTCTGGGTGAACGATTTCTTACGCACGAAACTTCAGAAAAATTTTATGTCAAAACTGGAACTATCATCGATTTATTAGGGGATAGAGCTATATATTATGTTCTTGGCTATCGGAATTTCCTAACGAATCCTCTTTTTGGGATAGGTTTGTGGCATTTCAATACTTTTAATAATTTTGGTTATCCATTACATTCTGAGTATATGATACATTTTTGTGAAGGTGGTATAATCGGTATTTCTCTATATTTGCTTTTTATAGGAGTGTTGCTATATAAATTGGTCATGAAGTATATTAAGGACAAAAATGGTGAGAACTTTGTTGTTCTGATGACTTTTTTAGCCTATCTCTTTATTGGTCTGACCGCAAGAGAGTTCTATTATTCTCAATTCTTTCCTGTTTTAGGCATCTGTATAGCATGGAGTGAGAATCGTCTCAACAAGAATCGAATCACAAGAAATAATTATTTATGGATAGGAAAATGAATTTGGTCTTTTTTATAGGTGCACTTGGTCGTGGTGGGATGGAGAGACAGATGTGCATCCTGATGGACGAACTTGTAAGAAGAGGCCATAATATAAGGTTGATAACTTTCTTGCCTCTTGAAGATGCTTATCAATATGACCAGCGGATAAAGCGGTTAAAGTTTGATGGCAAAAGTAAATTTTCTACATTTATAAATCTTTTTCGATTCTTTCACTCCAAAAAGGGAAAATGTGATGCGATAGTGGCTTTTGGTAGGCTTTCCAGTGAAGTAGGAATACTAGCTAATTTGTTTCATAATTATAAAATCATTGTAGGAGAAAGAAATTACACAGAAGATTTTACTATACGTGACCGCTTTATTTTTTCTTTATTCAGGTATACAGATGGTATTGTTACCAATTGCCATGCACAACAGGTGCTAATTGCAAAAGAATATCCTCAATATAAATCTAAGCTATCATGTATTATTAACTATACAGACACATCTAGCTTCTCGCCGAAACAACAAATTGTATACAACGATGATTTTACAATTGGTGTGTTTGCCAGGCTTCATCCGCAAAAGAACTGTTTACGCTTTATAGAAGCGATTTCAAAATTGCGACATGAATATGGTAGTAATAAAATAAAAATAAAATGGTTTGGCGCCACATCATCAGGAATAGAAAGAGCATATAAAATAGAGGTTGAACAAAGTGTAAAAAGGCACAGCCTTGAAGATATTTTTATGTTGTTGCCTGCCACAGATAAGGTGAGAGATGAAATCTGCGGATGTGACGCGATATGTCTTCCATCCATTTTTGAAGGATTTTCAAATTCTGTTTCGGAGGCTATATCTTGTGGGAAAATTGTTTTGGCCAGTGATGTCAGCGACAATCATGTGATGGTGGAAAATGGTGTCAATGGCTATTTGTTTGATCCTTTAGATGTTGATAGTATGTGCCATGCAATAGCCAGATGTTTGTCCTTAACAGCCGATGATCGGAAACTAATGGAAGAGAGGAGTCGCCAAAAAGCATTAGAACTATTTAATTTGAAAAAGTTTGGTGATGAATATGAAAATATTATTAACGAAGTGGTCAACGAACTGTTATGAATTTACTTTTCATTCAAGGGGGATCTCGGCTGAAGCTAAGTGATAAGGGACTGTGGTATACAGACCCGAATTTCACTGCTGAAATATGGAACAGATATTTGGATGTTTGTGATAAACTGACGATACTGCTGAGACGAGAGAGAAAGATTTATGAGGATAGTGAGGCTCGGTCTCAGTTTAATGTAATTCCACAAGACGACCGAATAGAGGTAATTGCTCTTGATGATCTGATGCTCCCTAAATGGAATTATCTTAATTATATATTGCGCCGTAGAGTCAAGAAAACGATTTTCGAAGCAGTAGAGAATTGTGACAAAGCTGTCATAAGGTCCAACACAGATTATACCTATTACGCTTATCAAGCATGTAAGCAGTATGACAAAGCATATTTTCATGAGGTGACAGGGTTTGCATATGAGGGATTGTACTATCAAAGTTTCATGGGTAAAGTTCTTGCCTCCAAAATGGAAGATAGGCAAAAACTCCTGGCAAGAGAAGCCGATTATGCCCTGTATGTCACAGAGCATGCGCTACAGAAACGTTATCCTTCGAATGGGAAAATGCTGGGCTGCTCAGATGTAAACATAGGCTGCCCTGACGAAGAGGTGCTAAAGCATAGGTTGGATTCATTGATGAAGCCAAAGCCGAAAATAGTAATTGGTACGTGTGGCCGGATAGCTGACAAGAACAAGGGGCAGCACCTTGTTATAAAGGCTCTTGCTGCACTAAGGGATGAAGGAGTTGGCAACATAGAATATCAGCTGGTGGGTTTTGGGGATCCTCAGGGATTGCAGAAGCTGGCTGATGAATATGGTGTCGGTGAAAAGCTGAAGTTCATAGGAGGAATTCCATATAACAAAATGATGGAATGGTATGACAATATTGACATATACGTTCAACCAAGTTATTCTGAAGGTTTGTCAAGGGCGATAGTTGAGGCCATGAGCAGAGCGTGCCCTGTCATCTGTTCAGACGTAGGAGGAAATAGTGAACTCGTGGATGCGGAATTTTTGTTCCCAAGAGGGAATATTGCATCGTTGGCCGTAAAGCTGCATCTAATGATGCAAAACGACAACATGGGCAAGTCAGCTCGGATGAATTTCGAAAAGAGTAAATCTTTTGAGAGAGGTTTGTTAGATACTAAGCGTCATGAGTTTTTTATGGAATTTATCAGCAGTCAAGACAAGTGACTTGGCATTGGGGATGGGTAGCTTTAGCGTTTTAGGGGGAGATGTCGTTGAAAGAAATATGGAGATGAATATTAATCTTGAAATGACTACCAGTAAATGAAGAAGGTAATAACATACGGTACTTACGATCTTCTGCATCAAGGGCACATCAACTTGCTGCGGAGGGCAAAGGAACTGGGCGACTTCCTGATTGTGGGTGTGACCAGTGACAGTTTTGACCGTGGACGCGGGAAACTGAATGTACGGAACAATGTGCTGGAGCGCGTTGAGGCTGTGAGGGCTACAGGTTATGCAGACTTGATAGTCATCGAAGACTACGTAGGACAGAAGATAGACGACATACAGAAGTATGATGTGGATATCTTTGCCATCGGCAGCGACTGGGAAGGAAAGTTCGACTATCTGAACGAATACTGCAAGGTGGTGTATCTGCCAAGGACGGAAGGAGTGTCGAGTACGATGCTGCGTGAAGAGAGCCAGACGGTCTATAATGTGGGTGTCATCGGTACGGGTCGCATAGCCCGCAGGTTTGTCCCCGAGTCGGAAGTCGTGAATGGCATTAAAGTAACTTCGGTGCTTAATCCAGATGCCAGAGAGGCTGAAAGCTTCAAGCAAAGGTTTCATCTTGAGCATAGCCATAGCGACTTTGATGAGTTCATCAGCGGGGTGGATGCGGTTTATATCGCATCGCCTCATCTGACACACTATGACTATGCCCAACGGGCATTGCTTGCAGGTAAGCATGTGCTCTGCGAGATACCGTTTGTGCTGAAAGGCAGTGAGGCAAGAGAGCTTTATGCGCTTGCGGAACAACGAGGACTTGTGCTCCTTGAAGCGAGCAAGACTGCTCACTGCCCTGGGTTCAGACACCTGCTGACCCTTGTCAAAAGCGGTGTGATAGGGGATGTGGTGGATGTGAAGGCTTCGCTGTCGAAGATGGTGACCGCTCCTACAAGAGAACTGGATGCTTCACAGGCTGGTGGCAGTATGACAGAGCATGGGCCGCTGACATTGATGGCTATCATTAAGCTGTTAGGGCGTGAGATAACGGATGTGAATTTCCATTCCCGCATGGAGGATGGGGTTGATGTCTTTACAAAGGGAGTCCTCAACTTCCATCACGCTACGGCCTCGATAACGCTTGGCATAGGCGTAAAGACAGAAGGCAACTTGGTGGTCTCAGGAACGAAAGGGTATGTGTACGTGCCTGCCCCGTGGTGGCTGACGGACTACTTTGAAGTGCGCTATGAGGATCAGACTAAGAACAAGAAGTATTTCTACTCCTACGATGGTGATGGCCTGCGGTATGAGATACAGGAGTTTATCTCCATGATAGTCAACAACCGTATCAGTTCTTATCGCCTTCGTAGAAGGGAGAGCATCTTGATAGCAGAGATTATTGAGAAATACAGGAATAAGGAGTATGTAAAAGAGATATGATGAAAAGAGTACTTATAGTTGGTGGGGCAAATGGTATTGGCTTAGCGATAGCCAAGGAACTGGCTTCACGCCCTGAGACGGAAAAAATTTATATTGTTGACAAATCGTTGCTGGCGGAAGAATATCAAGAAGAGAAAATTCAAAGTTGGCAGTTTGACCTGACAAACGAAGACTATTCAATTTTTAATCAGTTCAGCGATATTGATGGACTGATGGTGACAGCAGGTTTTGGGAGATTAGCATTGTTTAGCGACATTTCTGAAGAAATGATTGTCACCTATTTCAAAGTGAACACTATAGCTGCAATCCGTGTTATTAAGCATTTCTATCATCAATTAATCTCGAAAGATGATTTTTATTGTGGAGTAATGGTTAGTATTGCCGGGTTTATGTCTTCACCGTTCTTCTCACTTTATGGTGCTACGAAGGCCGCACTGAAGATTTTCATAGAAAGTGTAAATGTGGAATTGGAGAAGTCTGGCACATCGAATCGGATACTGAATGTGTCACCAGGATCTATTAAGGGAACGAGTTTTAATAATGGCAAGACAGACCTTGCATTAACCCGTCCTATGGCGCAGTCGATCATTCAGCATTTGGCTAATAAAGACGATTTGTTTATCCCTCAATATGATGAAGTGTTTCATGAGGTGTTAGAACGATACCACGCTGATTTCAGGAAGGAGGGCCTGCATAGTTATGATTACAAGCTTAATAGTGGAAGAGTAAAATAAGCTGAAAAATTATGAAGTACACATTCTCACAGATGAAAAACTCCATGCCTGCATGGAAGAGGAAGAAAGACCCTGTGCTGACAAAGGTTTTCTATAGACCTGTGTCTTTCGCTTTAGCCAGTATTTGTGCAAACCATGGAATATCGGCTAACACAATATCCTATCTCTCAGCAATTGTTGCGATTGTTGGTAGCGCACTCTTTATTCCTCAAGATTATATGTGCCACATTATTGGTGCATTGCTGTTCAATGTATGGATTATTATGGACTGCATCGATGGTAATCTTGCCCGCTGCGTCAGGAAACAGCCGTTTGGAGAGTTTGCAGACAGCATGAGCAGTTATATTCTCATGGGAACGATGGGTGCGCCTATGGGGATTGCGGCCTACTATGACGGAGGCCTTTTGATACCTGCTGGAAGTATGTGGCTGATATTGTTAGGGGCTATAGCATCAAGCTCTGACAGTCTGATGAGGCTCATCTACCAGAAGTATAAGAACATTGAGCGGAAGATGGCTGATATGGGAGTCGTGGAGGTAGGCTATGACCTGCGCAATGACACTAATCAGGTAGGCAGCTTCCGTGTCAGGGTTGAGAACGAATTGGGTATCGGCGGTATACTTCCCTTCGCTATTTTGGTAGGAACAATCTTTAGAGCACTTGATATCGTAGTTATCTTCTGCGCCCTCTACTATGGCGCATCGTTTGTCGTATCAGTTCTCATGTTCTCGCGTAAGGCCATTATCGCTGCAAAGGAGAATGCGGATAAGATGCCGCAATGACAACGACATTTGTCACGCTGAAATTTGGAATTCTCAGGGAAAGTAATTATCTTTGCCAACAAAATTAGAAATTTATGGAAGACAATGGAGCGATGATAGCTGGTGAACCTTCTGTGGGATATACGACTACCACGTATGCCGATGTGATGGATTATATTCATTCCATCCATATTTCACGTGAAGACAAGGAAAAGGTGGCAGAGAGGCTTTCTTTTGAGGTGAGTCAGCCTGCTTTGTCTGAGGCTTACGAAAGAATAAGTCATCTTAGTACACTTCCCAAAGACTGGGATGGCCGAGAGGCATTGCCGATTTCACATAAGGTGCTGAATAACATTAAAGAGGTGCTGATGATCTCAAATAACTCAGACTGGGAGCACTGGATGATTTCTCCAGATGTGAACGCAACAGTTGGGCTACAGTCGGAGACAACAGGCGCGGTTATTAGTCTTGGGGCAACCGAGTATTCCTATTATGCCAAAGTCGAAGGAGTCAAGTACGGTGAAAGCCATATTGAGTTTACGCCAGAGTCGCTTTTGACACTAATGCGCAGATTCTGATGGAGCAGGAAAAAGACATAAAAGAGCCGGTTTCCTCAAGCGATTTACTCGCTTTCAAAAAAAGAATATCAAGCGTGGTCAGCTGCTAAAAGTCTGGCCAGTAGCAGATGAAATTTCTGCTAATTCGATTTTGCTGGAAGTAAGATCGGAACTTTTGAGAATGGCCACCGTTGAGGAGTGCCAAATGGCAACAGGCGGAGAATAACAAAAATCTTTAGCTTATAAATTATATGGAGGCTGATATCCGTAGCAGGATGCCAGCCCTAAGAAGCTTTCTCAATACTCGAGAAACACACGCATGGGCTACAGATAGCAGCTCTTTCCTATTCGGATAGAATAATCAGTTCTTTTATGAAGATATTGCATATCGCAGAATGTGCAGGTGGCGTGGACAGGTATCTGGAGATGCTGCTGCCTCGTTTGGAAGACGAATGCGAACAGATATTCGTGTGCTCCCATCATTTCGATGCGTCGAAATACAAAGAAAAAGTTGATATTGTAGAGCAGATAGATATGGAGCAGACTTTCTCGCCAATTCGGATATATTCGCAGGTAAGGCATATCCGCAGGCTGCTGAAGAAGTACCGGCCCGACATCGTGTATTGTCATAGCAGCTTTGCCGGGGGATTAGGGCGCTTAGCATGTATAGGCTTGGAATGTAAGGTGGTGTATAACCCGCATGGGTGGGCTTTTAATATGCAATAATTGTATGAGTAGGAAAGGTAAAGTTTATAAGGCTATAGAACTCCTGCTGTCGCCGGCAACAGACCAGTTCGTTTGCATCTCCAAGGCAGAGTATCAGTCGGCCATCAGTAATGGCATAGACAAGGGGGACAGGCTGAAAGTTATTGAAAATGGCATCAATGTCAAAGCTGTTGAAGATGCAGTGCCGATGGCGCGACAAGAACTTGGAATACCAGAAGATGCTTTTGTCATTGGGATGGTAGGTCGGCTGACACCCCAAAAGGCACCAGACACGTTTATAAGGTCCGCAAAGCTGGTCAACGAGCTTATTCCCAATACCTATTATGTTATAGTAGGCAATGGTGAGGAAGAGAATGAGGTTAAGCAATATGCTGAGGAGAATAACATCAGGCTCTTCGTCACGGGATGGACGGACATGCCTTATTCTTATCTAAAAGTCTTTGATATAGCGGTGCTTTTATCCAGATGGGAGGGGTTTGGCTTAGCCATCGCAGAATATATGGCAGCAGAGAAGAATTTTGTTGCCACCAGAGTGGATGCCATCCCAACCATCGTTGACGACGGAGTGGACGGCAAACTAGTAAATGTAGATTCGCCGAAGGAGGTGGCGGATGCTGTTTACTATTACTACACCCACCCTCATGAAGCGGAAGAAATGAGAAAGATGGCCAAAGAAAAGGTAATTAGACAGTACGACATCTCGCGTGTCGTCATGCAGCATAAGCAGCTGTTCAAGGAGCTTGTAAATGGCTGAATAATGGTTTCTGACTGTTTTCTGGAGTACCTTCAGTACTGTCTCAACGAGAGACGGCCTCATTAGGCAGGCCCGCCACTCTCTGGTTTGTAATTGTCGGCGGGCCTGCATTTTAGTAAAGCATACCGAAGAGCCATAGGGGAATCTTGTTGCCGACAAGATTGTCTATACTGGAGCCATTGATGAGTATTTCGACTATAAGCTTGGTAAGTTGGAATGGCGAACAGTATCTTTCGAAGTGGATATACTGGATACGCCTAACTATCAGGGTAATGCAGTGATGAACTATACGGAGGCAGAAGTCCCTTATACACGTATTATCGAACATAAGCATTTCGAGATGTTCGGCGAAGAAGTGTACAAATTCCCTAAGACGGTCATCAGCCGTGAATATTCCACAGAATACAAAGAGAGTATGGAACCTTATTATACTGTGAACAAACGACGACCGTAATAATGCGCTTGCTGAACAATACCGTGAATTAGCTGCTCAGGAGAAGAATGTTATCTTCGGTGGTCGTTTGGCGGAATACAAGTACTATGACATGGCTCCCATTGTGGAGAAGGTGTTGGGTATGGATATCATATAAATCACTTCGGTTGACCATCAAGACGATTTTCGTCGAAGAACTTGTTGAAAATCAAGTTTATGTCAAGGTAATGAGTAGCATCAAGGATCAGTCACTGACAGGATTTAAGTGGAGTGCAATAGGGGAAGTCTCTACTCACGGGATCAGTTTTGTACTGGGGCTGGTTATTGCTCGTTTGCTCATGCCGGAGGATTTCGGAGTCATCGGCATGCTGGCGATCTTTATGGCGATCTCTGAGCAGTTCGTGAATTGTGGCTTTGGCCAGGCGCTGATTCGTAGGTTGGACAGGACGGAGGAAGATCTATGTACGGCTTTTTATTTTAATATCGTAGTCGGGCTTTGTGCGTATGGCATCTTGTTCGTGGCTGCGCCTTACATGGCGGATTTCTTTAACTCGCCAGTTCTGAAGGATGTGGTGAGGGTGTTGGCATTGACCATCATCGCCCATTCATTGGGGATTGTCCCTCGTGCGCTTCGTACCATTCAGGTGGACTTCAGGTCGCAGGCTTACGCTTCGATCATCTCTGTCATCGTTTCGGGCGGGACAGGTCTGTATATGGCCTTCAGCGGCTATGGGGTGTGGGCCTTGGTCTGGCAGCAAGTGACGGGGGCGCTTGTCAGTGTCTGCGTCATCTGGTGGTTTGCACGATGGTGGCCGGCATGGACGTATTCCTGGCAGTCGTTCTGGTCGATGTTCTCTTATGGCAGTAAACTTTTGGCCTCCAGCATGCTGCATACGATCTACCGCCATGCTTCTTCCTTAGTCATTGGCAAGTTCTATACGCCGGCAGACTTGGGGTTTTATGACAGGGGCAACCGGATAGCCGCATTGCCCAGTACAAACTTGAGCAGTGTGCTGCATAAGGTCACATTTCCCATTCTTGCCCAATATCAGGAGGACAATAGTCGGCTGCTCCACGTTTATCACCGATACCTGGCCATGACATCCATGGTCATTTTTTTTATCATGATGCTTCTGGCTGTGGTCGCCAAACCGCTGATAGGAATCCTTCTCACCGAAAAATGGCTGGGTGCGGTTCCTTTCCTACAGGTGTTTTGCCTGGCTTTCATGTTTGACAGTGTGTGCAACTTGAACAATAATCTGATGTTCGTCAAGGGATGGTCGGGACTGTTCTTTAAGTTGGAGGTGGTCAAGAAAATCATCGTTACGCCGTTTCTCTTGTTGGCCATTCCGCTTGGTGTGATGGCTATCTGTTTCGTCGCTGTTATCCATACGGCGGTTGACATCTTGTGTTCTACTTACTACCTTAGGAAGTTGCTGGGCGTGGAACTGCGTCCATATGGTGCTTTAGTCAGATATTTCTTTCTGTCGTTGTTGGCCTGCATGCCCGCTTATTTCGTCTGTGAGCAGGAAGTCTCTCCCTGGCTGTCATTGTCTGTTGGAACCACCATTTCGACGGTGTTGTACCTGGAGTTCCTGCGTCATGACAGTAACCTGAAAGAGTTGTATCGGATCGTGTCAAACCTTATTCCTGTTAAGCATTGAAACTGTCGATTATCATACCTGTCTATAATGTGGCGCCCTACATTGAGGACTGTCTGAGAAGCGTGATGCGGCAGACGTATCAGGGTACTATGGAGTGTCTGATCGTCGATGACTGTGGTACTGACGACAGTATCGCTATTGCGGAAAGGGTCATAGCGTCTTATGATGGGCCTATTGTCTTTCAGATACTTCATCATGAACGGAACCGTGGGCTTTCTGCCGCCAGGAATACCGGGACATTGGCTGCCAAGGGGGATTATCTCTATTATCTGGACAGTGATGACGTGATTACGGAGGATTGCATCGCACTGTTGATGGGGAAGGCGGAAGAATACCCTGAAGCAGAATTGGTTCAAGGGAATTCTTGTTGTCATACACTAACTGGCGAAACTGTTGTCTTCGTAAAGCAGTACGCTTTGGCTGTCGCCTCCTCTAATAATGAGGTAAGGGAATGCTATTATAGGCAAATGAATGTCAATGTATGGAATAAACTGATTAGGCGTGACTTCCTGATCGACCATTATCTCTTCAACAAAGAAGGCATTATTTTTGAGGATCTGCTTTGGTCTTTCTACCTTTTAAAGTATTTGGACAAGGCTTGTTTCGTCTCTACAGTTACCTATCACCAGAAAAAAAGACCTCATTCGATCACAACAGGTACGGATCGGGCTACAATGGCGTATCATTATGTTATTGTCTATCATGACATACTGTCGAACCTGACACCAGGGCATGAGCAGGAAGAGCTTGGCTTTCATGAAAAACTGTTCTGTTCTGTTTTACTAGACTTCTCTCGCTATGATCAAGGATTGGAAGAAATATTCCGGTTGTTTTGGAATCTGAGCAGACAGTATGGTAATGGCAGGTCGCGATTAAAGTTGGCCGTCTGTCGTTTCTTAGGATCTTTCAAATACGGCTGGGGCGTCGTGGCCTTATGGAAAAGGGTTAAAAAACCATCGATGATTCTTCGGGATATCAAGAGAATATGGAGGTATAGGGAGCATCCCTATTAATGTTCTTTTCTCGCTCACTCCGAGAAAAGGAACCTTTTGAGCCCCTATGGAGGGGCGGCTATAAAGCAGGGTCACCTGCACCTTCACAACTACCTCATCCTCCTTCTTAAGACTCGCTATGCTCGAATAAGCGACAAAGTCGAGCGGTCCTAAGGAGGACCTCGAACCACTCCTAAATCCTCTCCAATCGTTGGCAAGGACTTAACCGCTCCGCCTGTCGCTCTTACATTTAGGTATCCTCGACCCATCAAAGGGTCGGGATGTGTTTTTTTATCGGCTGCGAGGAGAACTGGCGGGGTTTAAGGAGAATACGCCTTTCCATCCTTATAGTCCGTATGCGTTTGCGAAACAGTTAAAAAAGAATAAATTATACGTGGTTGTATTATACGTGCGCGTATAATTTTTTATATTTGCATCAAATATTAAGTTCGTATAAAGATGGAAGTACCTTTTCAATACGGTAGATTAGCTGAAGCAAAAAGCTTCATTGATAGAATCGATGACAGGCGAGAGCTGAAGAATTTCCTGAGTCATGGGATTAATACTATATTGGTATCACCAAGGCGATGGGGAAAATCGTCGTTAGTGAAAGAATCCATGAAAGAACTTGTTGAAGAGGACAGGAGTATCAGAGTTTGTTTCCTAGATGCTTATAAAATACATACAGAGGAAGAGTTCTACAATAAATTCGCATCGGCTGTTATCCAAGGGGTATCATCAACCTTGGAGCAGAAGTGGGGCGATTTCCTGCGGTTTGTGAACCGTCTGACACCTAGCATTACGATTGCTAGTGATCCAATGAACTCCATTGAGGTGGATTTGAAGATAAACCCTGTAAAGGAGAATCCAGAAACGATTCTTCAGCTCCCAGAGAAGATCGCCATCGAGAAGGGGATCCGTGTCATAGTCTGTATTGATGAGTTTCAGCAATTGGCAAATATTCCTCATTGGGAAAGACTGGAGTCTATGCTACGTTCGGAGTGGCAGTTACAGCACCATACGACTTATTGTCTGTATGGGAGTAAGATGCACATGATGAAGAAAATATTCAATAACTCCAAGAGTCCTTTTTATAAGTTCGGTCAGATGATGCAGTTGAAGCGAATATCCAAAGAATACTGGTTGCCCTACATTGTCAACAACTTTGAAGCCACAGGTAAACATATCACTGAGGAGCAAGCCGGGCGGTTGTGTGAGAAGGTGAAATATAATTCATGGTATGTCCAGCAATACTGTTTCTTTGTTTGGTCGCATACAGAAGGAATCGTTTCTGATGAGGATCTTGATCGACAGTTGGATTTGGTGATCGATACTAATGCGGAAACCTTCCAAAATGAACTCGACGAACTGGTTCCATCACAGATTGCCTTATTGAAGGCAATCGCATCAGGGGAAACGCATTTTAACGCCAAAAATGTGGTAGAGAAATATCGTCTTGGCCAGTCCCAGACTATCACAAGGAACAAGAAAACGCTTGTCGAAAAGGATTTGGTTGAGAAAAACGGTGATGCATTCTCTTTCGTGGATCCGCTGTTTGAGCTTTGGTTAAAACGTGAATACGGAATAGTTTAAGGAACCTTTTGAGCCCCTATGGAGGGGTGGCTATAAAGCAGGGAGCACCTGCAGGGGCACCAACATTTGTTTGTTCTTTTCTCGCTCACTCCGAGAATAAGAACCAAAAGAGGGGTACTACCCCCAAGGCTCCCAATGGTTTGTTCATTTCTTCTGACAGCAGAAGAAAAAGAACCAAAGAAGACTGCTACCCCCAAGGCCCCCTACATAGGGGGATGCAACTGAAAATCGCAGAAACCGCGATTTTCAGAGTTTTTGTAAGGTTCACGAAGCCTTTGCCCCTACGGGGTGAACCTTGTTTTTTTTAGCTGTGTTCCTTGGGCGAGCGATGGTGTTTTTACCTTGAGGGACACGGGATGGGGTTTTATATCGGTTGCGCGGAGAAAAAGGCTTAGGGGGTTAACCGAATGGCAGATTAATAAGTAATTGAAAAATAGAATACGGTGGTGAGCATTTTGGGATGCTCACCCTTTTGGGGTTTGTCTTTTATCATTATGACACAGGAGGAGAGGTGGAGGAAGAACTATGAGGAGATCGTCCTGTTTATGGACACTTATCATAGGAATCCGTCGAAGCACCGCGCGGAGGATCAGCAGATGCTGAACTGGATGAAACAGCAGCGGAAACTGATGAACAAGGGTGAACTGAAGCCTGAGAGGTTGGCTGCGTTCAAGAGGTTGATGGCGAAGGGCGAGAAGCTGAAACGCGTGAACCAGTGGACGGTGACTCTGGAGGATATCCTGAAGAGTGACGTGCTGAGAAACTACCAGCAGGAGATGATCAACAGGCTGGGAGAGGCTTGGCGAAAGTTCAGGAGCGTGATGGTACAGATGCCGACGGGTACGGGAAAGACGGTGCTCATGGCGGAGGTTATCAAGAAATTTATAGAATTAAAGAAGAGCAAGAACAACACGGGTATATTGATCGTGGCGCACAGACGGGAACTGCTGGACCAGATCCGGGGGACGGTGGATTACTTCGGCATTGACATGGAGAAGAACCGTATCACGGTGGAGAGCATACAGAAACTGTCGCGGGAGAAGCACCGTCCGCAAGGACTCCAACCGTCGCTGGTGATCATCGACGAGGCGCACCACGCACTGGCCAAGACTTACAGGATGCTGTGGGACTGGTGGCCCAAGGCGAAGTTCCTGGGACTGACGGCGACGCCGTGCAGACTGGACAACACGGGCTTCACGGATCTGTTCCAGACACTGGTGCAGTCGTACACCATCCAGGAGTTCATCAGAATGGGATGGCTCAGCGACTTCGACTACGTGACGGCTGAACCGGAGAATCCTATCCTGAAACAGGTGGGAGGACTGAAGAAACGCGGCGTGGACGGGGACTACCAGACGAAGGAGATGGCGCTGGTGATGGACTGCGAGGAGTCGATAGAGAACTTGTATGAGGCCTACAAACAGTTCGTGAACGGGAAGAAGGGCATCGTGTATGCCATCGACCGCAACCATGCCATGCACATCACGGCGTACTACCAGAAACAGCAGGTGAACTGCTGCTGGATAGAGGCTAAGACACCGACCAAGGAACGGGACCGGCTGGTGCAGGCATACAGGGACGGACTGATCGACGTGGTGGTGAACGTGGATATCCTCAGCGAGGGGGCGGACTTCCCAGAGGTGGAGTTCATACAGCTGGCTCGTCCGACACTGTCGCTGTCGAAGTACTTGCAGCAGGTGGGACGAGGGATGCGCATC
>Ga0256407_10004267_pt1 | contig 24148 bp, 22 predicted proteins | sample RumenRJG_04DNA_FD_193489 | JGI IMG/M metagenome (GOLD analysis project Ga0256407, IMG submission 193489) | Bovine rumen microbial communities from Lethbridge, Alberta, Canada - RJG_04 | ecosystem: Host-associated > Mammals > Digestive system > Stomach > Rumen | place: Canada: Alberta... | reverse complement strand
CCGAAGAGGGTGCGCTTTTTTCTTCAAATATCGACGGAAGCCGCCACATGTTCACGCCTGAGCGGGTAGTGGATATTCAGTCTCAGTTTAACTCGGATATTCAGATGCAGCTTGACGTTTGCACTGGCTGGGGCGAGGATAAAAAATCTGCAATTCATGCGCTTGAAATCACCAAAAACTGGCTGCGCCGTGCCAAAGAAGAGTGGATTAAAAAATGCGATTCCGGCTACAAAGGAATCCTCATGCCAATCGTTCAGGGAAATTTCTTTGAGGACCTTCGAATCCAGTCGGCACAGTTCGTCACAGAGATGAATATGCCTGCAATTGCAATCGGAGGTCTTAGCGTTGGCGAGCCGCCGGAAGTTTTCGCCTCAATGCTCGACTTCACCGTGAATTATCTTCCAAAAGAAAAGGCAAAATATGTCATGGGAATCGGAACTCCTGACTACATTCTGGACGCTGTTCATTCTGGAATCGACATGTTCGACTGTGTTCTTCCTACCCGAAACGCCCGAAACGGAAGCTACTTCACCCGCGACGGAAATCTGCCGATAAAACAAGAGAGGTTTGCCCGCGATTTTGGCCCGGTTGACCCGGAGTGTAACTGTAAGGTCTGCCGCAATTATTCTCGCGCTTATCTCCGGCATCTGTTTAAGTCACAGGAAATTTTGGGATCTATGCTCGCAAGCTATCACAACCTTTACTTCCTGCACAACATGATGAAAGAAATCCGTGTCGCAATTTCAGGAAACCGCTTTGAAGAGTACCGCACGAATTTCTTGAAACGCTATCACTCCGACAAGTGGAAGATTAAATGAAAAAGATTGTTTTGCTTTTGACTGGAATATTTTTCTCAATTAATGGCTTTGCACAGGAAGGTGGAGCTGGATTTGGTGAGATTGAGCTTGCACCGCCTGAGTCTGCACTTCCAGATACAGAAGTTTCTGCTGAGGCGGAAATTTCTATCGAAAGTTCTGAAATCACTGTCGAAACTACGGAATATTCTTCTTCCGAAGATTTTGATGCTGTTTCTGGTGCAGATGAGTTTGCGATTGAGGAAAAGCCGAAAGTCAAAAAGGAAAGTCTTGCAGGTGTGAGCGATGTTCCTAATTCAAAACGACCAAAATCACCTGATTCAGCAAAAGTTGAAGAGCTTAACAACACAGATCCAGAGGCGAACGAAAAGAACGCCGACATCTTGAAATATGGCCTTGAAGAAGATATTGCTGAATTGCTCGACACGATGACCAAAAAAAAGGACGTTCGGTTCGTGAACGAGGTTTACGATCTTTTTCAGGACACAAAATCTGTTGCAATCCGCGAAAAAATCCTTAATTTCTTTAAGACAATCGAAGATCCGTGCCTTGAAGATTATGCCGTCATGGTTTTGAACGACCCTTATGACGAAAAAAATTCCACAGTAAACGCATGTTTCTCATATTTGCAGATGGCAAAGACAAAAGAAGCTGTTCCTGCAGTCTGCACTTTGCTTGAAAGCGACAACGAAGAATATTTCACAGGCGCAATCGAGACTCTTGGAAAAATCGGTGGTGGGCGCGAAGCCGTTTACATCACAGAATTTCTGGAGCGCGAGAATTTGACCGTTGCTCAGAGGCAGAGCCTTGTTCGTGTTCTTGGTCAGCTTCATGCCGTAGAGACTTATGATAAGCTTGTGGAATATGCCCAGGACAGCGATGAAAATGCCTTTGTCCGCATGTACAGTGCAGAGGCAATCGGTGTCATGGAAAAACCGGAAGCTCAGGAAATTCTTTCAGACTTGTTCGAGGACACAAATCCAAATCTCCGTCAGTATGTTATCAAAGGAATTTCGCATTTCAAAAATCAGGAAGCAAATGAAATTCTGATTCAGGGCTTGAAGGACAGCCATTACAAAGTCCGCCAGGAATCAATCAACGCAATCAAAGAAAATAATGTCTCCGAAGCCGACGAATATCTGATTTACCGGGCCAAAAACGACCCAGTTCAGGCCGTAAAAAATGACTGCCTTGACTGCCTTGCAAAACTCAACACATCAAAAGGAAACGAATATCTTCTGAGCCAGATTACAGAAAAGAAAGTCCCTGATCCGCAAAGAGCCAGGGTTGCCAAAGTCCTTCTTGAAGAGGGACGGGGTGTTTCTGAAATTGCCGAGCTTTGCAAAGATACAATCAAAGACGACAAGAGAAAGCAGCTTCGTTACGCGCTCGGAAAAGAAATGGCAAAATATGAAAATCCAGCCTTCGCCGAAATTGCACTTGAATTCCTCAAACACAAGGATACTTCGACAATCGGAACAGGCCTGGATATCTGGGCAAAAGGCCGCTACTCAAACTGCAACGAAGCCGTCAACGAGCTGGCCGACAAAGCTGATCTCACCGCAAAAAACAAGAACCAGCTCGCAATCAAAGCAGCCCGCCTGCTGGGCCGAGACTTGGAAAAGCAGAGCGAGCAGAAAGAAGCCGAGCGCAAAGCCGCCGAAGAAGCCAAAAAAGCCAAGAAAAACGGCCCCGGGCTTGGGGACGCGGAGTAGATTCAGAATTAATCTGCTTGCACTATTAATTTTATAATTATATAATTAACTCCAGAGTTAGTAACTTTAAAGTTACTAACTCTGGAGTTAGTAATGGTCGATATCAAAGAAAAAATCTTTCTTGGTAGAAGTGCGGAATTAACTTTTTTAGACAGCCTTTACAAGTCTAATCATTTCGAGATGCTTATTTTGCATGGTCGTCGTAGGGTAGGAAAATCATATCTTTTAGGACATTTTGCAAATCTTCATAAAGAAAACACGATTTTTTTCACTGGTGACAAATCTTCCGAAAAAACAAATGTTCAGGTCTTTTGTGAAGAAATGAACCGTGTACTTTCTGTCGGTGATTTTGTGAAATCTTTTGAAAAATGGAGCGATGTGTATTCATTTTTTAAGGAACGCGAAATAAATGAGCGACTTGTTATTATCATCGATGAATTTACATATCTTTATAATTCTAATCCAGCCTATGATTCAGGCTTACAGAATGCGATTGACAGGATTTTAAAAGATAAAAATATTTTTCTAATTCTTTGTGGTTCGGAAGTTTCTGTGATTGAGGAGATTATTGACGATTCTTCCAAGCCGCTTTATGGGCGTAAAACTGCCGAGTTAAAACTTTTGCCCTTTACTTACAAAGAAGCACGTGAATTTTTTCCGAATTATAGCAAGGAAGATGTGATAAAAGCGTATTCAATCTTGGGGGGAATTCCTCTGTATCTTTCACTTTTTGATGACAGACTTTCAATAAAGGAAAATGTTATCAAAAACTGTCTTTCTTCGACTGGAGTTCTTTATAATGAGATTGAAACGCTCCTTAGAATGGAATTAAAGGAAACTTATTTTTACAAAAATATTATGCTTGCAATCAACGCAGGTGCTTCTACTTTTAACAGCGTAAAAGATAAAGTTTATGAAGACAGTGCGAAAGTTGCGAAATATATGAGCGTGCTTTGCAATCTTGGTTTCATCAAAAAAGAAGTTCCTTGCGGTGAAAAGCCAAATTCTCGGAATACGCTTTACAAAATTTGCGACAATTATTTTGCCTTTTATTTTGCTTTCATTTTCAAAAGACAGAATATGCTGAACGGTCTTATTTCTCCAGAATTATTTTATGAGCATGAGATTACAAAAGAACGGTTCAATGCCTTCATTGGACATCGTTTTGAGGGAATCTGCGAGACATATCTTAGAGAACTTTTTTATAATGGAAAAATGCCATTTTTTGCAGAGAATTTGGGGCGTTGGTGGGGGAACAATCCAGCACTCAAAAGGCAGGATGAAATTGACCTTCTTGCTCTGGATGAAGACAATGCTCTTTTTTGCGAGTGTAAGTACACCGAAGAAGCATTTGATGAGAAACAACTCAAAGATTTACAAGATTCTGCTTTATGCATTAATAAGGCAAGAAAAAGCTTTATGATATTCTCAAAAAATGGAGTCACTTCTGGTGTAGAAAGCAAAATCAAAGATGATGACTCTTACAAAGTTGTAACGCTTGATGAATTACTGTAATACAAATAGAAAAATCCTATTTTTTCTCATTTTCTGCAAAAAGATGAATTGTTTTTTCCAAAAATTGCCGGGTTTTTGGAGAGCATCGCTCTAAATCTAATTCAATATTTGATTTAGGGGAAGTTGTTAAGGTTCTTTCTGGTTTGTTTTCGCCTGTTACTAAATATTCTACCGTCACATTCAGAGCCTTTGCTAAGCGAACTGCGGCATCGGCTGGAGGCATAGAGCCTTGAGTTCCAAGATACATATCCAAAGCTCTCTGCTTTATATCAGCTCTATAGGCGAGTTCTTTTCTTGTTAATCCTAAAAATTCAATTTCTTCTCTTAAACGATTTGCAAAATTTGGCATAGTACAATGATGTCGTAATTACGTTCTTAAACTAATTGACTAAATCGTAAAAACGATTTAAATTACAAGGGTTGAGTTAGCGTAAATACGCTATCATCACACTTGTTTAACGTATTTAAATATTGCAGCGGAGAATTTAATTTGACACGTTACGCGCTTCTTTGCGGTTCAGCCCCAAACGATTACAGACAGAAAAAACTCGATGATTTGCATAATTCCCTTCTCGAAAAAGACGGCTGGAATGTCACATGCATGGCGAATGGTGCTGACGAGTTTATGCTTGAATATGCTCTGAACAATGTTTTGAATGAAAATACCGGAGATGAGGTTGGCGGAGTACTTTTGTATTTTTGTACTGAAAAGCCTGTTTCTGAAAATGACGAGACATTCTTCCTGAATAAATGGGAAATTCGAAAAGATGTTATTTCTTATTATGCTGAATTGCTTAAAAAATCTGGAATTGACTTTCAGGTAATTTATGACTCGGACAGTAATTTTGTGAGTGAAGAAGACTTAGGCTATGAAGAACTCTCAGATGAAGAACGTCTAGAATTTATGGCAAAAGTCAATGCAGGATTTATAAGGGTAGGCTGATGAATCTTACAGCAAGCGTTGTTCTTTTTAACACACCGAGAAGTCAGATTGAGTCTCTTTTTAAGTCCGTGATTGATTCAAACTGTGTTGATATCTTCTATATCATAGACAATTCTCCGAATGACAAATGGCGAATTCTGGAAGAAGAATACGCTGAATGCGGAACTAAAATCCGCTACATTCACAATGCAAACCTCGGCTACGGAGCAAGTCATAATCTTGCCATGCACGAGGCGATTGAGAGAGGGGCTGTTTATCACGTTGTTCTGAATCCGGATATTTATTTTGATTCAAATGTGCTTTCAGAACTCATTAAGTTTATGAACGAAAATCCTGATGCTGGGTATGTTTTGCCAAAGGTGACTTACCCGAACGGAGAGATTCAATATCTGTGTAAATTGCTCCCGACACCCGGTGATTTGATTTTCAGAAGATTTCTGCCAAAAAGCTGGGGCGTAAAACGAAATGACCGCTACTGCCTAAAAATGAGCGGTTATGACAAGGTGATTAATCCACCATGTTTGAGCGGTTGCTTCATGTTTATGAGGCTTGCGACTTTGAAGGAGAATGATATTTTCTTTGACGACGGATACTTCATGTATTGCGAGGATTTTGATTTGATCCGAAGACTGCACAGAGTTGCGAAGACGCTGTATTATCCTGACGTGACGATTGTTCATGACCATGCCAGGGAGAGCTATAAGAGTAAGAAGATGCTGATTGCCCATATCAGGAGTGCGGTGAGGTATTTTAATAAATTTGGCTGGGCTTTTGATGAGGAAAGAAGTGTGATGAATAAGCGAATTCTGGGGGAGATAACTTCCTTTTAACTATGTACTCTGTAAAGAAAAATACGATATTTAATTTTCTTCTCTCTTTTTCAAATATGTTGTTTCCATTATTGACAATGCCGTATATTTCTCGTGTTCTTGCAATAAGTGATATAGGCTTGCTTAATAAGGGAACAGCTTTTTATGCTTTATTCGTAAATATTGCTTCTTTTGGACTTGCAGGATATGGTGCAAGAGAAATTGCACGAAATAAAAATGATAACGAAAAATTAAACTCTATATTTTCTTCCGTTCTTTTCTGTCATATTGGAATCGTAGCTATTTGTGCAATTGCATATTTTTGTTATATATTATTTGTTTTTTTAGATTCAACAGAGCAACTTATTCATATTGAATATATTCTTTTATTCTTGATTACACCTCTTTCAGTGGAATGGTTTTATACAGGACGAGAGGATTTTCGTTACATTGCTTTGCGAAGTCTTGCCGTAAAGACAATACTGTTAATTCTTGTATTTGTACTTATTCATGATGCTTCAGATTTTATGCTTTATGCCAGTATTTTTATTGCGGCTCAAGGAATAAACTTTCTTTATAATATTTTTCATGCCCACAAATTCGTTCATTTTTCATTTAAAGATTTGCAAATTAAAAAGACTTTTCTGTCTTCGAAATTCTTTTATATGCAGACTGTGGTAGCAATTTGTTACCAGAATATAAATCAACTTATTCTTTCAAGAAACGAAGTTCAGCTTGCACTTTTTGTCCGTGCGACTGCATTTACAACTCTTGTGTCAGCTCTGATTGCTCCGATTACGACAGCGGTGAAACCACGATTAGAATTTGTTTTTTCATGTGATAAGTCTCAGTATGAAAATTATATCCGAAATTGTTTTGATTGTGTATTAAGCGTTCTTTTTCCTGTGATTTTTGGAATGATTGCTTTGAGTGAGAATATCACGCTTATTTTCGGTGGCGAACAGTTTATAAAAGGTTCGATAGTTCTTGCAGTTTGTTGCGTTGGTGCTTTCAGCACTCAGATTGCGTCGTTTTTGAATAACATAATAAGTACGCCTGTGGGCTTTGAAAAAAATACTTTCTGGTCAAACTCAACTGTTGCATGTGTTGCAATTATCGCAAATCCGATTCTTGTCTGGAAGCTTGGTGCGTTGGGAGCAGCATTTGCTTTGCTGATTGCTGAAACTTGTGGTGTCATAGTTCATTTGATTCTTGTAAGAAGACATAGTTTATACACAGGTTGGTTTTCATTGAAAAAATCAAAATATCTTTTTTCATCTTTTTTGATGTTCGCTAGCGTTGTGTTTGTAAAACATTTTGTCGGAAATATATATTTGCAATGTGCTGTTTGTATTCCTGTTGGAGCTTTGATATACGGTTCTCTTGTGATGATTTTTACAAAATCTTTCAGAGATGAAAATCCCTATATTCTGCAAACTCTTTTTATTCGTATGAGACAGGAGAAACTAATCAAATGAAAAAAACTCTTGTCGCATTTAATATGGATTATGTTCACTTAGGAAAGGATGTCTTTCTTTTTCCGTATTATATATGCAAAAAATATAATTATTCCCTAGATTTTGTTACTGTCGCTACAGATAACAACGCAGATTTACCTCAAAAACATCGCGGAGCGAATATCATCCGAATTGAAAATCCTCATAACAAAAGTGAGGAAAATGTACTTACGGATTTTATAAAGAATCATGCTGAAGAATATGATTTGCTTGTTTTGTTTCATTATCGTGCGCTGACTGTTCTTAGATGTCGTGCTTTTAAGAAGCGAAATCCACTTGCAAAAGTGTATGTAAAGCTGGATATGGATATTGGTACATTTAAAGACGATTTTGAGGTAAAAGGTGTTCGCAAACTCCGAAGTAAAATTCAGTTATCATTTTTTAAGAAATACTGTGATTTTTGTTCTGTTGAAACTTCTGCTGTATATAGCAAATTACTTTCTGTGTGGGAGAAATCAGAAACCACTCATTGTACATTGGAATTACTACCCAATGGTTTTGATGAGGAAGAATTTGTATTAACAGGTTTGAAGATAAAATCTTTCGAGGAAAAGCAGAACTTTTTGATAACTGTCGGCAGGTTAGGTAGTTATCAAAAAAACACAGAATTTCTTCTTCGTTTTCTTGATAGGGTTAATCTTCGTAACTGGAAAGTAAAATTAATAGGTCCTTATACAGATGAACTTCTCGAACAATACAAAGAAATCTGCTTGCATAATAAAAGTTTTGCGGAAAAAATTGAATTTGTAGAAAATATTTCAGACAAAAAAGAATTGTTTTCATATTACAATGACGCGAAATTATTTCTTCTTCCATCCAGATGGGAATCCTTTGGTCTTGTGCTCACTGAAGCTATGCGTTTTGGAAATTATATCATTACTTCGCCAATTGTAAGTGCAAATGATTTGACTGGCTGTGGATGCCTAGGAAGCGTTCTCCCGCTTGTAGAAGAACTCTGGATAAAAGAAATACAGAATCTTATTGATGACGAAAGCAAAATTCGTGAAACATATCCCAGAATAATGCAGTTTTCAGAAGAAAAATTCCGCATGAAACAGATTGTGGAGAATGCAAAGTGTTTTGAGGTACTTGGAGAAGGCTGATGAAGAAGCTGTGCAATTTTCTATTCTGGTTTGTAGGTTTTAATGCCGCATTCTTTATATTCCGTGATGCCTTCTCAATAATAAAACTTATTTATACAGGTGCGATAACATTGCTTTCTATATTGTCGATTTATAGGCTCCTTGCGGAAAAGCGAGCTGGGAATCTTGTGTTTTCTCTTAAAATGTTCGGAATACTAATGGCACTGCTTCTTTGTTATTGGCAGTATGACAGTGAATTGTTTGCTCGTGAAATTACAGGTACTGCAGCTCTTTTTCTTATGTGGGGAATTTTTTCTCGTTATCCGAGTGATGAAGAGTGTAGTTTATATCTAAAGGGATACAAGATTTCCCTTGCAATCGACTTTATCTATGCAGGAATACAGCTTATTGTACTGCTTATTTTTAAAATCAACATAAACAACTATCTGCTGTTTTATATTGGTACTGCGGAAGATATTTCAACAAAAATTTCGACTCGTATTGCAGGGCTTTGTTGGGATCCTTATGTACTAGGTATTTTTTGTGCAACAGGTTTCTTTCTCTTTAAATCTAAGCTGATTCGTTTTTATATTTTGGTTCTTTTGTACTTTTCTTCATCTCGTGCAGGACAGCTTGGACTTCTTGCCGGATGTATTCTTTTTTATTGGAAAGACATTAAGCGAAAACTGAATATGCGGAATATTTGTGTGTTTTTCTTGTTTTTGGCTTTGATACCTATGGCTGTTCCTTTTGTAGTAAAAACATTGGATCTTGACAGGGGATTCAGTAGACAGAGTTCAGGTTGGAGGCGTGTTGAATATATAGTCTGCGTTCCTGATGTCTGGGCTACAGATTCTTCTGTTTTGCCCGTTCTCTTTGGCGGCGCTCCTGTAAATTCTGGAGCACGGTTTTATTATTCTGGGATTCCTACTGTCACAAATACAGAAAGTCGAACTCCATTTTGGGGAATCGAAACTGACTTTTTTGGAATAATCTATGGACGTGGAATAGTTGGTTTTCTGATTTATCTCTATTTTTATCTTTATATATTCTTTCATTCAAAAAATCGACTCTTAAAAACGCTCTGTATGTGTTTTTTTGCCGCTGGAATTGGTTATTACTTTGAGTTTTCAATTTTTTCAAATTTTATTTTCTTTTTTGCGCTGAACAAAAAATCAAAGGAGTTTGATGCAATAAAAAAATAAATTCTTGCGTAGCAATGTTGTGGTGAATACCATAAATCTTAAGCAAAATTCAGACAAACTGATTTGCAACATAAAAGGAATGTGTATGGATATATCTGTAATCGCACCTGTATACAATGTTTCTCAATATCTTTCTGAATTCATTACATCTGTATTGAGCCAGTCTCATTCAGATTTTGAATTGATACTTATAAATGACGGTTCAACTGATGATTCTCTACAGATTTGTAATGAATTTGCTCAGATGGATTCTCGTATATGTGTTGTTACACAGGAAAATAAAGGAGTTTCATCAGCAAGAAATAAAGGCTTGTCAGTTGCAAGTGGAAAATGGATTTCTTTCGTAGATCCTGATGATAAGCTTCATCGAGATTTTTTAAAGAGAATTATTGAAATAGCTGAAAAATCTACTGCAGAGCTTATTCAGACATATTGTGAGCAGATTGATAATTTTGGAAATATTATTCCATATAAACCATTTTATATAGGGGAAAAAGAAATTTGTGCAGCTGATTGGCTGGAAAAAACAGCATATTATTTTGTAAGAAACGTATCTCTTCCGCGAACCGTTTTATATAAAACTTCAATAATTAAAAAAAATAATATTTGGTTTAATGAAAATTACCAAATATGTGAAGATGTCGATTTTGTTTTCAAATATGCAAAATGTATTAATAAAGTTTTTATCGATAATTCTAAATTTTATTATTATAGATTACGCCCTAGATCACTGACAAAAACTCAAGGTATAAATAGGAGCCGTTTTTCTGCTATTTTGTATTATCGCGATGCCAAAATTTTCTTTCCTGAAAATAAATCTGTCTTGAATGGATATTTGTTTGGTGAGCTAAAGATTCTTGAAAAGTTTTATCTAGAAGAAATATGTTTGCCTAAAAACATGGAACTCCAGGCCTCTAGAATTAAATCTGTAGAATCATTTTGCGTTCTTGTTTATGGAAAAGAAATTTATGAGCAACTTTCAAATAATCTTCTCTTGACTCTAAGACGTCTCATAAAATTGATAGGAATACAAATTGATTGGAATGATGGAATACCAGTTAAACAGAAGTTATGCTTCAACCTTATAAAAAGTTTTCCTCTTTTTCTTCATAGAATACTTGCAAGGAGAATCCTTTAGATGGATGTGTCTGTAATTATTGTAAATTATAATACCAAGGAACTTACTCTGAATTGTATTGACTCTATTTATGAGCAAACAAAAGATTTAGTATTTGAAGTAATTTTGGTTGATAACGATTCTTCCGATGGTTCGGTAGAAGTTATTTCAAAAAGATTTCCGAATGTCATTTGCATAAAAAATGATTCTAATTTGGGATTTGGAAAGGCAAACAATACAGGTGTGTCATATGCAAACGGAAAATACATTTTTTTACTGAACAGTGATACAGTTTTAAAAAATAACGCAATTAAACTATTTTTTGATTTTCACGAAAGTAATTCAGAATCAATGATTACTGGCGGCTATCTTAGAGATGAAAATGGAAAATTAATGATTTCATATTCATCTTTTACAAAGTCTCATGTTGGTCTTTTAAGACTTGCTTATATCAATTTCCCTGCTTTACAAAACTTCCGAATGAAATTATTGCCGAATAAAACACAGACAATACCTCATACGGAGATAATATCTGTTGATTTTGTAACTGGCGCGGATTTATTTATGAAAAAAGCAGATTTTAATTCGCTTTACGGCTTTGATGAAAATTTTTTTATGTATTATGAAGATGAAGATTTATGTTGTCGGGCTAAAAAGCAGGGAATAATTTGTAAAATTTTACCAGGACCGGAAATAATTCATCTTGAAACAAGAAGCCCTGTTCAATCAAATTTCAAAATTCTGATACGCGAAAAAAGTTTCTTTTACTATATGGGAAAAAAATACTCTTGTTTTACAATTTTCTGGATAAAATCGATTTATTTTTTTCTTATTTTGATTCGTTTTATCGTGAGAATTGACAGATTAAAAAAAAGAATTGGGCTTTTTTATAAATCAATGAAAGTATTGAGGGGGTTTTATGCATAAAGAAAACAATATATCTATTTCATTTTCCAAAAGAGACTCCAATTTTGAACTGCTTAGGATTTTAGCAATGCTGATGATAATTGCATCACATTACGCTGTGCATGGAGTTGGATTTGAAAATTGGATATCTGGAAATCTTGTAAATCGGTGGCTTATTGCGTTTTTTTATGCAGGTGGAGAAATCGGTGTCGCCTTGTTTTTTATGCTTTCTGGATATTTTTTAATCTTAAAAGAAAATGTTTCGGTAAAGAAAGTATTCTTGACAACTGTGTTTTATGCATGGGTGTCAATTATTTTATATTTGTTTAGAATTGGAATTCATTCTTTTCTGGATATTGCTCATATCGCAAGATTTATGCTTATCCCTGTCACAAGCGGAAACTGGTGGTTCGTAACAGTTTATGTGATATTAGTCCTAATTGCTCCTTATATAAATCTTTTCCTAAGAAAATTAAATAAGCGACAGTATATTCTTATTTTGTGTGCTTCATGGTTTTTCCTTTATGTCTTGGGGGCTTTTTACGGAGTTTTGTTTGCCGCATTACAAAAAGCTTTTCTGTTTTATTGTATAGGAGCATATTTTCATTTATATCAAAAAACAGATAGAAAAAGATTATCGTATTTACTTGTAATTCTGTGCAGTACAATTTTTACAATCGTATTTTCGTACGCTTTCTTAAAAACTTATGACCATCAAGTTCAAAGCATAAAACAAGAGTTTTTCAGAATTTGTATTACAGGTGTGTGTGTTCCTGTCTGCTCAGTTTTTTTGTTTTTATTGTTTAAGAATCTGAACATTGGTTCTAAACACATAATTAACGAAATTGCATCCTGTAAATTTGGCGTGTATTTACTCCACGATTCACCGTTTAATCGTGGACTTATATGGGAATCTATATTATTAACGAAAGATCAGTTTAAATCACAGTTTTGCCCGCTTTTAGCATTGGGGAGTATTCTTGCAATATTTATGTTTGGTGTATTCATCGATATAGTTCGGAAGCATCATCTTGAACCTATAGCAACGAGATTTACCGATGCTGTTCTTGAAAAATTTAGGAGGATAGAATGTCGAATAATGTAAAAACAAAATTGTGCATAGATATTGAAACTTCAGAACGCATAATCTCTTTGAGATTTTTGCTTTCTGTATTAGTTGTTTTCTTCCATAATAAGATAACTATAGATACTATACAAATTACAGGTGGGATGAATATTAATCAATTTTTATATCTATTTCCTCAACTTCTTGTGAGCGATGGCATTGCTAAATATGCAGTACCTTTATTCTTTGTTTTTTCAGGGGATCTCTTGGGGAGTAAACTTGATTGCTGGTCTGTTCTTTTTAGGAAAAAAATTCATTCTCTTGCAATTCCCTATGTGGCTTGGATAATAATTTATACTATTTATACAATAGGAGCGAAACTTCTTCTTTTGAAATTTGCACCAAGTATTGTTGAAAATCCTGGAAAAACTGTATTTACATGGGAGTTGAAAGATTGGATTTCTCATATTATTGGTTTTTCTTCAGCACAAGGTGGAAATCCATTTTCTGCAGGACAATTTTGGTTCGTAAGAGATTTGTTTATTTTTTCAATTTTAACACCTGTTATTATTAAGATTTTACAAATTTGCCCTGTCTTACTTTTCTTTGCAGTAACGCTTTTTTCTTTGTTCGGAAATTTTCGATTTGATGATCATCTTCCAAGTGCAATTTTTTATTATATTTGTGGACTTTGTTGCGGAATTTTCAAAATTAGGTTTTTTACAATTATAGATAAATGTTCATGGGGTGAACTTATTTTCTTATTTTTGTTTTGCTTTTTAGGCAAATATTTTTTCTTAGAAAAACTTTCCGTTCTTCTGTGGTTTGAAATCCTGTTTTCATGTCTTTTAGTAATAAAGTTATCAGGAGTTATTAGGAGCAACAAAATATTATTTTCAAGACTTAAATACTTATCTGGTTTTTCATTTTTCATTTATGCTGTCCACATGCCTTTTTTGATGACAATTGTTCAAAAAGTATGGCTAAGAATCTTTCCAATTAATAGTTTTCCTTCTTCTATTTTGGAGTACTTCGGAGTCTCTATGCTTGTTGTATGTTTAAGTTTGTTGATGGGAATCTTTCTTTCAAAATGTTGTCCGTTATTGTTTAAATGGTTGAATGGAGGTCGAATATGAAAGTTAACAATTTACATTATATTGAAAATATTTCCACATTTAATATTTCAAAGAACAACTCTTTTCATTTTATCCGTCTTTTGTGTTGTCTCATTGTTATATATGAACACTCGGTTGGTCTTTCAGAAAGTTCATACTTTAATTTGCAGTTAGCCTCAACCGCTGTTGCCACATTCTTCATACTTTCAGGTTTCTGGGTAACAATAAGTCTGTTTCGTTCTGAGTCTGTAAAGGAATATGCCGTTAAGCGAATAAAAAAAATAATTCCACCTTATTTTACAGTAGTAATTGCTTTTGCCATTCTGCTTTGTGCGTTTAGTACTCTTTCAAGAAAAGATTATTTTTCTAATGCAGGATTTTGGAAATATCTTGTTGCAAATCTCACGACATTGAACTTTCTGCATACTTCTCTGCCTGGAGTTTTTGAAGGTTTGCCGTTGAATGGCGCTGTAAACGGTGCTTTGTGGACGATTAAGGTTGAGATTGCTTTCTATATTGTGCTTCCGTTTATTCTTCTTATGATTGATAAATTTGCAAAAAATCATTCTAAACTCATTGTTTTAATCGCACTATACTTACTTTCGGGTTTATATAGTGTTTTCTGTCATTTCGTTTCTTCATTAAAGCCTGCACTTTCACCTCTGGAAAATCAATTTCCGGCATTTATGGGATATTTTGCCAGTGGTATGGCGTTTGCTATATTCTGGGATTATTTTCAGAAAATTTTGAATTATGCGATTCTTCCGTCGTTTGTTCTCTTTATTATCTGTCATCGAATGGACAGTTATCTTTCTGCTCTGATTCTTCCGATTGTGCTCTCATGCATTGTATTTTGGATTGCTACTAGGCTTTCTTTTCTTGGGAAGCTTGTTACAAAGGATTTTTCATTCGGAATGTACCTTGTACATTATCCGTTGATTATGCTTTTTGTTCAGCATGGATATTTTGAGCATTGCTGGTTTCTTGCATTTTTCGGAGTGCTTGGTTTGAGTTTTGCGGCAAGTTATCTGCTGGGAAAAATAAAGCTGTAAGTTTCATACGAGCTTACCTGCTACAGTTCTTTGACATTTCTATTTTTGATGGTAAGTCATAACCATAATACAGTTATGTGGAATGGAAACCTTGATTTATGTCCCGAATATCTTTATGAAAACAGCGTGAGAATTTTAAAAAAATTGCTCAAAGAAGAATAAAATCCCCTCAAAAATAGAAATGCTTCAAAGAACATATCTGAAAAATTGCATTGTGTTTTTACAATGTCGTGATATGGAGTATTTCTATGAAGATATTATTCATTACTGCCTTCCCGCCTTGTCAGAAAACTGCCGGGCAGGATTATACAAGGCGTCTTATTCTAGACTTGATAAAAAAGGGCCATGAAGTCTCTTTTATTTATGCAGAATATCCAAAGCATAGTGTGGAACTTCCAGAGTATGTGAAAAATCTGGGTAAAATTCATCCGTCTTTTAGGAACTGTCTTAAAAAGCCTAGTTATCATCCTTTTTTTACAAAACGCTTCGATGAAAAAATCTTGAATCTTATTCAAGCTGTAGCCTCAGATTTTGACATGCTCTATTTTGACTTTTCTCAGGTGCATTTATATTCGCTTTTTATTGAACATCCAAACAAAATCTTGATGTGTCATGATGTAATTGCACAGAAATTCAGCAGAAAGGGGCTACTTCATCTTCCTTGGATTAAACATACAGAAGGAAATCTTCTTCGAACTGCAAAACAAATCATAACTTTCAGTCAGAAAGACAGTGATTTTATCAAAAAAACTTATAACTTGAACTCGTTTCATGTAAATTTTTATCTTAAGAACGGACATTTTGACTATGAAGAAAATTAATGTGTATGAAAATCGCTTCTGCTTTTACGGTGCCTGGAATCGTGCTGAAAACACGGAGGCTTTGGAATGGTTTTTAAGGGAAGTGTATCCAAAACTTTCTGCTGGCTTTGAATTTGTCGTGATTGGCGGTGGAATATCGGCTTCCTTGAAAGAAAAAATTCATCTGTATAAAAATTTTTCATATTTAGGTTTTGTTGATGACCCAATTAAGGAAATCGCGCATTGTCAGGCTTTGATTGCTCCATTGCACAAGGGGGCAGGGGTAAAAGTTAAGGTGATAGATGCACTTTCTTCTGGAACTTGCGTTCTCGGAACAAAAGTCGCATTTGAAGGAATAGAAGATAATGCGAAGAACAGATTATTTTTCCATGCGGAATCAGCAGACGGATTTGTAGCGATTCTGAACAACTGGCGAGCAATCGATATAGAAGAAAAACAGGCTGCTGCAGATGAGTTTTTCGCAAGATATAACACAAATCATTTTACGGACTTGCTGTAACTGCCCTGCTAAATCCCCAATCTTACTCATACAGTCCGTTCAACATTCGGTACACTTCGTTGATTCGCTCTTTTCCGTCCACAGAAAAATCAATGTTCTCGTCAACGAGCGTTTCCAGGCTGGAAAGGCTTTCGTTCAGTGCGGTTGCAAATCCACGGCTCATTTTGAACCAATAAGTACCACGACCGTCTGTGAACAAGGCCAGAAAAGCGTATTCTTTCGTTTTTTTGGACATCGTGATTCGCAGAATTTTGTTCAGGTCGGCGATGAGCCTGTCCGCAGTTCCTTCTTCGTGAATGTCGAAGTTGCGCTTGCACCAGTCTTTATCAGTGATTGGATTGAGGTTGAGATTCTTTACGACCTTGCAGGCAAGCTCAAGCTTTTCTCCGCTGAGTAAGCCAGCTCCGTGCAGGAGAACTTTTGAGCGAATCTGGGCGTAGACTGCCATTTTGTTCTCGTCGGTCTCTTTTTGAATCGCGCTCTTGAATTTATTATATGGAAGAATAAGGATTTTCTTTCCTTTCTGCTTTTCTATTTCGAAAATTTCTCCGCCGATAACAATCTCATTGTCGTTCTTTTCTTTTGCCTTTCTTCCGCCAAAGTGACCGTCATCGCGGCCGAGCAATTTTCCTTTGACAGCGGCGAAAGTTGAGCCTTTGAATTCCAAGTTTCCTGTGAGACTTCGGCCTCTTTTGCTTCTGATTGCACCGAGTTTTGCTTCCAAATCTGGCGAGATTTTTGAAAGAAGAGATTTTGTGAGAGGGGAGACGCTCATCGCAAATGTCCTGCTTGTTCGGACGATTTCACCCGCAACAATAAAAAGCGGATCCGTTCGGAACATTGAAGAGCCTGGATGAATCGAAATATGGTCGGCTGTGAGGGAACGGTAATTTTCTTTTCCTTCGCGAACGCACACAAACTGAATCATGCCGCTTGCGATACAGCAGAGGTAGTCGTCCATTGAGCCGCCGCTTCCGATTGGAATTCCAAGCTGCCCGATTTCTTCTTCGAGCTGAACTTTGATATTCGCAATTTCAGCCATAACCCGTTCGTCGAGATAGTTGTTCTGGCAGAAGCGCACAGGATTTTTCATCGACTGATATGTGCGGAAAAGTTTTACATAACTAACAAAATCGCCCTGAATGTCACGGAATGCGTGATGAGCTTTTCGCGCATCGCTTTCTTCTCCAGGCGGCAGGATGAAAGGCGAGTGAGTGCTCATAAAGGCAGCCGCAATTACGGTCTCTTCAAGAACATCCGGGTAGCGCATGATACTTTCGACTAAGATTCGGCTTACACGAGGTTCCAGCGGAAACTCGACCATGAGTTTTCCGATTGATGAGAGCGTGTGATCCTCATTCAAAGCGCCCATCTGATTCAAAGTCTCCACGGCTCCGCGGATATCTTCTTTTTGAGGGGCTGAAATGAAGTCAAATGTGTCAAAATCCGTGATTCCAAGCTCACTCATGCGGAGAACAACCTCGCTCAAATCAGTGCGGTAAATTTCTTCGGTTGTGTATTCAGGTCTTTTGTCAAAATCCTTGCGGCTGTAAAGACGGTAGCAAGTTCCCGGCTGAGTTCGACCGGCACGGCCTCGTCTCTGGTTTGAACTTGCCTTACTAACAGGCGTTTCGTTGAGGCTTGAAGTGAAAGTCTTCGGGCTGTAAAAATTGAGCTTTGCCAGGCCTGAGTCAATTACGGTCGTGATTCCGTTGATTGTTACGGAAGTCTCAGCGATATTCGTTGAGAGAACGACCTTTTTCTTTCCGAAAGGCGCATTGTCAAAAACCCGCTCCTGCTCTTCTTTTGGAAGCCTGCCATAGAGAGGCACAATATGAATCTTTGAGTGGAAGCTAGAATACTGGAGCCGTTTTGCGCAGTCTTTGATGATTTTTTCGCCCGGCAAAAAGACCAGAATGTCGCCGTCCTCGTGATTGTCGAGCACGCGGTCAATAGTCTTCTCGATTTTTGAAAGAAGAAGCTCGCATCCTGTAGCCGTTGCCGTGGTCGTAGGTTCTTTTGTCGTGGGCGGATCGTAAACCATCGTGACCGGGAAAGTCTGAGTGTCAATCGTAACAATCGGACAGCCGCCAAAATATTCAGAAAAAGCCTCGGCATTCATGGTCGCGCTGGAAACAATCACCTTAAAATCTGGGCGGGCAGCAAGGACTCGCTTCAAAAGCCCGAGAACAAAGTCAATGTTCAGGCTTCGCTCGTGAGCCTCATCAACCATAATCACGGAATATTTTGTCATCCACGGATCAAGCTTCATTTCCTGCAGCAAGATTCCGTCGGTCATGATTTTAATTTTTGTGGTAACGTCGGTCTTGTCTTCAAAACGCATCTTGTAACCGACAAGCCCCGGATAATTCGTTTTGAGCTGCTTTGCGATAAATTCCGAAACACTCAAGGCAGCAATACGCCTAGGCTGGGTCACGGCAATCACACCGTTCTCACTATATCCCGCCTCATGCAAAATCACCGGAATCTGAGTGGTCTTTCCACTTCCGGTAGGCGACTGCACAACGATAACTTGATTATTTTTAAGACATTCGAGAATCTTTTCTTTCTGTTCGTAAACTGGTAATTTTTTGTAGTCAATGGACATAGGATTATTATAGAAGAAAATCGCGGAATTTACAATCAAAAGGGAGATGGCATACAGGATGCTGACATGCGGGACAAGCCCGCATGCGCTACAGCTATTTGTTACGGCTTAGTATCCGTATGATTTAAGCAAATCGTTGTAGTCGTCCAGGGCAGCGTTTGCGTCTGCGCTGGTTGCGTTCGTGTTTCCTGATAATATGTTTATAGCGATTGAGTAGCGGTTTGTAAGTTCAAGATATTTCTTGGAATCCGCAATAGTCCATTCGTCAGTATTTTCGATTTTCTGGCAGGCTTCGGACAATTTGAGGGATTCCATCGAAAGATTTGTCAAATCGCTCACTTTGTTTGATGCTGCCGCTTTTTCGGCTTTGACGACAAATGTTTCATACTCTTTGAAGAAATCATCGATAGACTTTCTCTGCTTTGAAACAGCGAAAAGTACACATGATAACCCAAAAAGAAGCACGAATACGCTAAGAATTTTTTTCATATTTCCTCCATTTTTATATGAATATCGCAATTATAAGATATAAGGCTGCAAAGTGCAATTTGTTTATAGTTTGACTATCACTGCAAAGATTGCCCCATAATGCCAAAATTTTGGATTTTGAAAAATTATTCCATCTCTGCAAGCAGTTTGTCTGCCTTGTGGTCTGTCATAGAGAGAATAATGCCACATTCATCTTCATTTGTCCTGCGGAATTCTTTCTGAATTCCAAGCAAATTTACGGTTTCGTTCTTCTTTTTTTGTGTTGAGGTTTGCAAGATATGTTCCCAAAAATGTAACCAGAGAGCCTAGCAACGCAAAAATTCCACCGATAATTGCTTCTTTCATAATGTACTCCAAAAAGAGCAGCAGGATTTAAATCGTAAAATAAAATCCTGCAACTCTTTGTTTATTTCCTATACTTAAAAACTATCTGTATACCCTGAGTTTTGTATTGCTTTCTTTGCTTTTAAACCAAGAGATGAGCAACCATAGAATACTGTATCAGTGCTTGTCCACCCCTTTTTATATGTATATTTTGCACCTTCAGGAAATACAACTTCTGTCAGGTTCTCGCAGTCTTTAAAACTCTCTGCAGGAATTGTCATCTCTTTAGACTTAAATGTTACTTTTGTAATATTCGAATGAGTGTGTCTAAAACTAATAGGCCAACCATCCTCGTAAATAATTTCTGATGCATCCGTTTCGAAATCTCCAGGGGCGAATTGTCCTGTGGAGCTAGAGAGAGGAAGCCAGTTTTTACTGATAGTTATGCTGTTTCCTACCCCATAACAAGAAATATTACGTCCGAATATAATTTTCCTGTTCTTTGCTGGAAGAGAGCCTCTAAATAAAGACCGCGCTTGTGAAGCTTGAGCTTGAAACGTCCACAAAATAAAGGTCTTTAGTTCCTTCATAGACAATTTCTTTAAAACCCTTCTCGCCACCATTAGCCAAACATAAGAATACCACATTTTCCGGAATCACCAGCTTTTCAAATTCATTTTCCTTAATCCAAGTGATAGTAGCTGCCAGTACTTTAAAACCTTCTATTTCAGCAGGTATTTCTACAGTTTTAATACCATCTTTGATTAATTCACTTTCTTTTAGTTCTATGATTTTAACATAATCGCCAGCCGGCATTTGCGCTGCCTGCACCCATTGTGGCTCCAAAATGTCGTACTTAAAATACTTTTCCGGGGTTGCCGCAAAGCAAGTGAAAGCCATAGTCAGCAACGCGCCGACTGCCAAAATAATTTTTTTCATAATTTCCTCCGCGTTTAATGTCCGCCGACTAATGATTTTTCATAATGCTATGGGATAAATCATTTTCTTGGTAGTTTGTTCACTTTGGGAATTCCCATGAGTCAACTCATTGTTTTTTTGTGAGTCCTTTCTGCTTTCAAACGGCTTGTGGTGTGCTATACTGAATCAAAATGAAAAAACTGATTCTGATTGATGACCACAAGATGCTCCGAAAGGGCATAAGCGCGTATATTTCCGAAAACTCTGATTGGACAATTTTTGCCGAGGCTGAAAGCCTTGAAGAGACGGCTTTGATTCTTAAAAATCTTGATGTTGAATTTAATGATAAGATAGTCGCCGTGGTTGATATTCAGATAAAAGGTTCTGATGGGGGAATTAACGGCGGATTTGAGGCCGTGCGGCTTCTTGCAAATCACGGAATCCCCAGCGTGATTTTTTCGAGCCACGATACTGGGGCATGTATTGAGCGGGCGATGAGTGCGGAAGTGGGGGCGAGGGGCTTTGTCTCAAAGCTCAGTGACGAGAAAATGCTTTTGGATGCGGTGAACTCTGTCGCTGGCGGAAAGCCTTTCGTTCAGCCCGATTTGTTTTCTTCCTTGATTGAAAACCGCTCTCTGTTCCTCACGCTCACCAAACGAGAGCAACAGGTGGTCAATCTCATTTCCGATGGATTTTTGAACGAGCAGATTGCCGAAAAACTGGATATAAAGCTTTCCACGCTGGAAAATTACATCAGCGTCATTTATGACAAACTTGGCTGCCGTGACCGCAACGCTCTTCTTGAAAAACTGAGGTAAATCATAGAAAATGGATGAATGCAAAGTCGGAAACATTCCATTTTCTTTTTCCTCATTTTCTTTCTTTTTTGCAATGTCGGTCTTTTTGCTGAACAGAAGATAAGTGAAAAAAGGCTGTTTGCGGTATGGAATGATTTTCTATGTGCTTATCAGGCTTATAATATTGATTCTTACTATACGCCCGTACTCCCCCCCAAGCGAATACAACAATACCTAGTTTTTGTCGCAGTGTCGTTCTTCCCTTGAAATCCTTTGTCACGAGTTTACGATAGTTTCTGAATCTGATTTTTATGTCGATGAGCTTGACGGAGAAAAATCTGAGCAGCAGGCTTGCCTTGAGCGGGCTTTGAATCATTCTAGACTTGCTCTTACTTCTATTCAAAATGATGACAAAAAGACTTTCCGCTTCGAGTGTTCTCTTTTGATTCTGAGCATGAATGATTTCCTTCTTTCTACTGTGGATTCCAACAAGACTTATCTTTTCCAGTTCGTGTGGCTTCTGACAATCATTTCTATTTTGTGCATTGTTTTCGTTTTTGTTGGATTTATCTGGATAAAAATCAAAAAGAAAATTATTCTTCTTGCAGAGCAAAACAGACAGGAGAGAGTCATAACTTCTACAATCACTCATGTTCAGGAGAGCGAGCGGAGCCGCATTTCGCGGGATTTGCATGACACGGTAACGCAGGACATTCGCACAGCTCTTTTGTTCGTTCACAAGCTTGAGAATTCCGAATCATTGAACAGCGAGCAAAAAAATGTCGTTCAGAAAATCAGCCAGCTTGAAATGCAGAATTTGAAGAATATCCGCAATATCATCAGGAATTTGACACCGAGCGAAATTGAGAATTCTTCTATTTTAACGCTACTTGCAGAATTTGCCGCCAGCATGCAGGATTCTAGCGGTCTCCCATGCAAGTTCTACGCTGAACCCGGCGAACTTTACTCAAAACTGGATTCAGAGCAAAAACTGAACATTTTCAGAATCGTGCAGGAAAGCGTGAACAATTCGCTCAAACATTCCGGGGCAAGCGAAATAAGCATAATCGTGCGTGAAGTGAAATTCGAAGCAGGTGAGGCTCAAAGCATGGAACTTGCGAAAGAAGGACAGAATATACCTGTCAGCAACGGCCTTATTTTCCTTGTGAGCGATGATGGGCATGGTTTCCTTGAAACAAAAACTGAGATACAGCTTTCCGATGAAAACGATACGATTCTGAACGGCGGAACGCACCTCGGTCTTGTCGGAATGAAGAGCCGCGCAAATCTTTTAGGTGCAAAACTCGAAATCAAAAGCGACCCGGAAACCGGCACTCAGGTTAAACTTTTTATGCCTTTGAAACAAAAATAGCCCAGACACACGCTGATTCCCTTGTCAAGGATGTTCACGGGCACACGCGGCAAAAGTGCTGAAATAAAAATCGGAAAATTGTTGCGTTCCAAAAGCCTGTATATGAGCCTCACCTGCGAATCTTCGGTGTATTCGCTTATGGCGTGCATGAATGTAAAAATTGCCGCCCCTTCCACACTGATTGCGAGCGTAATGATAAAAATCAAAAGCAGAATGTCGGGAAGTTCAATAGTGTCGCGCTTTTTAAGATAAAGACGGACTATCAGCACAACTGTAAAACTGCAAATCGACCAAAAAAGCGTTATCGTATCGAAATTATATGCGATTTTGTACAAAATGTGGGAAGCCGCCGCACAGAGAATCCCGCAAATGCCGCCAAAAAATGCTGCTGTAATCGTAAACACCGTGTCCATATAAAGTGGCAATGGATTAAAAGTGTTCTGTAAAAAATGAATTCCAAGATTGAGCGCCGCGCAAACAAGCCCGATTATGATTTGAAATTTTACCGGGCGACAAATTGTGTTTAATGATTGTTCCTTCTTATTAATATTCATTATTCCCCCGCCAGTACCTTTTCCATCAGCTTTTTCCGTTCCGTAAGATATTTCGCCCAGGTTGTAAGTTCTGCTCGGTCGAGCGTTGCTATAAAATCATCATCTAGTTTCTTAACCACGAACTGCCAGATTGGTGTGATGTATGTCGTAATCAAATGCGGCTCATAGTCGCTGAGAATCACGCTTCCGTCATTCATTTTTGTGGCTTTCATTTTGATAATCAAGCCTTCGCCAGTGTAGTCTCTCGCTGTTTCTGGGGCTTCAAACTGTGGGTTTGTCCTTTGCGCCGAAATTGTGTTTCCGTTCGCGTACATGAGGAAAGCCTTGCGTTCTTTTTGACCGAGAGTTTCCGTGTATTGGGTGGAAGCCGCTGTTTCTTCAAAAATCTTCACTACATGGGGGTGGTTCGCCCAGATTATGTCGGCCTTGCATTCTTCGATAATCCTACGAAAGAATTTTTTGTGATTCTCTGTTACCGCAATCACATATTCCGGCTCGTCCGTGTGAACTGAAAGCACGAAAAGGTCAGCTTTTGAAGATTCCTGCAAGTTTTTTAATTCTTCTATTAATTGCTCGCGTTTTTTCTCTGTTGAAGGATAATAGTCGATGTAAGAAGAGAAGTCGTTTCGGTTCAGAATCTCCGTGATAGCCACAAAAAGCACTTTGAATCCTTTTTTATCGATGATTTTGTAGGTGAGGGGACCAGCGGATTTTTCTTTGAGACCACAAGCCCATATTCCCTTGCGAGAGTCGAAATATTTTTTTGTCTGCTTGATGCCGTCGAGGTACTGGTCGTTTGTGTGATTGTTTGTGAGCGAGAACACATTGAAGCCTGCCTTTATCGCCGCTTCCACGTATTCGGTGTGCATGTTGAACTGAGGATATGTGCTCCACGGAAGAGAATCTGCC
>Ga0256407_10004266_pt1 | contig 24154 bp, 23 predicted proteins | sample RumenRJG_04DNA_FD_193489 | JGI IMG/M metagenome (GOLD analysis project Ga0256407, IMG submission 193489) | Bovine rumen microbial communities from Lethbridge, Alberta, Canada - RJG_04 | ecosystem: Host-associated > Mammals > Digestive system > Stomach > Rumen | place: Canada: Alberta... | reverse complement strand
CTGCACCTCACGATGCAAACCTTGGGAATCGCTTTGAGGTTCGTCGGCAACTACGCCCCTTGTGGACTTTCACCACAGACTGGCGGCATGCCCGCCATACTACAAAAGCCGTGGCTGCCGCCGCAGCGAACATGGAATCCAGAGTATTGAAAATGAAGTGAACCCCATTTGGTACTGCTGCCTTAGCAGAGGTCACCACAGCCGTAACCACATCAAAAATGTTCGCGATGGTAACCACCACCGCAAAGCGTTTAAATGCCCGGTTTATTTTGCTGCGTTTTGAATATCTTATCTGAAGGAAAACACAGATAATGATATCCAGCGGAATAACCGCCACTTCAAGAAAAATGTTGTAATCCAGATTCATGTTAAGAAAACCCAATCTATACCTTATTACCTCTGAAAAATGTCTCTAAAACCTTTGCTCCCGACAGTTCCTCTATGGGACAGGTGATAATATCACGGTCAAGGATGACAAAATCCGCCGATTTACCGGGGCTTATGCTTCCGGTTTCTTTATCTAATGATAACTGTCTTGCTCCGTTAAGGGTATAGGCATATAAGCTTTCCATTCTGCTTACGGCCTCACTTTTCGGGGGAAGGCACTCCTCCCCTAAGAAGCTTTCATCTCCTCGTATGCAGGCATAATACATTCCCGCAAAAGCATTTGCCGTATCCGGCTCCAGGGCAGAGTCACTTCCGAAGGAGACACATACCCCGGCTCTCTCCATGGTGCCCACGGGAAACTGCTTTACAAACCTGTCCGGTCCCAGACAGGCCCTTGTAAAATCATCAGCCGTCATCCAGTGAGGGGTGGTCTGAAAGAAGATATCCCCGGCTTCTGTAACTCTTTTAATGTCCTCTCCCGTGTATACCTGATTATGGGCTATGGTCTTGGTCCCCGGTATCTTACCTGCAAAACACAGGGTGTCAATGGCTCTTCCCACAGCCTTATCTCCTATGGCATGAATGTGTATGTCAAAGCCTGCCTGACCTGCCAGCTTCGCTGCGGTCTTCATCTCCTCTGAGTCTAAAGTCTCACTTCCGGTGGTCTCCCCGTCATCGCTGTAGGGCTCATATAGAAGGGCCGTCCGCTCTTCTATAGTGCCGTCGGTGATCATTTTCATGGTGTTGCATACTACATTATCCGAAGTATATTTTTCACGATTCTTCTTCATGAGACTTACAACTTCTTCGGCTTTAATGTATTCTTCTCCGTTATAGCCGAAGCTGGTGGATACCCGAATGCTTAATCCTCCTTCTTTGTCCAGCTGACTTAAGGCTTTAAGCACATCCACCTGCCTGTCGTAGCAGCTCATGGCATCAAAGACCGTGGTATAGCCGTAAGATGCATATCCGGCGGCTATACGGGGAATGATCTCCTTGTATTCTTTTACGGTGGGGTCCGGCAGGATGGCCCTGCAGGGTCTCATGGCCGGGATCTCTATAACCAGTCCCGTGGGGTTGCCCTCCTTATCCCTGGCATAGTAGCTCTCCGGCCCGGGATCTTTTGTGTCTTTATTTATCCCCAGCTTGTACATGGCAAAGGAATTAAGGAGGAGGCCATGACCGTCATTGGAAAAGACTATAACCGGCCGGTCACTTATCTCGCAGTCAATGTTTTCTGCCGAAAATGTGCCAATGGTCAGGTCGATTCCCATGGCTGCCACTACCATGTCTTCTCCGTATTCCTCCTCTTCCATAAGACTGACCAGCTCTTTTCCCAGGGTCTCCGGGGTGGTGGATTCATCCACGAATACCATGGATGTTACACTTTGGGTAACTGCCGAAAGCATATGGCAGTGGGAGTCTATAAGCCCGGGGATTACACATCTTCCCTTTAAATCCACTGATCTGTCACATGGGGGCAGGTCTTCTTTTTTTCCTACGAAGGTGAAGCGTCCGTCCTCAACGACAAACGCTTCTGCTTCTGTGCTGCCCTTATCTGCAGTATATATTTTACCGTTAAAATAAGCGGTTCGCTTCATTTTTCTAGCCTTCCATTTCCTGCACTAATGCAAAGAAGAATTTCTTCTGTCTCTCATTCATAATAACACGCACCGGCTTAAGCTGGTTTAAGGAAGCTCCTTTAAACACCATCATATCCCTGTAAAGAAGGGATGTCTCGGGCTGAAGGAAGTAAACTTCCGGCTTGTCCAGCCAATGATCATCGTAGCAGTCAAAGTAAACGGGATTAGCCTCGCACAGACGCTTAAACATGCACTCCTTTAAGGCCTCCATATCAAACTTCTTCACCTCACGTAAGGGCTCAATAAGGAAATCGTACCTGTTGGGGGTAACATCCGTATTTGCATATACGCTGAAGTCAGCCAGCTGGATCCCCATGTCCTTACAGGTATTCTCCACTGCGATCTGGAGGGCCTTCTCCGTGGTCTTCTCCTCTGCCAGATTAATGGTCCTGTTAACACGGTACATAAACTGCACCTTAGGAGTCTTATTCATGAAGCCCGTAACCATAACGGCATCACTCATACGATAGCGCCAGAAGCCGCTTAAGTTGGTAATGATAAGCTCATATACCTTACCCACTTCCAGCTTATCCATGGTGACGCATTTGGTGAAGTCGTCCCCGGCTTCAACCGGCAGGAATTCCACAAAGGCTGCGCCGGGAGCCATGATACTGTCAAAATCATCTACCCCTGAGGGCACGGACCATAATCCTTCCGATGCGGTTATTCCGGAGTAGATATTAGCGATACCCTCTCCGGCATAATGCTCCTTTATAAGGCGGTCGTATACTTCGAAACCGTCTCCTCCCGCACCGGTGATATACATAAAATGGGGCCATACCTTCTTAACCCAGGGTTCATCCACGCCGTTTTTGAAGGCCTCCCTAAGTTCGGCAGCCCGCTCCGGCATAGGCTCTATCTTCTTTAAAAGACTCTCCCTGACTGAATCCGGCATCTCCACATCATCGGAGATGGTACCGGTCTCTATGTCATGAATGAGCATTTCATACTTATCTTCTATGTAACGAAGGAAAAGGACTATTACGCTGTAGAAGCCCGTGATCATTCCCCGGACTTCCCTGTCCATCAGGGCAAATCTGGTATGAACGTACTTGGTATCAACCCCGTGCTCCGGATTAAGTCCCTCTAAGGGGGAGGTATAAAGGGTCCTTACCATGGCATCTAAGGCATCCCTGCCCCCCTTTATGTAATCTGCCATCTTGGCTGAGGCCTCTCCTACGGTAAGGCCGCTTTTTAAAGTCCGGCAGTTACCGCTGGAGGTACAAAAGCCTCTTCCCTCCATCCAGGAAGGATCCAGCTTATCCCTCATAATTCCGTACATAAGAAGGTTATTGTATTTTGCAAAAACACCTGACTGCTCATCAGTCATGGGAACCACCTTAGGGGCTCCTACCGTACCTGAGGTTTCATTGAAGTGGTTATAATTATAGGCTGTAAGAAGGTTTCTCTCCCCATCCATCATTCTCTCCAGATAAGGTGCCAGATCATCATAGACTACCACGGGAACCTTTTTCTGATAGTCTTCTATAGTCTTAATACTCGCAAAATCATATTTCCTTCCGTACTCCGTGTCCTTGTTGTCATCGATAAGCTTCATCAGAAGTTCTGTGGTCAGCTCCATAGGACGCTTGGTCTCTTCCTGGAATTCCTTCCATACTTCCAGACCCTGTTTCGAGTTGTTATCATTTGCCATAAGAGTTCTGTTTTCCATAAAAATATCTCTCCCCTTTTTCTCATAGAATTAGATTACTATTGTCACTCCATTATGGAGTAAAACACGAAATTATTATACCTTACCGGCGGCTAATTGTCTATATAACATTGATATTTATGCGGAAATATTTCTCAATTAGTATTATAATACTGTTATTATATTTACATTTCAGGAAGGGTTTACTTTCTTATGAAGCTGGATATCCGACAACAAGGATACGGAATACGGCAATTTGGAATCATTTATTTGCAATGATCAGATTCTTATAGAAATCTACACAACCGGGCAGGCAGTTAGTCTCAATGTTTTCATTGGCCGCATGAATGCATTCTAACTGCTCGTCCCCGAATATTACCGGGGCGAATCTTATAACCGTATCGCAGATCTCGTCATAAATAGTTGCATCCGTAGACCCCATAAGTATAAAGGGGCTTGTAACGATACCCGGGAAAGTCTTCTCGGCCGTATCTTTCACCAGTCTGAAAGCCGGACCCTTGATATCTGCTATCCTGGAGAAATTCTCCCCATCTATTACTTCCATGGTAATCTTATACTTAGCCGCAACGGTCTCTAAGATCTTAAGACTCTCATCCATTCCCTGATGGGGTATAAAACGGACATTGGCTCCCAGTGTAGCCTCCTGGGGGATGGAGTTATAATTTTCTGACCCTGACTGCATGGTAAAAGCCACCGTAGTCCTTACCATGGCTCCCAGAGAAGGAGAAAGCTGGGCCATAACGGTGGGAAGGAGGGGTTTAAAGAGCCAGAGATTACCAAACACATACTTCATCCCGAAGGTTGCGTAAGGAGCAAAAGTCTCGAACATTGTAAATACTTCCGGCATGAGTTTCTTTTTAAAAGCCCTGCCCTTCTAAATTTCACATACAAAGGCCGACAGTCTGGCTATGGGGTTGTTCTTCGCCGGAGATGAAGCATGGCCACCTGCTCCCTTGGCAGTAAATTTCACATTGGCCATACCCTTTTCCACCACTCCCATCATGGCGAAATTACCCGATACTCCGTCCACAGGGTCCGTAAGGATGTTGCCCCCTTCATCGCATACCAGGTAGGGTCTGACTCCTCTTTTCTTTAATTCCTTAACGATCATGGGACAACCGGGACCGCCCCATTCTTCCGTACATGAAGATGACAAATAAAGGTCCTGGTCAGGAACATATCCCTCTTCCAGAAGCTCCTCCGTCGCAGACAAAAAGCACATGAGGCTGGCCTTGGTATCCGCTGCTCCTCTTCCCCAGACCCTGCCGTAAGCTATGTCCCCTGAGAAGGGTTCGTGAATCCATTTTCCCTCTGCGGGAACAACGTCCTGATGGCTCATTAAAACCAGGGGTCTCTCCGAAGAGCGTCCCTTCCAGTATATAAGGAGGTTTCCCTCTATATCATTTACTTCAAGTTTTTCAAAAACAAGAGGAAAGAGTTTTGCAAGCACCTTATGAAAGCCCCTGAATTTATCAGGGTCGCTTACACCTGTATAAGAAACCGTCTCACAGCGGATCATTTCCCCCAGAGTCTCTGCGTATTTTTTCTCCCTCTCCGGATCGGGATCAGGCTTGTATGTGGCCTTATGGGACGGCATAATAAGAGTCCTTATAAGAGCGATAAGAAGGAGAAGCACTATTAAAGCCAGTACTGCCCCCAAACATATAAGTATTATCTTAAGAATATCCATTTGCCCGCACCCCCTTTTCATAAACTGATAGTTTTCTTACCAGCTCCGCCACAGGCAGACCAACCACATTATTATAATCTCCGGAGATGCCCTTTACCAGAAGGCCGCCCTTGCCCTGTATTCCGTAGGCTCCCGCCTTGTCAAAGGGCTCTCCGGTGTTAATATATTCTTCTATCTCCCGGTCAGTCAGGTCATAGAACTTCACCTTAGTGCAGGAAACAAAACTCTCGTTTATCTTTTGGTCAGGGGAAAGGAGGGCCACTCCCGTATAGACACAGTGTTCCTTTCCCGAAAGGGCCTTAAGCATGGAAAATGCATCTTCCTTATCTCTCGGCTTACCAAGGATGGTATCTCCCACTGCCACTACGGTGTCCGCCCCTATAACCATGGTATCTTTATATTCACTTGCTTTGTTTTCCGCCACCCACCCGGCTTTCTGCATAGCCAGGGCCCTTACGGTGTCCGCAGGAGTTGCTCCGGGCTCTGCTATCTCCTCGCACTCTGCTGGAATCACTTTAAACTCAAGTCCGGCCTTCTCCATCAGGTCTCTTCTTCTGGGTGAATTACTTGCCAGTATTATCTTCATTTTCTGTATTCCTCATAGTTTTATGATCAGATTGTTCATCTCCATAGCCCGGACATAAGAAACGTCCTTTGCCATGCCTGTTACCATTCGAATACCCAGGCCCACTGCCGGGTCGTCGGACTCGTTCTTTTTATACCAGTCTACCGGGTCAAAGGGCTTACCATCATCTCTTATACGTATCACATAAGAATCCTCGTGGAAGACGATACGAAGGTCGGCGCTTCCTTCCTCCGAGTCGGTAAATCCGTGCTCCACTATATTAATCCCCATCTCTTCCACAAAGAGAGAGAGCATGTTGGAGATCTTGGAATCAAGCCCTTTATTCTTACATATCTCTCTCACCATACGGGATGCATTCATAACATCCTCCTCTGACTTCATGGAGGCTTCGAAGAGATTCTCCGGTTTCGCGCCGAAGCCCTGGGGCAGGATAAGGAAATCTTTCGCTTTTACCGGGAACTTCTTATTAATGATCATGGGAATAATAAGACAGATTAACAGGGTCAAAAGCCCTGCCACCGGGAAGGCAAAACGAACCCCGGAGATCCCAAAGGTAAATGCAAATGCTGCCACGCTGGCTATGGGAAATACCGCCTCTCGCAGGATATCAAGGATATAATTCTGGGCAAGATGACCCGTTCCCTGATAGGAGCCTCCCACGGGGAAGCTTAAGATCATAAGAAAATACTGGGCCATCATGAATCTGATAAACTCAGTGCATTGCCTCATTATCACTTCATCGCTGGTTCTGATAAAGAGTCCGGCTAAGGGGCCGGCAAAGATCTCCACTGCAAGGGTTATGCAGGCGAAGACTATAAGTGCTGTCTTTACTGCTGTGGTAAGGCCTTTAACGAGGCCGTTTCTGTCTTCCTCTCCGAAGAGGAGGCTGGACAGCGTCGACGTGGATATGAAAAATGCCACACAGATTGATAAAACAATCTGCAGCGCTCCCGTACCCACCGTAATGGACGCGATAGCCCCGGTTCCGGCGATTCCTCCCAGTATCATGTTGTAACAAAGGGTCCTTAAGGCCTGGCTCCCCATAGAGATTCCACTGGGGATGCCTCGTAAGAAAACATCCTTCATATCGGACATTTTAAGATTCTTAAAGGTGAAATGCAGGATCCTGTCCTTCTTCCTGAAATGAAGCATTATAACTATAAATCCCACAACATTACTGAAACTGGTGGCAAGGGCCATGCCCATCATACCGCCCTTAAAGACCAGTACATTTAACAGGTCGAAGACAATATCCGCCACAAGCATGGAGGCCATTGACATGGTTCCCCGGTTCCTGTCATTATCAAGCATCATAACTCCCACTAAGGTAACCACATACCGCATGGGTATAAGGCCGAAGGAAAAGCCTCTTAAATAATCCGCCATCATGGATACGATAGCTTCGCTTCCCGTGGCGCCGCCTAAGGCCTGTGCTATAGAGGGAGCAAAGAAAAAGAGGGTCAGGGACATAAGAGCACCCACTATAAAGGTGCTTATCATGACTATACTGAATACTTCATTTGCCCGGTCTCTTCTTGCCATACCCATATAGGTGGCGCAGACCACGCCTATTCCCATGCCGGAGAGATCCCCTATGAGATTGCAGGTCATGATAACAGGATTAACCAGACCAGCTGCCGTGACAGCATCAACGCCCAGAAACTGCCCCGTCACGATAGAGTCAATCATCACACAGGATACGGCGGAGACTATACTCATGATGGTGATAAGGAGTATACCCCGAAACATTTTCTTAATCAGCTTATCATCGGTTCTGTAGTTCATCAGAGATTCACCTTACTTTCTTAAGAAGGCCAGTATACGTTCTTTAAAATCCGGGGCCAGGTCAAAGACAGCATGGCCGTATCCGTCATACATGTAGATTTCAAAACCCGGGTGGTCTTTCATAAGCCTCTCTATCTCAAAGGAAGGTTCCGCTCCCAGGACCTTATCCTGCTTATCCCCCACCACAAAGAGAGGGCATTTTATCTTACTCAGGCTGTCGATGAGGCTAAATCCCTTCATTCCCCTGCCCAGAACCATAAATCTCCTTAAGTCTTCCTCACTTACACCGGCGGAGAGTTCCTTGAAAAGGGGCTTGGCTGCCTCGTAAGTATCCTTAGGATAGAGGGCTTCTCCGAAAGCCATGTAGAGTTCAAAAGGATCCCCCTGCTTGGCCAGATCCAGCCAGCCTTCAACCACCTTATATCCCTCAGGAGTAACATTTGCGGATGTGGAAGAAACCACTGCCTTCTCCACCATCTCAGGATAATTGGCGGCGATATACATGGAAACCATACCGCCGTAGGAGGCTCCGCACAAGGTGAATCTCTCCAGCCCCAGAGCACGGGCGGCCTCCACGGTGTCCCGGGCAGTATCCTCCACGGTGTAAGAATCAGGCAGGTTATTACGTCGTTCCATAACATAGAAGGTATAATCCTCGGTCAGGACCTTATAAGCAGCAGCTATGGTGTTGGCCGAGTTTAATACATTAACTATACTAAGCCCCGGTATCATCACCAGAGCCTTCTTTCCCTCACCAAACCTGCAATAATCCATGGTAAAGTTATCAGTTTTAACGGTAGACAATTCTGCTTTCATATAAAGACTCCTCCCGATTAATGTAAATTATTTTCCTCTCTCCCTGCAAGTAAAAGTGATCCTCTCACTCAACTCATCCGGGGCCCTATCAGAATAATCATGATAGGCTGCCTCGAAAACCATCCCGGATCTCTCCACCAAATCCTTGATCTCTTCCAATGTGTAGGCCCTCTGGTAGTGGCATTCGCTAAAGCGGCGGAACCTTCCGTCTTCCTCCGCCGCAAAAAAAGTGATGTCATATTCATTAATACGGCTCTCCGAGTCGTAGATGTTATCCCATATAAATGCTGCGCTTTCCAGGTTTTCTGCTATGGTGTTATCCTTTAATATCTCCCGGTACTTGTATTCAGTATTAAAATCGCAGATAAAGAGTCCCCCGGGATCAAGGTAATTATTAACCAGCTTAAAAACCTTAAGCAGCTCCTCCGGATCCGTAATATAGTTAATACTGTCATATACCGAAACTATGGCCCTTACGGTACCGTATAGTTCGAATTCCCTCATGTCCTGACAAAGGTAGAGGATACCCCTGCTGACGGCATCTTCTGAGGCTATATCCAGCATTTCCGGGGAAGAATCAACTCCTATCATGTCATAGCCCTTATCAGAGAGCATCCTGGTAAGACGGCCGGTGCCGCACCCCAGATCCAGCACCAGACCATCGTCTATTCCTGCATCTTTAAGGGCATCAACTATAAATGCACACCATTCTTCATATGGGGTATCCTGCATAAACATATCGTAAAGATAAGCGAAATCACCGTAAGCTCTGTTATCCATAGTTCTCCTCTAATTGCTTCTTAAGCCGTCTCAAAGCAAGCTTCTGTCATGCCTGCTTCTCATCCGGTCCGTTCAAATATAATGCAATTATAGCAAATCCCCCTTATCCCGTAAACCATGGCGTATATCTAAACCTTTATTTCGGTCCCCGCCACCCGCCGTCCCGCCGGCTTAAGTCCCGCCGGCTTAAGTCCCGCCGGCTTGCGGGACTTAAGCCCTTGCTTTTCTCAAGCCTTCATTCCTGCTTGTTTAAAGGATAGCCTCTTTGTAATCAAAAGTATGCCCTAATCTTCTCTTTTTTGCCATATAGGGCATACGGATTTTTGTTTTGTCTTGTTTTATTTTGTTTCAATATACCCTAAACGCCTATTTTTTACGGCTTAGGTTATATTCGATTGGAAATATCAGGCAGCACATGCAGAAGCTTTCATTTTGCGGAAGTATTTCTGAAAAAAAGTATGCCCCAACTCGTTAAAAACATGTGAATAGGGCAAAAAACCAGGTCTTTATTATTGTTTTGGTGATTAAATAAAAGAAACAGGTTATTTTAGTCACCATTAAGACTTCAGCATCATTCTACGAATGGTAATCTCTGGAAAACCATGTGGCTAAATAAGCAAAAACGGATGTTTTAGTCACAACTTTCCCGATTACATGCATTATCATAACGGGAGATTGGTGACTAATTATAATAAAAGAGCGTTTTTAGTCACCAAGAAGCGTTTTCCTTGGGCCTTCGCATGCCTGCGGAAGATGGGGCGCTGCACGTCCGGTGGACGTGCGTTTAGCGCCGACCGAGCAAGCCGTCCCGCCGGCTTGCGAGACAGAACCCACATGGGTTCAAGTCCGCTTCCGCAGGAAGCGAAAAAGGAGCTATGGCCTTTGGCCATAACTCCTTTTTTACTCCCTGCGGAAGATGGGACTTGAACCCACACGAGCGCATTGCTCACAAGATCCTTAGTCTTGCTCGTCTGCCAGTTCCGACACTTCCGCATCTCGTGCTTTTCAACACGCTAGAATAGGATATCATTACACTTCTAAAAAGTCAACACCTTTTATACAATAATCTTATGGAATTAAGAATACAAACCATAGCTACTCCGGTATCCGCAATAACCGCCAGCCACATGGAGGCAAAGCCCATAACTCCCAGAAGCATAATGGCTGCCTTAAAGCCTAAAGCAAAGATTATATTCTGCTTGGCTATGCGCAGAGTATTCTTTGATATCTTAAATGCATCGGATACGGCCTCCAAGTTGGAGGTCATAAGCACCATGTCCGAAGCCTCTATGGCTGCATCGCAGCCGCTGCCCATGGCAGCTCCCACGTCTGCACCTGCAAGGACGGGAGCATCGTTTATTCCATCGCCAACGAACATAACCGCACCTTCTCGCTTTCTGATATTCTGCATTATGGTGAGTTTGTCATCGGGCATCAATCCGGCATGATATTCATTAATTCCGGTTTCAGCAGCAATCCTTAAGGCGCTTCGTTCTTCATCCCCGGTCAGCATTACAGTACGAAGACCGCCGGACTGAAGAGTACGAAGTACTCTTTTAGCCTCGCTCTTTAAGCAATCATATATTATAAGTCTTCCCTGATGGATACCATCGACAGAAAGCTCAACCTGGGTGCCGACAGCACCTTCATCCGAAACAGCAACACCACTTTCTCTAAGAAAATCCCTGTTCCCGAGAATGATCTTTTTCCCGGCATAAAATCCCGATATGCCTTTTCCGGCATATTCCTTTATATCAGTAATCTCTGCAGGTACCACATTTTCGCCTGCAGCTTTTCTCTTTATGCTTTCTGCAATGGGATGAGTTGAAAATGCTTCACATCCCGCACAAAGTGACAGCACTTCATTTTCGGTCAACGTCCCAAAAGTCTCTATCTTCCGAACTGCAAAGCTGCCTTCAGTAATGGTTCCCGTCTTATCAAAGACCACCGCCTTAACATTCTTCATGGCCTCAATGGCAGCTCCGCCTTTAAAAAGGATACCCCGTCTGGACCCGGCTCCGATGCCTGAGAAAAATGCCAGGGGTACGCTGATTACTATGGCACAGGGACAGCTGATTACTAAGAATGTAAGCGCTGTATAAACCCAGTAAGACCAGTTCCCAGTTATAAGAGAGGGAATCACAGCCACTGCCAGGGCAAGTCCCATAACGGCAGGAGTATAAACGGCTGCAAACCTGGTAATAAACCTATCAACCTTGGGTTTGTTGGTCGAGGCATCTTCTACTGCATGAAGAATACGGGAAACCATGGACTCTTCTAAGGCCTTCTCCACCCGCATCTTTAAAACGCCGGTTTCATTTATGGCGCCTGAGAGGACGTATTCACCTTCTCCGTATTTTACGGGGACCGGCTCCCCGGTAATAGGTGAAGTGTCAACAAGGGAGCTTCCCGATATGATTACTCCATCAAGAGGGATCCGCTCACCGGGTCTAACCAGTATAACATCCCCAACTTCCGCATCCCCGGCATTGATAGCCCTTGTATGATCATTCACAAAGAGATTAACAGTCTCAGGACGCATGTCCACGGTCCGCCCTATCTCGCTCCGATTGCGCTTAATGGCCATGTCCTCGAACATCTCACCGATACGGTAGAGCAACACAACCGCAATGCCCTCCGGATAATTGCTTATGGCCATGGCACCTATTGACGCAACAAGCATAAGAAGATTCTCATTGAATATACTTCCTTCTTTAAAATCGCTTACGGCTTCCTTCGCCACATCAAATGCCAGAACCACATATGAAAGAATAAAAGCTCCGGTGAATACAAAAATATCAGCATGGAAAATATGCTCCAGCACAAGCCCTGCGGCAAGAAGTGTAGCACCTACGGCTACTATGACGCTCTCTCTTCTGCCTTCCGGGATACTATCCTGAACGATCGTGCGTGAAATACCAGCCATATTTCCCACAGGATGTTCATGATGTTCACAGCACTCGTGCTTCCCGCAGCATACGTGCTCTTCCCCAGCCAGGAAGCCGCACGCACAATTCTCATGCGCTTTAGATAACGGCATTGCAGCATGTTGTGACATAAATGACCCCTCCTTTATTAAATTATTATTATTCGTTCCCTATACATATGAACAATTGCTCATATGTTAACTATATCATATCACCTGTTACACCCCTTGTCAATCTGTACAAATTGCTATATTTTATATGACTTTTTCATCATTATCACGAAGCCTTACACCTCATTCTTGAATTCTCTTCTACCGAAGACTATAATCTACAATATAAGCCCAAGGCTAACTTGAAGACGATTATCAATATAGAAGGAGGCAGATAAATATGAAAATAACAACCTTTGATCCATTGATTGTAACATCGAAAGCAAATGACGTAATAAACGCATTCAGTTCCCTGGGGTTCGAGCAGACACATGCGCCCACCACAAGTGTCGCTTCGGGAGATGTCAAGACGGTACGGATGAAGAATCCGGAAGGCTATCATATAGATATTGCCGATGTTAAGGAGCAAGAGAAGGATTCGGTTATTATAAGAATGAACGTGGATAACTATGATGAAGCATATGACCTTCTTATAAAGCAGGGTTTTAAGAACACCAGAGGCGACGGATTCGTTGAAGCAAAGAGTTCCAAGGCTACAACTATGGTTGCTCCCTCCGGTTTTACCATTGCTCTTGTAGAACACACAAAATAATAAAAAACCTGACAAGGGGACTGTCCCCTTGTCAGGTTATGGTAGATATTTCCTGATTTGCTCTTTATTGTTGCCGGAAATGATGAAAAATCCGAACCTCTCTCCACTTTGAGTGACGCTATCCCTTGTTATTTCATGCACGTCATCTTCAATTATCAAATCAGAATTTGTTTTTAAAATATCTTCAAAGATTTCCTTATCTTTCTTTGTGAGTATAAATCTGACGGCTGCGAAGCCTTCTTTTTTCTCATATTCCTTAGGGGGATTACCCAGGGCAATATCAATAACCGCCTCCAGATAGTCAGTGCCGGTGGTAAGTTCCACCAGGTGGGACCCTATGCAGTCTCCCCCCATCCGGCCGCCTATCTCGATGAGGCCGACATTTCCCTCTTCGTCTACTTTAAGCTCCGAGTGGGATGCTCCGTTTTCTATTCCCAGAGCATCCAGGCTCCTTTCCACAACGTCTTTAATACGGTCCAAGGTCTCCTCATCCACATCCGCCGGTTCAAAATGGGCCGTCTCCACGTAAGAAGGAGCTCCCGTGGTGAATTTCTCCGTCAGGGCAAGAAACTTATGCTTCCCCTGCCAGGATACATACTCCACACTGTATTCTTTTCCGGAAATGAACTCTTCCACTAAGGCCTTCTTTTCAAATCCCTGATCCTTGGCCAGCTTTATAGCCCCCTCCAGGCCGGAGAAGTCCTCTACCTTTGTAATACCCCTGCTTCCGGACCGGTCTAAGGGTTTTACTATTACAGGGAACCTAAGGTCGCCTTCTTTAAGATCCGCCACGGACTCCACCAGAATACTCTTGGGGGAGGGAAGGCCATGCTCCTTAAAGCACTCCCTCATGAGATGCTTGTTTGTAGATTTCTTTGTACACTCCGGGGAATTCCCAATAAGCCCCATGTGATAAGCCACATAGTTTACCGCAATAACCGCCAGATCCGAGGAAATGGTGCAGATCCCGTCTACTCTGATCTCCCGGCATTTTTCCAGAATCTTCTCCTTGTCCCTGGTGCTGATGGGATAAAAGAAGTCCGCACTTTTCTCTCCCACATCTCCCGCGGCCCATGCAAATACATGAGTCTCTATTCCTTTCTTCTTCGCCTTTTGAATAAGAGGCTCCTGTAAATAAGAAGCCCCTACGATTGCAAGTTTTTTCACTTTTTTTGTCCTTTATCGTTCTTTATCTGCCTTATAATGTATAGCGGCCTGTTCTTGGACTGCATAAAGGTGTTGCCCACATAAAGTCCCACGACGCCTACCACCATGACTATTATTCCGCCTACCAGGACAGTGGTGGCCACGATAGAGGTCCAGCCTTCATTTACGTTTCCGGTCAAATAATAAATGATCAGTCCTATTATGGCCACAAATGCCACAAAGGTCATGAAAAATCCCAGTTTTACAAAGAAACGAAGTATGGCATCCGACTGGGAAGTAAGGATCTCGGAAGCCAGCTTAAACCGCTTCTTCAGAGAATATCCCGACTTGCCTTCAAACCTCTCATTATGCTCCACGTCAATAACAGCGCGCTTAAAGCCTATCCAGAACATGTAAGTGGAGTAATCCCGATGCTCCTCCCGCATGCTGCAATAGCTGTCGATGGCTTTTCTGTCGGCGATACTGAAGTTGCAAATGGCCCCGTCATAGTCAAGGCCTGTCATCTTCCGGTAGACTCCGTAGAAACAGTTAGACAAAAACTTCTTAAAGGCTCCGTCTTTTCTCACTGCCCGCCTTGCAAATACAATATCATAACCCTCTTTTGCCTTATTATAGAGATTAATTATCTCTTCCGGCCGGTCCTGAAGATCGCAGTCCATAACCACAACCCACTCTCCCGTAGAATAGTCAAGTCCCGCCTGGATGGCCTTCATCTGGCCGAAATTCCTGGAAAGCTCAATCCCTGCCACATGGGGGTCCTTTTCGCACAGGTCCTCTATAACTTCCCAGGAATTCTCCGGGCAGTTGTCATTTACAAGAATAATCTCGTAGTCAGAACTGATAGCCGCTAAAGTATCCGTAAGTCTCCTATGAAGTTCCGGTAGTGCTTCCCTGCATCCATAGACAGGGATAACAACTGACATAAACATAACTGTAACCTCTTCCAAATAATCCCGAATTAATTCATCTTTTAATTTATCGGTTATAGAACCTCGAAATTTCGGTAGAAACTCGTTCTACCTCTTCAAGTTTCAGTCCGAAATACATAGGCAAACGAAGTAATCTTTCGCTTTCTGAGGTGGTAAATCTATCCTCTCCCGCAAATCTTCCGAAGCGTTGTCCCGCCGGAGATGTATGGAGGGGAATGTAATGAAATACGCTCTCTATCTCTTTAGATCTGAGGTATTCTATAAGTGCGCTGCGTTCCTTGAGATCCGCCGTCTTAATATAAAACATGTGGGCATTATGGGTGCAGCCTTCCGGAATATGGGGCAGCTTAATGCATCCCTTCTCTTCCAAGGGTTTCAGGCAACCATAGTACTTCTTCCAGCAATCCATCCTGGCCTCATTTATCTCCTCTGCCCGCTCCAGCTGGGCATAGAGATAGGCGGCATTCAGCTCGCTGGGAAGATATGAAGATCCCGCATCCACCCAGGTATATTTATCGATCTGACCCCGGAAGAACTTGCTTCTGTTAGTGCCCTTCTCCCGGATAATTTCAGCATTTTCGATGTATTTCTCATCCTTAATAAGGAGGGCGCCTCCCTCTCCCATGGAGAAATTCTTGGTCTCATGGAAGCTAAAGCACCCGAAATCCCCTATGGTTCCTGCAGGTCTTCCCTTGTAGGTGCTGCAGACTGCCTGGGCAGCATCCTCCACCACGTATAGTCCGTGGCGCAGGGCAATATCCATAATGGTGTCCATCTCGCAGCAGACTCCGGCATAGTGAACCGGAACTATGGCCCGGGTATGGCTTGTAATGGCCTCTTCTATAAGCTTCTCATCAATATTCATGGTATCAGGCCTGATATCCACAAAAACCGCTGTGGCTCCCCGGAGCACAAAGGCATCAGCCGTTGATACAAAGGTGTAGGAGGGCATGATAACCTCATCCCCCGGCTTAATATCGCACAGAAGGGCCGCCATCTCGGTGGCATGGGTGCAGGAGGTGGTAAGAAGGGCCTTGGGTGTATTTAATTCCTCCTCCAGCCATTTACTGCATTTCTTTGTAAACTCGCCGTCGCCACAGATCTTCCTGCTATCTACCGCTTCTTTTATGTATTTTAGTTCATTTCCCACAAAGGGAGGTACGTTAAAACCTATCACAGATAAAACACAACCATTCCCACTAATATCAATATATTCCCCAGGATCTTACGGCCGGTGATCTTTTCTTTGAAAAAGACCCTGGAAAATACCATTACAAGAATAAATCCCACGGATTCAAGCATAACCCCGTTTTTATAGGGCACGCCCATATGATAGGCGTATACCCCGCAAAGGGTGGCTGCCACCATCATGCCGTAACCGATGATCACGTAGGGGTTAAAGTATTCTTTTAAAACGGAGCTGTAAGTCCTGCCCGCGCTTTTTTTAAGCAGCACCTGGGAAAGGGAAGCTATAAGAGATCCCAGGGCTATAAGCCACATCCAGTTATTCATGAGTCTCTTCCTTCTCCTTCATTTCCCCGGAAGCCGCCCCGGCCTCCATGTTAACTATTATGGTTCCTGAAAGAACCAGGACAACCCCGATAATATTCTGCAGGGTTATTCTTTCTCCGAAAAAGAGTACAGCCCACAACATGGACCAGCAAATGGCCATGGACCTGTTAACATAGGCCACGGACAGGTCCACTCTCTTAATGATCTGTTGCCACAAAAGGGCATAAACGGCCAGCACCCGTATCTGCCCGCCGTAAAACGCAATAAACCCGGGGGAAAGAAATGCCTGACCCCCAGCCATTTTTGAGCATACTCCGCCCATGGTATATACGATAACCGCTCCCTGAATGGCCAATACGGCCTTAAGGGAAAGCTTCTTTTCTTTCATCTAAGCAGTCTTCTCTTCTTCTTCCGGAAGTTCAGATGTACAATGAGGACACTTTACTGCCTCGATGGGAATCTCTGACTTGCAGTAAGGACATTCCTTGGTAGTGGGTTCCGGCTCTTCCTTCTTCTTTCTGGAAAGCTTGTTTAAAGCCTTGATCATTGTGAATATTACGAAAGCTATGATAAGGAAATTAATGACGGCCGTGATAAATGCGCCGTAATTTAATGTCGCTGCGCCTTCGCCCGTACCTAAGGTAATGGAAAGCTGCTTGAAATCAAATCCTCCGGTGATCACAGACACAAGGGGCATAATGATATCATTAACAAGGGATGTTACGATAGCCGTAAATGCACCGCCGATGATGATACCTACTGCCATGTCCATTACATTGCCTCTGGCAATAAACTCTTTAAACTCCTTCATAAAAGATTTCATAATATCTTCCTCCTCTAAAAAAGTATATTTATAGTAAATTATGTTTACTCACGGTTTACTCTCTTACTTCCCTCTGCCGATACTTTCGAGAACATGTCAAAGTAGCCCACCGTCTTCTTCTCCGCTACAACACTGACGTTACAGGCATCATAAAGTCTGTGGTAGACGGTAAACTCCCCATCCCGAAATCCCGTACAGCCGAAGCTAAGCAGGTATTCCCCTCCCTGGAGGGTCATTTTCTGGGTAAATGATACGGTCTGGATGTCTCCCTCCTGCTGGGGTTCGAAGTACAACTGCTCATACATGGTATTGGTCCCGGTAATCTCCGTCCCCTTAATATCCTTAAAAGTATAGGCAAATATAGGCTCGGATACTTCCCTGTTAAAGACCACCTTCATCTTTATGGTGAATTCGGTACCCTTTTCTATGGTATTGGTCAGTGTCCCTTTATTGTCAAATATACCGAAGTCAAATATGGTGGCTTCACCGCCGCCGTATTCTATTATATCAGAATTAACAGGCAATGAGTCCTTCCACAGTAAATTCCCATTCCCTTTCGGATCACAGCCTTCTTCCTCCTTCCGGGTCTTATCTTTCTCATCCCCCGAGATATCCAGCTGATTAACCAGAAGTTTCTTAAACATGTCAATGATCTCTTTAGGGGCGCCTTCCGCCAGCTTCTCCCCCTTGTTAAGAAGGATTACCCTGTCGCAGTATTTGGCTATGCTGCCCAGATCATGGCTTACGAAAAGAATGGTCTTACCCTGCTTCTTAAACTCCTCGAACTTGTGAAAGCATTTTGCCTGAAAGAACACGTCTCCCACGGACAGAGCCTCATCGACTATAAGGATCTCAGGGTCAATATTAATGGCTACCGCAAATGCAAGGCGGACAAACATACCTGATGAATAAGTCTTAACCGGCTGATTTACGAAATCCCCGATATCGGCGAAATCCAGGATATCCTGCAGTCTGGCGTCTATCTCCTCCTTGGAAAAGCCTATCATGGTCCCGTTAAGATACACATTCTCAATGCCCGTGTACTCCATGTTAAATCCGGCTCCCAGCTCCAGCAGGGCCGAGATCCTGCCCTCAATATTCACACTCCCACTCGTGGGATTAAGCACCCCGGTAATAATCTTCAAGATCGTGGACTTACCGGCACCATTTGCCCCGATAATCCCCACGGTCTCCCCCTTCTTCACCTCAAAGCTGAGATCCTTCAAAGCCCTATGCTCCCTGGACCTCTTTTTCCTGGTAATGGAGAAAGCCTCTTTGAGCCGATCCGTAGGCTTGTCGTAGAGTCTATATATTTTATTTACATTCCTTACTTCTATAGCATAACTACTCATAATACATCCGCAAAGTGCACCTTCAGCCGATTAAAAACCGCCATGCCCACACAGAAAAAAATCAGAACAAAGGCCCAGAAATAAAGGGTCATCACCCCATGCTCCCAAAACGCCACCTTATTTATCAAACAATCCCTATACCCCTGCACCACATAAAACATAGGATTCAGCTTAAATGCAGCCTTCAGCGCGGGATTAATATTCAGCGCATCAAAATTCCACATAATAGGCGTAGCCCATATCCCTATCTGCAGGGCAATATTAACTATCTGAGACAGGTCCCTGAAGAATATCACCACTGCCGAAGTAGTATATACCAGGACTGTCACCAGGGCAAACATGCAAATCATGTAATATATAATCTGGATTGTATAAGCGTCCGGCAAAAATCCGTAAATAGCGAAGATTATCAGTCCAAACACCGTGAAGAACAAATGAACAAACAGGGCTGACGTAACCTTCACCACCGGCAGAATGCTTATATTAAACACCACTTTTTTAACCAGATAATTGTATTGAATCAGGCTGTTAGTCCCGCCGTTTAAGGCATCGCTGAAATAAAACCAGGGCACAAGTCCCGCAATAAGCCACAGCACAAAAGGCACGGTAATACCGTCTTTTAAGCCTACGCCTCCGGCATGAAGTGCCTTTTCAAATACAAACCAATATACGCAAACCGTAACCACCGGCTGCACAAAAGCCCAGATGGTCCCCAGGTATGACCCTGAAAACTGGGTTTTGAAGTCATTCTTGGCCAGAGTGGCAACAAGTTTTCTATTTGCAATTACTTCTTTGGGAATAGTAAGAAGCATCATTATCTTAAACCTTTCCTGGCACAGTACTCCTTAATGCCGCCCCAGACCTTGTCTTTATCGGACAGGGTGAGATCCGACTCACTCATGCCCTCCGGCATAGGCCAGTTAATGCCGATATCGGGATCCTTCCAAAGAAGACCCCCCTCGTCGTTAGGATGATAGAAATCCGTCACTTTATAGCAAAACTCCGCATAATCGGATAACACCACAAAGCCATGGGCGAAATTCTTCGGGATAAAGAGCTGCTTCTTATTCTCCTCAGACAGGATAACTCCAAACCATTTTCCAAAGGTCTCGCTGCCCTCTCTCAGGTCAACAACTACGTCAAAAACTTCTCCCTTTATAACCCTCACCAGCTTATCCTGGGGGTACTGAATCTGAAAATGAAGGCCCCGAAGGACTCCCTTCTTGGAGGCCGACTGGTTGTCCTGTACAAAGGTGCAGTCAATCCCCGCAGCCGCAAAATCATTATAGTTGTATGTCTCAACAAAATAGCCTCTTTCGTCACCGAATACTGTAGGCTCGATGACCTTTAACCCTGCTATTCCTCCGCAATTATCCGTAACTCTTATCTTTCCCATGAAATTCTACAATCCTTCCGCGATATCCATAAGGTATTTGCCGTAATCGGTCTTGAGCAGGGGCTGTGCCAGCTTAATCAGCTGCTCCCGATCAATAAAGCCTCTCTTATAAGCGATCTCTTCGATGCAGGAAATGTACAATCCCTGACGCTTCTGAAAGGCATACACGAAATCTGCCGCCGACATAAGCATGTCGTGATTACCCGTATCCAGCCATGCAAATCCACGACCCAGAGTCTCTACCGACAGGGTTCCCCTCCTTAGATACTCATTATTAACACTGGTAATCTCTATCTCACCCCGGGCTGAGGGCTTAACATTCTTTGCTATATCAACCACATCATTGTCGTAGAAATAAAGTCCCGGCACGGCATAATTGGACTTAGGCTTAACAGGCTTCTCCTCTATGGATAAGGCCTTACCGGTCTCGTCAAACTCCACAACTCCGTATTCTCTGGGGTCCCTTACATAGTAGCCGAAAATGGTGGCTCCCGGCTGACTCTGCGTACGCTCGGCAGCACTGCGAAGCACCTTGGAGAAACTCTGTCCGTAGAAAATGTTGTCTCCCAATACAAGGGCCACTGCATCTTTTCCTATAAACTTCTCACCTACAATAAATGCATCCGCAAGCCCTCTGGGCTCTTCCTGGATGGCATAAGAGAAGCTCATACCAAGCTGGTCTCCGGTACCGAATAAGTCTTCAAATATGGGCAGATCCCTGGGAGTGGAAATAATAAGCACCTCCCTTATCCCCGCCAGCATCAAAGTGGAAAGGGGGTAATATATCATGGGCTTGTCATACACAGGCATGATCTGCTTTGAAATGGCCTTGGTAAGAGGATAGAGCCTGGTGCCCGAGCCTCCTGCCAGAATTATTCCTTTCATTTGTTGTACATCTCCTCGTAATACTTCTGATAATCACCGCTGGTAACATTCTTCATCCATTCTTCATTTTCGAAGAACCACTTTATGGTCTTCTTAATGCCTTCAGCGAACATGGTCTCCGGTTCCCATCCTATCTCTTTTTTGATCTTGTCAGGAGCTATGGCATATCTCCTGTCGTGACCTTTCCGATCCTCAACGTAGGTAATAAGATCCTTGGTTACCAGTTTCTTTCTGGGGTCATCATCAGATAATTCTTCCTGTAAAGTCTCTATTATTATATTCACGATTTGAATATTCTGCTTCTCGTTATGGCCTCCGATATTGTAAGTTTCGAAGAGTCTTCCCTTCTCACAGACCATATCGATCCCCTTTGCATGATCCTCGACATAAAGCCAGTCACGCACGTTTTTCCCGTCTCCGTACACCGGAAGTTTTTTGCCGTGGAGAGCGTTATTAATTATAAGAGGAATTAATTTTTCAGGAAATTGATAGGGGCCGTAATTGTTGCTGCAGTTGGTGATATTAGCCGGGAATCTATAGGTATCCATGTAGGCCTTAACCAGCATATCCGAGGATGCCTTACTAGCGGAGTAAGGACTGTGGGGCTGGTAAGGAGAGGTCTCATAGAAGAAGGCATTCTCATCCTCCGGCAGGGAACCATAGACTTCATCCGTTGATACATGAAGGAATTTCTTGCCTTCTTTGTAGGTCCCGTCCGGCAGCTCCCAGGCTTCCCTTGCGCAGTTAAGCATCACCGCCGTTCCCAGCACATTGGTCCTGACAAAGACCTCCGGGTTCTTAATGCTTCTGTCAACATGGCTCTCAGCCGCAAAATGAACCACCCGGTCTATATCATTCTCCGAAAAGATCTTCCTTATGGCTTCCTTATCGCATATATCAGCCCTGATAAAGCTATAATTGTCTCTGTTCTCGATATCCTTTAAATTCTCAAGGTTACCCGCATAAGTAAGCAGGTCCACGTTAATGATGCGGATATCCTTATCATATTTCTTAAACATGTAGTGAATGTAGTTGGAACCGATAAAACCGGCTCCTCCCGTTACAAGATAGGTTCTCAAAAAATCATCCTCCCGAAAGTTCTATTATACCATATAATCTACCATTCATCACAGGAAATCTCGGATTTCTTTTCCCTGATCATCAGGTCATTTACCGCTTCCTTTGCCGGTTTATCTTCGAAAAGGACCTTGCAGATCTCCTCCGTAATAGGCATGGCGATACCGTACTTTTCACCCAGCTTCTTAGCGGCCTTGGCGGAGTACACTCCCTCCACCACCATTTTCACTTCATCCATGGCTTCCTGCATGGAATAGCCCTTACCTATAAGGATCCCGGCCCTTCTGTTACGGCTGTGCATGCTGGCGCAGGTAACTATTAAGTCTCCTATGCCCGAAAGTCCGGCAAAGGTCTCGGCTTTTCCTCCCATGGCAAGTCCCAGTCTGGTAATCTCGGCTATTCCTCTGGTAATAAGAGCTGCCTTTGTATTATCGCCGTAGCCCAGTCCGTCAGCGCATCCCGCAGCCAGGGCTATTACATTCTTTAATGCAGCACCGATCTCTATTCCGAGGATATCAGGGCTTGTATAAACCCTGAAAACATCGCTCATAAAAATGCCCTGAAGGTATTCGGCGGTCTTCCTGGACTTGGCCCCCACTACAATGGTTGTGGGAAGGCCTCTCCCCACCTCTTCCGCATGGCTTGGTCCCGACAGGACGCATACATTGGCCGAGGGCAGTTCATCCTCCAAAACCCGGCTTAACGTAAAAAGAGTGGCTTCCTCAATACCCTTCGCCACATTTACCACAATCTGTCCGTCTTTAATATAGGGCTTCATCCGGTGGGCCGTACTCCTGGTAAATGAAGAAGGCACTGCCGTAACCAGAACGTCTTTATCTTCCATGGCGCCCTTAAGATCCCCGGTTATAAGAATATCCTCCGGAATCTTAACTCCCGGCAGCTTGGAAGCATGCTCCCTCTTCTCATTTAATTCCTTCACTTCAAAGTCAAGGGCCGACCACAGGGTCACCTCATGGCCGTTATGCTCCAGCAGAACAGCCAGGGCGGTCCCCCAGCTTCCGGCTCCCAGAATTCCCACTTTACTCATTTCTTATCCTTCTTCCCCATACTGAATTTATTCTCGGTTCCATGTATAAGTCTCTCAATGTTGGCCTTGTGCTTATATATAGCCAGAGCCGCCAGGACTATCATCACAGCATAATTCTCTATCCGGCACTGTCCCGGTCCCCCGTAGGTTCCCAAAAACTCTCCGGATAAAATATGGGCAACTGCCATAATAACCGCCGCAGATACGGATCCCAGAGAAACGTACTTAGTAAGCACTACAATAAGGGCAAAGCACACCAAGGTTGCAACCGTTCCCACCGGGTCTACCACAATAAGTCCCCCGGCAGAGCTTGCTATGCCTTTTCCCCCTTTAAAGCCCATAAAGAAGGGAAAATCGTGGCCCAGAACAACCCCTAATGTGGTATACATCTGGTACATCTTAACGGCTTCTATGCCCTGTTCCCTGAAAATGAAGCCTACAATAAGAGCCGGTATCACGGCCTTAAAGAAATCACCGATAAAAGTCACTGCACCACCTGCAGCTCCGAAAGTACGAAGCACGTTGGTAGTCCCGGAATTACCGCTTCCGTAATTCCTGATGTCGGTATTTTTTATCTTGCCGTAGATAAAGCCGGTCTGAATCAGGCCAAAGGCATACCCGGCAACTATGCAAATAATTCTTTCCACCTTTTATCCCTCATTTTATAATTACTCACTTTTTCGCTCCCGGACGAAAAACTTCAGGGGCGTTCCCATGAATCCGAAAGCCTCCCGGATCTGATTCTCCAGGTATCTTTGATAGGAAAAATGCATCAGCTCCTTCTTGTTAACGAAGATAACAAATGTGGGGGGCTTGACGCTTACCTGGGTCACGTAGTAGATCCGAAGTCTCTTTCCCTTATCCGAGGGAGGCTGCTGCAGAGCCACCGCCTCGCTAACTATCTCATTTAAAACACC
>Ga0256407_10004264_pt1 | contig 24168 bp, 18 predicted proteins | sample RumenRJG_04DNA_FD_193489 | JGI IMG/M metagenome (GOLD analysis project Ga0256407, IMG submission 193489) | Bovine rumen microbial communities from Lethbridge, Alberta, Canada - RJG_04 | ecosystem: Host-associated > Mammals > Digestive system > Stomach > Rumen | place: Canada: Alberta... | reverse complement strand
GCAATGTCAACGATTGCGTACATAAAAACAAAACTTTTTATCGTTTGATCCGTAAGCGGCTATCTTTAAATAGCTCTTAGTCAGTAGCTTAGCGGACATATAATCTTTTAAGGGACTGCAAAGGTACAAATTTGTGCCGAATTTGCAAAATTATTTTTGCGATTGCAGCACCAGACAGGCCCAGGCCTGCGGGTTTTCATCCGGATCCTCCCGGGTAAGGATGTCGGCCTCCGAGGCCAGCCCCAGCCCGCGGGCTTCCTCCAGGACAGCCTCCGAATCGGCATAATAAAAGCCGCTCAGCAGCACCACACCGCCGCGTGCGAGCGCCGCTTTCATACGCGGAAGCGCATCCAGGATGATGTTCCGATGGATATTGGCCAGGATGACATCGTACCGGCCGCCGTCGAGTGCGGACGCATCCCCGCAGGAAACCGCAATCCGCGAACCCACCCGGTTCAGGCGCGCATTCTCCCGGGCCGATTGTACCGCCACCTCGTCGATATCGATGGCATCTACCTGCGCGGCCCGCATTTTCGCCGCCAGGATGGCCAGCACCCCCGTTCCGCAACCCAAATCCACCACCCGGCCACCCCGGATGAGTCCTTCGCATCCCAGCATGGCATAGAGCATGAGCCAGGTGGTCTGGTGATGTCCGGTTCCGAAGGCCATTTCGGGCAGCAGGGCAATGTGGAAGCGGCCGCCACGGGCCTTCGGTCCGCCGGCCGGCGCCACCCACACCTTCCCGTCCACACTGATGGGCGTAAAGCCTTCCTGCTCCCAAGTGCGGTTCCAGTTCTCCCCTTGCACCGCCTTGGACGTCCAGGAGGGACTTCCACACGCCGACAGGGCTTCGTCCAAGGCTGCCGGCTGGAACAGGGCCGCCTGGATATAGCATTTCAAATAGGGGTCCTCTACCACAAAAGAATCGAACGGAAGATCCGCCACAAAGGCTTCCACGATTTCGGCCGCTTCCTCGGAAAACGGCTGCACGCGGATGCTGACTTCAATATATTCCCGGCTATTCATCTTCTTTCTTTTCCACCGGCATATCCTCCACGACCACCCGGCCGGCCTTCAACGAATCCAGACGAGAGCGCATAAGCGTATCTACCTGGGCGTCCGCAGTCTGGCTCAGGTAATCCCGGACCAGTCCCACCTGTTCTTTGCGTACGGCAATGGAATCCTGCAAGGCGCGGGTCCGCTCAAGGGCGATATCCACCCCTCGCGTAAAGATATTGTGGATGGAATTGATAAGGTTATACTTCAGCGTGTCCACCTCGGCGGTAAAGACCGGGACATCGGCACTCTTGTACAGGGCTTTTCCCAGTTTCCATTTCCAGGAGTCGAAGTTGCCGAAAATATTAATGCCGAAGCGGAACGGGAGCGGAGATTTGAGGACCGAAATATGGTACTGGAAACGCTGGTCGAAATGCTGTATGCCGCTCATAGCCAGGGAATAACGGTCCATACTGAGCACAAAGGGGAAGACCTCCAGCAAATCGTCCCGGATAATACCCTGGACGGACATGTCGTCGATGGTGCTGCCGCTGCGGTTCTTGAACATGAGCGTTTTGGCTATTTCCCGCAGCTCGCCGCTTTCCTCCAGTTCCAGGTTGGTGCCGCTCAGTTTTATGATACCGTCCACGCTGGGCATGATGATATTCATGCTGGTATCGATATCTGCCGTGGCCGCCATCTCACAATCCAACATACCCTTGAAAGACTTCAGCATAGGCAGGATGCTGTCCACGGCCGGGAAGAGGGTAATGACCTTGTCGGCCGTGATATCGGAAAGGGTCAGGTCGAAACCGGCCTTCAGGTCTTTCTTGGTGCGGGTGGAATAGAAACCCTCGAAATAGATATCTCCCATGTTGGAGGTGGCCAGCGTATTGGTAAGCTGGATACAACGCTCTTTCATAAGGATATCGGATGCCATCCAGTTGATATTCAGGTCGGAATAATCAATTTCATTGGCCTGGAGAGACACCTTGGCGGTTAGGTTGGCCGGAATCACAATCAAGGGGCTCCCGATGGGTTCCGGGGAGGCCTCGTTCTCGGCATCCAGCTGCCGCTGGTACTCCTCGTCGGAAAGATTCTCCAGGGGGGACGTCTTTGTGGGGGCGATGAATTGGGTACCGGCAAAATAGGCAGTGAGCAATTCATTGGCATCCAGCCGCTGCGAGGTCATCCGCAGGTCCAGGTTCAGGTGGCCCTTGGTCCGGCGACCCGTCAGCGCCCGCTGCAAACCCGTGATGGAGCCGTTCGCGCTTACATCGGACCCGCCGCTCTGCAGGGTGGCGTTCCGCAGGGTAATGCCGTCGTTGGTAAAGGTTCCGCCGATATCGGACAGTTCGTTCCGAAGCGGGAAGTAGGGCGTCATGATGCGCCCGCTGCCGATTTCCAGCTTACCGGAAAGCGCCCACTCCCGGAAGTATTTCGCCAGCGATTCACCCAGGCGCAGGTCAATATCTTTATCCTGGAAGTCCTTGTCGCTCAAATAGTCCGGCATCTTCACCCGGGACAGACGGTCACGGAACATCCGCGCAAACAGGGAGTCGCGCGGCACCCCGGGATACACGCGCTCCAGGGAGTCCAGCAGATGTTTGCGGCGGATGGCATCCCGAACCGCCCTGCGGCGGGCCGATGCGGAGATCTTCGCATCCCGGACACCAAAGCGGTTTACCCCCTGCCGCATGAAGATGGCGCGGCTGTTGCTGGAGAAGGACATCTCCGGTACCCGCAAGCGGCCGTTGCCCTCCTCTGCATAACGGAAGGAATTCTGCATCCCGAACGCGCCCACAAAGCAGGAATCGGCATCCATCATTCCCAGGCTCCGCACGGTCAGGCGACCATCCAGAGCCTCTTTCCGGTTCGATGCCGCCAGCACCAGCCGGGTGCCGCGGATAAAGGTGCTGTCGCGGAAAACGGCCCGCAGGCTGTCGATGCTCGCCGTCAGGCCCACCGTGCTATCTTTCGACTCGGGCACCGGTCCCAGGGACAGGACCGCATGGTCCAGGAAGGCGTTGATTCCGTAACGAGGCGCATCCACCGTGATTCCGCCGCTTTCCAGTTTTCCCCGCAGGTTCGATTCCGAAAAATGATACAGGTTCAGCTGCGATAACCGGATCTTTCCGTAAAGGTTTCCGTCCAATCTTCCGCTGGTCGAGATGTCCAGGCTGTCAGGAAGATAATGCGTCAGGTCGCCCATATTGGCGTGGATATCGGCATTCAGGTCGATGAGCGGATCCCTCCCCAGGACATCGCGGACCTTTCCACGGGCTTGCAGGTCCAGCCCCTGCACACCCAGGCAGAGGTCTTTCAGGTTGGCATCCAGGCGGCCCTTCCCGTCGGTCAGGGCAGTCAGGTCCATATCGATGGTGCCCTGCCCGGCAACCCCCTCGTATGCCAGGACCGAGCGGGGAATCTCCAGCCGTGCCTCCATAGCCGGAAGCCGGTTCCCTGCCGGAATGTACCACCCGTCGCACCGGGCGGTCAACGTTACGGCCGCATCGGTTTTGATGCGCTTCAATTCCGGGAAATTGGGGCCCAGGAAAGCAATCAGTTCATCTATCTTGCACCGGTCGATGCCTGCATTACCTTTTATATAGGTACTGTCCGGGTGCAGCACGGCTTCACCCTCGGCATGGAGGTCCAACGTGGCCACCCGGGCCTTGAAATCCTGCAGGAAGAAGGTCTGGTATCCGTCTTTGCGGGGATATCCGAATTTCCCTTCCAATTGGATGGGAACGGCCATCCGTCCCACTGAAGAAAGGGCCAGGAAGGCTTTGGCGGCAGCATCGATATCTACGTAATCTTCCCGCTGGTTCATCCGGATGCGGTCCAGGCCCAGGGCCAGGGTATCGGCCGGCAGCCGGCCGGTCACGAACAAGGTATCCAATTCCAGGCCGAAGCGGCTTGCCGGGATGTTGTCCACCACGGCTTTCCCACGGAAAATGAGCCTACGCATGCGCATAGAGGCGAAAATGGTATCGGACGGAGCGGTGAACACCACCAGGGGCCGGCCGGTAAGCGAAGCGCTGAGCAGCGTGACGGGCGGCAGGCCGGAGCCGTCGGTTTCCGTGGTATCTTTATGGAAAATATCCCAATTGGCGGCGGTGGAATCGTACTGGTGTGCAAAGATGCGCGGACCGTCGATATGGGCCCGGCGCACGCGGATGCGCCCGTGCAAAAGGGTCAGGTAGTTTACCGATGCAGACAGCTGACGGACCGAAAGAAGGGTATCCGCCTTTGCGCCTCGTCCCAATTTTCGCAGGAAGGACGGGGCCCCCAGGCTGTCAAGGGCCGCGAAACGATCGTGCGGGTAGGTAACAGCCAGGCTGTCTACGGTTACGTTCAGGTACGGGAAACTCCGGAACATCGAGGCCGAAATGCGGCCGAAACTCACATCCGCATCCACGAAACGGGGCACGAATCGGTTGGCCAGCGAGGTCAGAACCGCCCCGTTCAGGGCAATCTGGAGAACCAGGATAACAGCCACCCACAACCCCAGGACCGTGAAAAGGACGGCTCGGAGTACCGGATGCTTGCGTATTTTCTTTTCTGCCATTGCCAAAAGAGCCTCAACGTACAAATATACACAAAAAAAAGATGCCGGAAGCATTTCCGACATCTTTATTTACTCTTCTAAAGGGGAGGTTTACTGCTCGTCCTGGAGCTGCAGGTGCTGAACGTAGATCGCCTTCATACGGGCGGCTCTCTTCTTCACCGACGGCTTCTCGAAGTTCTTGCGGGCACGCATTTCGCGAACCGCACCGGTCTTTTCGAATTTCCTCTTGAATTTCTTGAGGGCCCGTTCGATGTTTTCACCTTCCTTGATGGGGACTATAATCATTGCTTTATCACCTCCTTTTCTTATAGCGGCTGCAAAGGTAAGAAAAAAATTATTTTCCTTCCAAATATTCTTGGAAAATTTCCATTCCGCGGGAAGCCACCTCCCGGATCTGCGTGATGCGGGGATCCGCCACGGGAACTTCTTTCGGGTCGATGATATAAATCGGACATCCCGACGGGGCGTACCGGTACAGTCCCGCCGCGGGATACACCTGCAGCGAGGTACCCACGATCAGGAGGATATCGGCCCGCTCCACCACGTTGATCGCGGCATCGATTTTCGGGACGCTTTCGCCGAAGAAAACAATGTGAGGACGCAACTGGCTTCCGTTCGGGGCGCAATCGCCCAGATGCACGGCCGAATACCCCACATCGATGATTTCCGCCTCCGAGAACGAACTGTCATACACCCCGGTTTCGGGGCGGACCTTGGTAAGTTCGCCATGGAGGTGGATGATTTTGGTGCTGCCCGCCCGCTCGTGCAGGTTGTCCACGTTCTGGGTAACCACCGTTACTTCATACCGGTCTTCCAGGGCGGCAATGGCCAGGTGGGCGGCGTTGGGACGCGCCTTTTCCAGTTCGGCACGCCGGATGTTGTAGAAATCCAGCACCAGTTTGCGGTTGCGGTACCATCCATCGATGGATGCCACATCGTTCACATCGTATCGGTCCCACAATCCCCCATTGTCGCGGAAGGTGCTGATACCGCTTTCGGCACTCACCCCCGCACCGGTCAATACAACGACTTTCTTCTTTCCCATTACTGCGGTTTCTTTTCAAAGTAATACCTTCTTACCCAATAATCGAACAGCGGATCGATGATCTGCGGTTCATCGTTCTCATTGAACGTGATGATTTCCTTCTTGATCAACGCATCCTTCAACCGGCGCACGTTGGCCGATGAATTCAGCCCGTAATCGCGGATGACTTCCGCGCTGCTGAATTTGGTATGACCGTCCACCACCGCCAGGAGCAGGTTCACCTGGAAGGTTGTCAGGTCGTCCATCATAGACACGAAACGCGGCTCGTGGATGGAGAGCAGGATGTTCAGCGCATCCATCAGCACCGCTTCTGTAATGTAACCTTTTGTAAGCGAATCACATACAGAGATAAAATGGTTGATGTATCCCAGATGGCAGCGGAAGAGGTTGCACATACCCAAAAGCAGGTTTTTCTCTACCACCTTGCCGCTGGAAAGGAAGCCGCGGACAATGTTGTCCACAATATCCTTGGGTTCCACCCGGGGGATATCGAACGGCTCCACCTGGCGGTAGAAGCGGCGGCGATGCTCGAAGATGTCCTGCATGGCATTGACCTTGGACCCGCAGAGCAGCATCGAACAGGAAGTGTTGCCCGACGAGCGCATCTCTTTCATAATACTGTTCAGCGACTTGAAGAGACGGTCCCCGTCCTCTGTCAGGTCCAGGTTCTGGAACTCGTTCAGAATCAAGATCAGTTTCACCCCCCTGTCGGCGGCAATCCGGAACGGGAAACGCAGCATCTCGGTTACGTCCTTTTCGTCCGGGTCCCAGTTCAACGATACCACTTCCTCGCTCTGGGCGAAACGGCGACGGTCGAACACGAAATGGGTGTCGCCCAGGAAACGCTGGACCAGGTCGGCATACTCGACGGGCGTGGTGGCCACGCTGCGGAGCGCCGTGGAGCCGTACCGAACCAGGAAGGTGGTCAGGTGGCGGACATTCACCAGGTTCATCTCGCCCACCACGAACTGCGTTCCGCCGATGCGCATATTGAACAGGGTCTGCTGGATAAGCGATTTCTTACCGGTCTTGGGCGGGGCATAGATACAAACATGTTCCCCGTTCGACAGCAGGTTGCCCAGAATGGTACAACTGTCCTTGCGACCGATGAAATGTTTCCCGGTCACATACCGATCATATATAAAAGGGCTTTCCATGGGGTAATAACATTCTTGTTACTTGCAAATATAGCAAATACTTTCATAACTATCCCTTCGCCCCCAAATTTTTTTCTTATCTTTGCAACCGCTATATGCGGATGTGTTGAAATTGGTAGACAACCCAGACTTAGGATCTGGTGCCTCACGGCGTGGGGGTTCGAGTCCCCCCATCCGCACTTTACCCTCATTTCTCCTCCCTCTCCGGAGAGGAGCTGGCGGCAGAAGCCGCTTGTTCTCTCCCCTACTGGCAATAGACGGCCAGAATACGGTAACGGGTGGTGGCGTCATCCTTGTAGTTTCCGTGGACGACGGGCGTGGTAATGGGAGCGCCGAGATGGTTACCGGGAAAGCCGGTGCGAAGCACCTTGGTGACGGGGGTTCCATTTCGGCCCACTTTTTCCTGATACACGATAATGGCGTCACGGGAGATTTCACTTTCGTTAGTGTAGCCCATCTGGAGAAACCAGCCGTCGTCATACGTGGCCGGATAGCGCAAGAACATCTTCAGGCCCTCTACACCGGCATCCTCCACCGGATAATCCAAAGACCGGTCTTCGGCCTTCAGGTATTCCTCGATGACGGGAGCAGCCGGCTGGGATGGGCTGGAAGGGGTATAAGCTGGCGTTGAAGGTGTAGAAGACGTAGAAGGCGTAGAAAGCAAATTGCCCAAAAAGCTTCCTATAAGGCCGACAGCCATTCCCATCGCTGGGGATGAACTGGAACTTGAAGTACTTCCGGACCACATGGGAGGATGAGAAGTATTAATCTTCTGCCCCGTCATGTTCTGGAGCTGGCCGATTGCGGACTGCGCTGATGCCATTGGAGCGCACAGGGCTATGGCAAGGAGGATGGAAAAGAAATATTTCATAAGGCGTGCGGGTTTTGGAAAGTGTAGGTGTGGCCGTCGGAGGTAACGAAGCTGGCCTTTTTAAGGGCGATGTTGTCGTGATCGACAAAGAATTCGGCCCCTTTGAGCGCATCATCTTGAATCAAGGAAAATTCCAGTTTGAACTGCTGGGCAGCGTCCCTGGGAACTGGGAGACGATAAGTGTCCGTAAGGATTTGATTGTGACTCAGGGTAAAGCTCTCCGAAGCAGCGTCATAACTGCTGAGGATAAATGCAGCACCCTCCTTTGACAAGAATTGCTTAACAAATGCCTTTTCGGCAACCGGCAGGATACGGGAAAGATACGCTTCCTGCTTCTGAGGGTCTTCGATGCGGGCCTTGAAATCGGCCTCGGTTTCGAATTCATCGCGGCTTGTAACCGCATAATGGTTTTCCAGGAACACCTTGAAAGAAGTCTGGGGATAGATACGAGCCAAAACGTTCTCCAGATAACCCCGATCCTTCCCTTCGGAATAGTCAAAGGGAATGAGCACATTCCCGTTCCGGTCAATCATACCATACTTTCCTTCACGACAAGCGATGAAGGCCTGGGGCAACTTTAGGTTCCCGGCGAATTCCGGTTCAAAAGGAGTGAATGTTAGATAATCGAACTTTTCGGCAAACAGCGGCTCGTAGTCGCGGGTATAGAGACCGGTCTTGCCGTCTTTTTCCAGGACAAAAACGTCAGGGAGGTCTTTCCAGAACCAGATATTATCGTATTCCATTGGCACCAGCACGCCCTGGGAGCATCCGTCCGAGGTCAGGATTCCCCACTTTCCGTCCATCCCTTGAACCAACCAGAAGTCGTTCTCCTCTATTCTTTTCCTGGTGCTTTCCCAACTGAAGAAAGCGCCCAGCCCACCATTGGGACAATGCTTAAAGGGCCCCGCAATTTCCTTCCCAGCTGATGTATACAAACGCCATAAGGAATCTTCAGGACTGCGTATGATCAAGGATCTGTCGTCAGCGATGCATTTCAGGAATTCCTTCCTCTCCTGTACTTTCCCGTCTTCGTTCAGCCAGTCCATATAGGCTTTTTCATCCTTTTCATACCAACAGACAAAGGTCCGTATGCCATTATCGTCCTCCAGCACATAACGGAAATCGCGGGTGCATTTCTGCGGAATGCCGTGTTTCTTGAAACTCAATATTTTGGTCTCCTTGGCCGTTTTCCCCGGCACGATGACAAGGGTATTGAACGACACCTTTGGAATCGAGAAGCGTTGAAAATAAGGGTTTTTCGCATAGCGGATTCTCTCCAGCCGTACGGGACCGTCAAATTCATCACCGAGAAAATTGGACTGCGCTGCCAGAACGGTAGCGTTCAGTTTCTCATCCACATACACCACGCAGCCCGCCACGAAGTACCCCCTACTGGTTCGGGCGGCATCCATGCCGTTCAGTTTCCCATAGACTATCTGGTATCCGGGCACGGGCTCTATGTCTTCCGGCTTGATCATCTTCAGGTACTGCTTGTCCTGTCCGGGCGCCATCGTCACGGTCTGGGCCGGGGATGGAAGGCAGTAGAGAAGAATGGCGGAAAAGGCCGATAGTAAAAAGACGTGGATAGAATTCATAACATTCTGATTTGGTTTGCACAAAGATAACGCTATTTTCACGCTTCGGCGTGGTGGAATTCACCACATGTTTCGGCCTTTTAAGAGACAAGGAGAGAGATGCCCACACGTATAATTGAACGAATAGATAAATACAAGAAAAATGAATAGGCTAATTATATAATCAAGAAGTTTTGCTATTTTTGTTCTCGAATCATCCAAAATAAAGGACAGAATATGAAAGCAAAAGGTTTCCTTCTTCTGATTTGTGCCAGCCTGCTGGCATGGGTATCCTGCAGCAAGAGCGGCGAAGACGACACCCTGGATTACTTTGGTTTCTATACGGAAAAGGTCTATACCACGGACGATTTCAAGGCGGAAAACGCAGAGGCAATCGCGCACAAGGACGATCCGGAATATACCATCTTCAACGAAGACGGCATTTTCTGTCCCGGGGAAATGGGAGAGCCTGTCTATTGCTCCTTCCTCCGCGTGGTTGATGACAAACAGGTCATTTTCTATATGGCCGTCCTGGCCAAAGACGGCAGCGCCTATGGCACCGGCAAGGACAAGTTGTACTCCCTCAACGCGGGCAGTGCCATCGGGACGGTAGCCTTCTATGCAGCTCCCAAGACCTACTCCTATACGCTGAATAAAAACATCATCACCATCAAGCAGGGGAGCCAGCAGGCCCAGTTCGTCATCACCAAAAACGCCCTGCTCTATAACGGGATGGACAAGTGGCCTAAGATTCAGTAAAATACACGTGCTGCCGGGCATCGTAGAGGTCGATGACATACAGCAGCCGCTCGCGGGCGGAATCGGTCCAGACACCTTTCAGGTGGATGTTCATGATGGCGTGGCAGGACAGTTTCTGCAGGATGGCCCGAAGGACGGTCTCCCACTCGGTTGACGCATCCAGGCTGAAGCCGATTTCCTGCGTTCCCGTAGCCACTGCGGCACCCAGTTCGCCCAAATCATCACTATAGAAATAAGACCGCTGCGCCGGGGCTTCCGACAGCGGCGGAACGATGGCGCTGCCGCCCGGACGATACTTCCACGGCCGGCGGCCTATCTCGATGTATTCCGAATGCAAGGCGGGCGGATTTCCGTAACCGGCCGGTTTGAGGTACTTCTTGTGCGGGTCGAAGGTCACATCCAGCCGGCTAACCCGGGAATACAGGTTCCCCAGGATTTCCCCCGAGGGCGCCACCACGCACGAACAGCCGCCAATCTTGGAGCGGCGGCCCATCGAAACGGAAGAGCGGACCAGGTAAGCCCCGGTGTGATAGGCACAGAAGGTATCGATGATATCCAGCGCCCGGAAAGGGTCGCTGCGCTGATGCGAGCAGCCAATCACCACGTCGGGTTTAAAGCGGGCGATATTGGAATATGCCTCGTAAAAATAGAAATCGTAGCAAATCAGGAAGGCGTAACGGACCCCTTCGATCTCCATAATCATCGGCTCGGACCATTCCTCCGTATAGGATTTGTCCAGCCCGTATTTCTGCCACTCCCCTGCCGTCAGATGCTGCTTATAGTACTTTCCCAACAAGGAACCGTCCCGGCCGAAGATAAATATCGCATTGCGCGGCACATCCCAGCTGGTATCGATAGCCCCCACAAATACCAGCGTACTGCAGCGGCGGGCCGTCCGGGCACAGGCATCCAGCAACGTGGGGCCGTATTGGCGGACGGTCTCCAGGAATCCCTCGTAGCTGGTCTTCCCCGGGACCTCGCTGAACTCCGGAAGAACCACGATATCCAGGGACGCGTCACAGCGCTCCAGCTCCCGGAGCGTCCATTCAAAACTCTTGTCCAGGCCCGCATGGTCCTGTGCGAAAAGGGGCTGGATGACACGGGCCTTCATGGGCACAGCATGGCCGGCCACCACCGCGAAAAGCAGGGCAGCCAGGGAAAGCAAAATCCTACGCATGGGTTTGGGGTTTGAAAAGTCGGTCGATAATCAACGCAATGGCACCGTCTCCCGTCACGTTGCAGGCCGGGCCGTAGCCATCCAGGGCCAGGTAAAGGGTCATTACCAGGGCCGTCTGGTCCGGAGAGAAGCCCATGATGGACTCCAGCAGGCCGACCGATGCCATCAGCACGCCGCCCATCACCCCGGGCGCAGCCACTGCAGCGATGCCCTGCATCAGCACGAAATGGGCATAAACCGCCAGCGGGAGCGGGGTTCCGGTCAGGTACGCCACCGCAATGGCCGATACCGCCAGTTTGATGGTGGAGCCGCACATATGCACCGTAGAACAGAGCGGGATGGTGAAATCCACGATTTCATCGCGGATGCCATTTTTGCGCGCGCACACCGCCGTCACCGGAATCACTGCCGAGGAGGAACAGACCGAGAAGGCTGTCAAATAAGCCGTGAGCATGTTCCACAGGCATTTAAACGGGTTCTTGCGGGCGATGGCCGCCGCCACGATATACTGGATGAAAAGGTAACAGACAGACAGGACAATGCCGGTGAGGATGATTTTGAATCCACTGCCCAGCACCACCGCTATCACGCCCTTCGCGCTCATCTCGCAAATCATCGTGAAAATATACCACGGAAGCAGCGGGATGATGGCTTTTTCGATGGTCAGTTTCACAATGGCGCCGAACTCGTCGAAACCCTTCTGGAGGGCGGACGAGCGGGTAAAAATGATGCCCACCCCCACCATAAAGGATAGCAGCAGGGCCGTCAGGATATCGCAAAGGGGCGGAATCTTCAGGTCAAAATAAGGTTGAAAATCTTTTGCCGATACGGCCGATGGGGACAACTCGCCGGCATTCAGGTAGAAGGGGAAGGCATTCGAAGCGCAGACGTGGGCGAAAAAGCCTGAGCAGATGGTGCTCAGGTAGGCGATTCCCAGCACCACCAGCAGCATCTTCCCCGCCCCTTTACCCACATGGGCGATGGCCGGGGTCACAAGGCCCAGCACCATGAGCGGGATGATGAACTTGAGGACCTGAGCGAACAGGACGTTGAACGTCTTGAACACACGCACCAAAGGCTCAGACGCCACCATCCCCAGCAGAGCGCCGAGGGTGATGGCGACGATAACTTTGACAAATAATCCGGGTTTGAATTTCTTCCCTAGTGTCATTTTAAACCAAACCTTGCGCCATCATGGCATCGGCCACTTTGATGAAGCCGGCCACGTTGGCACCCTTTACATAATCGACCGTACCGTCCTCGCGCGTACCGTACTGGAGGCAGGCCGCATGGATGTCGCCCATAATGCGGCGCAGTTGGGCATCCACTTCTTCGCGGGTCCAGCGCAGACGCATGGAGTTCTGGGTCATTTCCAATCCGGACGTAGCCACGCCACCGGCGTTGGACGCCTTTCCGGGAGCATAGAGCAGGCCAGCCTCCTGGAAGACCTGGATGGCGCCCGGTTCAGACGGCATATTAGCACCTTCGGCTACACAGATACAGCCATTGGCAACCAGCGTCTGGGCCTCTTCGCGGGAGATTTCATTCTGCGTCGCGCAAGGCAGGGCGATGTCGCAAGGCACGCTCCAGGGCCGCTGGCCGGCCGTATATGTTGCCGTAGGATATTTCTGGACGTATTCGCGGATACGGCCGCGATACACGTTCTTCAGTTCTTTGACATAGGCCAGTTTCTCGGAGTCGATACCGTCGGGGTCATAGATGAAGCCGTCGGAATCCGACATGGTCACGACCTTGGCACCCAGGGCAAGGGCTTTCTCTACGGCATACTGGGCCACGTTGCCGGCGCCGGAGACAGCCACTGTCTTACCCTCGAACGAGGTGCCGCGGGTTGCGAGCATAGCCTCGGTAAAGTAGCACAGGCCATAGCCCGTAGCTTCCGGACGAAGCGGGCTGCCGCCCCAGGCCAGGCCCTTTCCGGTAAGCACGCCGCCGAACTCGTCGCGGATGCGCTTGTACTGGCCGAAGAGATAACCGATCTCACGGCCGCCCACACCGATATCGCCGGCAGGCACATCGGTATCCTTTCCGACGTGGCGCTGCAGTTCCGTCATAAAACTCTGGCAGAATTTCATTACCTCCTCATCGCTCTTGCCGCGGGGATTGAAATCGGAACCGCCTTTGGCACCGCCCATAGGCAGGGTGGTAAGGGCGTTCTTGAAGGTCTGCTCGAAAGCAAGGAACTTCATAATGGACAAGTTTACCGAGGGATGGAAGCGGATACCGCCCTTGTAGGGGCCGATGGCGCTGTTCATCTGCACACGGAAACCACGGTTGATCTGTACGTTTCCATCATCGTCCAGCCACGGAACGCGGAAGATGACCACACGCTCCGGCTCGGCGATACGCTCGAGAATTTTTTGATCGACCAGGTACGGACGGTCAACGATGTAGTCTGCCAAAGAGGTGGCGACAACTCTAACTGCTTGATGGAACTCGGGTTCCCCGGGGTTCTTGGCCTCGATTCCGGCCATGAAACTCTTGACGAAATTTTCTGAGAGGGTGCTCATAATATAATTTGTTAAGTTCTTCCGCAAATTTAAGAAATCCTCCTTTCTTCTCAAAAAAAATAACGATATTTGCATCTTGAAGTTATCGAAAACGTTGAAAACGTATGTCAGAAAAAATCATTCTAACCGGTGACCGTCCTACCGGACGGCTCCACATCGGACATTATGTGGGTTCGCTTCGCCGCCGCGTCGAGCTCCAAAATGCAGGCGACTATAAGCAGATGTTCGTCTTTATTGCCGATGCGCAGGCCCTCACCGACAACATAGACAATCCCGAGAAAGTTCGCCAGAACGTGATTGAGGTCGCCCTGGATTACCTGTCCGTGGGTCTGGACCCTTCCAAGGTAACCCTTTTCATCCAGAGCCAGATTCCGGAACTGACCGAACTGTCTTTCTATTACATGAACATGGTGACCGTCCAGCGGCTCCAGCGCAATCCGACCGTCAAGAACGAGATGATCCAGCGCGGCTTCCACGTGGGCGAGGAAGGAGAGAATGACAACCAGCGCGGCCTGCCCGTGGGTTTCTTCACCTATCCCATCTCCCAGGCAGCCGACATTACGGCGTTCCGGGCCACCACCGTTCCCGTGGGCGAAGACCAGAAGCCCATGCTGGAGCAGTGCAACGAGATTGTCCGCCGTTTCAACAGCATCTACGGTCCGGTCCTGGTGGAGCCGGATATCATGCTCCCCGATAATGCAGCCTGCCTGCGCCTGCCCGGCACCGACGGCAAGGCCAAGATGAGCAAATCGCTGGGGAACTGCATCTATCTGTCGGATACCGCCGAGGAAGTGAAAGCCAAGGTACGCGGCATGTTTACCGATCCCAGCCACCTGCAGGTGAGCGATCCCGGCAAGGTGGAAGGCAACCCGGTCTTCACTTACCTGGACGCTTTCTGCAAGCCTGAACACTTTGACCTGTTCGGCGACTGCTTCCACGGTAAGAAGTCCAGCTTCGACTTCCACAACCTGGACGAAGTGAAGGCACAGTACCGTGCCGGCGGACTGGGCGATGTCATGGTCAAGAACTTCCTGGAGCGCATCCTGAACGCGGAACTGGACCCCATCCGGGCCCGACGCAAAGAGTTCGAGAAGGACATCCCGGCCGTCTATGAAATCCTGCGCAAGGGTTGCGAGCAGGCCCGCGCCGCTGCCGGCGCCACCCTCGCCGATGTGCGCAAAGCAATGAAAATTGATTATTTCAACGACACGGACCTGATTCGTGAACAGGCCGCCAAATACGCTGCGTTGTAACATGTCACTCTATCTGCCCCGCGGTTACCGCAACCTGCTCGGATCTACCGAGAACACAGAAAAAGCCATCAAAACGGTCAAGGACATGTTTCAGGTAAACCTGTCCGCCCAACTCGCGCTGCTGCGCGTCACGGCCCCCATGGTCGTCCTCAGCGGCACCGGTATCAACGACGATTTGAACAGCGTCGAGCGTCCGGTCGCCTTCCCCATCAAGGGAATGGACGAGGCGCGCGCCGAAGTGGTTCACTCCCTGGCCAAATGGAAACGGCTGAAACTGGGAGAACTGGGGATTGCTCCCGGTCGGGGCATCTATACGGATATGAACGCCCTCCGGCCCGATGAAGACCTGGACAACATCCACTCCATCTATGTGGACCAGTGGGACTGGGAAAAGGTCATCACCCCGGAGCAGCGTACCCTCGCCTACCTGAAACAGACCGTCCGCCGCATCTACGAGGCCATCAAGGTTACGGAAAACAAACTGTATGTAGAGTTCCCGTACCTGACTCCCCTGCTGCCGGAGGACATTTATTTCATCCACGCGGAGGAATTGCTGCAGCGCTTTCCGGGTATGAACCCCAAAGAGCGTGAAAACGCCATCGTACGTGAATACGGGGCCGTTTTCGTTATCGGTATCGGCGGCAAACTTTCAGACGGAACCATCCACGACGGACGTGCCGCGGACTACGATGACTGGAGCACGCCTGACGGAGAGGGCCATTTCGGCCTCAACGGAGATATCCTGTTATGGAATCCGGTGCTGGAAAGTGCCTTCGAGGTATCCAGTATGGGTATCCGGGTCGATGCGGCCGCCCTCGAACGCCAGTTGAAGGAGCGGAACCAGACCTGGAAGAAGGAACTCTACTTCCACCAGCGCCTGCTGGCGGGCGAACTGCCCCAGACCATCGGCGGCGGTATCGGACAGAGCCGTCTGTGCATGTTCCTGCTGCGCAAGGCGCACATCGGCGAAATCCAGGCTTCCATCTGGCCCGACGCCATGCGTGCGGAATGCCACGCCCACGGTATTGAACTTGCATAAATTCTATATGAAGACGCTTCTTTCCCGCCTCTTGCTTGCCGTGCTGCTATTGGGCAGCCCGGTTATCTTGCGCGCCCAAACGGATGTCCAGCCCTACTTCCCCACCGAAGAAATGCCGGACCTGATCCAGTGCCTCCCGGCCCCGCCGGATTCCTTGTCGGCCGGCTACACCTATGACATCATGCGATATATGTGGGGAAAGACACAGCGGCAGGATCCCGAGATCGCTGCCCGGGTACGCAGGGATGCGGTGTGGACATACGAGGCCCTGCTGGCAGAATTTTGGGAGCCCTTCGGGATGGTCGTCACCAAAGAAGCCACCCCGGAAATCTGGAAGGTGCTGGAAACCAGCCTGGTTACCGTAGATCAAATCCGGATAGCGCCCAAGGCCTATTATCACCGGAAACGCCCTTACGAAGTCTTTGGCGAGAAAACCCTGACCGGCGAAGATGAAGAGCTGCGCGGAGAAGGCAGTTACCCCTCCGGCCATACCATCCGCTGCTGGCTGGTGGCCTATCTGTTGAGCGAGATTAACCCGGAAGCGGCCAATCGAATCTTTGCGCGCGCTTATTCCTATAGCGAAAGCCGCGTCATTGCCGGCTGCCACTGGCAGACAGACATCGATGCCAGCCGCTTGGCGGCCGGCATCGGTTACTGCAGGCTGCAATCCAGCCCGCTCTTCCGGGAGCACTTGGCCCGGGCCTTAGAGGCGTACCATTATCTGGCCGGTGTTCATCAGAGCAACTAGCAGCGCAGAAAGTACAATCAGCGAAATCAGCCAAAGGATAAGGATTACCAGGCCGGGACGCCATTTCGGCGAACGGAAACCAAACACCAGTTGCAGGCCCACATACAGCATGCCCAGAAGCGGCAGGAAGGCGGCCATCATCAGCAGCACCTGAACCCAGGTGTTCGATAGGGCGTTGCTCAGGATCGGCGCGCTGTACGACAGCTGCGAAGCGAATCCGTTAAAAAAGCGATCAGCACCCAGCAGGTGGTCGCCCAGCAGGGCAAAGCCACCGAATAGCAGGCCGGAAGCGCCAGTAACCAGCAACACAAGTCCCACCACGATGCGGATGAAGTTTCCCAATGTTGACCAGACGGAAGCCCGGCCGATGGACAAAGCCGCGTCACGCACCTCGACCATTCCGCTGCGAACCGTCTGGCGGATGTCATCTACACGCAACGATTCTCCCCGCTGGCGGTACTTCTGTTCCACCGTCCGGGCCGCCGGCACACAGAGCCACAGCACCAGGTATACCATCGGCGCCACAAAGATACCATCGCCATCCCACAGGAGGGGTAACAAGGTGGCGGTCACAAAAATAATACGCGGTATGGACACGTTTACGCCAATCCAGGCAGCCAGTCCGCCGCACACGCCACCCAGGGAGCGGCCTTCCACCACGCGGAACAAGGGGCGTCGCTGCGGCTGATCGTTGCGGCCGGTCGCAGGAGCCTCCTCCAGTCCGGGCACGCTGTCTTCGATGGCTTCCGGCTTCCCCAGGATGGCCGTCACCGCGGCCACATCCTCCGCCTTTACCACATCCACCTGCCGTCCCGTCAGCAGTTCCGCCAGCCGTTCTTCAATGCTGTCCATGATTTCGCGCCCGTCCGGCTGCGGGAGGTAATACGATTCCAGAGAACCGATGTAGTTCCGTAACTGCGCCGCCGCATCTACCTCCAACCTGAAAGCATAGCCACCTATGCTCAAATGTTCTATCTCGTTCATTTCTTAATCGTTGCTATTGTTTCTACCAATTCATTCCACGCTGCGTCCATACCGGCAAGCTGCTCCCGGCCCTTGGCCGTGATACCGTAATATTTCCGGGGCGGACCCTGGGTGGATTCTTCCCAGCGGTATGTCAGCAAACCCTGGTTCTTCTGGCGAATCAGCAGCGGGTAAAGCGTTCCTTCCACCACAATCATATTCGCCGCCTTCAGCTCATCGATAATCGATGAAGCGTAGGCTTCCTTCTTATTGAGGATGCTGAGAATACAGTACTCCAACACCCCTTTCCGCATTTGCGCGCGGACATTATCGACATTGTTTTCCATATGCTATCGTTTGTTTTTGTTATCGGCACCCGTCGAGAAGCGGGCCATGTTTTCCGCCGTTACCGGCAAGCCGCGCATCTGACATTTCTGAACCGCCGTCTCGGCCTTCGGAGCAATGATCCACAGGATGACATAGATCCAGAAACCGGCCGTTCCGGTAACAAAGAGGACAATCAAGAGAATGCGGACCAGTGCCACATCAATATTAAAATAGTACGCAAGACCGCTGCCCACGCCGGCAATCACGCGGTCGTCGGTGTCGCGGAAGAGTTTGCGGTTGTCGTTCTGTTCCCAAACGGGGCGGGTACCGCCAGTCTCGTCGCCGCCGGCAGGGTTTCCTTCCTGGAAGGAGCTGCCATCCGGCATTCCCAGCTGGGAAATGATCCGATGCGTCAGGTCGATATCCACCACGCGGTTCCCCTCGCCCACTTCGGCGCGGAAGAGCTCCGCAATCCGGGCTTCCAAATCATCCATCACCTCGCTTGACTGATAGCCGACCGTCCCCGACGTATCGGCCAAATGCGAGCGGAAAGCCCGCAAATAATCTTGCAGCAATTGGTATGCATCTTCATCGAGCAGAAACCTTGCTCCCCCGATGCTGGCATTCATTACCTTTTTCATTTTTTTGATACAGTTTTATGCTTCGTTAAATATTTTCCGATGCAAAGATATAAATAATTTTTAATACCTTGCAACGCAAAGTACCAAAAAAATGAAAATATTTTCGCTACCTATATTATAAAATGGGGGCTATCGGGCCGTTAAGGGACCGGAAAAACCGGCATTGGCCCGATAGTGCGGGGCGTACAGCGATTCTATTTCCACCACAGGGGCCGTGAAAACGCCGCTTTGGGTTACGAAGAACTCTTCCACGAGGGAAGTCTTTTCTTCCGGATAGGAATCGAACCACCAGATGCTGCGGTCGGCCTTCACTTCGCGATAGCCGCTCGGCTGGAGGATGTACCAGCCGCTCAGCTGCAGCGGACGCAGGCCCCAATAGTCGCGGCCAGACAGCTGCTGGACCGGACGGAGGGTCGCTTCGCGAGGTGCGCTCAACCGCACATAGCTGCGGTTTTCGCCGTTCCAGATGCGGTATTCGCAACGGATCTTCCAGCCCATTTCCACCGGATCGCCTTCGTGGAGGTCTTCCCACACAAGGCGGCCGTTCCGGTTCACCTCGCGCTGGAATGCCCGTTCAACGGTAAAGCCGTTTCCGGCCGGACGGATATCGGCATACGGCTTCTCATACGAACGTTCCATCAGGAGAATCCGGGTCGATTTTACCTCCTCGGAGCCAGCCAAGATGGCCGCAATCGCATCCACAAAGGCAGCATCCTCATCCCATTTCTGCGTCTCTTTCTGCAGCATGAGCCAGATGCGGATGCCGTCGGCCACCTGCCGGGTCGCGTCCGTGGAGCCGCTTCCCGTGGTGAACAGGTTGCAGAGCAGGGCGTGGGCATAGGCTTCCGATTCCAGCAGGCCCCGCCAGGGCAGGATTGCGTTGGGATAGTACATTCCTCCTTCTTTGTGCGCCACGGCATATTCCAGCAACGAGGCGATATCGGCATCGACCGATGCGAGCAGCCTGTCCTTTGCGTTGAACGAAACGCCGAAGGTCTTGGCCAACGCAATTCCTTCTTGCGAGGTGAGCAGGTTGCGCAGTGTATGGACCCGGCGGGCCTTGCCCAGGATATAGCCGTTCAGGCCCCGCTCTTTCGCAGGGGTCAGGTATTCCTTGGCCCATTTCCGGAATTCTTTCATCCGCTTGTTATAGTCGTCCGTACTGCCGGTTACCTTTACCGAGAACGGAACCTCGGCATACATCGACCGGACATACAGGTATTGTTCCCGGGACAGTCCGCCCAGCCAGGACGGCCGCTCCAGGTTGAACTGGTTGTTGTCCAGGTACTTAACCGCACTTTCACAAACCATTGCCAGGAAGAAGCCTGCCAGCCCGGAAGGCTCCGGCATTTTGGCAAGCCATTCCAAGGCGACAGCTGTGAGGATGGGCGACGATTGCATGCCCTGGAACCAGCCGAAACCGCCATCCTCATTCTGGCAAGCGCCGATTTTCTCCTCCAGCATTTCATCGGACATGGCTGATAGCCCGTTACCGGAAGAGTCCCGAGGAGCATTTCCCCTAGTTTCCTGCTCCGAGGGGCCTTCCGGTAACGGGCAGGGAGCTAAAGTGGCTACTGTCTTTCGAACATACAGGGCTTCCAGGAGGTCGAGGATGTTTTCCGAAGCGGGCTCCACCTTGGACGGAAGGGCCTCGCGGACCATATCGATAATGGAAACCTCGCGGCAGGATGCGCCGAGTCCGGATACGTTCACGAAGGAGTCGCGCAGCCGCTCCAGCAGGGCGTCTTTGTCCATTCCCGGCAGGAGAACGGCCGAGTGGGCTTCCATGAGGGTTTGAACGGCCGGGAGAACCGGCATGCTCACCTTGACACCGTCCGAGAATGCCGGCTGTCCCGCCGCCTCATCGGCCACGAAGATGACCTTTACGTTCATCGTCCCGGGGGTTTCCGGTACAACCGCATCGAACAGATGTGAAACCGTTCCGCCCGCCGGTACGGTGACCTTTACCGCAGCGGTATCCATCGACTCCGCATACAGGTACAAGGTTCCGGAAAGCGGGACGGACGCGACGGAAGAGACCGTCGCCGCCACTGACCACCGGTCCCCTACCCGCAATGCCTGGGGTTCCGAGACGGCTACCTTCACCGGCAGGGTCACCACCATTTCCTTCCGCAGCAACGCATTCTGCATCTGCGGGTTATGGGCATAGAGGGCCACCACATAGGTGGACAGTTTATCAGATGTCCGGAAGGTCAGTTCCGCCTTCCCTTCGGCATCGGTCCGCAGGAAGGGTTCGAACGCCAGCGTGGAGGCAAAATCGCTTCGGATGTCCACCATCTCTTCCACTATGTCTCCGGTAGACAAATATGCCAATTCCGCTTCGTCCGACATCACTACATTGGCCTTTGCCGCCGTGCCCCTGACCATCATATCGGTCCGGGCGCCGGCATAGCCGATCATCACCATCCCGTCATCCTCCGTCTGGGGAGCCGAGCCCGTCACGGACGAGATTTCTACCCGCGGAGCCGGGATATCCTGCAGGGTCAGGACCGGCCATCCCACCCGGGCAATCCGTTCGGTGCTCTTGTCGAAAATGGCCGCCAGGCACTCTACGCCCGGTAGCGAGCGGATGCCGAAGGTATAGCTCGTTGCCGGAAGGGTTCTGTCTTCGAAGGTGCTGAAGGATAGCGGGAGGACGGTTTTCTCGCGGATGCGCCGGATGTCCCGGCTGAAGGTTGCCGATTCATAGTCCTTGAAATAGAAGACCTTAAATTGAACGGCATCGGGATAGTTGTCCGGATACAGGTATTCCAGGGTGGTGAGTGAGCCGGGTTTGCCCCGCTCCCCCGTCAGGTGGATGGCCTGGGTCAGTAAAAGCTTGCGGCCCTGGCCGAATAACTGCACCACCGCCCAGACCGGGCCGTCGGCCGAGCCCACGCGGACGCTGAACTTGCCGCCCGCGGGCACCTTGGTTCCGGAGCACTGGAAGAAGCGGTCTACCGGAGCGTCCAACACGTCCGCCTGCGGACGCAAAAGCAGGAAGGTGTGGTGATAATGGTCGTGGGCATACAAGGTATACAAACCGTCGGCCAGGCCTTGCATGGGAATTTCCAGCGGAGTTTCGACAAGGGCCGTTCCTGCCTTGCACGTGTTGCCTTTTTCGTCTTTCAACTGCCAGGAGACCGGGATATCGGCCTTTGGCGATTGCAGGGAGGCGAAACGGAACGTTACCCGCAAGGTATCTTTATCCAACACAGACAGGGAAGGACGGGGCATCCGGCGGCTTGTGCGCACGGTTGTATCCTTCCGGCTTGCCTGAGCATCGGCAAGTCCGTCAAAGGTAGCCGACAAGGTAGGCTCGCGAGTAACGGAAATGGCCGTTTGGAAGGCTTGCGTCTCGCCGGTCCCATCCAGTACGCTAACCTGGATGGAGTACAAACACCAATTCAGTTCCGGGAGGCTGGCGAAAGCAAAGGCAAAGCGGCCATCGGTCTGCGGAGTAAGCCGCCCTTCCTGCACCAGGTTGGAGAATCTGCTCACCCGGTAGGTAAGTTCCGCCCCAGACAGGCCGTGTCCGGAGTAACTGGACAGGACGCCGCTCACTTCAACAGAATCGCCCGGAGCATAGAGCCGGTCGACCGGATCGAAGGAGAGGTCGAAGGTGGGCAGGACGAAGGCATCGACCCGTAAAGAGACGGTCTCGCTATGCTTTCCGCATTCCACGCCCAGGGTAAAAAGTCCGCCACGCAGGCCCGTAGGGATGGTAAACGAGCCCGCCGCGGAACCGAATTCGTTGGTTTCGATGGCCTGTTCCGCCACCTGCTTTCCTTCCGAGTCGTTCAGCCAGGCCCTGCCTTTTTCCCCGGCCGGCAAGGTACGGGCCCAGCGCTGCAAATCCGCCTCGAAGAAAACGGACTTGAATTGCACCGTTTCGCCCGGCCGGTAAGCGGCGCGGTCGGTATACAGGTGGGCATAATGCCCTTCCCGGCCTTCCTTGCCCGTATTATCTTCAACATCGCGGTACAGGGTCAGGCACTCGCTGGAGCAAAGCTTTCCGTCTGCATCGCGGTAACAGGCTTTCAGGGAATGATTCCCGGTATTCTCGGACAGTTTGGAGGCGATGGAAATCGGCAGCCGGGTAAAGCGGTCTCCCAGCGAACAATCTTTTTCCCGGGCCACTTCTTTTCCATTTTTCAGCAGGACCAGGTCGGCCCGGCTTACCGGCTTGCCGCTCTTGGCATCGGCCACATAGACCGATATGCCCCCTTCCGTCTGCTGGCGGGCAAGGGAAAGGCGGAAATGGCGGTACCAGGAAAGGGTTTCTGTTTTTCCATTGCTGAATTTGACCTGGTAAGAGCCGTCATCCAGTTTCGGAAGCGCCACTTTCAAGGTATCCTGCGCATAGAAACTGTTGCGGGAATTGGTCAGGGTTTCGGTAAACACAGGCTTGTTGCTGTCTTCCTGATAGACTTTTACCTCTACCGAGGCAAGGTTGCGTACATAGGCCCAAATCTTTCCGTCCGCTACCGAGCCGGCCAGTGCCGGGGTATGCATCGTTTCGATGAGATTGGCCACCTGGGTGCAGCCTGCGGCAATTTGTCCTTCGCTGCCGGTAAAGGCTTTCCGTTCTTTTTCGAATGCCTGGCAGCGCTCCAGGAAGCCCTGGTAGTCCGCCGACCGGGCCTTGTCACGTTCCAGCCGCCAGAAATCATCAGAGAGCAGTTCCGCCTGCGGGAAGAGGGCGGTTGCCTTTCCCTTCTCGCGCTGGGCCAAAGTTTCCAGGGCAGCCCGGCGCCCCTCTTTTTCCGAAAGGGACAGGGCTTTCAGGTAGTCCAGCCAGGATGCGGCCGGATAGCGCCCGTTCAGGTATTCCTCCAATTTTTGGCAGGTAGATGCGTTGCGGGTATTGCGGCCCATAGCCGACCAGAGGGCATATTCGTAATTGTCGCGGATATAGTGAGTCAGGAGGCCGTTCATCTGCCCGTTCACCCGGGAGTCGTCCTTCCAGAAGGCAGGATCGGCACTGCCCTGCAGGCGGGCGGCGTATTCCTGGATCAGATCGAGCAGGTTGCGATCGCCCCCGAATTCTCTCCGATAGGCAACCCACACCACCGGTTCGGCATAGTTGTCCACTTCTTTCTTAAACGCGCGGCGAAGGGAGTCGCTCTTTTTCCAATCGCGCGACACTTCCACCCATACGGTTTTGCGGCCGGCGTCGTAAAAATCCCAGTTCAGCCTTTCCCGGCCGGCCTGCTCCTTGATACGGGAGAGGACAGCGGCCTGCGTAGCCGGCTTGTCGGCCGCTACCGCCGCTTCGTATTCCTTCCATAATGATGTCAGGATATGGTCGTCTTGTTTTTTGAGGGTTTTTTTCATTGTCATTCCGGCAGCCAATGCAGCCAAGGCGGCCAAAAGGGCCGCTATAGCCAAACGTTTCATTCGTAAATAATATTTCGTTTTTGCCCGATTTCTCAGGCGTTTAACATACATTCAATAAGTTCAGACAGACCAAAAGAAGCACTCTCCTTGTGGGTAAGTGCGCAGTGGTTAATAGAGTT
>Ga0256407_10004263_pt1 | contig 24172 bp, 25 predicted proteins | sample RumenRJG_04DNA_FD_193489 | JGI IMG/M metagenome (GOLD analysis project Ga0256407, IMG submission 193489) | Bovine rumen microbial communities from Lethbridge, Alberta, Canada - RJG_04 | ecosystem: Host-associated > Mammals > Digestive system > Stomach > Rumen | place: Canada: Alberta... | reverse complement strand
ACAGCGGCTACTTTAGTACATCATATTAAGCCAATAGAAGATGGTGGAGATATGTATGATTACTCAAATCTAATGTCACTCTGTACAGAATGCCATAACAAGATCCACCAGAGTTTTAAAAAGAAATTTGAACAAATAAATGAATAGGAGGTAGATAACATGGATTTTCCATTATTCTGCATTAAAGCCCTTATCTTAATTGCTGGTTTATACACCCTTCATATGTTCATAGGTGTGATTATTGAGTGTGAGAAGGACAATAAAAATGATCATCATTAAGAGTTTAATAGTAACTGGATTAGTCTCACTACTGGTTTTATCTTTTGCAGATTTAGTAGATTAGGAGGTTATTATATGTATAGATTTGTAAAATCACTTATTACATTTGGAGTGATGGTTCTTTTCTTTTATAGTTTGGCTTTGATCTTACAATAAATTTAAACTTATAGGAGGTGTATAGAAATGTTAAAACATTTATACACAAGAATGAAGGAATTCTTTTCAATAGGTGTGTTCTTGGTTGCTGGATTAGTCTACTGTGGATTATACCTTATTGAACAGTCATTAGCCTAAATATAAAGGAGGTGCGAACCTCTGGAACTAAATGATGAAAATAAACAGGGTATTATAGAGATACTGAAAGGTCTGTTAAGTAGAACTGAAATACTCTTTATAATACCCTTATCAATTATCTTTGCTGCTTTATATTACCTTGGCTTCAGGGTTGATAGCATACCTACACTACTAATAACATTAAGTTTTAGTTTAGTTGGTGTAAGTCTATTCTCCTACCTGATTAGACCAAACGAAAAAGAGGGTGATGATAATCTGAATAATACCAAACTAGATGACATTTTATCTGTGTTGAGGTTGGTGGAATCCAATATCAGAACAATAGAACAGTCAGGGATTTTTAAGATCAGCAACAGTTATAAAAACCTACGTACCTTGTTTGAATACAGAACACATATGCTGATGTTCAAAATTGAAAGGGCTTTTCTTGAAGCCTATATGCAATTAGGCCCTTTTGATGAGAGCAACAATATTAAGGCTGAAGTTCATACTTCAGTAGTGAATAAGTTCAATGCAAAGATTAAATTAGAATTAGATTATTACCTATTAGATCTTAATAATTTTGTTAGTTCAGACAGGGCTTTAGATGAAGACACTAAACAACACATAATTGAAGAGGTTCACAAGACCTACAAGATATTAAATGATCTGCTACAGGATCTACACCACAATGAAAAAATTAACCAGCTAATTATGCACACTGCTATATTAACCAACGAGCTTACAAATATTTTAGTAGTAGCTATTGATAGCTGGAAGAATTTACCTATTGTAGTATAACCTAAATCTTTATTGGAGTTGATGCAGATGTGTCAATTCAAAAAGGGGATGATGGGTATGAGAAATAACCGCTTATCTTATACCCAAGTTTAACCATTTTATTTATAACAAATTTAGGGAGGTAGATACCAATGGATATTGAATTCTTATATGCAATGTTGAACAATCTTGATGAGTTGGAAGATAAAGTAGATGAGATTGCTACTTCAATTAGTGTTACAAGGACAACTTTAAAACAGATGATAGAGTACCTTGAAGAACACTTTATTGAGTGTGATGAAGAAGAGGAAGAGGATCCAGACGCAGATATAGTTGTAGAGTTTTATAACGCTATTGATGATTAGAGGTATAATTGTCGGCTATTACAGCGACTAATGAAAGTTGTTTTGATCTACTTAAAAGGATTAAATCCTGTAGTTTAGATTTAGTTTTAATTGATCCACCATATGAAGTTTCAAGAGATACTAATTTTAGTTCAGGTAAACCCACAGGTAATGATACTGATAGGTTTAGAATATCTATGAACTTTGGTTCTTGGGATAATGGAGAATTTACTGGATTAGATGTAGTTGTTAGTGAATCCTACAGGGTATTAAGAAAAGGTGGAACAATAATATGCTTCTATGATCTTTGGAAGATTTCTACACTTAAAGGATATCTTGAAGAAGCTAAATTTAAGCAGATAAGATTTTTGGAGTGGATCAAAACAAATCCTGTACCAATTAACAGTAGTACAAATTATTTAACAAATAGTAGAGAAATAGCTTTATCAGGTGTTAAAGGAAGTAACCCTACATTTAATTCTTCATATGATAATGGTATATATCAATATCCAATATGTAGAGATAAAGGTAGATTTCATCCCACTCAAAAACCTTTAGCACTTATAAAGGATTTAATAGTAAAACACTCTAATGAGAATGATACTGTATTAGATTGTTTTTTAGGTTCAGGTACTACTGCTATTGCTTCCTATTTGGTTAATAGAAATTTTATAGGTTGTGAGATTTCAGCAGAGTATTATGAAAAGATGAAACAGAGATTTAAAGATTATGGTATTAGCTATTGTGGAGTAAGATAGCAACTGCACAATAGTTTAATATATACCTATTGCTACAGATGAGTATGCCAAATATTAAAATATATTTAGAGACAAATAATAAACCCTTGTTAGTAGTATGTCGAGTTGTAATACTGGTATAGTCAGAAGTAGTAATAGTATAACGATATTGTTATTAACAGTACTTAATGTTTATGTGGGCTACTAAACAACACTAGGAGCTTTATACATCTTATAGCGCTGCTATGCAGCATAGAACCAGCTCACTTGGTGACTGGATTATAGAACATATCTGACAGCTTTACCGTAACCCAAAAAAACATTCATCCAATTCTATTTGTATAAAGGAAAATGTGTTGAGCAGTAGTATTAACAATGGTACTATATGTAGCAATATTGTTAGATAATTAATAGTACAAATTATAACAGTTGAGATTGAACTGCTATTAAAAGTAATGCTTAATATTAATTAGATGTGGAAGATGATTAATAGTAGTTCAATCATATTACTAATATTTACAAACCCTTGAAATTACTGAATCGGGGAGAGGTGGGTTAAAACTTACAAAAGCTGATGGAAACTGAACGGGGCGGCAAATCTTCTTTAATGATTTAGGAGTATTCCCCTGTTCTAGTGTACCTACCTCCCCCCTATACACTACATATAGGAGGTAATAACAATTACAAAAAAAGCTATATCAAAAATTACAGCACCTTCTAATTTGAGTCCTGAAGCAAAAAAGCAATTTATAAGGTTATATGATGATCTAACAAGAGCAAATATTGCTACTACATTAGATATTGATGCAATTTGTTTATACTGTGAAACATTAGCCGAATATCAAAGACTTACAGAGTTCTTAAACAAAAATGGTTATGTAATTGAACAGATTGGTGATAAGAAACAGATTTTAACCAAATTAAGACCTGAAGCTCAATTAAGACAACAGTTATCTTTGTTACTACTTAAACTTCAATCAACATTGTGTATTAACCCAGCAAGTAGGGCTAAATATGCAAATCTTAATACTGCTGCTAGTGATGATGAAGAATCAGAAATGTTAGAAATAATAGGAGAATACCCTGAACCAGTTAAAATGAAAGATACAAGGAGAGCAAAAGCCTAATGTTTGATCAAAGTAAAGCAGATAGAGCTATAGCTTTTATTGAGCATTTAAAATTCAGTAAAGGTAAATGGTCAGGGAAGTACTTCATGTTACAACAGTGGCAAAAGGATTATATATCCAAATTATTTGGTACAGTTAAAGAAGATGGAACCAGACAATACAGACAATCAATAGTGTTTATACCAAGAAAGTGTGGTAAGACCGAATTAGGAGCTGCTATAGCACTTTATATGTTATTAGCAGACGGGGAAAAAGGGGCAGAGGTTTATTCAGTTGCAGGCGACTTCCAACAAGCCAGTTTAGTGTTTAATGCGGCTGCACAGATGGTAAGAACCAATGTAGCCTTAACAAAACTGATCAGACTGAATGCCAGCACAAAAAACATGACAGTTAAAAATACCAATTCAATCTACAAAGTTCTATCTTCAGAAGCGGGTACTAAACACGGGCTTTCCTGTAGCTGCTGTATCTTTGACGAAATACATGTACAAAAGGATCGGGAGCTTTTTGATACTATGGCTACTTCTATGGGTGCAAGAGAACAACCGTTGATGTTAATTATATCCACAGTAGGGAATGATACTTCATCCTTTGCATATGAAATGTACGAATATGCCAAAGCTATTAAGGATGGAGTAGTAGTAGATGATTCAGTTTTACCACTGATCTATGAAGCAGATCCTGAAGACGACTGGACAGCAGAAACTACTTGGGAAAAAGCAATACCAAATCTTGATATAAGTGTAAGTAGAGATTTCTTAAGAAGTGAATGTAAGAAGGCTAAAGAGATTGTTACCTACCAAAATAGCTTCAGACAGTTGTATCTCAACCAATGGATGAACCAGAGCCAAAGATGGATAAATCTATTAGATTTAGATGAGTGTGTTAAGAATGAACTACCTACTGAAGAAGACCTAAAGAGTAATAACTGTTATATTGGATTAGATTTAAGTAATACTACAGATTTAACATCATTGTCTATGTATTGGCCTAAATTGAAGTATGTTAAAACTGTTTCATTTATTCCAAAGGATAGGATTAAGATTAAAGAGAAAGAGGATAAAGCCAATTACTCAACTTGGATCAGAGAAGGTTACATAATAGCCACAGAAGGAAATGTAGTAGATTATGATTACATTAGAACCTATATTAATGAGCAGTCCCAAACCTACAATATCAGGTTGATTTCCTTTGACCCATGGAACAGCACAAAGATAATGTCTGATCTGGAATCTGTTGATGGTTTTGACACAATGGCTGTTAGACAAGGATTTTACAGTCTTTCACCAGCTTCAAAGGAGTTGGAGAGATTAATAGTAAGTCACACTTTAAAGTGTGGTAATAACCCTGTACTTAAATGGGCATTTAATAATGTGTCTATTATGAGAGATACAAACCAGAATATAAGACCTATCAAAGATAAACCTAATAAGAGGATAGACCCAGTAGTGGCTACTGTAATTGCTATGGCTGGTTACCAATTAAGTGGTTATAATGAAGAAACCACTGAATCTATTTATGAAGATGATGGAATCTTTATGCTATAGAGAGGTGAGACAAAATACAGTTTAAAGATATTTTTAGTATATTTAAGAAGAACGATAATATCACTGAATTCACACCCAATGCTACAAGTAATGTGGTTCAGTCTTTAAGTATTGATGATATTTTAGATGCTGATTTGAATGCCTTAAAAGCACTTCAATGTTCAGCAGTATGGGCTTGTGTTTCACTTATATCTGAATCGATAGCCGGTTTACCAATAGATATAATATCACATAATAATGATAGGTATACTACTATACATAATCATCCAATCAAGAAACTATTAAATCATCCAAATGATTTTCAGAATGGATTTGATTTTATCGACTGGTGTTTAAACAGTTTATTACTTACTGGTAATGCCTATATTTATAAAGTAATAGGATCTGGTGGAGAAGTACTTGAATTATTACCACTACCACCATTTAGTGTGAGTGTTACCCAAAATCCTGATTGGAGCTTAAAGTACCAAGTAAATTTTAATGATATTAATGAAGTAGTGCCTAATAACAATATAATACATATAAAGGGTAAGTCTTTAGATGGCTATAGAGGTTTATCACCAATAGCTTGTTCCAGATGTGCAATACAATTAAATCTGAAAGCCCAAGAGTATGGTTTAAACTTCTTCTTAAATGGTGCAGCTCCAAAAGGAGTACTTAAACACCCTAATGCCTTAAGTAAAGAAGCCAAGCAGAAATTAAGAGAGAGTTTTGATTCAGGGTTGACTGGTTCAAATTCATTTAAAACTATGGTGTTAGAAGAAGGATTAGATTATCAGCAAATCAGTATCACCAATGCAGATGCTGAATTTATGGCAAGTAGAAAATTTGGGGTTACGGAGATCAGTAGAATATTTAGGGTTCCAGCACATTTAATTAATTCCACTGAAACAGTTTCATCTTGGGGTTCTGGTTTATACGAGCTTAATAGGGCCTTCTTACAGATGAGCTTATTACCGTGGATCCGTAGACTGGAAACTGCTTTAAATGATGCATTGATTACAGATGATGCTGAAAGCATAAGATTTAATACGGAAGGATTCCTTCGTGGAGACACTAAAACCAGATACGAATCATATAAAACTGCTTTATCATGGGGCTGGTTGAGTGTAAATGAGGTTAGAGCTTTAGAGCGGATGAATCCAGTAGAAGGTGGAGATCGTCACCTTCAGCCGCTTAATTATACTGATCTGGCTAACCCTGAACCAGCAGCCAACGTAACACCAACAGGTGAGACCTTCCCAGAAGGAGGTGAGCATAGTTTAGATGAATGAAGAAAAGAGTTTAAACCTTGAAGTAAAAGAACTTACTGATGAAGGGGTATTTAGTGCTTATGCGTCAGTCTTTAATAATGTCGATTATGAAAATGATACTGTTGTGTCAGGAGCTTTTACTAAATCTATTGCTGAAAAAACACCAGTAATGTTATGGAATCATGACACAGCAGAACCTATAGGGATCTGGACTAACCTTAAAGAAGATGATAAAGGTTTATTTGTAGAAGGTAAATTACTGATTAATGAAGTAGCTAGAGCAAAAGAGGTTTATAGTTTACTTAAATCTGGTGCTGTATCAGGTTTATCAATAGGCTACAGTGTTAATGATTATGCTTATGATGAAAAGGGTATAAGACAATTAAAGGATCTTACCCTTCACGAGATATCCCTTGTTTCAATTCCATGCAATGATGAAGCCAGAGTAATTAGTGTTAAATCTCTTGATGAGATTAGTACTTTAAAAGATTGTGAGAAGTATCTTAAATCAAAAGGTTTGTCTAATAGTGAATCCAAACACTTTATTTCCAGTATTAAGAAGATAGTCACACCCGAGATTGAATTAGGTGTTCAGAAGAAGATACTACTGGAAAATATACAGAAAAACCTTAAAAAAATCCTTAACAAATAATGTAGTAGAATTACCAAAAATAATCTTAACAAATATTGAAGGAGTTCTAGATAATTATAGTGGTGCTTAATGTGATGTTAAACACCTACTTTCAATTTAACGTGATGTTAAAGAGAGTTGGATAGAATCCTTTAAATTTGTATAAATGGAGGTATATATAGATGTCGGATGAAGTTGTAGATAATCCTACTGAAGAAACTACACCTACTTTAGAAGAACTTGCGGATGCTGTTAATACTTTAACCGAGAGTATTGATACTCTCAATACAACTATCAGTGCTTTAAAAGATGTTACTGATAGAATTTCTGAAAATACATACTTATGGAGGTATAAGTAAAAATGAATGAAGATATGACTGTTTTAAACCAAATCAATGATGCTATTGCAGAGCTTGCTAAACTCTTTGAAGAGTATAAAGCTACTAATGATGCCCGTATCGATGAACTTGAAAAGGGTGCTGATGCCGGTGAAGCTACGGAGAAGTTAGATAATCTTGAGAAGAGAATGTCCGAGCTTGAAACCAAGAAAGCCGAGTTAGAGAAGAAGATCTACAGACCTAATACTGCTGCTACTGTTGATGTTGATAGTGAAAAGAAGGATTTTAGAGTTTGGCTTAAATCTGGTAAGATTGAAACCAAATCTGTTAATACTGGTACTGATAGCGCAGGTGGTTTCACTGTTCCTTCACTTTTAGCCAAGCAGATTTACGATATCATTCAGGAAAGATCTGTGATGCGTAACCTTGCTAACGTCATCACTGTTGATAGTCCTGATTATGCCCAAGTTGTTAATTTAAAGGGTGTTGGTGTTGATATTGTTACTGAAACTGCTACAAGAAATGCTACTAACACTTCAACCTTTGCACAGGTTAAACCCAGTTGGAATGAATTAAGCGCTTTATCACCAATTACGCTTCAGGCTTTAGAGGATTCGGCTTTTGATCTTGAATCACTCGTTATTCGTGATGCTGCTGAAGCTATTGCTTTAAAGGAAGATGAACTCTTCTTTAGTGGAGATAATAATTCTGCTTCATCCGGTGAAATGAAGGGCCTTTTAGCTTACAGTACTGCTACTACTGCGGACAAGACCCGTGCTTATGGTACACTTCAGCACGTTATTACTGGTGGTGCTGGTGCTTATGCTTCAACTGCTCCAGCTGATGTTTTCTTTGACCTTATTGCTAAATTCCGTACTGATTATTTACCTAATGCCAAGTGGGTAATGAATAGAGCTACTTTAGCCGCCACAAGAAAGATCAAGAATAGCGATGGTGACTATCTCTTTGTCCCGTCGATGGTTGCCGGTGTTCCTGGTACTCTTCTTGGATATCCTGTTGTTACGGCTGAAGATATGCCTGATATATCTTCTGGTTCCTTCTCTGTGGCCTTTGGTGATTGGAAACGTGGCTGCACGGTTGCAGATCGTGTTGGAATCCAGATGTTAAGAAACCCATACATGGCTGCTGGTTGGGTGTATATCTATACAAGACTTCGTACTGGATTTATGGTTGTTGATAGCAACGCCATTAAGTTCCTTAAATTTAGTGCTTCCTAATAGTAATAACCACTAACAATTAAATAATAGTATTAAGAGGGCTAATACTGAAAAGTGTTAGCCCTTTTAGTTTAAAGAAATCTTATTTCTGAATAGGAGGATGTAAAATGCCTAAAATATTAAATTTAATAGGAAACAGATATGGAAAACTTGTTGTTATAGGTAAAGATGAAGAAAAGTCGAAAACTATGGGTTATTCTTATTGGATATGTAAGTGTGATTGTGGTAGAGAGGTTAGTGTGAGAGGTGGAAGCTTAACATTTGGTCATACCAAATCTTGTGGATGTGTTAGTAGAGAAAAAACTATTAAAAGAAGTACTAAACACGGGTTATATTACACAAGATTACATCAAATCTGGATTGCAATGAGACAAAGATGTAATGATAAAAATGCTCAAAGATACTGTGATTATGGTGGTAGAGGAATTAAGGTATGTACTGAATGGGATGATTTCATCAATTTCTATAACTGGTCTATGGTTAATGGTTATACTGATGAACTTACTATAGATAGGATTGATGTAAATAGTGATTATGAGCCAAGTAATTGTAGATGGGTAGATAATACAGTTCAAGCTAATAATAAGAGAAATAATGTAACCTTGACTATTAATAATGAAACACATTCTATTGCTGATTGGTATAGAATACTTAAACCTAACGTAAATTTAAGTGCTATTTATGGCAGATACCACAAAGAAGGTTTTCAGTCAGTAGAACAACTATTCAGAGATAAGGCAAGTTAAAAGAGGTGGTATAAATTACAATAATTGAGCCAATAAGTTTAGAACTAGCTAAACAGCATTTAAGGGTAACCCACGATCTTGATAACGACTATATAACCTCACTCATCAGTTTATCAAGATCTTTTGTCGAACAGTATCAGGGAAGGCTTATAGCTGAAAGGGTTGCAGAAGATCCTACTGAAGAAGTACCTGAATATGAAGCACCTTCTGAATTAGAGAAACAAGCAATGCTTTTATTAATTGGGTATTACTATGATAACCGTGCTGCTGCTGTAGGAGCTAATATTGTAAAGATACCTTTAGGTGTGGAGAATCTATTATACTTTAATAGAAAAGATGGAGTATTAGTTCAATGAACTTACACTACAAACACCCTATATCTATTTTTGAAGTAGAACGAGTACCTGATACTATAGGTGGATATGAAGAAAGATTAGTACTGCAAGCTGCTATTTTTTGTAGCATTAACAATAGGGCTAATAGGAACCAAATACTAGCAGAACAAAATACAGATGCTAATTTATTCAATATTTCAGTCAGGATAAACGAATATTCTTTTACACTTAATACCCAAATTAAGTTTCTTACTGGTACTTTAGCTGGTAAGATGTTTAAGGTAGTAGCTATAAATCCAGTAGATGATTTAGGCTATATAGATTTGAAGTTGCAGTCTATAGAACCTTCTGATCAGAATGGGAGTGATTAGTGTGAAAAAGATTTGGGAAATAGTAAAACCATATCTAAAGAAGCTCACATATACCCATTTAAAACAGATGTTAGTAGAGTTTTCCAGATGGGTTAAAGAGACCTTCTTTAGTGATGATGAATGAGTGGAATTACTTTTAGCAGTAAGATCAAGAACGAGAACGATGTATATAAGAATTTAGAAGAGGTTCAAAAAGCTATTAAGTCTGCTAACATCAAATCACTTAAACAAATTGCTGAAAAGACTGTAGACAAGGCTAAACAGAATCTAACAGCACATAACACTATTAGAACTGGTGCATTGTTAAACAGTATTAAGATTAGTGAAAAGGGTTTAGATAAAGAAACACCTTACATAAGCGTGTATACGGATTACCCAGACCTCTCACTGGTAAATAAGGATCGAAAAACACCTATCACTAATAAACAGTTTATATATTCGTTTGCCGTTGAATATGGGACGAGCAATATGTATGCGCAGCCATATCTCCAGCCAGCAAAGAGGGAATTAGAGGATACTTTACCAGATTTGTATGTTCAGGCTTTAGAGGAGGAGATTAAATAATGACAGAATTAGATGTAATGACTGATCTGTATTCTAGGTTGAACACTATACCTAACATAGTGGGTGTGTTTGATTCTAAAGCTCCTTCAAATACTGTTATGCCTTATATTGTGATTAGTTCCAGCAGTAAGTATGATGGTAGATTACTTAATAATACAGAGAAGAGATTAAACATACAGATTAGTGTATACACTTCATATAAAGGTAAGAAACAAGCCTACCAAATTAGTCAGGCTATATATAATGTATTAGAAATTGATTATGATTTTATTTCAGAACAGGTTTTAATAGATCCTATTACTGAAGGTGGTAGGGCTATATTAACCTATGAATACTATTACGAATCCAATGGAGGTAATAAATAAATGTCAAAATTAACGACTAAAAATAGTGCTTTATATCTTGTTGATAATTCAACTGAAACCCAGTTAGGTTCTATCACTGATTTTAGCCTTGATATAGCTGCGTCAACTATTGATGCAAGTGTGTTATCGACTGAATGGGTTAATAATTTAGTGGGCATGAAGTCGGGTTCAGGATCCTTTACGGTTTTAGTTGATTCAGAAGACACAGTTTTGGAAACCCTTGAAACCGCTATGGAGAATGGTACTTCTCTTAATTTTGCCTTCTATCCACAGGGTAAGACTGCTGGCAAACCAAAACTTACATTTAAGGCTTATTTATCTGCATTTAATCATTCTGCTGCTGTTAATGCTGCTTTAAGTATTGCAGTCAGTTATGTGGTTGATGGTGCAGTTACCAGCAGCACAGTTTCAGCCTAATTAACGTAGATACTACTGAATAATACAAATCATAGGAGGTTCTAAAGATGAAATTAGGTAAGAAAGAGATCACACTTAAATACACCATTTCTGCTTGTCGTAAGTTGGAACAATTAACAGGTTTAAGTATATTTAATATGAGTGAGTACTTTAGTACAGATATTAGTTTAGAGAAGATTTTACTTCTGCTTCAGGTAGGTATGTTACATACTGATCCTAATTTTAATGATGTAGATGCTTCTAAATTATTAGATAAACTTCAATCTGAAGGTGAAACCCTTTTATCTATACTGTACTGGATCAGTAACAGCTTCAGTAAAGATATGAATGGGTTGCTAGGTGTGACTGAAAAACCAGAAGACAAAGAACCAGAAGATACAGAAAAAAACTAACCCAAGGGCCTAATGTGGAGTTCTGGAAACAGTTATATTTATCTGCATTAGGCCCACTTCAATTAGATATTCACTTTGATTTACACTATACTTTAGGTGAAATTACTGATTTAATCATAGCGCATAGATACAAAACCTATTTGGAACAAAGAGATAGGATCCAAGTAGCATTATTAATTATAAGCCCACACGTTAAAAATGTACCTAATATTGATGATATTGCTGGTGTATGGTGTGATGGTAGAGTACTTACACCTAAAGATAAATATTATGTAGATAAAAAGAAAGCGTTAGACTATAAGAAGAACATGGAGGTGATGAAGGATAGCAAAGAAGAAAGTAAGTAACGTAGTAGTTTATGGTGCTGATATTACTGATCTTCAGAGAAAACTCAAAACTGTGGAGAAGGATCTGAAGAAGGCCAATAAGGAACTGAAGGATTCAGCTAAAGCATGGTCTAAACTTACAGCGCCAATAGCCGCTTTTGGTGTGGCTGCTGTGGCTTCATTTCAAAAAGTGGAAGGTGCTTTAAACAAGATCCGTATCAGTACGGGTGCTACTGGTAAGGCTCTTCTGGGGCTACAGAATGACTTTAAGAAGGTTGCTTCTAATTCCACTTCTTCACTTGATAAGGTTGCTACAGTCTTATCAGATCTGAATACTAAATTGGGTTTGGCTGGTGAACCACTGCAAAAACTCACAACACAGATAACCAATTTGGCTAAAATCACAGGTGAAGATGGAGCTGCTTTAACTGGTGGTATTTCTAAAGCATTCCAGTTAGCAAAAATTGGTGCTGAAGATTTTGGTAGTACTTTAGATAGATTATTCACTACTTCACAGAATACAGGTGTTTCAGTTACTACATTAACCACTACTTTCAGCCAATTTGCACCCATATTAAGTAAATTGGGTATGGATATAAATAGTGCTTCAGCATTTATAGGTAATTTAGAGAAATCTGGTATAAGTGCTAATACTGTAATGAGTGCTTTACAGACTGGATTAGCCAAATTAGCTAAAAATGGTGTTACTAATACTGGTACTGAAATGGTTAAATTGATAGATGCTATTAAGAACACTACCAGTGAAACTGAAAGAATGAATATAGCTAGTAAGTTGTTTGGTGGTAATGCTGAAATAATGATAACTGCTATTAAGAATGGTAGTTTTGAACTGGATAACCTTACTAAATCCTTATACCAAAACACTACTAGTATTAACCAAACTGCTAAAGATACTGAAACACTTTCAGATAAATGGACTAAATTAACCAATAGTTTTACTGTAAATGGATCAGCTATAGGAAAGTCACTAAATGATCTGGCAAGTAGTGTGTTAGATAAATTAACTGGTAGTTTTAAGGGTATGAGTGGTGAAGCTGCTGATACTGCTGTGAAGTTTGGTATAGTCGCAAGTGCTATAGGCCCTATAAAGATGGCATTATCTGGATTAACAGGTATAGTATTATCTATTGTGACTGCTTTTAAAGGTATGGCTGCTGCTTTAATTGCTGGTAAGTCAGCATTAGAAGTATTTTCAACCGCTTTAGGAGGTTTACCAGCATTATTAACCGTAGTAGCTGGTGTACTTATAACAAAATACGTATCATCATTACAAGAAGCTGCAAAAGAAACTGCAAGACTTAAAAAGATCACAGATGATACAAGAGCTTCTTTGATTAATATGAATGCAGAGCAAAAAAGATATGGCTTAACCCAGTTAGGTAATGAACGAGAAAAGATCAATGCCAGAATGAAGGAATTAAGAGGACTTATTAAGGCTGAAGAGGGTAGATCAGTAGATACTACTACAGATGAAGCCTTTATGATGGACTATGGAAAGAAATTAGATACAGTAAAAAAGTATCGAGATGAATTAGAAAAACTGGGTAAGCAAAGAGCAGCTAATGTGTTACAAAGTAATGCTTATCAAGAATCAATAGCTGCTGACGCTGCTAGGGCTAAAGTTCCTACACCAACAGGATCTACAACACCTTCTACTAAATCTGATACAGATGCTGTTACTAAATTCCTTAATGGTAAATTAACAGTACCTAAATCATCTACTTCTACACCAAAGATATCTAAATCTAAAACTGGTAAAACTGAATTAGAACTACAAGCTGAAGCAGATAAAAAAGCACTTGATGTGATTAAGGATTTATATGCAGAAGAAGATTGGATGTATCAACACCATTTTGCTACTGCTGAAGAATATAAAGAACAGGTTAAATCTCGATTTGATGAGATAGCAACATTAAAAGAGAATATGAAGGGTAACAATGCTGTTAACGAGATGTGGAAAAGTACCGTTTCACAATTTCAATCTATGGGTGACGAAGAAGCTAATAAACTTGCAGATGCATTTGAAGCTGGAAACATATCTGCTTCTGAACTTCAACAGAAGGCAAAAGAATTAACAGATCAATTTGCCGCTATGAACATTCCAGTAGGTAACACACTTAAATCTATGTCTGATGGTACTTATACAGCAAAGAAAGCAATGGATGAATTAAGACAATCTTCAATACAGGCATTAGGACAATTAAAGAGTGGTTTAATTGATGCTATTGTTGAAGGTGGTAATTTAGCTGATACTTTAAAGAATGTGGGTACTATGCTTATCAAGATAGCACTTAATTCAATGTTATCTAAACCCTTCGGGAATTTAACCAGTTGGTTGGGTAAAGCATTTGGAGCCCATACTGGTGGAATTATTGGTGTTGATGCTCCTTCATTTGTGAGATCCTTACCCAAGTTCCACACTGGTGGTATTGTTGGTGCTAATGAGCAGCTATCAGTTTTACAGAAGGGTGAAGCAGTATTTACCAAAGAACAACAGAAAGCCCTTGGTGGTTTGATTCATAAAGATTCAAGTGTTAAGGATGTTACTATTAATATCACTAATAACGGCAGTGGTAATATGTCTAATGAACAAGCACAACAATTAGCCAAACAAATTAAGGCTTATGTTAAAACTGAAGTAGCCGATGAGATGTACACCTATAATAGGAATAAAATGTATGCTATGGGGTAGGTGATTAATATATGAATACCTTTAACCCTTTCAGACAACCTCGAACACTTTCAACTGAAGTAAAGATTAACAATAAGATAAATGAATTTGGTGATGGGTACTCACATAGTGTGGTGGATGGTATTAATGCCAGAAGATATGAGATCACACTTGAATGGACTGGTTTAACCTTTCAACAAGCCAACACTTTAAGTACCTTCTTCACAAATCAAAATACAGAATCATTTTACTATACACACCCTACTACAAATGAAGTATTAATGTGGAGATGTATAGAGTGGAACCAGTCAGCAGAAGCTAAATATATTACTTTATCTGCAAAATTTGAACAAACCTTTAATTAATATATGCCAGATAGAGGGTTAATAGCTCTTTATCTGGTATTTTTTAAGGAGATGATTGTTATAAATCCAGAACGAGTAACACAGGATATAAGTAAACCTGTAATTAATGTAGAACTTTACACTTTAGATTGCAGTGTATTGAATGGCCCAGTTTTAAGGTTTACCAATACACTTGATACTAATGGTGAGAATATTAGATTTAATGGAATAGAGTATACAGCTATAAACTTTAAGGCCGAGGGTTTTTCTTGGGATTCTTCATCAATGCCAAGACCAAAGATAACCATATCTATAGCCGATGATGCTGGATCCTTACCAAGTGCATTTTTGAATATAGTGGTTGGGTACAATGGTGGCCAAGGAGCAAGTTTATACAGAATTGAAACACTTGACAGGTATTTAGATGGGCATGAAGATGAAAATATGAACGCCTATTTATTAAGTGATAGATTCATAGTAGATAGAGTTTTAAGTATAGATAATCAAAGTATAAGTTGGGAATTAATAACACCTATGGATTTAGCTAATTTAAAAGTACCTTCAAGACAAGCTCTTGTAGATGTATGTGGTTGGGTGTATAGAAGATATAATAGTGATACTGGTGATTTTGAGTATTTCAATACAAGTACTGCTTGCCCTTATGCTGGATCTAATTACTTTGATAAGAATGGTCATACCTGTACTAAAGCACAAGATGAATGCGGACATAGACTTAATGACTGTGTATTAAGATATGGCGAAGGTGCTAACCTACCATATGGTGGATTTCCTGGTCTAGCGCGTGCGAGGGCTTGATATTACTATGTTCACAAAAAGAATAGAAGATCAGATCAAGAAACATGCCCTTAAAGATTATCCAAATGAATGCTGTGGATTAATTGTTAAAACAGATAAAGGGTATAAGTATATTAAGTGTGAAAATATAGCAGAAGATAAGGTTAATAATTTTGCTATAAAACCAGATATACTATTAGAGTATGATGTTAAGTGTATTGTTCATTCGCACTGTGATGTAGAAGAACCTGAACCAAGTGGTAATGACATACAGTCTCAAATAGATTGTAATATCTTATTTGGAATTGTAGCAGTAAGACCTAATAAAACCACTTCAGAGATCTTATACTTTCCAGTAGATGATATTGAATTAATTGGTAGAGATTTCAGGAATGGCCCTTCAGGTTCAGATCATAAGGGTGACTGTTACGCCATTATTAAGGACTTCTATAAACAAGAACTTAATACTGAACTACCAGAATTTCCCAGATATAACGAGTGGTGGAAGAATGGAGAAAATTTATATTTAGATGGATTTAGTAAAGCTGGTTTTAAAGATATTTCCGAACAAATAAAGAGTGGTAAAGAGATATTAAAAGGTGATGTTGGTTTAATGTCTATTAATAGTTCAGTACCAAATCATGCTGTTGTGATGAAGGATAACCAGTTAATGATACATCATTTAGCTAATAGATTAAGTAGAGCTGAACCTATAGGTAGATGGTCTAAATATATTTCCTACTGGTTAAGGAGGGATGTAGAATAAAAACACTATACTTACACGGTAATTTAAAAGAATATGGTGATAAGTTTGAATTAGATGCTAGGAATGCAAAAGAATGTGTAAATGCTTTATGTTGTCAATTAAAAGGTTTTCGGAAAAGAATTAGAGATGGTGAGTTCCAAATTATCAGAGGTAAATACCAGAAGAAGAACTATTTAGATGAATCTGATTTAGATTATGTTGATGATGTGACTGAATACCATTTAATCCCAGTTCCTAATGGATCCAAAAAGAACGGACTACTGAAGGTAGTTTTAGGTGTGGCAATGATCGGTATAGGTTGGGCTGCTATGGGAGCTGCTAAAGCTGCTGGTATTGCTGCAAGTGCTTTTTCCAAACAGCTTGTGGTTATGGGAGCTGGTATGGTGCTTAACGGAGTTTCCCAAATGATCAGCCCAGCACCTACATTAGACACAGGTACTTCTGAAGGAGCTGCTACTAAACAGTCCTATATCTTCAGTTCTGGGGCTAATATCGGTGAAGAAGGAAATGTAATTCCACTGGTATATGGTAAGTTCTGGTGTGGTTCGCTGGTATTAAGTGCTGGAATGAAACCTGTTAATGATTTAGAAAATGTACAAGAATCATAGGAGGTGAAACACTATAGATAAAGAGGAATTATTGATTCAGGGATCCAAGGGTAAAGGTGGAGGTGGTGGTGGTTATCGCGCACCAGTTGAAGCTGAAAATACACTACAATCAACACAATGGGTAACAATAGTTGATGCTGTAAGTGAAGGGCCTATAGTGGGTTTAATTGATGATGCACAAGGTATAGCCCTTAATTACACACCACTTGAAACTGTAGATCATGTATTAACTTATAGAGATGTATCTTATCAAGTGCTTACAGGTCTTCCTGATCAGGATCCACTCGACGGTATTGATGGTGTTGAGGCAGAGCAGAATGTTAATGTAGAAGTAACACACGATTTCCCTAAAGGATCTGGTACTGGATCTGGATCTATCAGTAGGCAGATTACCAATTTAAACTGTACAGATGTAAGAATAACACTTTCAGTACAGGGGTTATATCACCAAATTACTGATAATCAGAGTAAAGCTGGTGATATTGAACCTACAGATATAAGCTATACAATTACTATCACTAATAAATATGGTTCAACTATTGGTAGTTGTACTAAAACCAAACACGATAAAACTAATGCTTCTGCACAGTGGTATGAAGAGTTTAAATTAGATAAGAATGGCCCTTGGAATATCACAATTACAAAGGATACTGCTGATAGTGTTCAATCTAATTTAAAGAACGACTTATATTGGAGTTCCTTTACAGAAATAGTAGGATATAAAATGATGTATCCTAATACAGCAGTAGTAGCTGTTAAAGGTTCTGCTGAATCATTTGGTAGTTCAATACCTACAAGAAATTACCATATAAAAGGACTTAAAATAGAAGTACCTTCTAATTATGATCCTGAAACAAGAACTTATACAGGTATTTGGAATGGTACTTTTAAGATTGCTTGGACTGACAACCCAGCGTGGATATTTAGAGATATTATTGAGAATGATAGATATGGTGTTAGAAAGTTCTTTAGCCCAGATCAAATTAATGAAGAATTAGTAGATAAATGGGGTTTATATGAAATTGCACAGTATTGTGATGAATTAGTACCTAATGGTGATAACGGAGAAGAACCAAGATTCACTTTTAATGGTGTTATATCTGGAGCTGGTGAAGCAGTTAAAGTTGTACAGTCAATAGCCAGTGTATTCTATGGCATGTCCTTCTGGGCTTCAGGTATTGTGTTCGCTACTGCTGACAGGTTACAGGATCCAATTAAAACAATTTCACAGGTAAATACTATTGGTGGAAAAATCACTTATTCTACTGCTTCAAATCAGGAACGACATACAGTAGCAAGGATCACTTGGTATGATCCTGAAGACTATTCAAGACCCAGAATTGAAAGTGTATATGACTGGGACTTATATAAACTGTATGGTGAGAGACCTATTAATAAGGTTGCTTATGGCTGCACTTCACGAGGACAAGCCCACAGGTTAGGTTTATGGACACTTTTAACCGAACAAGAACAGTGGACTGCAACAGCAGAAGTAGGTTTAGACTGTTATGATTTAATGCCTAATGACTGGGTAAGGGTTGCAGATCCTATATTAATGGGTGTTAGATATAGTGGAAGAATTAAGAGTGTAAATGGTACTACTGTTAAATTAGATGCACCTGTTAATTTATCTCAGAATGAAACCTATACTATTACTATTATAGCTGAAGATAATACTGAAATGGTCAGAACCATAACCAGCAGAGGTAATAGTGATACAATCACACTTCAATCTACTCTAAATAAAAATGTAGTACCTAATGCAGTGTGGACTATTTCAGGTAGTGATGCAGCACCAAGAACCTTTATGATTCAAACTATTACTAAAAATGATGATAATACAGGTTTTGTACTGCAAATGAAAGAAGTAGATCCTACCAAATATGCTAAACTTAATAATGAATTTGTGTTAGAACCAGTACCTAATAGAAGAATTAATAGAGGTAGTATTAATGCACCTGTAAATCTTCAAGTGGTTCAGAATAATTATAGTGCTAATGGTGGTATATACACTTCTTTAACCTTTAGCTGGACTAATGCAAGCCCTGAATCAGCAGAGTATGAACCTATTTATATTACTCCTTCAGGATCCACAATAAGGTTAGCAGCACAGAGAAATTATTCTATTCAGGTTCCTAATGCTTCTACTGGGCAGTACACTTTTAAGGTTAGGGCAAGAGCTTCAGATGGTAGAACTTCCCAGTGGGCTGAAAAGGTCTTTACTGCTACAGGTACTACTACAGAACCAAAACCACCAACTGATTTTACTGCTACTGGTGGATTCAGATCAGCAGTACTAAATTGGACTATACCCAATGATGCTTATATAGGGTATTTTGAGATATACCAATTACAAGTACCACCAGATCCAAGTGAAGATATAGTAGAAAATGCGACACTAATAGCTAAAATCTATGCTAGTAGCTTTACTACAGCTTCTAATTTGGATTGTAGTGCTTTATATCACTACTGGATAAGATCAGCTAATGTAAATGGTAATTCCTTCAGTGCTTTTGTTGGGCCAGCAGCAGCAATGACTGATGCCTTACAACCACCTGATATACCTGAAGGGTTAATACAAACACCACATTTAGCTGATGAAATAATAACTAGACCTAAAATAGATGATGTTATTAATACACATATAGATGCTGAACAGATATACAATTCTGTAAACGCTGAAAATATTGCTATAAATGCAGTAGATGAGTTTAATGAAAGGATTGTAACTGATGGTAGATTTGCTGATGTTAGTGAAGAGATTAAAACCAGTGTAGATGATATAAATGGTTCTATAGCAGAACTTAATGTGAAAATACAGTCTCAATTTGATAATGCTGCTGCACAGATCACAGAAAATAGGCAAACCATAGCAAAGAATGATTATGCTACAGCTAAAAGAATAGATACAGTACAAGCACAGGTTAATACTAACACTGCTGGTATATCATCAAATCAAACTGCTATAGCTACATTAACAGAGGTAGAAGCTGAAGACAAACAGACCTTATTAACACAGATTGGTGCTAACACCTCTGCTATACAGTCAACTAATACTGCGTTAAGTAATTTGAGCAGTTCCACAGCGTCAAGCATTCAAACACTTATTACCAATGTTAATAATAATACTGCGGCTATTCAAAGCACTAATACCTCTTTGAGTAATTTGAGTTCATCAACAGCTTCTAGTATTCAGACCTTAACAGCCAAGACCAATAACAATGCTGCTGCTATACAGACCAATGCAGATGCAATTAGTGATTTAGATGAGAATAAGGCTTCAGCTTCAAGTGTTAGTACTCTTACCACCAAAGTAAATAATAACACTGCTGCAATACAGACAAATGCAAATGCTATAAGCGATTTAAACACCAATAAGGCTTCAGCTTCAAGTGTTAGTACTCTTACCACCAAAGTAAATAATAACACTGCTGCTATACAAACAAATGCTACTGCTATAAGTAATTTAGACCAAAATAAAGCGTCAGCCAGTAGTGTTAATACCCTTACTACAAAGGTTAATAATAACACTTCTGCGATACAAACTAATGCCACTGCTATCTCTACACTGGATGGTGAGTGTGAAGCTCAATATACATTAAAAGTAAATGCAAATAAAAAGATAGCTGGTTTTGGCTTGTGGTCTAGTACTACTGCTAGTGAGTTTGCAATATTAGCAGATAAGTTTAAGGTAGTTGGAAATAATAATACAAGCTATCCTGTTTTTAGTGTAGATACACAAACAGGAGCAGTAGGTATTGTAGGAAATTTATTTGTATTGGGTGCTAAAAATGCCGGTAGTGGTTGGATAACAGGAGATTATATTAATGCTAATAGTGTTATTACTCTTAATAATGGTAGTATTGTTATAGATGGTACTCATGGTACTATCAAAGTATTAGACCCTAATAATACTAGTAGTGGTACATATACATATATTAGTGATGGATATGTAAGTCAATATGTAAACGGTACTATGATGAGATCATTAAATGCTGTTGAAACAGGACAATGCACAAATAATACATGGTGTACTTTAACAGGGAAATATAGTCAGCAGCCTAAAATAATTGTATCACCTAAAAACCTACAATGCTTTAATGCGTCTTACAATACACAAAACCAGGCATTTAACTGTGAAGTAACAAACGTTGAACAAACAGCTACAAACACTTGGAGATTTAAGCCTTTAGCACAGCTAGTAATAGCAAGTGGGCAAGATTTTATTACTACACCCTCTTCCGTTTCTACCGCAACTACGAACAGCCAAACTTCAGCAACAGGTAATACTGGTACAGTTTCTACGGGAAATAATTGTAACAAGATAGAGGCTACTGTCACTTTTGCTTGTTATTTCTGGGATATATCAAAGTATTATAAATCCAGTATTAAAGTGAGAATTGCATATAAATTAACGTCTGCTTCGTCGTGGTCTTATGGGGCTTGGAGTTCAGCTTATACATTAGGTAGAGAGGATTCAAAAACAATTACATTATCCCAAAGTGTTACCTCTGGAAACTATAATGTCAGAATTGAATATTCTGCTACTAGAGGTAGTGCGTATACACCAACAGCCGCAGCAGTAGCACAGGAAGTAAATGTAGGTAGTGTTAAATGCACTAGGGGAACTGCTACGGTATTAGCTACAGGAACACTTAATTATATTGCTGTTGGTAGATAGGTATTAATATGCTTATCTACCACTTATTTTAAAGGGAGGTAATAACCATAATAAATCAATATACAACGTCTACAATAGGAAGCTATACCACTGGTAAAGTAACCTGTACTAAAAATAGTGCTAATGTAACTGGTAGTGGTACTACTTGGAGTGAGATAGTAAACGCTGGAGATATACTCACACTAAATGACGATAAATTCTATGTTATTCAGTCAGTTAATAGTAATACCAGTTTAACATTAGATAAACCATTCGCTGAAAATACTGCTACTAATTCAAACTACAGGATCTTGTTAAACACCGCTGCACACTTTCCTTCAGACACAGCAGCTAAAGTTGAAAGAGCTTTAGAGCAGTTGAGTGATATTAATGAAGCTGCTATAAACAATGATAGAACAGTAACAGCAGCTACAAAGGTTAATGGAAAAGGTTTAAGTTCTACAATGGGTGATATTCATTTAAACCCAGCTTCAATAAACACTAACAGAGGTGGAACTATAAACTTTCACTACAATCAAGCTAGTTCAACTACTAGTTCTATATATGAAAATGCTTCTGGACAAGTTAGAATAGATGGTAATTTATATTTGAATGGTAATACAACAAATGGTTTTAAGGTGAAAGGTGGATCTTTAGAAGCATACACACATACGGATACTACAGCAAATCAGACTAGGGATATTATAGTGTATGGCCCAGACGGAACTAGTAGAATTAGTACACTCAGAAATAAGTATTATACTAATGGTAATAAAGAACTTGAAATATTTGTATCACAAGATGTGGATGGTTCAACGGTATTTAATTCTTTAAGAATGACTAATGATACAGAAGGAAATAGAAGATGCTTTTTGAATTATTCACCAGCTACTACCAGTAATAGTACTGATGTAGCTACTACTGCTTATACGAGAGCTTATACAAGTGCTACTTATTTACCTTTAAGCTGTAGCTCACCAATTACAGGAACTATAATGAAAGATACCACACATGTTAGAGGTGGTACAGATGTTTATGCTGCTAAAGATACTGTTCCTTTACTTGTAAGAGATGCGAATGGTAAAAACTGGTTCAGATTAATAACATCACAGAGATACACTAGCAGTAGTGATTTTTCTAGTTCAGTTGGATTCTATTTATACCACCCAACTAACGCAAGTCAAAATGGTAATGTAGCTAATATAGCAGTTGGATATAATCAAGATGGTCCATATACTCAGGCTCCAACACCAGCAACTTCTGATAACAGTACTAAAATAGCTACTACAGCGTTTGTGGTTAGTAAGCTGAATTCAGTGTATAAAGATTTAGGTGACAACTATGTAATGGATGCTTCTGATTTTGATAAACAGGGAGTAATTTACCGTATTGGTAGTTTATCTACTACTGTCACTAACAATATCCCAAGTGGATATAATGCAGGTGATTTTTATATGTACTGCAATAGAACTGGAAATTATGCCACCCTGATAGGATGCTCACCTAGAAGTGATACATTGTATTATGCTAAATTTTGGGGTGGTAGTTTTAATGGTTGGTCAGTGTTCCAAAATGTTCTTGATTTGGGATCAGTAGTAACAGTAGGGTACAATGATTTAACAGTACCTAGTGGTACAGTTACAAATGCTCAAAGTATAACCTTAGATAAAGGTATGTATTTATTATATTTATCAACGTACTGGACTAGTAATCAGAGTGGCTATAGACAAATTGGTTTAGCTACAACTACAACCGGGAGTAATATAGATAGATATACTGTCGATAGAACGTCAGCTTCCGGAATTAACACATCAGCATATAATAATCTATGTATGATATTAAATATTACTGCAACTTCAGGTACATATTATCATAATGTATATCAAAATTCTGGTAGTAGTTTAACTGCTGCTGGTGGATATAAATACATTAGAATTAGATAAGGAGTGATAGCATGGATGGTTTTAATATGATAACTGATGATATAGATAGAACTATATTTAGTGAGTATGATTTAGTTTATGAAAATGAAGCAGTAATATTTTTTACACCTGAAGATAAACACAACTATATTAATTCAACTACAGGCAGAACAGAATTATTAAATGATTGTACCCAATATAACAGAATGGATTTATATGAAGAGGTATTAAAGGTATGGGGTAATAACCCTACAGTAGAAGATCCAAAAGAGATTACATTAGATGATCTCAAAGCAGACAAGCAGAATGAACTGAATGATGC
>Ga0256407_10004260_pt1 | contig 24175 bp, 12 predicted proteins | sample RumenRJG_04DNA_FD_193489 | JGI IMG/M metagenome (GOLD analysis project Ga0256407, IMG submission 193489) | Bovine rumen microbial communities from Lethbridge, Alberta, Canada - RJG_04 | ecosystem: Host-associated > Mammals > Digestive system > Stomach > Rumen | place: Canada: Alberta... | reverse complement strand
AATGGATGTTGGCCGCTCTCATGATTTGCGGCCTCGCAGTGATTACTACCACCTCGTGTTCAAAAGATGATGACGACTCCGGCTCCGGAAAGGGTTCATCGTTGCTCGGCAATTGGTTCGTCGATCTCAGTTATGTTGACGACGAAGACGATGAAGACGACGAACCAATGGTAGGAGGGGCTTATAAGGAGTACATACTGCTCACCTTTGGCGAAGACGGCACTGTCACCCGAAGCCTTTATTCAGGCAATGCCAGCCTTTCTCCCGAGTATTGGGATCTGGAGGTTGAACGTGGCACCTACACAGTGGACGAGAAAGCCGGAACCATCACGGCCAAGGGCCTCTCCGACGACGGACTGGAAATTTCCAAGTACAGCATCTCCGGCAACAAGCTCACCCTCAGCACCACCAATGATGATGATTTTGATGATGACGAATTCATCATCACCTTCCACCGTCCCTCACAGGAAGAGCTGAACATTTTTAGCAAATCCAACAGCGAGGGAATGGAAACACCGAGCTTATTAGGCGGCTCCGGGACCACCGACAGGCCGGTGAGAGACGAGGAAGAGATGGGCCGCTACGAGGTCAAGCCCGTCAATTCGAAGGATAAAATGGACAACCCCATCAATTCGAAGGACAATCTGAACTTGTACGTCAGGGACATCGACAAGTGATTCTACATGACCGACTCCTATTGATGGTCAGTGATACGAACAGCCCACGCAACGAAAGTGTTGTGTGGGCTATTTGTCTATTTGGCATTTAGCATTTTATGCCTCACGTAGAGCGTACTGGGTACAAAAAAACGGACACGAATCAAACGAATCGGCACGAATAATAATAGATTGGAAAAAATATTGGGGAATTGTTTTTTGTTTTGTGGGAATTTGTTTATCTTTGCCGTGGCGGCAAACTCGTATTGCAGAGTTGCAAGAGCACTTTGCCGTGGCGGCAAACTCTTCTTGCAGGTTGCGAGAGCACTTTGCCGTGGCGGCAAACATGTGTTGCAGAGTTGCGAGAGCACTTTGCCGTGGCGGCAAACATGTGTTGCAGGGCTGATTCATAGATGAAACAAGTAATAGTGAATAGGAACTTAAATGAATTGAATATGAATGTAAATGATTTCAAACAGATTAATCCGTTTGCTCGCGTTGTGTCGCGGCAGACGAACACCCGTCACCTCTCGTGGATGACGCAGTTCAGGAACCGTGTGCAGTCGGAGATCACCGAGGTGGTCGGACAGGACGTGCCGACGATGTTGGCGAGTGCCATCGCGCAGCTGAACGCGGCTGTCGAGCATGAGGACGAGACGTACATGCTGCCTTCGTTCAAGGCGCAGTCTGAACAGTTGATGCAGCTCGACAAGGAGCGCGACAGGAAGTACAAGGCTGCCAAGCTGATGGCCAAGGCGATGACCAGCATCGGAAGTGCCGAGCAGCAGCAGTGTGCGCTGGAGCTGTTGGCGGAGATGGACCACTACGACGTGGATGTGAGGGTTAACTATGTTGAGGAGACGACGTCGATGAACGAGCTGATTCAGGAGCTGCAGACCGAGGCGTGGCAGATGAGGCTGGCGGTGCTGGAACTGAAGACGGCGTTCGACGGGCTTGCCTCGATCAACGGGCAGATGCAGCAGCTCATCGACGAGCGCAACGACGGGCAGTCGCAGATTCCGTTGCAGGCCTTGCGCACGGCACGCGCGGCGAGCGACGAGGCTTACGCCGTGTGTGTGATGATGGTCAACGTCTTCGCCGTGAGCGAGCAGCGGCAGGGCGTGAGTCCCTACGATGAGTTCATCGACCACGTGAACCAGGACCAGGAGTACTACGTCGAGCAGGTCTTTACGATGGAGAAGAAGCCCGGTGTGTGAGGCTTGGCTCCTGCGCCTCCTGCTGAGGCTTGGATAAACAATAATTGCCAATAATTACCAATAATTGCCAATAATTTTGTCCAATAATTTTCACGAATCACATGTTATTATTGGAACCAATTATTGGCAATTATTGGCTATTATTGTTTTTCGAGACACCCGCAGGTGTCGAGAGCAAAGTCGTTCGTGTTGTCGTGGCTCCCGCAGGTGTCGAGAGCAAAATCTTTCGTGTTTAATTGAACTCGAACAGGCTGATGAAGCCGGTCATGGTGAAGACCTGGCGGATTTCGTTGCTGAGTTCGTGGATGAACACGCGCTTGCCTTCGGCTTTGGCACTCTTCAGGATGCTGAGGAAGATGCGCAGGCCGCTGGAGGAGATGTATTCGAGCTTGCTGCAGTTGAGGATGACGTCGCTCTGGATGTTGTCGATGAGCGGCTGGAGCTCTTGCTGCACTTGCGAGGATGCGCTCGTGTCGAGTCGGCCCTCGAAATAGACTACTTGGTTGTTGTTTTCTTCTACAATTGTTGTCTTCATAATGTTGTTTGTTGTTTGATTATTTAATTTATTTAAGTTTCTATTTAATTGGGAGTTAAATTGGGAGTTAAATTGGGAGTTAAGCGCTGCGCGCAGGACGTATGTAATGTCAATTGGTATCGTCCTTTTCTACTTCCTTTTCTACTTCCTTTTCTACTTCCTTTTCTACAAGGGGTATATGAGGTTGAGCCCGCAAAAGACGATGTCTTCCATCAGATTAATCGTTTCCATTATACATTATATATATTATATATTGGATCTATGCGTTGTTGGTCTCTTGTGGGGCAGCGGCGACGAGCTTCTTGCGCAGGGTGAGCACGTTCATGTTGTTGCGGCGCTCGTAGTTGATGCTGTCCATGAGTTGGGTGATGAGGTGGATGCCGAGTCCGCCGATGGGGCGTTCCTCAGCCGAGAGGGTGGTGTCCACCTCCTTGCGCGTGGTGGGGTCGAACGGCATGCCGCTGTCGCTGATGACGAACTTGAGGCGCTGGTCGTTGGCTTCGGCGAGGATGTGGATGTCGCCCTTCGTGCCCTTGGGGTAGGCGTAGTTCATCACGTTGACCACAGCCTCCTCGATGGCGAGGTTCATCTGCATCGTGGTGGGCATGTCGAAGTTCATCGCTTCGCACACGGTATCGACGTATTCGTTGAGCTGCGGCACCTGGTCGATGTCGTTCTGCAGCATGATTTCGTTCTTGTAGCGGATGTTGAGTTGACGTCGGGTGTACCGGATGGTGAGCATGGTCAGGTCGTCGCTCTGCTCGGCGTCGCCCGTGAAGGCATTCACCGCCTCGGTCACCTGCTGGGTCATGTCCTGCGAGTTGGTGGAGAACGGGATGGCGTTGATCATCCGCTCTTCGCCGAACTGCTGATGGTCCATGTCCTCCGCCTCGGTGAGTCCGTCGGTGTAGAGGAAGAGGGTGGTGCCAGCGGTGATGGTGGTCTCCTGCATGGTGAACTTCCATCCGCCCATGATGCCGATGGGGAGGTTGCTGTCGCAGGGGAGGAAGACCTTCTGCTTGGTGTTGTCCTGCTCAATGAGGAGGAGCGGCGAGTTGTGTCCGGCATTGCTGTAGCGCAAGCGTCCGGTGGGCAGGTCGAGCACGCCGAGGAAGAAGGTGACGAACATGTTCTGCTCGTTGTCTTCGGCCATGCGGTCGTTCATCTGCGCGATGATGCGGTCGGGATGCGGCTCATGCACGGAGAGGGTGCGGAAGAGCGATCGTGCCACAGCCATGACGAGCGATGCCGGCACGCCCTTGCCCGAGACGTCGCCGATGCAGAAGAAGAGCTTCTCGTCGCGGATGTAGAAGTCGTAGAGGTCGCCGCCCACTTCCTTGGCAGGGGTCTGCTGACCGTAGATGTCGATGTCGTCGCGGTCGGGATAAGGCGGGAATATCTTCGGCAGCATGGCTCGCTGGATGTTGCTCGCCACTTTCAGCTCTCCCTCGATGCGTCCCTTCTGCGCGTTCACCTGCTTCAGTTCCTCCATCTGCCATGTCAGCGACTTCTGCATGGTTCGGAACGAATTGCAGAGTCTCAGCATCTCGTCCTTCGATTTGATCTCGGGCAGTGGTGCCTGGAGGTTTCCGTATGCCACCTCGTTCACGGCCTTGGTGATTTCCGTGAGGGGTTGGGTGATGCGGTGCACGCCCTTTCGCAGGATGAAGGTGAGCAGCACGAGCATCATCAGGATGATGACTGCCACGATGATGCCGGCTCTGGTGGCGTTGCTGAAGAATTCCTTGGCACAGCATATGATGGCCACCGACCAGCCCGTGCGTTTGATGGGTTTATAGAAGATGAACGAGCTTCCCAGGATTGGTGACTCAAACCGCTTCATGTCGGTCTTGCCGCTGGTCATGTCCTTTCCCACCTGCTCTATCTCGGCATTGTTCAGTCGCTTGGCGGAGCTGAAGATGGTTCCGTGCAGCACCAGCTCCTTTCGGGGATGCGTCAGGTAGGTGCCGTCGCGGGAGAGGATCATGCTGTAGGAGCGCTCGTAGTATTTCAGCGAGTCCATCATGTCGGAGAGCCAGTCGAGCGAGACGTCGGCTGTCACCACGGCAAATACACGACCCTTGTCGTCCATCATCGGATAGCTGTAGGTGGTCATCGTGATTTCGCCGCCGCCCGTGTCGCAGTACGGCTCGGTCCAGTAGCCCTTTTTCAGCTTCACGGGCGTCTGGAACCACTCCATCGTAGGATAGTCGTAGGTCTTCGTGCCCAGCTGCTTCGTGAGGATGTCGCCATTCTCGGGCGAGTGGTAGCTGTAGGGCGAGAAGTAGCGGCCCTGGTCGGGGTAGTAGTCCGGTACGAAGGCGATGGCTGAGCCCACGATGATGGGGTTCGTCTCCACGATTTCGCGGGTGATGCGGTACATCTCCTCGTGGGGCTTGTCCAGGTTCTGCCTGATCTCGCCGGTGCGGTTCTTCACCGCCGTCTCTACTGCCACGAACACATCCTCGATGTGTCCCTCCGCATTCTGCAACGCACCCTTTGCCCGCAATTTTTCCTCGCGAAGGATGCCGTCACGCACAAACAGGTTGGCAACGGCTGCTGTCGCCACCAAAATCACCGCCACCGTCAGCGTCACCCATAGACTGAGACGGGCAGCAAATGACCTATAATTCCATATTCTGTTTTTCATCTTATAGGAAATAATGGGCAAAGGTAATGAAAAAATCAAGAAATAAAGAATTTTTCATTCTTTTTTCGTACCTTTGCAACATCTTAAGATTCATTACACATATAATTATATATGCAGAAAATCATCATTTTGGACTTTGGTTCGCAGACTACGCAGTTGATCGGACGCCGTGTGCGTGAGCTCAACACGTTCTGCGAAATCATGCCTTACAACAAATTTCCGCAGAATGACCCCGACGTGATTGGCGTCATCCTGTCGGGTTCGCCCTACAGCGTCTATGAGGAGCGTGCCTTCAAGCTCGACTTCGACCAGATTCGCGGCAAGTATCCCATCCTCGGCATCTGCTACGGTGCCCAGCTCATGGCCCACACCTTCGGAGGCAAGGTGGAACCGGAGGGCACGCGTGAGTACGGTCGTGCCAATCTCGAATTCATGGAGGCAGGCAATCCGCTGCTGAAGGGATTTGCCGAGAACAGTCAGGTGTGGATGTCGCACGGTGACACCATCACCCAGTTGCCAGCGGGATTCCGTTGCATCGCATCCACTGCCACCGTCAAGTATGCTGCCTATGCAGCCAATGACGAGAAGATTTGGGGCGTGCAGTATCATCCCGAGGTGTTCCACAGCATCGACGGTACCCAGCTTCTGAAGAACTTCGTGGTAGATATCTGCGGAGGCAAGCAGGACTGGTCGCCTGCATCGTTCGTTGACCAGACTGTGGCGGAACTCCGCGAGCAGGTGGGCGACGACAAGGTTATCCTCGGTCTGTCGGGCGGTGTCGATTCCTCTGTAGCTGCTGTGCTCCTGAACCGCGCCATCGGTAAGAACCTCACTTGCATCTTCGTCAACAACGGACTTCTCCGCAAGAACGAGTTCTCCGATGTGCTCCGCGACTATGCATGTCTCGGACTTAACGTGCGCGGCGTCGATGCCTCCGAGAAGTTCTACACCGAACTGGCAGGTGTCAGCGAACCCGAAAAGAAGCGTAAGATTATCGGCGCCGGCTTCATCGAAGTGTTCGAAGCCGAAGCCAAGAAGATAGAGGGCGCCAAGTGGCTCGCTCAGGGTACCATCTACCCCGACCGCATCGAGTCGCTCAACATCACCGGCAAGGTCATCAAGTCCCACCACAATGTGGGCGGTCTGCCCGAGAAGATGGGTCTGAAGCTCTGCGAACCCCTCAAGTGGCTCTTCAAGGACGAAGTGCGCCGCGTGGGACGTCAGCTCCAGATGCCCGAGCACCTCATCACCCGCCATCCATTCCCTGGTCCCGGCCTCGCCGTGCGCATCCTGGGTGACATCACCCCCGAGAAAGTGCGCGTGTTGCAGGAAGCCGACGACATCTTCATCCGCGGTCTCCGCAACTGGAAGGTGAAGCTCTCCGGCGAGGAAGCCCGTCGCGTGCTCGCCGCCGGTGTGCCAGCCGACATGTGCGAAGGCGAGATTGAAGTCTCCCTCTACGACCAAATCTGGCAGGCAGGCGCGATCCTCTTGTCCGACGTCAAGAGCGTGGGCGTGATGGGTGACGAGCGCACCTACGAAAACCCTGTCGCCCTTCGTGCCGTCACTTCAGCCGATGCCATGACCGCTGACTGGGCGAAGCTCCCCTACGAATTCCTCGCCGAGGTCAGCAACCAGATCATCCGCAACGTCCGTGGCGTCAACCGCGTCTGCTACGACGTATCATCAAAACCACCAGCAACTATTGAGTGGGAATAGTGATTTGTCAGTCGAAAGTGGCAATTTTATGCAATAGTGTAAGAAAAACGAGGCGTTTTTCTTACACTTTGCAATTATTTTTGGTAAAAGTTTGTTTTGTTATTAAAATTAGTTGTAACTTTGTATCGCTTTTAGGCGAAAACAGTCTTGGGCAAGATACTAAATCGATACAAAATCACAAAGAAAGATATGAGCAAACTCATTAAAGTCGAGGGTTATCGTCAGCTGCTTGACCCAATCCAGACGGAGCTGGGTATCAAGCAAATCAAGGATTTCTTTCAGGCGAACCTTTCGACGGCACTTCGTCTGCGTCGTGTGACAGCACCTCTGTTTGTGTTGCGCGGATTAGGTCTGAATGACGACTTGAATGGCGTGGAACGTCCCGTTTCGTTCCCGATTATGGACATGAACGACCAAGTGGCAGAGGTGGTGCATTCCCTCGCCAAGTGGAAGCGTGTGATGCTGGCGGAATATGGCATTCAGCCTGGCTATGGTTTGTACACGGACATGAATGCCATCCGTGGTGATGAGGAACTGGACAATACGCACTCGCTCTATGTGGATCAGTGGGACTGGTGCCGCACTATCCGCAAGGAGGATCGTAACCTGACGTTCCTGAAGAACATTGTGAAGGACATCTATGCTGCCATCATGCGTACGGAATATCTGGTGTGCGAATCGTATCCGCAGATCAAGCCATTCCTGCCGGAGGAGATTCATTTCATCCATTCTGAAGAGCTGGTGCAGATGTATCCGGATCTGATGCCGAAGGAGCGTGAGGATGCCATCTGCAAGAAGTATGGAGCGGTGTTCATCATGGGCATCGGCGGCAAGCTTTCCGATGGTAAGAAGCATGATGGAAGAGCTCCTGACTATGACGACTGGAGCACGCCAAATGAGGATGGTTACAAGGGACTGAATGGTGATATCCTGATTTGGTACCCGATTCTTGAACGCAGCATCGAATTGAGTTCTATGGGCATCCGTGTGGATAAGGAGGCACTGGTTCGTCAGCTGGAGCTGGAGGATAAGATGGAACGTCTCAACTTGTTCTTCCACAAGAAGTTGATGAACGATGAGATTCCACTCTCCGTGGGTGGAGGCATTGGTCAGAGCCGTCTTTGCATGGTGCTTCTCCACAAGGCTCATGTGGGCGAAATCCAGGCTTCGATCTGGCCGGATGAGATGCGTGCGGAATGCGCTAAGGCAGGCATGCCACTCATCTAAAACCATTATGACTCCAAAAGAAGAAATAGATCAACTCAGGAAGGAGTTGGAGCAACACAATTATAATTATTATGTGTTGAATCAGCCAACGATTTCGGATTATGACTTTGACCAGATGATGCATCGTCTGGAAGATCTTGAGTTGTTCTATCCGCAGTATGCCGACCCGAACTCTCCGACGCAAAGGGTGGGAAGCGACCTGAACCAGTCGTTCAAGGCTGTGGCGCATAAATACCCGATGCTGTCGTTGGCTAATACCTATAATGAGGGTGAGGTCAGGGACTTCTACAATCGTGTGAAGGAGGGTCTTGAAGGCGAGGACTTCGAGATCTGTGCCGAGATGAAATATGACGGATTGAGCATCTCTTTGACGTATGTGGATGGCGAGCTGGTGCAGGCGGTCACGAGGGGCGATGGCGTGAAGGGTGATGATGTGACCAACAATGTGCGTACGATTCGTTCCATTCCTTTGAAACTTAGAGAAGGTAGCGATTATCCGCATGAATTTGAGATACGTGGCGAGATACTGATGCCCTGGACATCGTTCGAGAAGCTGAACGAGGAACGGGCGAAACGAGAAGAACCTTTATTTGCCAATCCGAGAAACGCTGCCAGCGGTACCTTGAAGTCGCAAAGTTCAAGGGTGGTGGCTGAGCGTGGATTGGACGCATATCTATATTATTTATTAGGCGATGAGATTCCCAACGACGGTTTCCATTATGAGAACTTGCAGAAAGCTGCCTCGTGGGGATTCAAGATTTCGCAAGGCATGAAGAAGTGCAAGACCATTGAGGAGGTGCTGGCATTCATCGACTATTGGGACAAGGAACGCAAGAACCTGCCTGTGGCGACGGATGGCATCGTGCTGAAAGTGAACTCTTTGCGTCAGCAGCGCCATTTGGGTTATACGGCAAAGAGTCCTCGCTGGGCTATTGCCTATAAATTTAAAGCAGAACGGGCTTGTACGCGGCTCAACGAAGTGACTTATCAGGTGGGAAGAACGGGTGCTGTGACTCCTGTTGCGAACATGAACCCTGTGCAGTTGGCAGGTACGATTGTGAAACGCGCCTCGCTCCACAATGCCGATGTGATGGAGGAACTTGATCTTCACATTGGCGACATGGTGTATGTGGAGAAAGGTGGTGAAATCATCCCCAAGGTGGTGGGTGTCGATAAAGACCAGCGACAACCTGGCATGCAGAAGGTGCAGTTCATCAAGAATTGTCCTGAATGTGGGGCTGAACTGGTACGTTTCGAGGGCGAAGCAGCACATTACTGTCCTAACGACAGTGCATGCCCCCCTCAAATTAAGGGACGTATAGAACACTTCATCTCACGCAAGGCAATGAACATTGATAGTCTTGGCCCTGAAACGGTCGATGACTACTATCAGCGTGGACTCATTCATGATGTGTCAGACCTTTACACATTGACGGTTGCTGACATCTGTGGCGTCAACAGAACGCGTGTGAAATCAGCACAAAAGGTGGTGGATGGTGTGAAATCGACCCTTCAAGTACCCTTCGAACGTGTGGTCTTTGCCATCGGCATCCGTTTCGTTGGTGAGACAACCGCCAAGCTGATAGCCCGTCATTTCAAGTCGATGGAAGCGCTGAGGAATGCCACCGTCGAGCAGTTGATGGAAGTCGATGGAGTGGGACAAGTCATTGCCGAATCCGTCGTGAAATATTTCCAAGACCCCAAGAACGCTGAGATCGTGAACAAGCTGGCAGATTATGGGGTGCAGATGCGGCTCTCCGAAGACCAGCTCGCGGGTCAAACCGACAAACTTGCAGGAAAGAGCATCGTCATTTCAGGTGTGTTCCAGCACCATTCACGCGACGAATACAAGGCTCTCATTGAGCAAAATGGAGGAAAGAACGTGGGCAGCATCTCCAAAAAGACCACCTTCATCCTTGCTGGCGACAATATGGGACCATCCAAGTTGGAAAAAGCGCAAAGCTTGGGTGTGCCAATTGTCTCCGAAGAAGAATTTCTTGCCATGTTATAATCATCTTGACAGAATATAATGCCCCATGCAACCATTAGCTGAAAGATTGCGTCCGCAGACGTTGGATGAGTATATAGGACAGAAGCACCTCGTAGGTGAGGGGGCTGTGATTCGCCGTATGATTGAGCAGAAGCGAATTGCCTCGTTCATCCTGTGGGGACCTCCCGGAGTGGGTAAGACCACGCTGGCAGGCATCATCGCCAAGACTTTGGATGTGCCGTTCTTCACGTTAAGTGCGGTCACGTCGGGTGTGAAAGATGTGCGTGAGGTGATTGAGAAAGCAAAAGCATCATCGTTCTTTGGCAACGTGAGGGGTGGGGTGTCGCCCATCCTGTTCATCGATGAAATCCACCGCTTCTCGAAGTCGCAACAAGACAGTCTTTTAGGGGCAGTGGAGCAGGGTGTTGTCACGCTGATCGGTGCCACAACAGAGAATCCATCGTTTGAGGTCATCCGCCCATTGCTGAGCCGTTGTCAGGTGTATGTGTTGAAGAGTCTCGAGAAGGAGGATTTGTTGAATCTGCTCGACCATGCGCTGAAGACGGATGTGTTTCTGAAAAACCGAGAGATAGACGTGCAGGAGACGACCGCCATGATGCGTTATAGTGGTGGTGACGCACGAAAGTTCTTGAATATTTTGGAATTGGTAACTGAGTCATCTTCAGTTATTAATGATAAAATAGTTACGGAGACGCTTCAACAGAATCCGTTGGCATACGATAAAGATGGGGAGATGCATTACGATATCATTTCTGCCTTCATCAAAAGCATTAGAGGCAGCGATCCTGATGCAGCCATTTATTATTTGGCTCGTATGATTGAAGGAGGGGAAGACCCGATTTTCATTGCGCGTCGTTTGGTCATTTCTGCCAGCGAGGACATTGGACTGGCGAATCCCAATGCCCTGCTTTTGGCAAACGCAGCCTTCGATACTGTGTCAAAGATTGGCATGCCAGAAGGACGTATACCTTTGGCTGAAGCGACGGTTTATTTGGCAACCTCGCCTAAGAGCAACTCAGCCTATCAAGCTATCAATGATGCCTTGCAATATGTGGGCGAGACTGGTAATCTTCCTGTGCCTCTCCACTTGCGCAATGCACCCACTAAACTCATGTCGCAACTCGGCTATGGGAAGGACTACAAGTATGCTCATGCCTACGAAGGCAACTTTGTCCAGCAGCAGTTTCTGCCTGATGGTGCTACCGATGCCCGTTTCTGGCACCCGCAGGAAAATGCATCGGAGAACAAACTCCACGAACGTATGAAACAGTTGTGGGGCGAAAGATTTGAAAAGTGATACTTGATAGATAGGATAAGTGATACTTAGTCCAGCAAGTCTGGACGCAAGGCCTTGGTTCGTTCCAGGGCCTTTTCGTATTCCCATTCCTTGATTTTGGCCTCGTGCCCTGAGAGGAGAATCTCAGGTACGGCCCATGTATCTTCTGGATTGCTTACGGGGTGATACTCTGCAGGACGGGTATAGACGGGAGGTTCGAGGAGGTTGTCTTGGAAGGAGTCCGACAATGCACTCTCCACATCACCAATTACGCCAGGGATGACACGCACGATGGAGTCTGCCATTACAGCAGCAGCGAGCTCGCCACCCGTCAGCACGTAGTCGCCAATGGAAACCTCTCGGGTGATGAGGTGCTCGCGGATGCGGTAGTCGATGCCCTTGTAGTGTCCACAGATGATCATGATGTTTTCCTTCAGCGAAAGCTCGTTCGCCATGGGCTGGTCAAACTTCTCACCGTCGGGAGCAGTGAAGATGATCTCATCATAGTTGCGCTCCGCCTTCAATGCCGAGATGCAGGCATCGAGAGGCTGGCATTGAATGAGCATTCCTGCCGCACCACCAAAGGGGTAGTCGTCCACACGTCGATGTTTGTCGGCGGTGTAGTCGCGTAGGTTGTGCACATGAATCTCTGCCAGTCCCTTCTTTTGAGCCCTGCCCAAGATGCTCTCTTGGGTGAAAGGCTCTATCAGCTCGGGGAGAACGGTGATGATGTCTATTCGCATGAGAAATGTCAGATATGATAATTCAAATAGGAGTCATCAACGGTGAATCAGAACTCGCCCCATGCCTTGATTTCGATGTCATCGAGGCTCTTCGTGCAGAAGGCGTCGATGAATGCGGAGGCAAGTCGGGAGTTGGTGATGAGCGGAATGTTGAGGTCGATGGCTGCACGACGAATCTTGTAGCCGTTGGTGAGTTCGCCCACAGAGAGGTTCTTCGGCACGTTCACCACCATGTCGATGTCGTGGCTGTGCAAGAGGTCGAGTGCCTGTGGTTGCTGACCTTCCTCGCTGGGCCAATGAACGAGCGTGTTCTCGATGCCGTTATCTTCCAAGTAGTGTGATGTTCCACCTGTGGCATAGAGCTGGTAGCCATGCTTGATGAGTTGCTGAGCCGCACGGAGCATGTCTGCCTTCTGCTTGCCAGGACCTGTGGAGAGCAGGATTCCCTTCTTCGGAATGCGATGTCCAACGGACAACATGGCGCAGAGTAGGGCAGAGGCGGTGTCATCGCCCAAGCAGCCCACTTCACCCGTGGATGCCATATCGACACCCAGCACAGGGTCGGCCTTCTGGAGACGGTTGAAGGAGAACTGCGATGCCTTGATACCCACATAGTCGAGGTCGAAGAGATTCTTCTTTGGACGTTCGAAGGGAAGTCCCAGCATGATCTTGGTCGCCAATTCAATGAGGTTCAACTTCAGCACCTTGCTGACGAATGGGAACGAACGAGATGCTCGCAAGTTGCACTCGATGACGCGCAGGTGGTTCTGCTCGGCGAGGAACTGGATGTTGAAAGGACCAGAGATGTTCAGCTCCTTAGCAATCTTCTTTGATACCTTCTTAATCTGTCGAACGGTCTCCACATAAATCTTCTGTGGGGGGAACTGAATGGTGGCATCGCCCGAGTGAACACCCGCAAACTCGATGTGCTCGCTGATGGCGTATGCAATGATTTCACCGTCTTTGGCAACGGCATCCATCTCGATCTCCTTGTTGTGCTCATGGAACTTGCTCACCACCACAGGATGCTTCTTGCTGATGTTGGCGGCCAACTGGAGGAAGCGCTCCAACTCGTCTTGGTTGGAGCAGACATTCATCGCTGCACCACTAAGTACGTAAGAAGGACGAACGAGCACAGGGAAACCTACCTTCTCGATAAACTGGTTGATGTCATCCATCGAGGTGAGTGCTGCCCATGCTGGCTGGTCAACCCCAATGCGGTCGCACATGGCAGAGAACTTGTCGCGGTCTTCGGCATTGTCGATGCTTTTGGCAGAGGTGCCGAGGATAGGCACACGCTCGCTGTCGAGACGCATGGCGAGGTTGTTTGGAATCTGTCCACCTGTCGAGACGATGACTCCATGTGGGTTCTCCAGTTCGATGATGTCCATGACGCGTTCGAAGGTGAGCTCATCGAAATAGAGACGGTCGCACATGTCGTAGTCGGTGGAAACTGTCTCAGGATTATAGTTGATCATCACAGAACGGTAGCCGTTCTTTCGGATGGTGTTAAGTGCCTGAACGCCACACCAGTCAAACTCGACACTTGAACCGATGCGATAAGCACCAGAACCAAGTACGATGATAGAGTTGCGGTCGTTTTCGTAGGTGATATCATGAGCTACAGCATTGCTGTCAACAGAACCGCTGCCCTGATAAGTCAAATACAGGTAGTTGGTCTGAGCAGGATACTCAGCAGCCAGCGTGTCGATTTGCTTCACCACTGGAAGGATGCCCATCTGCTTGCGGAGTTCACGTACCAGCTTCGTGGCGATTTCCGCATCAATCAATGCTTCAAGCCCTACAGCACGAGAAATCTGGAAGTCGGTGAAGCCCTGAATCTTGGCACGACGCATCAGTTCGACATCTACGTTCTGGATGGCTCCTTTCTCTTGCAGTTCAACGTATGTATTGAGGATGTTCTGCAATTTCTGCAAGAACCATTTGTCAATCTTCGTGAGGTCATGGATTTGGTCAACGGTATAGCCGCTATGCAAGGCTTTCTCCACCACCAAGACGCGCTTGTCGGTTGGTGCTTTAAGTGCTGCCTCCACATCGTCAATCTTCAGTTCCTTGTTGCCGACAAAACCATGAAGTCCTTGTCCAATCATGCGAAGCCCCTTCTGGATAGCCTCTTCGAAGGTGCGGCCAATTGCCATCACTTCACCCACTGATTTCATGGATGAACCCAACTCGCGGTCAACCCCACGGAACTTGCCTAAGTCCCAACGAGGAATCTTACACACCACGTAGTCAAGTGCTGGTTCAAAGAAGGCAGAGGTGGTCTTGGTGACAGAATTCTTTAGGTCGAAGAGACCATAGCCCAATCCGAGTTTTGCTGCCACAAATGCCAATGGATAACCCGTTGCCTTGGATGCCAAAGCTGATGAACGGGAGAGTCGGGCATTCACCTCAATCACACGGTAATCTTCAGAGTTGGGGTCGAACGCATATTGTACATTACATTCACCCACAATGCCGATATGACGGATAATCTTGATGGCAAGCGCACGAAGTTTGTGGTATTCGCTGTTGGTGAGTGTCTGCGATGGAGCAATCACGATGCTCTCGCCTGTATGGATGCCAAGTGGGTCGAAGTTCTCCATGTTGCAGACGGTGATGCAATTGTCGAAACGGTCGCGCACCACCTCATACTCAATCTCCTTCCAGCCTTTCAACGACTTCTCGACGAGCACCTGTGGAGAGAATGAAAATGCTTTCTCTGCCAGCTTGTTCAGCTCCTCTTCGTTGTCGCAAAAACCTGAGCCCAGGCCGCCAAGTGCATATGCTGCACGGATGATGACAGGATAGCCAAGGTCGGCAGCAGCCTTCCGTGCTTCTTCAATTGTCTCACAAGCGTGGCTCTTGATGGTCTTGACATCAATCTCGTCCAGCTTCTTCACGAAGAGCTCACGGTCTTCTGTGTCGATAATTGCCTGCACAGGAGTACCTAACACCTTCACATTGTATTTCTCCAGAATCTTCTGCTGATACAGTTGCACGCCACAGTTCAAAGCGGTCTGTCCACCGAATGCCAAGAGGATGCCCTGTGGCTTTTCCTTCTGGATGACTTTCTCTACGAAAAACGGAGTGACAGGAAGGAAGTAAATCTTGTCAGCCACACCTTCGGAAGTCTGCACCGTAGCGATGTTTGGGTTGATCAGCACTGTCTCGATACCCTCTTCCTTCAGGGCTTTCAGCGCCTGGCTGCCAGAGTAGTCGAACTCGCCAGCCTCACCGATCTTTAAGGCTCCAGAGCCTAAGAGAAGAACTTTTTTTATGGTTGAATCTAACATGGTCTTTGTGTCTTAAAGAAGTTTTACAAAATCGTCAAACAGGTACTCTGTATCGACAGGACCGCTGGCAGCTTCTGGGTGGAACTGCGCAGAGAACCAAGGGAATTTCTTGTGGCAGATGCCCTCATTGGAGCCATCGTTCATATTGACGAAGAGCGGCTCCCAATCAGAAGGGAGGGTCTTGCTATCCACCGCATAACCATGATTCTGCGAAGTGATGAAGCAACGATTAGTGCCCACTTGCTGAACGGGTTGGTTATGGGAACGATGACCATATTTCAGTTTATAGATGGTTGCACCAGCAGCCTTTGACAGCAATTGGTTACCCATGCAGATACCCATGCAAGGACGCACCTTTCCGCCTTTCTCAGCCTTGGCTTTCTCTGCAGCAAGGAACTTCTTGATATTCTCGACAGCATCCACAGCGGTGTCAGGGTCACCAGGACCATTGGCAAGGAAAAGTCCATCGAAGTCGAGGGTGTTGAAATCGTAATCCCAAGGCACGCGGATAACCTCCACACAGCGTTTCAGCAAACAACGGATGATGTTGTTCTTCACGCCGCAATCAACCAGCACCACTTTCTTGCCTGCCCCTTCACCATAACGAATGACTTCCTTGCAGGAAACCTTTGCTATATAGTTCACACCTTCATATTGAGCGGTTGGAATATTGTCGGGCTCGTCATCGAAGAGAATCTTGCCCATCATCACACCATGCTCGCGCAGCACCTTTGTCAGTTGGCGAGTGTCGATGCCTGTGATGCCAGGTATATGTTCCCGTTTCAGCCAATCAGCCAAACTTTCTTTGGCGTTCCAATGGGAGTATTCTGTGCTGTAATCGCTCACGATAATGGCTTCGGCATGAATCTTCTCACTTTCCATAAACGTGGCGATGCCGTTGGGTTCAACGCTGAAAGATGGCACGCCATAGTTTCCGACAAGAGGGTAGGTGAGCACCATCATCTGACCAGCATACGAAGGGTCGGTCAAACTCTCTGGGTAGCCCATCATCGCTGTGTTGAAGACCACTTCACCAGCCACAGGCTTTTCGTAACCGAAAGACTTACCGTGGAACGATGTGCCGTCTTCTAATAGAAGTGTTACATTTTTCATTTATGTGTTTGTTTTTTATTCTACAGTTACTGATTTTGCCAAATTGCGTGGCTGATCCACATCCTTGCCCTTCGCTACAGCAATGTAATAGGCAAGCATCTGGAGAGGAATGGATGCCAAAAGCGGTTCAAGACACTCTTCTGTATGAGGTAGCTCAATCACCGCGTCAGCCATTTTGCGGATGGTTTCGTCTCCTTCGCTCACAATGGCGATGACACGTGCCTTTCTTGCTTTGATCTCTTGAATGTTGCTGACCACTTTTTCGTAGAGCACATTCTTGGTGGCGACAACCACTACAGGCATTTCGTCATCAATCAATGCAATAGGTCCGTGCTTCATCTCTGCGGCAGGATAGCCTTCAGCGTGGATGTAGGATATTTCTTTCAATTTTAATGCACCTTCCAAAGCTACAGGATAATTGTAGCCACGTCCCAGATAGAGGAAGTTGTGGGCGTAGGTGAAGATGCGGCTGATGTCCTTGATGGCATCACCTTGCTTGAGCAGCTGCTCCATCTTCTCAGGGATGGTGTTGAGGGCTGCCAACACTCTGGTGTAACGTACATTGTCAATCGTTCCTCTTTCCTTTCCCAAAGCCAGAGCCAACATGGTGAGCACCGTCACCTGTCCCGTGAAAGCCTTGGTGGAAGCCACACCGATTTCAGGTCCCACGTGGATGTAGGAACCAGTGTGGGTGGCGCGTGGAATACTGGAACCGATTGCGTTACAGATACCGTAAATGAATGCGCCCTTGCTCTTTGCCAGTTCAATGGCTGCTAACGTGTCGGCTGTTTCTCCCGACTGACTGATGGCTATGACTACATCCTGTTCGTTGATGACAGGTTTGCTATAACGGAACTCACTGGCATATTCCACTTCAACAGGAATCTGGCAGAAGTCCTCAATGAGTTGTTTGCCGATGAGTCCTGCGTGCCATGAGGTACCACAAGCCACGATGATGAAGCGTCGAGGGTTGAGAAGATTCTTGCGGTTGTCGATGATGGCAGAAAGTGTCACGTTGTTTGCCTCCACATTCACGCGTCCTCGCATACAGTCTTTTAAGCAATCGGGTTGCTCAAAAATCTCCTTCAGCATGAAGTGAGGGAAACCGCCTTTTTCTATCTGAGCCAAGTTGAGGTCAACCTTCGTCACCTCATGCTCCATCTTCTCATTGTTGAAATCGACCACTTCCACCTCCTTGCCACGTCGAATCACAGCAATGTCCTTGTCATCCAGATAGATGACCTTGTCTGTGTATTCAATGATAGGACTGGCATCCGATCCAAGGAAGAACTCATCCTCTCCGATACCTACCACCAAAGGACTACTCTTACGAGCCGCGATGATTTGGTCAGGATCGTCCTTGTCGAGAATAGCAATGGCATATGCACCAATGACAGAACGTAAGGCAATGCGCACAGCTGTGAGCAAGTCCACATTCTTCTTCGTGCGTACATATTCTATCAGTTGCACCAGCACTTCCGTGTCGGTGTTGCTCTTGAACTCGATGCCGTTCTCTTGCAGCTGCTTTTTCAGCACGGCATAGTTCTCGATAATACCATTATGGATGATGGCCAAATTACCCGTGAAAGAAATGTGTGGATGGGCATTGGTGGAATTGGGCTCTCCGTGCGTGGCCCAACGTGTATGGGCAATGCCGACAGTACCGGTGGTGTCCTTGTCTGAAGCGAAAGCCTCCAAATCGGCCACCTTGCCTTTGGTTTTGTAGATTCTTAAATCGCCATTTTCAGTCAGGAGTGCTACTCCCGCACTGTCATAACCTCTGTATTCCAATCGCTTAAGTCCCTTGATTAAAACAGGGTAGGCACTACGTTTGCCTAAATATCCTACAATTCCACACATAATAGCATTTCATTTTGATGATGCAAAGGTACGGAATAATTCTCTTTTTATCATTGTTTTCCTCCAATTTTTTTATATTTGATAGTTAAAAGAGGTTTTCTTGTGACTAAATGTCACGAATGGTGTCGTTTTTTAGACACTCCAATCATAAGTCGAGAATCATCTGGCTGCACATAATCCGAATGTCATTTAAATGAAAATACACTGAATCTGGTTGACCAAATTCAGTGTATTGTTGTTTTTATCGGATGATGAACTTGCAACTATTTTCGTTGCCATTCGCCTTCACATTGGCTATGTAAACGCCAGCCGGGAGGTTGTCTATGGCTATAGTAGCGTTGCCATCGGTGAGATTGATTGTCTCTTGCTGTTGCGGCAGACCTGCAATGGAGTAGATGTCAAGCTGTACAGTTGTCGCTTCTCCTTGGATGACGAGTTCTGAACCGGCGAAGCGGATGCTGATTTGGTTGTCCTTTGCCAGGATTGTTCCAATAGCGTCTGGTTCTGGTTCTTCGACAATGATACCTGTATCCTTTCCGATGAATTTATCGTAGGAGTGGAGTGAATTGTTCTGACCGATGGTTGGACGGTTCATGATATAGAAGCTGTTGCCGCCATCGGGATAACGTCCCACGGTCTGGTCGCCCTTATGTGCCTCGTAAACGATGTGGTCGGCAAAGTGTTTCAGAGATGGATGCTTCTCGAAGTATGCCTGGTTGTTGGCAATGAACTCCTCAGACCATGTGATGATGACCTGCTGGTCTTTGCCTTCATCGTTGCTGAGTTTGAACTGTGAGTGGAGGTTTGAGAAGTAGATACCTTCGCGTACCACACCAAGTGGCATGTTGGTGAAGACGAGGTCCTCTGAATCAAGTTTGTCTGCCCAGATGATGAGCTTGCCGCCTGGCTTGATGTAGGTCTGGACTTCTGGATTGCCTGCAGGAATCTGATATTTCTTTGGCTTGTCAGCCTTGTCGCTGATATAGAGACCTGCTACATTGAGCGTCATGTCGGTTGGGTTGTACAGCTCAATCCAGTCGTTCTTCTTATATTGCTCGTTCACGTAGATGGTGTTGCCTGCACTTACTTCGTTGATGCGGATGGGTGCATAAGGTTCATCCTCGCGATTGGCGATGATTTCCTCGTCTGTGATAGGCTCAAAGTAAGCTGTGATGATGGTGGTAGTGGTGCCTGCCACAACGTCCTTCAGGTTGAGTTTGTCTTTTCCTACATTCACGAGATTGGCCTTTCCCCCGATTTTCCAGCCCTTGAACTCATAGCCAGCAGGAGCGATTGCAGAGATGACAGCTGGTGCGAACACGGTGCCCTTGAGCTTGCCTGTAGGAATTGTCACGTTGTTGAGTTTCAAGACTGCCTTGTCGAGGTTGCTTGAGATGTTGACTTCGTAGCTCGTGGTGAGTTGGAAGAAATTCTTCAAGGCATTCATGCGAGTGGTGCGCTTCGACTTGTTGGTGATGTCATCGAGCAAGTCCTTACCTGAGATGCTGTTGCCAGCAAGGTTGTGTTTATCTTTTGCTGTCCAAGGGTTCAAACCATCAAGCGCCAATGCTGCTTCGCTGTAAGCTGCCATGCTGTTGATGATTTCGGTGGAGCGGTTGATGTCGAACACACTACCATTCACAACGCAATATGTGTCGATGAAATTCTTCTTGAATTCAGCTCGGGTGAGAAGGTTGGAGAGAAGGTCAGTGAGGGAGGTGTCGTTGAACCAGCCGCCGCCGCCACCCCAGCCGCCCCAGCCGCCCCAGCCGCCGCTGCTGCTGCCTTTGTTGGCGTTGAATTGGTTGAAGAGGTCGGTGCGCTTGAAGGCTTCATCCACATCGAAGAAAACGAAGTGGAACTTGCCATCGTTGCGGTCGCGGAACAACTTGGTGTTATTGTTGTTGGTCACCCAGTCTTCAGAACCTACGTAAAGCTGGGTGGCGAAGTAGTTGCACACCTCGTCAATGTCGCAGAGGTCACAGATTTGTTTCCAAATATTGTTATCTGTAGGCTTGGATGAGAGGTCGTTGCAGAGGGTGGTCCACTTCTTATATGTGGTGTCATCACCAGCCTTCACAGCATAACCTCCGCTGTACTCGATCTGGTCAACTTCGTCTGTGTCGATGCCGTAGTTGGCGTAGGCGTAGTTCTTGTTGGTGGTCTCACGAAGATTGAACATGAACTGGTATTTACCATTGATGAACACGTGGGTTGGCTGATAAACCTGACAGTCAAGATAGAATCCGCTGCTTGAGAGGATTTCATTGATGGCTGCATCCACAATGCGGCATTCACAGTCGTTACCACCATTGCGAACGATGATGGCCTTGTTTCTGATATAAGGCTTTTGGGAGAAGATAGGGTAGGAGAAATATTTCGCACCATATAACTTTCCGGCTTTCAGCTTGAAGGAGGGGGAAGGTGGGAAGTGACGGCTCCATCCACCGCTCACCTCTAAGTCAACGCCTTGGTTGAGTGCCACACTGTATTCCTTTTCTGAATTGGGCACAATCAACTCGAAGTTAACGGGACGTTCCCATCCACGGTTCTTATTACTTGTCCCGTCTTTTCCATGAACATACCTATAGCCGCCATTTCCACCTATACCGTTTGTTCCATCAACGAGAACACCTGTCTTGTCGCCGTAAAGATTGTCAGGATTGGTGACAATCGACACAACAGGGAGGTAGTAGTTGCTGGAGTTATAAATATAAGAATGTGTAGCTACGTCGCTGGGGAGGTAACCGTCCTTGTAAAGACGGAAACGATAAACATAATTCTTCTGTTCGCCGATGTGGAACACGCCGCTCTCGCTGGTTGAGCCGTTCTCAAGGTCGGGTGTCGTGCCGTCAGTCGTATAGCGGAGTGTGGCTCCTTCAGGAATCTCAACGTGGATGTCGAAATCGGTGGTGTAAACAGTTCCTGTCAAATCAACCACAGGAATCTCCAATTGTTCCTTTGCAAAGATACTACCAGCATTTGTTTTGCCCTGAGTAGGTGTGTAAGTGTAGCCCCATTCGTCACCTCCATCGGTTGTGCGTGCATAGCTGCAGCGTGCAATGGCTGCCGGACAGATTTGCTCGATGAGTTTGTTGCCGTTCCTGTCTGAAATATAGAGTGTGTCGCCTTCGACATCAATTTTGAAGTCAATCTGATTCTTGGCATTGTTGCTATATTCATTTCCTGTATCATAGTGGTCGAACCACAAGGTTTTGAACCCTTGGGCAGGTACAGAGCCATTTCCTGATGGGATGGCCACCTTTTTTAGATTGTCTTTATCCCAACTGATATACAATCCATTCAGACTGATGGCAGAACTGGTGGGATTGTATAATTCAATCCATCCACCATAATTGTAGGATGGGTCGAGCATCATGTCGATGTTGCTCGCCATGATCTCATTCACTACTAGTTTTGATGCGGTACTTTGTGCACTGACAACTTGGAAGCATGACATCACAGCCAATGCAACCAAACTTATACTTTTCTTCATTTGATTTGATTAATAATACTTTCCCTTTGATGTATTAAGTTGGTAAGAGGTTTAGTTTGCTTTTACTATTTTACCCTTTCGAGCGGTAAAATTACGCATTTTTTTGTGAACAGAACTTATGAATTCTCCTATTTAAATATAAATGAGTGTCAAAAAGACCATAATGAACGTAAAAGCGGGGTGGTGGAATACAAAAATCGCTCGTTTCGGCGTCGTTTTACCTTTTTTATGAAAAATTTTCAACTTAATCCCAAGAAAAGGATGTGGGTAATGATTTATTTTGTATCTTTGCTGGCTGAAAACTAACAAAACGATCAATATCTTTATTATTATCAATTTTACTACTAAATCAATTACTAAATCATGAAACAGAAAATCAAATGGTTCATCGCCTCTCTGATGGTGATGGTCAGCTTGCAGGTGGGTGCACAACCTGAGGGCAAGTTTTATCTGTACAGTTCTTACAAGGCGTTCCTTAGCCGAGCGGCTAATGGTGATGCCACAATCGACAACTTCGGCATTCCTGTGGAGATCACGAAAGGAAGCACTGAAGGCTCTTATTCAATGAGGTTCCTCGACAATGGTCTCTTTCTGGCTCTGAGTGGCACAACGGTCAAGTCTGATCAGTCGAGTGCTGCCTATGTTACCATCAAGGCCGATGGTGAAGGAGGCGACTATAGTGTCGAAATGAAGGAAGGTCAGTTCCTCGGCATTGAAGGAAACACTAACAAGCTGGGCGTTTCTGATGACCCGACTTCTGACAGCTTCAACGCAGGATGGAAGTTGCTGACTCAGGCAGAGCGCGATGCTATTGTGGCAGAGATGAAAGTGGCGCAGATTGAGGCCATTGCTAAGGCTGCTGGCATCACGTTGGCTGCTGATGGCAACAAGTTGACCCTGTTTGAAGAGGCTTTGAAGGCTTATACAGTGGAAGATGCCACTGAGTTGGTGTCCAATCCAACGTTGGCTACCAGTCAGGACGGTTGGACGGTGAATGTGATGGCTGGACTCAACAACATTGATTACAAGTCGCAGTATCCGATGACGCTGTATCAGAATTCTGCGATGGAGATTTCCCAGACAGTTGAAGTTCCTAATGGCATCTATAAGGCTACGATCCAGAACACCTATCGTTCATCCAAGCGTGAACATCTGTCAACGCTGGCTGAGAAAGATGGCATCAGCATCTGTAACGCTTACTTCGCTGCCAATGACAATCAGGCTGAGGCTGTGGAGTGGTCAAAGATTCGCACTTCAGCCACTTTGCCTTACTCTCGTGGCGACTTCGATAAATTCACCACAAACACCAAGTACACCACAACGGTTTGGGCATACGTGAATGATGGCAAGCTGACCCTGAAGTATGCTATCCCATCCCTCAACAATACAGGTGGCGACTATGACCTCGACTGGTTCACTTTCGCTAATGTAACCTTGACTCGCTATTTCAAGGCTGCAGTTGGTGGTGATGATCAGTTCAACCTCTACGACGAAATTGCTGAGCAGTCGTCAGATCCATCTTCCTACTATGCTGTTCGTGACGATTTTAGTAAGCAGTTGGCAGCAGGCAGCCTGTCCGACGAGGATGTTGCTAATGCAAAGGTTACCTTGCGTGCTGAAATCTTCAAGCTGATGAAGAGTGTTCCTGCCATTTCTGGTCAGTACGACATCACCAGCTTCATCACCAACCCAGCATTCGATCGCGGTGTCAATGGTTGGAAATCTTCTCCTGTGAACATCTTCAAAAATGCAAGCAAGAGCGTTGAGTGCTTCGGCACCAGGTCTGCTGCCCGTTTCTATCAGGTGATCAGCGATATGCCCGCAGGTGAATATACTGTCAAGGTTCAGGGCTTCTATCGTAATGGCGAGTGGAAGCAGGCATTGGCTAACTACGAGCGTGGCAAGGATGATGTGAAGGCAAGTATCTATGTCGATGACATTGCTAACGCACAGCCTTTGAAGAGCATCTTTGCTGACGGTTGCTATATGCTGGAAGGCAAGCATCACAAGTCTGCCGATGTCTTTGCAGTCGTAAGTGGTAAGGGTTATCCTCATAGCCACTATATCGATGCCAACAACCGTTCGAATTCCATCAAGACTCCAGACATTGCTAAGCAGGCCATCGATCATGGTCACTACTGGAACGTGATGACAGCTACTCATGCTGAAGATGGCGACCTCACCATCGGTATCTCCCTGGCTGCAAGCGCTCCTGCCGAGTCATGGATTATTGCTGACAACTTCAGTCTTTACTATGGCGCTTCTGCTCCTGTCGAGATTTCTGACAACCCATCAACTGGTCCAGCAGTAAAAGACGACACCTATGCAGGCGTTGTGCTGAAGAAGCAGTTCAAGGCTGACGAGCTGACTCCATTG
>Ga0256407_10004259_pt1 | contig 24176 bp, 16 predicted proteins | sample RumenRJG_04DNA_FD_193489 | JGI IMG/M metagenome (GOLD analysis project Ga0256407, IMG submission 193489) | Bovine rumen microbial communities from Lethbridge, Alberta, Canada - RJG_04 | ecosystem: Host-associated > Mammals > Digestive system > Stomach > Rumen | place: Canada: Alberta... | reverse complement strand
ATATCCTTATTTGCCTTGTCAACACCATAAGCCAGAGCTGCGGCTGTAGGCTCGTTTACGATACGCTTAACGTCGAGACCTGCAATCTGACCAGCCTCCTTAGTAGCCTGACGCTGTGAGTCAGAGAAGTAAGCAGGTACTGTGATAACAGCCTCAGTAACCTCCTGACCAAGATAGTCCTCAGCGGTCTTCTTCATCTTCTGCAGAATCATAGCGCTGATCTCCTGTGGAGTGTACTTACGACCATCGATATCAACACGTGGATAACCACCCTCGTTTACTACTGTATATGGTACGCGAGAAATCTCCTTCTCAGTCTGCTGCCAGTTCTCACCCATGAAACGCTTGATAGAGTATACAGTGTTCTTAGGATTGGTGATGGCCTGACGCTTGGCAGGATCGCCGATCTTACGCTCACCGTTGTCAACAAAACCAACTACTGAAGGTGTAGTACGCTTACCCTCGCTGTTGGCGATAACTACTGGCTCGTTACCCTCGAATACGGCAACACAGCTGTTGGTAGTTCCTAAATCGATTCCAATAATCTTTCCCATAATTCTATATTTTTTATTTGTTTATACTCAATTTGTCACAAACGGGTGTGCAAAGCATGTGCCAAAGTGGCGTTTTAAGTAAAAAATGGTTTTTATTACGTCATTTTGGCATAAAATATTTGGATATTCATCTGAAATAACCTATCTTTGCAGGCAGAATAACGTTATAAAACTATCGATAGTCATGAAAAAGATGATTTTTACGGCCTGCCTGTCGTTTGCCTTTTTGACAGCATCGGCACAGAGCAACCCTTATATTGTTAAGACTAAGGGCGTAAAGAAGAGTGCCATGACGGCTATGCAGGATGCTATAGCCGAAGCTAAAGAGGAAGAGGAGGAGGAGTCGCAGGACTTTATCAGCCAGAACTTTAAGTTCCACAGTCTGTGCGACTGGGAGGAGGGCATGAAGTTTATGGTGATGCCTGAAAAATACGACCTGGTGGTGCGAACATTTACTGACGCGGCTACTGGTAAGGATGTGAGCAACATGACACTGAAGTATAAGACTATGATATATAAGGGGCACAGCGAGAGCAAGGATGGACACGCACGCGTGGACTTTATATGTCAGGAGGACCAGAAACCCTACTATTATGAGATCGGCTACGGATCGTTTGAGGACTACTGTTTCCAGAAGACAGGTGTGCCCACACTAGCGTATCTTGGTGATGTCGACATTGCCAAGGAGAAACTGATCGACAAGACTCTGTATACCAAGACCAAGTTCTATCGTATTGATACAGAGTATGATGGCGAGGGCTATCAGGATGTTGAGGTCGACAGGGATATGGAGGTTAAGGTTGTGGCTGTGGGTGTAGGCTCGCGTCGTTATCCTGTCAAGATTATCGTAGAGGATAAGGATGGCAACCAGTTCTACCAGAACGTTGCGATGAGTAAGACCAACTGTGGCATGCGCGATGATGAGTTTGTGGCAGATGAGGCAAAATATCTGTTCAACAACTCGTTTGAGTTGATGGATGACATTATGTCAATCAGTCCCAGAAACTACAAGCAGTTCATTGGTAAGGTGGTTCACACCAAGATACCTGTAAAGATGCTTAACGAGGTTAGCAGCAAGCAGCAGGCCATCCCACGTCTGGCAGAGTACAACGTTATGTCGATTACTCCACATAAGAATGACGATTTCTGCTCAGTTAAGCTTAGAAATACCACCACAGGTAACTTCTTCTATGTTGAGGCTTTGCTCGATCACTTCAAGGCTCAGGATATGGGTAAGGAGAATGAGTTCTTTGGAGCTATATTTGCTCCTGGTCCTGGTAAGAAAGTCGTTACCAGCGAGGCTAGCCGTGCTATGATTCGTCAAGGACACGTTGGTATTGGTATGAATGGCGACGAGGTTGAGATGGCAGCTGGTGAGGCTAACTATGTAGAGTATTCAGATGGTGGTGTGCACTACTGGGTATATGAGCGTTCTAACAACAAGTTGCTGTTTGTACAGTTTGACGGCTCAGGCATAGTCAAGAAGACATCTGTGGCTGATGGCCCTTATGGTCCTGGTGTAAATCCTGAGACAAACAAGAAGGGTAATGGCAAGAAAACTAAGAAGTCGAAAGCCGTTAAGCCCGACAAAGGATGGTTGAGTGGCAAGGGCACGCCGCTAGAATAAATAAAATAATCCCAGCCAAACGGCTGGGATTAATTATTGTTATTAAAAAGCTTTCTTGTTTGCGATTGCTTCCATTATCTTAGCTTCCAGTTCCTCGCACAGCTCTGGATTGTCCTTCAGCAGAGCCTTTACTGCGTCGCGTCCCTGGGCAAGCTTTGAGTCGCCATAGCTGAACCATGAACCGCTCTTCTTGATTACGTCGTACTCTACACCCAGGTCTACTATCTCGCCAATCTTTGAGATACCCTCGCCAAAGGTGATTTCGAACTCAGTCTTGCGGAATGGGGGAGCAACCTTGTTCTTGATAACCTTCACACGTACCTGGTTACCAACGATTTCGTCGCCATCCTTAATGGCAGTAACCTTGCGAATGTCCAGACGTACTGATGCATAGAACTTCAGTGCGTTACCACCAGTGGTTGTCTCAGGATTACCAAACATCACGCCAATCTTCTCACGCAACTGGTTGATAAAGATACATGTGGTATTGGTCTTTGATATGGTAGATGTGAGCTTGCGCAGAGCCTGGCTCATCAGTCGTGCCTGCAAACCTACTGCAGAATCGCCCATATCACCCTCGATCTCCTTCTTAGGAGTAAGAGCTGCTACAGAGTCGATTACAATGATGTCGATAGCGCTTGAGCGGATAAGCTGGTCGGCTATTTCGAGTGCCTGCTCACCATTGTCAGGCTGTGAGATGTAGAGATTGTCTACGTCTACGCCCAGGTTGGCTGCATAGAAACGGTCGAAAGCGTGCTCTGCATCGATGAAGGCAGCGATACCACCTCTCTTCTGACACTCTGCGATAGCGTGGATGGCCAGAGTGGTTTTACCTGATGACTCAGGACCATATATCTCGATGATACGTCCCTTGGGGTAGCCTCCTACGCCCAGAGCAGCATTCAGTCCTATCGATCCTGTAGGTATAACGTCTACGTTGTCAACTTGCTCGTCGCCCATGCGCATGATTGAGCCTTTGCCATAGTCCTTCTCGATCTTAGACATGGCGGCCTGCAGTGCTTTTAATTTTTCCTGTTGAGGGGTCAATGCCTCTTCTTTTTCTTTTGCCATAGTTAGTTTTACTATATTATGAGTTACTATTTACAATTGATTATAGTTCCAGATCGCCGTCGTGGATCTCGTGCCAGGGCAGTCCCTGCTTGTTGAGCTGCTCCATGAATGGATCAGGATCGAATTCCTCTACGTTGTGTACGCCTGGCTTCTTCCACAGGCCCTTGCAGAACATCATGGCACCAATCATGGCTGGTACACCTGTGGTGTAACTTACGCCCTGCATACCAGTCTCCTCATAGGCTGCACGATGGCTGCAGTTGTTGTATACATAGTAGGTGTGCTCCTTGCCGTCATTACCAATACCACGAATGCGACAGCCGATAGATGTCTCGCCCTCATAGTTTTCGCCCAGATCCTGTGGGTTGGGCAGTACGGCCTTCAGGAACTGCAGAGGTACAATCTTTACCTTAGCTGTGCCTGTGCCGTCAGCCAGTGGAGCCTCATACTCTACCTCGTCGATACGGCTCATGCCGATGTTCTGGATTACCTCAAGGTGCTTAAGGTACTGCTGACCAAATGTCATCCAGAAGCGAGCACGCTTGATGGTGGGGTAGTTGATAACCAGACTCTCTATCTCCTCATGGTGCAGCAGATAGCTGTCGCGTGGGCCGATGTTAGGATAGTTCAAATCCTTGTGTATCTCCAGTGGCTCAGTCTCTACCCACTTGCCATCTTCCCAATACAATCCTTTCTGGGTGATCTCACGAATGTTGATCTCTGGGTTGAAGTTGGTGGCGAATGCCTTGTGGTGGTCGCCAGCATTACAGTCTACGATGTCCAGATACTGAATTTCCTTGAAGTGGTGCTTAGCAGCATATGCAGTATAGATGCTGGTTACGCCTGGGTCGAAACCACAACCAAGGATGGCTGTAAGTCCAGCCTTCTCAAAGCGGTCGCGATAAGCCCACTGCCATGAGTACTCAAAGTGAGCCTCGTCCTTTGGCTCATAGTTGGCTGTATCCAGATATGAACAGCCACATGCCAGACAGGCGTCCATGATGGTCAGATCCTGATAGGGCAGGGCCAGGTTGATGACCAACTCAGGCTTGAAGTCGTTGAACAGAGCCTTAAGCTGTTCTACATCGTCAGCATCTACCTGAGCTGTCTTGATGTCCATTTTATATCCAGCCTTGTGGATATCCTCCACAATCTTATCGCACTTAGCCTTGCGGCGACTAGCAATCATAAACTCTGTAAACACGTCAGCGTTCTGAGCGATCTTAAATGCAGCAACGGTAGCCACGCCACCTGCGCCAATCATTAATACTTTTGCCATAGTCTATAATATTTAATGTTAATACTTCGTATTGAGCCCTCTCACGTTCGGCATAGCTCAAGCAAGCTTGGCTCTGCTCTCACTTAATCGAGGCCTTTAATGTTTAATCTTTAATCTCATCGGCTTTAATACCCAGGGCTGCCATCAGCGAGTAGCCTAGGATTTCCTGGCGATAGTTGCCGCCTGCAGAGGGTTGCATGGTGAACACTGTCACACGTTTTTCGTCATCATCAGCCTTGCGCAGTACCTCGCGTACATTATTATATATAGAGGCATCTTCTGCGTTTGGTATCACCATCAGCCGCTTCACGTCCTTCTGTGCCAATACCAACTCCAGCACCTCGCCAAAGAAATCGCCGCTCTTGGCCAGTCCCTCAGTGTGGTAGGAGTTGATGGTAAACTCGCCCAGATGGTCCTTGAATGCCTTGCCTGTCAGGTCGCTGGCATAGTTACCTGGCACAAAGTTGTCCATCTGCTGCTTGTCCTTATTGTGTATCAGTATCACCTGTATCTCGTTCTCGCCATCCCTTATGCCGCCATCCAGTGCTATGCAGTCCAGCCACTTGGCTATGTCGGCCTGTGGTATGCGGCGTCCTATCATCCTCTCAAAGTTCACGATGAGGTTAAACGCAACAGTATCAACGTAGTCGGCGTCAGCCAGGACCACGTTTGCGCTCCATTTTACTTCTTTATTAAGTTCATTGTTCATATCGGACTGCAAATATACAAACTTTTTTGGTAAGCAGCAAACTTTTCAACTTTTATTTGGATTTAACCCTGATTTAATTTGGTATTTCCCTCACTTATTCGTACCTTTGCAGCCAAATTCAAAATAATTAATAAAATAAAGTATCAAATTCAAATGTCAACATTAGCAATTCTTATTGTCACAGTGTTCTGTATAGGCTATCTCTGTATAGCGCTTGAGAGCCTGACGAAAGTGAACAAGGCAGCTATTGCGCTGCTGATGTGTGTGCTGTGCTGGACACTGCTCATGCTCGATCCATTTTCGTTCTATCCAGGCATTCTGGGTGGCGATGTGATGCATCACATCTCTGAGGTTATCGAGCACCATCTGGGCGATGCTGCAGGTACACTCTTCTTCCTGATGGGAGCCATGACCATCGTAGAAATCGTGGACTCAAATGGTGGTTTCAACTTTGTGCGCGACACGCTGAAGACTCGCTCTAAGCGCAAACTTATGTGGCGAATGGCCTTTATGACCTTCTTCCTGTCGGCCATCCTCGACAATCTCACCACCAGTATCGTAATGATTATGGTGCTGCGCAAGTTGGTGCAGAGTCGTCAGGACCGTCTTATCTATGCTGCGCTGGTTGTGATATCAGCCAATTCAGGAGGCGCCTTCTCGCCCATTGGCGACGTTACCACCATCATGCTCTGGATTAAGGGCGTAATCACCACTCAGGGTGTGCTTACAGAGATATTTGTTCCATCGCTCATATCTATGCTTGTACCTGCATTCATACTGCAGTACCAGCTCAAGGGCAAGTTTGATAAGGAGCAGAATCTGCCTAAGGCCGATGTTAGCACATTCACTAAGTCACAGCGCGACATCATCTTCTGGCTTGGTGTAGGCGGTCTGTGCTTTGTGCCCATCTTCAAGACCATCACCCACCTGCCTCCATTCATGGGCATCCTGCTGGTTCTTGGTCTGCTGTGGACTGTTACTGAGATTTTCCACCATAACACCTCTGACGATGATACAATGGCAAAGCGTGTAAGCGACTTGCTGTCAAAGATCGACCTTTCTACCATCATGTTCTTCCTTGGTATCCTGATGGCTGTAGCAGTGCTGCAGGAGATTGGCGTGCTGACCATGCTGGGTGGCGTGCTCGATACCACTTTCGAGGGCAACCACTTCCTTGTAACAGGTATTATTGGTGTGCTGTCGTCTATCGTTGATAATGTGCCTCTGGTGGCTGGTTGCATGGGTATGTATCCTGTAGCTGCTGCTGGCGATATGGCTATCGATGGTATCTTCTGGCAGTTGCTGGCCTACTGTGCTGGTGTGGGCGGCTCAATGCTCATCATCGGCTCTGCTGCTGGTGTAGTGGTAATGGGTCTTGAGAAGATTACCTTTGGATGGTATATGAAGAAGATTACCTGGGTAGCCTTTGCAGGTTATATCGCAGGTATGATAACGTACTATTTTGAGCGAATGTTGCTCTTCTAAATAATCAGAAAACCCTCGCAGTTTTGCGAGGGCTTTTTGTTTCTATTTCTTTGGTATCCACATCCAGAAGGTAGATCCATGACCTTCGCCTTCTGACGTAACACCTATCTTTCCTTCGCAGCGCTCTGCTATGGCCTTACAGATGCTAAGACCAAGACCAGTGCCCTGTACAAAGTCATTCAGCTTTACAAATCGCTCGAACACTGCAGCCTGCTTGTCCTTAGGTATACCAGCGCCAGTGTCTTCGCAGTAGAAGTATATGCCGCCATCCTGCTCACGATAACCCACCTTGATGTGGCCCTCGTGGGTGTACTTGATGGCATTGGTGGTAAAGTTTGTCAGCACCTGCTGTATGCGTCCCTTGTCGAGTGTGGCAGGGAAGGTGTCGTAAGGATTGTCCTTGATAAACAGCACACCAGCTTCGTCTACGCGCTGCTGTAGTGTCTGACAGATATCGTCGAACACCTTGGCAAAGTCAACCTCCTCTGGCTGTATGGCCAGCGACTGTCCTACGTTCGATGCCTCAAGGATATCATTGATCAGTCGCATCAGCATGTCGCAGTTGTTGCGAATGATGCGAATGAACTCCATACGCTCGTCATGATTCTCGACCACAGGCAGCAGATCGCTGAATCCTACGATGGCATTCAGTGGTGTGCGTATCTCATGTGTCATGTTGGCCAGGAATGCAGCCTTCATCTTACCACTCTCCTCAGCGCGCTGGGTCTCGTCCTTCAGTCGCTGCTGTGCTTCCATCAGGGCATCAATGTTACGTGCCACACCAAAATACTTATACACATTTCCATTTTCATCAATATCAGGAATACCGCTTATGGCATACCATACTGGACTAGGGTTGATGAAGGTGTATTTGAAGTGGATGGTCTTGTTGTATTCCCTTGAATTAGCAATAGTTTCCATTGCGTCCTTTAGTGCTGTTGCGCTAAACTCATCAGTAACACCTCCAAAGAACTCTTCCAGCGACTTGGTGTAGTCAGTCTTTCGGCCGCTATAGCTGAAGTGGATGAGTCGCTCTTTCAGGTCGAGTGTCCACACAAACATCTTACATGTATCAAGCAGATATCCCAGTTGCTCCTCATACAGTTTGATATCGCTGGTAGCTTTACTCAGTTCTTTGTCGTGCTTGTCCTGCTCCAGATACAGACTGCGCTCTGCAGTCATATCGCGTGCTGTAGTAACGTAGAACTGCAGTTTGCCCTCTTCGTCGAACGTTGGGAATACCTTTATCTCGATATACTTGTAGATGCCTATCTCTGGATAGAACATGCGCTGGCATACATGGAACGGCTCATCGTCGTTCTTGGTATACTGGCCCTTAATCAGTGGCACGTCAAACAGGTTCATCTTGCGGAAGTAATCTTCGCCCTCCTTGTCAAACTCGCACAGCTCGCTCATACGACGGTTTACGTTGATGAGTGCTCCGCTCTTGTCGTAGAACGACATGGCGATAAGGCCGTTGTCGAACATGTTCTGATACTTACTGGCTATATCCTCGTTCATTCGCTCCTCCAGTATCTCGTGGGTATAGTCTCTGAACGATGTGATGACGTAGCGTGGCTTGCCGTCCTGATATTCCACCACAGCGTGTCCCTCAAGCCAGCGCCAGTCTGGTTTCTTGTCAGTGCCTCTGTTGAATCGGCGCCTCAGTGATCCCAGATCCTTCTCGCCACACGACATCTGTTCCATGGCTTCTTTATAGTTATCTCTCTCTTCATAGGGCAGATGGTCCATAAACTGTTCGATGCTCAGTCCTTCCTTTGGCAGCATGTCGCCATAGGTATTGCGTATGCGTTTGGTCTCAAGATCGTTTTCTATCACATAGAAGTTTCCTGAGCGCAGTGCCTGAGTCATCATCTGGTTGATGTCGATAGACTGCTCTACGGCCTTCTTAACCCTTACGCGCATCATATGGCTGAACAGTATTATCACGATGGCAGCCATGGCGATGGCTATCAGCAGGATGAGTGCCATGGGCGATGCGTCGTTGTGTACACGCTCTGGGTGGAACCACTTGTCGCGTATCTTCTGTATGTCGCCTGCCTGTTCCAGTCGTGCATACATGTCGTCGATGGCCTGTATCAGCTCCTTGTCGTATCCTACTATGCGCAGCTCGCCTGATGGCATGTCTGTATCGTCAAACTCTATGCCGTCGAGTCCCAGCTCCTTCACCTTCTGCTTCAGTGGCTGTTCGCCCCACATGTAGTACTTGTACTTGCCGCTGCGTATGCCCATCAGTGCCTCGCGTGGCGAGTGATATTCTACTGTAAAGTTCTTGTCTTTGCGTTCTGATATCTTCAGGTCTACATAGTCATTCTTCTTCAGTGTCAGCGTGTCGCCAGGTCCCAGCTGGCTGATGTGCTTCAGCGGGCGAGTGCTCCTTAGTCGTACGGCTCTCACATTATAATATGTTATCATGTTTTGAGTGTAGAAGTAGGGGGGCTTGTCGTACTTAAACTTCAGCACGTGTATCAGGTCGGCCTCACGGTTGTCGAATGCCTGTGTGGCCAGATACCACTCCTTCATCACGTAATAGTGGGGTATGTCAAGCTTGGCCAGTATGGCGTCGAGCACTTCAACGTTATATCCGTCTGGTTCGCCCATATCGTTTCTGAACTCGTATGGAGGAAACTCCCAGTCGGCCACGATTACAAGTGGTTTCTCCTTGGTATATTCACGCAGATATTCTGCCTTGGCGCTGTGGGTGTGGCACAGTGCCAGCATACTTATTATGGCTAGTATATATATCTTCTTGATCATCATAATCTTAAGTGTTATTATTGGTTGCGTTCCATTTCTATCATCTTACATGGTATCGAGAACCATACTGTGGTACCCTTGCCTTCAGTCGATGTCAAATCTATCTTGCCGCCCATGTGGTTTACCAGCTCATGGCTTATGCTCAGTCCCAGTCCAGAGCCGCTGTTGGCGCCTGTAACAAATCGGCCAAAGATATTGCCTATTGCCTCCTGCTTTATGCCGCAGCCTGTATCCTCTATTGATACTATCAAGCGGTCGGCTATATAGTCATATCGTGCCAGCACGTAGCCCTTGGTGGTGTACTGTATGGCGTTGGTCAGTATCTTGTTGATTATCATCGATATGTGTGGTTCGTCTATCTCAATCACCAGTCGTTTGTAGGGACTCTGGATCATGTAGTTCACACCTTCTATCTTGTGGTTGTCCCATACTGATGCGCAGCGACCTGCGAATAGGCTGGCAAAGTCTACTGGCTGTGGCGATATGTTGATCATGCCAGCATCCAGACGCGACAGGAACAGGATGTCGTTGATAAGTTTGAGTAGCGATGCTGAGTTCTCCTTTATCTCATCGATAAACACAGCCTCGTCCTCGGCCGAGTGCTCCATCTCGAATAGCTCTGAGAATCCTACGACGGCGTTGAGTGGTGTACGTATCTCATGGCTCATGTTGTGCAGGAATGCATTCTTCACTGTCTCAACCTCTTGTGCGCGTACTGACTCCTGCGCCAGTTTCTCTTCTACAGCCTTAATGTCGCTGATGTCACGTATCAGGCCGAAGTATTCTGTGAAGTCGCCTTCCTTTGATGTTGGTACGAAGTTTACTGACAGATGCAGTGGCATGCCATCGCGTCTGCGTATGCATGTCTTTATCTCTGCCTGCATACTTCCTCTCTGGTGATTGTCCATCTTGTTGAGCACGCGCAGAGCTTGTTTCTCTGACGAGCTGTCGACAAACGACAGGGCCCTGGTCTGTGTCATTGTGTATCTGGCCTTGCCTACCTCGCTGAACACTGTAAGTATATGTGTGTTGAGATTGTAGCGTGCCAGACTTACACCTCCCACCTGCAGCACATAGTCGATGTTGTGCACATAGGTGGTCACTTCGTCCTTTATCTCCTGCAACTCGTTCGAGTTCTTCTTAACCTTCAGATACCAGTTGGCAGCCTCAGTCACGTTGCGGCCAGAACCAAAGAATCCTATGCGATTGCCATACTTATCGCGTATAGGTATTACCTGCAGTTCATAGTATAGCTTTTCACGTTTCAGTATTTTGTTGAGTGTACGTTCATCGTCAGGCGATTTGTATAGCTGTGTGGCATAGAAGTAGTCCAGCTTGTCGATATCGAGGTCAGGTATGCCCAGCACGTCGCGCAGGTGTATTTTCTGCTTGCGTATCAACTCGATGTTGATATTTGTAGACTCCAGCGATTTGGAGTTCATGTCAGTGATGTAGCCTTCTGAATTGTAGTACACCATATCCACCAGGGCTGAGTTGAACAGCGACTGGTATCTCAGCATCGACTCCTTGGTCTGCTCCTGTCGCAGATGGTCCTGACTGGTGTCGCTCTTTGATATGATGATTATCAGTGGCTTGCCGTGTCTGTCCTTGCGTAGCACTGTCAGGTTGGCTGTGTAGTTGCTGTAGTGTATCAGGTCGTTGTCGTACTCCCTTATCTGCAGCGTGGCATTGGTCTGCTTGCCATCTATTATGTTTTGCAGAGCCTGTGTCACTTCATTAAAGTCTGACGGCTCAAACCTATGCGAAAACTCTATCAGCGAGTACGATCGCTCAGCATTGCCTGATGAGTCCATGGTTACAAAGTGCTGCGTCTCTACATTATATGTACAGAACCGCACGTTACTGGTACGTATTATCAGCGACAGGCGCTCGTTCTCCTTTGCAATCTGTCTCTTCATCTTGCGCTCGCGCAGTTTGAAGAATGTGTAGTACACTATCAGTGCTATACCTATCAGCGATCCCCACTGCACCATATCCCATACCCATGCTGGGATACCACTTTCCTGTCGCTCAGGATAGAACCACTTATTCTGTATCGCTGACAGTCGGTCGTTGGCTCGCAGATACGAGTACACGCTGTCAAGCTGGTTCAGCAGATGGTGGTCGTTCGAGAAGAATTTGTACTCGCCGTATGGAAACTCGAATGGTGTAATCTCCAGATTGTCTGTATGATACTTTGTCATCAGCCACTTCAGCGACATCGAGTTCCATAGTATTGCACCCTTGCCTTCAGCACTTACTCGCTGTATGGCATCCTTCATGTCGTCGTAGGGTATAATCTCCTTAGCCCACTGGTTTTCCATCAGCAGGTGATGGCTGAAGCTACCCTCATGCACTATCACTGGATAGTCTTTCAGTTCTTTGCCTGTGGATGCTTTAATTCCATTGCCTTTGGGCTGTACCAGACTGTGTGTAAATATCTGTACTATGGCGCGACCGTATGATGAGTTGTGTCGTGCAAAGTCGGCATCCATTCGCAGCATCAGGTCCGACTTGTGCTCTCTCAGGTCCTTTTGTGCCTCGAGTGTAGGGCGCAGACGTATTATGTAAGGTATGTCGAGCTCCTTGAATATCATCTTAAGCAGGTCGATGTTGTACCCGTCAGGTTCTCCGTTCTCGTTAAGGAATACGTATGGCCACAGGTCCCATGCGTCTTCGTATACCAGTGGTCGTTTGTCTGTGTATACCACTGCGCTGTCCTGTGTTTGTTCAGGTTGTTGTTGAGCGTGTGCGCTGCCTATTGCCAGTTGGCAGGCCACGAGTAGTGCATATATTCTATATCTATTCATAATCATTAGGTTGTTTCTTCATTTTCTTCTATGCATGGAATCCACATCCAGAATGTCGATCCACAGCCTGCGCCCTCAGATGTCACGCCGATGTCGCCTTTGCAGTTGTCGGCTATCACCTTACATATATTCAGGCCCAGACCAGTGCCCTGTACAAAGTCATTCAGTTTTACAAACTTGTCGAACACCTTGCCCTGATGCTCCTTTGGTATGCCGTCGCCAGTGTCTTCGCAGTAGATGTACAGTCCCTCTGCATTGTGGCGTGTCTCTTTGCGATAGCCTATCTTGATGTGCCCCTTGTGGGTGTACTTGATGGCATTGGTCACAAAGTTTGTTATCACCTGCTGTATGCGTCCGCCGTCCAGCGTGGTGTATAGCTTGGGGTAGGGGTTTTCTACTATGTATTCCACCAGTGGGTTCTGTACCCTTCTGGCCAGCGATGCTGCCACATCGGCAAAGCACTTGGTGAAGTTCAGTCGTGCCGGCTTGATGTAGATGTCGCCATTCTCGAGCGACGACAGTGCCAGCATGTCGTTCACCAGTCGCAGCAGCATGTCGCAGTTGGTAGTTATCACGTCCAGTATGTGTTCGCGCTCCTCAGGCGTGTCCAGTGTGGCCAGCACATCGCTGAATCCTACGATAGCGTTAAGTGGTGTGCGTATCTCATGACTCATGCTGGCCAGGAACGTACTCTTGCGCATACCGCTCTGACTGGCGCGCTCAGTCTCCTGCTTCAGCAGTTCCTGCTTCTCCATCAGCTTGGTCACATTGCGCACCACGCCGTATGTGCCAGTCAGCGTGCCATTCTCGTCATAGTATGGCACGCTGTCGATGAAGTTCCACTCCAGTTCGCTGCTGTCGTGGAATAGTGAGTGCATCTGGCATAGTTTCGACTTTGGCTCCTTCAGCAGCTCGAATGGGTTCTGCAGTTCCTGGGCAAATCCGCCTTCCATGAATCGTTCTATCACGTCGTTGAATCCCAAGACCATCTCAGGCTGACTCATCTCCTTGTACAGATATACCTCGCGCTTCTCGAACGATGTGCGGAAGAATCGCATGTCGACGTTCTCCATCAGGTACTTCAGTTCAGTCTCATACTCCTTGATGTGTTTGTTGGTGCGATTTATCTGTTGCAGGTTGCGCTTGTGCTGCAGATACAGCTCGCGCTCCTGGGTTATGTCGCGTATGTAGAGTGTAAACATCTGCAACTGATTGTCGTGGTAGATGGGGTGTACACGTATCTCAGTCACGCAGTTCACGTCGCGCTCGTATATCACCGTTTGTGTGCAGAAGTACAGGTCGTCTACAGCGTCCTTGCGCAGCAGATAGCGGAAGGTGGGCAGTTCAAACAGGGTGTAGTGATAGTAGAATGGGTCGCTCTCGCCCTTGAATTTCAGTATGTCGCGCAGCTTCTGATTAGCCGTCAGCAGGTTGCCCTCCTTGTCGTAGAACGCCTGACCTACGATACTCTGCTCAAACAGCTTGCGATAGCGGTCTGTCAGGTCCATCTCCTCCTTCTGCTGCAGTCGCTGTTCTGTCTCGTCGTATAGCGTGCAGTACAGGTGCAGTGGTACTTTGCTGTCGCTCTCGTCATACTCGCCTACACCTACTACTCTCATGTAGTGCCAGTCGCCCAGATGCAGACTCAGGCTCTTGTCCCAGCGATAGCTGGTCTCAGTAGACTTCTCGCCACGCACCAGGCGGTTCATAAAGTTCTGATAATTGTGCTTATCCTCAGGGTGGACGTATAGCAGACTCTCTTCGTAAGACATGCCCTCAGGTGGCAGGAAGTCGCCATACATATTATCTGCACGTCGCTCCTTCAGGCTCAGCTTGGTCACATAGTTGTTATCGTTCAGCGTATGCTCCATTATGGTGGCAATTTCCCTGGCCCTCTCAGTCTTCTTTCGAATGCTGTAGAGCGTTATGCGGTTCAGTATCACTCCTATGATAATGACCATCAGGGTTAGTATTGCTATCAGTATCTGCATGCTTACGCTGTTTTATTTCTTTACATAACTTATCATCTCGCAGGGTATGCTCATAAAGTATGTGCTGCCCTTGTCTGGCTCCGACAGCACGTCGATGGTGCCGTCCATCTGTTCTGCCATCTCTTTCACTATAGGCAGGTCAAGACCAGTGCCTATGCGCTTGTGCTTGCCCTCGCGTGCAAAGCGGTCGAAGGCTCTTGACACCTCGTCGAAATCCATACCCACGCCAGTGTCCTCCACGATTATTATCAACTCGTCGTGCAGGTATTCGTATCTGGCCTTTAGGCCGCCTTGGTTGGCGCACATACCTGAGTAGGCGCACAGCTTCTTGATGGCCAGTCCAAGATTCTGTGGGTCTATGTTTACCACCAGCGATTGGTATGGGTTCTCTATGGTGCGTGGTATCGACTGCTTCACGTAGCTCCAGCCCAGTTGGCACCATCCCTCGAACAGCGATGCAAAGTCGCATGTCTCATAGTGGTACTCTATCATGTGGGCGTCAAGTCGCGATATAAACAGTATGTCGTTTATCAGACTCAGCAGCACGTCAGTGTTCTTCTTTATCTCCTCAGCAAATATGCGCTCGTTGTTCTGGTCGTGCTCTGTGTTGAACAGTTCTGCAAATCCTATCACAGCCTGCAGTGGCACACGCAGCTCATAACTCATATTCAGCAGGAATGCGTTCTTAAGTTGCTCTTCCTCCTGTGCCTTGGCCGTTTCCTCCTTCAGTCGCAGCTCTGTGTGGGCCATCTCAGTATCGTTGCGCAGCATGCCAAAGTAGTGGGTCACGTGGCCAGCCTTATCAGTGATAGGCATCACATTCAGGTTCAGGTATATATCGCGCCCTTGCTTGTCTTGCAGTTTGGTGTGCAGCGTCTCTGATATGGTGCCCAAGTGTCTGCGGTCCATGCGCTTAATTATGTTCTTTGCGGCGTGCTGGTCGTCCCTGTGCATCAGTGCCACTGCGTGCAGCTGTGGTATGCGCTTGCCTGGTCCGCTCAGGTCGCTCAGTATCTCCAGTTCGTGGCAGTCAGGATAATAGTTTATCAGTCGGCTCTCGCTCACCTCGAGCGAGTAGTTGATATCTCTGATGTACTGCTGCAGGGCCTTGGTGCGCTCTTCGATCAGTCGGCTCGATTCCTTCATTCTGTGGTTCGACTCTACCATCTCTGTTATGTCGCGTCCTGCGGCTATCACTCCCAGCAGATTGTTCAGCTGGTCGCGTATTGGGCTCAGCATCACCTCGTAGTACATCTTGCTCTTCACTGTCACCTCAGGCACTCGCTCGTCAGTAACTTTTACCTGGGCAATATCTGTGATTGATGACAGTGTGGTGTGCTCAAGCGTCTGCACGTCGATGTCTCTATACGATGGTATGTCGTTCATCTTCATACCACGCTTTATGAGCGCCTGGGCATCTTTTACTCCAAACGTCTTGCAGGCCGTCTCGTTCAGGTCGGCCAGATTGCCCTTGGCATCGTAGTATATCATATCCACCAGCGACGAGTTGAACACAGTGTGCGACCTCAGCATCAGGTTCTTTATCTCCTCTGCACGCTTTGTCTCCTGTGTTATGTCGCGCTGTGTGCCCAGTATCTCCATTGGCATGTCTTTGCGATTGCGTCGCAGCACTGATAGTGTTATCTCGTAGTACTTCAGCTCCTCGCCCTCGGCTGGATCGTTGCGCACTGTCATCGTGTCTGTCAGTATCTCTCTCTTCATTATGCTGTCGATAGCCTTCTCGATATTCAAGAAGTCATCGCGATTGCATCGCTTGGAGAATTCGAATGGGGTGTAGAGTGTTTCTGTGAGATCGTTTTTAGATATTTCCTTAAATTGGTTTTTCTTGATATCGTATGTCCAGGCACCTGTCTTGTTGGCATCCATTATGAGCGATAGCTGCGCATTTAGTCGTTGCAGGCGTCGCGTCACCCTTCGCTGTTTGTAGTATGTCAACCTGTTGTATACCACCATACAGGCAGCAGAAAGTAGGGATGCTGCTATCAGGTAACCGTAATTATGTAATATCTCAGTATACATCTATTGTGCTCTAAGTATGGTAGTAAACATCCGCAAAGATAGCCATTTTTGTATAAATAAAAAAATTTTTGAACGAAAAAAACACAATTATTTGGTACTTTCGCAGAAAAACCTTACTTTTGTCATCAGAAAACGACTAAAAGTACATAAATTATGGTTGACGTAAAAGAAATTTTAAGCAAGAGTGAAGAGCGCATGGAGATGGCAGCTATGTACCTCGAAGAGGAGCTGAACCGCATTCGTGCCGGCCGCGCCAATGTGGCTATTCTCGATGCTGTACGCGTAGAAGTGTATGGCAGCAAGGTGCCCCTGAACCAGGTGGCCAACGTGAGTGTGCCCGATCCTCGTACCATCGCCATCAAGCCATGGGATCGCAAGGAGATTCGTAACATCGAGAAGGCTATCATGGATAGCGATGTAGGTATCACACCTGAGAACAACGGCGAGATTATCCGCCTTAATATCCCTCAGCCCACTGAGGAGCGTCGTCGCGACCTTACCAAGCAGTGCAACAAGATTGCTGAGAAGGCTAAGGTTGAGGTGCGCAACGTGCGTGGTGATATCAAGGAAAAACTTAAGAAGGCCATCAAGGACGGACTCTCAGAGGACCTGGAGAAGGACGCTGAGAACGATCTGCAGAAGTTGCACGATAAGTATATCAAGAAGATCGACGACCTGATTACGGCTAAGAACAAGGAGATAATGACAGTCTAAATGCGTGGACTTGTTATTAAGAATACAGGCAGCTGGTACACCGTCTTGACAGACGATGGCCAGCTTCTTGATTGTAAGATAAAAGGTAACTTCCGTCTTAAGGGCATACGCAGCACCAATCCTGTGGCTGTGGGCGACCGTGTGACGGTGGGCGAGGGCGACTGGATAACTGAGATCGAAGACCGCAAGAACTATATCATTCGCAAGAGTATCAACCTCTCTAAGCAGAGTCATATTCTGGCGGCCAATGTAGACCAGGCCATGCTGGTGGTAACTGTGGCCAATCCACAGACCAGCACCACGTTTATCGACCGCTTCCTGGCATCGGCCGAGGCTTATCGTGTGCCAGTCATACTGGTGTTTAATAAGACCGACCTGCTCGATGAGGACATGCTGCGCTATCAAGCGGCTATGGTAAGTCTGTATCAGACCATCGGCTACGAGTGTCATCAGATATCAGCAGGCACTGGCGATGGGGTAGAGTCCCTGCAGCCACTGCTCACTGATAAGATTACACTGCTAAGCGGCAATAGTGGAGTGGGTAAGAGCACGCTCATCAATCGCCTGGTGCCAGGCGCCAGTCTGCGCACGGCCGAGATTAGCGACGCTCACAACACTGGTCAGCACACCACCACTTTCTCTGAGATGATACCTATCGATCCGTCGCTGCCACTCAGCCAGTCCAGGGGGTTCCTCATCGACACCCCAGGCATCAAGGGCTTTGGCACGTTCGATATGGAGCCTGAGGAACTGACCAGCTACTTCAAGGAGATATTCCATTTCTCGCAAGACTGCCGTTTCTCTAACTGCACCCACACCCACGAACCTGGATGCGCTGTGCTCAAGGCGCTCGAAGACCATTATATAGCCGAAAGCCGATACCAGTCGTACCTGTCGATGCTGAATGATAAGGACGAGGGCAAGTATCGTGAGGCTTACTAGGCTTTACATTAAACATTAAAGGCCTCGATTAAGTGAGAGCAGAGCCAAGCTTGCTTGAGCTATGCCGAACGTGAGAGGGCTCAATACGAAGTATTAACATTATTATGAAGAAAGTATTATTTGTACTGTTCGCGGCTAACTGTGCGCTGTCATCGATGGCGCAGGTAAAGACCGCTGTCACTGAGTTTAATATTGCAGGCCCATACGCTGTGGCTGCACCCTTTGGTGTAGATACAGTCAATGTGCAGGGTCAGAAGTTCGACCCCAATTCGCTGATGGGTGCCATCGCGCTCACATCGCAGGCAACAGGCAAGTTCTCTGGCGCTGTGCTGCCATCGCTGGCCGATAGCAAGAGCGTAGGTCTGCTGTCGTTCTATGTCAACAACAGCAGCTACCTTAAGGGTAAGATCGAGGTTAAGGGTCCCAAGCACTCTAAGCTGTATATCGATGGTGTTGAGGCTGGTGGCGAACTTAAGCTTGCCCCTGAGCACCACACCTTCACTATCCAGTATCTGGCCGAGCCTAAGGATACTGACTCTATCAAGGTTTGTTTTGATACCCCTGAGGCTATCGCTTACACCCTCGACAGCCGCCACCCCTATATGGTACACGACCTGACCGACGGTCGCCGTGTGCGTGGCATCAGTCTGTCGGCCGACGGTCAGTTTGCTTGTGTGGCTTATCAGACCACTGCACGTGGTGGCAACAGCGTGTGGAACTATGAGTTGCGCGATGTTAAGACGGGTAAGCTTATTTCGCAGCCCAAGAGCAATGCTCGCTGGATGCCCAAGAGCATAGCATGGATTGAGGAAGAGATGGACGGCAACAAGCGCGTGCTGTATCGTGTAGACCCTCGCACAGGCGTTCGCACACGTTTTGCATATAATGTGCCTGAGGGCGGCTACACCGTCGCTCCTAATGAGGACTATCTTATCTACTCTCTCGAGGAAGAAGGACCTAAGGAGGATAAGGACGTGTTCGAGGTACTTGAGATGAACGACCGTCAGCCAGGCTGGCGCACTCGCAGCTATCTGGCCAAGTACGATATAGCTACTGGCATCACCCAGCGCATCACCTTTGGCACCAAGGGCGAGTATCTGTCAGACATCTCGCAAGACGGCTCTAAGCTGCTCATTATCAGCAACCGCTCTCGCCTGAGCAAGCGCCCAACGGCTGTGAGCGATGTGTTTATGATGGACGCCAAGACACTGAAGGTCGACACCCTGTTTGTAGGTGCAGAGTTCCTGGGCAATGGCACATTCTCGCCTGATGGCAAGCAGATAGTGTTTACTGGCAATCCTGAGGCATTTGATCGCATCGGCTGTCAGCTGCCTGCCACCATCACACCTAGCATGACAGAGAACGAGCTGTTCCTCTACGATATCGCCACCAAGCAGGTTACACCACTCACCAAGGACTTCAATCCTAGCATTGAGCGTATAGACTGGTCGTGGGCCGACGGACAGATTTACTTCTCGGCCGAGGATCGCGATTATGTAAATATGTTTAGTCTTAATCCTAAGACTGGCAAGATTACCAAACTGCCCATTCAGGGCGACTATGCATACCGCTTCGATATGGCTGCCCATGCACCTGTACTGGCCTATCTGTCGTACAAGACCATGGAGCCTGCATCGGCCTATGTGTTCGACCTGAAGAGCAAGAAGCAGCAGACCTACTTTGCTGGTGCTGAGGCTCTGGGCGATGCTGAGATTGGTACTTGTCAGGACTGGAACTTCATCAACTCTAAGGGCGACAAGGTTTATGGCCGTATGTATCTGCCTAAGGATTTCGATGCAAGCAAAAAATATCCTATGATTGTGTACTACTATGGCGGCTGCTCGCCTGTATCAAGATATTTTGAGTCGCCTTACGCTCCACAGTATTGGAACTCGCTGGGCTATGTAGCCTATATCCTTGAGCCAAGTGGTGCTACAGGTTTTGGTCAGGAGTGGGCATCGCGCCATGTAAACACCGCTGGTCAGGGGCCTGCCGAGGATATCATCGAGGGCGTAAAGAAGATTTGCGCTGAGCATCCATTTATCAATAAGGATAAGATAGGATGTATGGGCGCATCGTATGGTGGATTTATGACCCAGTATCTGCAGACGCAGACCGACATCTTTGCAGCTGCCGTAAGCCATGCAGGTATAGCCAACCACACCAGCTACTGGGGCGAGGGCTATTGGGGCTACAACTACAGCGAGGTGTGTATGGCCAACAGCTATCCATGGAGCCATCGCCAGCTGTATGTAAACCAGAGCCCACTGTTCAATGCCGACAAGATTCACACCCCACTGCTGTTGCTGCATGGCAATGCCGACACCAACGTGCCACTCATCGAGAGTCTGCAGATGTTTACTGCGCTCAAGTTGCTTGGCCGCGAGGTATCGCTGGTTGAGGTTGAGGGCGAGAATCACCACATACTCGACTACAACAAGAAGGAGAAGTGGCTAGCCACCCAGATGGCCTGGTTCCAGAAGTGGCTTAAGGACGACCCATCATGGTGGGACGCACTCTATCCTAAGAAGAATTTATAAAATGACGCACTGGTGCACTGATGCACTAGGGAGACTGGAACCGCGAATTCAAAAGATCCCTCGCCCTGTAATGGGGCGGGGGATCAATCATTTTATAGCATCACTATGCCAGTCTTGCGATACACAGTCTTGCCTTGCGTGTTGCCGCGGCCGTCGCTCACCTTTTCTATCAGATGGTCGCACTGCAGTCGGCTTATCTTGCTGCGAGCGGTAGCGTCGTTGGCCAAGCTGAACACACGTATCACATCGTCGCTGGTAAACTCCTCTGGCAGTCGCTCAAATCCGTCGAACGTCTTCTGGCGGCGCAGCACGTTCACGTTGGCCTCACGGCTCTGATTCTCAAAATAGTGCTCAGCCATCGCTCCAAAGAAGTGCCGCTGACAGGCGTACTGTATGTTAACTATCAACTCAGCCAGTTGCCAGTCCACCTCGTCAGTGTCGAACTCGCCACACCAGTAGTCGCCGTCTTGGTGCAGCTGGCACCAGTGGCGCATCATGATGAAGGGCGCTGCAAAGTTGAATCCATGATAAGCGCATCGCTTAAGCAGCAGTTCGTCGGCCTTCGAGTTGTTCTCCTCAGCATCGGCCATGCGGCGTGCAGTCCAGTCGTACAGTTCGTCCACTATCTTGCTTAGCTTCAGTTCGCCCTTGGTCTTGTCAAGCTTCTTGGCCCACTCACGCAGACGGTTGTCGCTTTCGTAGTCGATGGTCGATTCGCGCGATAGCATCTTGAAGTTGGTCGATGGCAGCGGTATGCATGTCAATCGTGTCGACAGACCAGAGCCGAAGTTCTGCTCGTTCACCTTCTTCTTCAGTGCTATGGGCGTGCCTGTGTAGATAAAGTTCCACGTCACGTAGAAGTCCTGCAGTATCGAGTCGGCATTAGAGTATGCCTGACCGTCCCACTCGTTGTGGAATGCCTTCAGTTCCAGACTCATCTTGTCTATCCAGCTGCCACCCTTCTGCACGCAGATGGTATTGTCGAGCTCTGTGTCGAACGTCAGCATGTGCAGCTGCATCGGCTGGCCGTCCACCTCTTCCACGCTGTTCACCATGTCTTGTATGAACTGTGCATTACTGGTTCGCGCTGGGTGCACACGCACTATCACCTTGGGCTTGGGCGGCTTCTCCTTGTTGGCGCCCTTGGTCTTGGTTATCTCTCGATAGGCGTTGATGGCATCCTTGCCAGCCTTGTCGGCCTCGATGATGGACTCTGCCAGCAGGTTGTACAGGCGTGTGGCGAAACTCTTACCACTGGCTGGATCACCTATTATAAGTGTCGAGTTATTCAGTCGTCGCAACTCCTCTGGGCGGGCGTAGAAGCGATAGGTGCAGCGTGTCATCAGCGTCATCATCAGTCCGCCGCCTACAAACATCGCTGCTGGATACTGGTTGCGCTTCAGTCCCTTGCACATGTCCTTGAGTGCTGGGAAGTAGGGCATCAGTGCCTCTATCTCTTCGCCCCACGTCCATAGCTGTTGTGAGATATTTTCATTGCCACGTTGCTGTGGTGTGGCAACCGCCTCGCGCAGGCGCTTGGGCATGTACTCGTGGTACTTAAAGTCCATCACCGATCGCACTGTGCCGGCCACGTCCTCGCCCTCGCGCTGCAGGTCCTGCACCCAGGGCAGTGTCATCACCACCTCTGTTATCTTGGTGGCGTTCTTGCCCAGCACGTATCGCAGATGGCTTGCCAGGTCTACCAGTGTGTTGTGGCGATTATTGTTTAGGTCTACGCCCTGCAGCCACTTGCTGATAATCTCGCTTATAGCCTGCCCGTTGTAGGTTAATTCTTTATTTAAACAAGGATTTTCAGGATTTATAAGATTTTCAGGATTTCCTTTAATCCTTAAATCCTTGTTTTTATCATCATCATCTCTCTCAGCCTGGCTATGACCGTCGCGATATAGAGCAGTATATCGCTCAGCATACTCCTTGTTCTCATACTCAAATATCTCCTTATCTATATACAGAATGTCTGAATTTTTACAAATAAAACTCATCCTCGATGCATCCTTGCATGCCTCATCCACCACCACATCGTCGCCTAGCAGATTTGCCATTTGGTGCTGGTTCGATATCAGGTTGCCCCAGTCCAGTCGCGCCTTAAACACTATCTTCAGTCCCTTGCCGCTGGGTGTGATGTAGATAAGCAGTATGCCTAGTGCCTTCCAGTCTAGTCCACGATCCACCCATCCCTGATAGAGCGTCAGCGGACTCTCGATGTGGTCCAGGTCCATCACCACCAGTCCGTTCAGCCTTGTGGCGGCCTGCTTGCGCCATGCACCTGTGCGCCCCTTGGCCGACGTGGTCTCGTCGAATGTGGCTTGGAAGATGAATGCTGGCAGCTTGCGCTTCAGTCTGGCATCGTGGGTCTCTCGATAGCGGTCGATGCTCTCGTTCCACTTGCCCGCCCTGACGAGCGCATAGAACTGCGCTTCGTCAACGGGCTGTGTGGGATTGCTAAAGTTACTCTGGTAACAAAACATAGGCTTAACAGAACTCCACTAGTTCGCGGTCGATTAGTGCATCTTTTGTGGCCTTGTGCTCGTTGTCAAGTATGGCCAGTACGCGCGCTGTGCCCAGCATCTTTGGTACGCTCTCGTAAATTTTTATGCGTTCTGCACTCTCCTTTACCCAGCCATGGTCGTTGCGACGTATCAGCCAGTCGGCACTCATGCTGCGCGGTCGGCGGTTGTATCGCTCGAAACAGATTACACACGCGCCGCTGGTGGTCTTCTCCAGCCATATGCGGCCTTCTACACGTACGCCTTTCATCAGGCGCTCCATTACTACACTTTCGTCTTTAATCAGTACTTCTTGCATTATCAGTTATTACTCGAAAAATCTCTTTGCCTCCCAGTCGCGACGACGCTCAAGTCCCTTCATCCTCTCGCCGCCGGCATACACCCACTTCTTGAATTCGCGCTTGATGGCGGCCTTGCTGGCTCCCTGGCGAATCAGACGGAGTAGGGTGGAGCGCTGCAGTCGGTCGATGCCCAGATTGAATGCGAACGATACCAGTGCGTCCATCTGTCCCTCAGTGTGCGCCACCTCCAGTTCGTCTACCTGCTGTGCTACCTCCTCGATGTCCTTCTTCAGTGTCTCGATGGCCCACCAGCGGGTGATCTTGTCGCCCATTCTCACGCCCTTGGTGTGTCCGTAGCCGATGGTTGGTACTCCTGCTGCATCCTTGTAAGCCTCCAGACGCAGACCTTCAAACTCTCTCAATTTCAAAATCAATGTTTCACTTGTGTTCATAATTTTCTCTTTTTTTCGTATTGTATTAATCGTTGTTGTTCATATTGTTTCTCTTAGCGTGGCGCTTCAGCGTGCGAATCTGTCGGCGCAGGTCTTCGTTAGTGGTCTGCATTGCCGCTATCTGCTCCTGCAGTTGCTTTATGGCGCTACCGTCCTTTATTGCCTCTACCATCGTGTGCAGATCGTTCTTGGTCATCTCGTCCTGTCGGTCCATGCCTATGCGGACTAGCATTCCTTCGAGCAGCGACTGCTGATTGTAGTACATGTAACTCTCACCGTCCACCTTCAGCGCATATCCGTTGCGCAAGGTCATCACATTAATTTTCTTTAGTTCTTTCTTCATAACTTTTATCTTTTTAAATTCGTTGTTTTGTC
>Ga0256407_10004257_pt1 | contig 24181 bp, 16 predicted proteins | sample RumenRJG_04DNA_FD_193489 | JGI IMG/M metagenome (GOLD analysis project Ga0256407, IMG submission 193489) | Bovine rumen microbial communities from Lethbridge, Alberta, Canada - RJG_04 | ecosystem: Host-associated > Mammals > Digestive system > Stomach > Rumen | place: Canada: Alberta... | reverse complement strand
AATAATAAAAAATTTAATCAAAAAAAATTAAAAAATGACATTTTTTTCATCAACAGGCCAAAAAATAATATTTTACCTAATCCTAATAATAATAATAATATATTTCCTAAATAATTGGTTAAAAAAAAAAAGTAGAGAATACCATAGTCAAGAATATTGGGAAAATCGATATAGTTGGTACACACAAGAAATGGATTGGTATACAAATTTCAAACAAATAAATCATGATTTTCAAATAGAAAATATAATAAAAGAAAATTTTCAAAAACCAAAAAAATGTAAATTTCTTGAATTAGGATGTGGAAATTCAACAATGAGTTTTGAATTATATGAATTAGGATATAAGAATATAACATCAATTGATTTTTCTTCAATTGTAATTGAAAAAATGAAAGAAAAATATAATAATACAAAAATTAATTTTTTAGTTTGTGATTTTAATAGAATGAATCAAATGTTTGAAAAAAATGAATTTGATATTATAATTGAAAAAGCTGGATTAGATAGTATTGCAGTAAAAAATACTTCAGATGTTCCTATGAGTTTATTTAATATTTATGAAAAAATGTTTTTTGTTTTGAAAAATAATGGTATTGTTTTATCTATTAGTTCAAAAAATCCTGAATTTTGGAAAAAAAATGTTTTTGAAAATTTAGAAAAAAATAATTTGTTTAAATGTATTCAAATAAGAAGAACTACTTTTGTTAATGAAAAAAATCCTATTGTTGCTAATCTATATTTTTATTATTTAAAGAAAATGTAATTATTTTAAATTAATAAAATTATAATAAATTAAATTATATAAATTTTTTTTATCATTAAAATTAAATAATATTTTTTTTTATTATATATGATTTATGATATTATAAAAATAATAAAAAAATGTCTATGATTAAAAATTATGAAAATCAAATCAAATTAATCAACGAACTCAGAGAAACTTTCATTAATTATAAAAAAAATGAACCTTCAATAATAGAACCAATAAATTATTCAATTTCATTAAATGAAATTAGACCCCAATTAATTAATTGGTTAATTTTTCTTTGTGATAATTTAAATTTCTCAATCCAAACTCTTTATAGAAGTGTTTTAATTTTTGACCAATTTATTTCAAAAAATAAAAACTTCTCTTTAACACAAGAACAATTAAATTTAATTACAATTTCTTGTCTTTCATTAGGAACAAAAATTGAAGAAATTAATTGTAATTATACATCATTTTTTACAGAAAATGTTTTAAACAACCCTCAATGTCAAATATACAAAAAATCAGATTTAACTAAAATGGAATTTGAAATTTTAAAAAAATTAAATTTTAATACTTTATATTCAACTTCTGTTGATTTCAGTTTAATTTATTTAGAACTTTTCAAATTATATTGTAATAAAAATGAATTTTTATATGAAAATTTCAAACAAATATATGAAAATCAATTAAAATCTTTTTTATTAAATGATATGTTTATTACAATGTCACAAAGTGAAATAGCATATATAGCTTTTTCTAATAGTTTTAATTATTTAGGAATTAATATTATTGTTTTGAGAAATATTGAAAATATTATATTAGGTTTATATAATAATTATAATTCTAATTCAAATAAAAGAGAAGAAAATAAATGTTTTGATAATATCAAAATTGGAAATAAATGCAATTTTTTGGCTTTGAGATCGTTGTAAAAAATATTTTTTTACTCTTTTATTTATAAAATATTTTTCTGTTAAATTGGTAATAATTAAAATTTTGAAATACATGATATTAATAAATGAATTATTAGATTTATAATAATTTGTAATAATAATTTTATAAATGAAACATTTTTATATAACTTTTAATAATAAATATAAATAAATGTGACATAAAAGTTTGGAATAATTTAAATGGATTAAAAAATAGTTCTATTATAAATTTGTTAGTTTTATTGTACTAATTTATAATTATGTCACTTTTTAACTTAGTTTCAAGAATAATTATATTATTTTTAACATTAATATATCAACTTTTTATTTTTATTTAGTTAAGATAAAGGTATAAATTAAATTAAAATCTATATTATTATGTAAACAATAATTTTTAAAATAATTAAATATTTTTATTATTTTTTAATAATAATTCTATATTTTTTAATAAGAATTTATTATAAAAATTACAAATTTAAATAAGAAAATAATGTTAAAAACAAAATTTATATATTTAATTTTTTTTTTCTTTAGTTTTCTGCTTATCAAAAATTTCCCAAAAAATAACAGTAATAGCCATTAATAAACTAATAGTTTGAATCAAAGTCATACTTTTACCAAAAACAACAATAGATAAAGTAATAGTTAAAACCTTCCTAATACTAGTAATCATAGACAAAGTCAAAGGACCATATTTTTCAAGTGAAATAAATATAATAACTTGACCAAGTGATGCCAATAAACTATGTAAAATTAAATCACTTAATAATTCTTTAGAAGAAAAAACAAATTTAAAAATTTTTCCATAATCCATAAATAAAATTCCATTTATTATTGAAGTAGTACAAAAAACCAATGAAATAATAGAGAATAATCTCATATATTCCCAACTAACAACTTTTTCATATCCTTTAAATTTTATATTATTATGAATATCATTAATAATAATTTTTTCTTTAATTCCTAATAAAGCATCACAAATTAAACTAAATAAAAGTAATCCAATACCTAAAGGAAGATAATAATTATTTTTTATATTATCATCATTTTTTTTTTTACCACTTAAATTAAATAATAAAACAGAACCTGTTGTTAAAGAAACTTTAAAAATATCATTTAAAGTAATTTCACTTTTTGATTTATTATTTTTAACATTTAATAATTTATTAAATAAAAAATCAATTCCTGGTAAATTATATAAAATATTAACAATCATCATTGAAGCACTTTTACAACTTTTTCCAATAACTTTTATTATAAAATCTAAAAATTGTAAAGACGATTGTGCTGTAAATTGAGAAAGAATATATAAAGTACCTAAAATAATTCTATCTATAAAAGTAAATGGATTTATTGTTTTATCTTTTAATTTATTTAATTGAATTGAATATCCAATTGATGAAAACATTAATGATGAAATTGATGTTATGAAAAGAGCAATTGTTGGAGAATTAAATTTTGATTTTACTGTTTCATTAGTTTCATTATTTATATTTGAATAGGTATTTTTAAATATTTTTTCTTCATAAATTCCGGCTAAGAGAAAAAATGTATATAGTAGTAAAATATATATTAATTTTGATATGTTTTCATTATGTTCTTCATTTTTGGGTTTTTGGTTTTTTTCATTTTTTGTTTTTGGATTTTCAATTTGATCCATTTATATAATAATAAATAATATATCTAAAATAATTTAATAAAATTATACTAATATATTTTTTTCATTGAGATTTTATTTAATTTTGATATGAAAAAAGAAGAATATTAATGGAAATATAAATGGATTAATATGATTTTTATTTAAAGTATTTTTTATGGTTTAAGAATTAATAATAGTTATAAGTTAAAGCTATTGTTGTATATTTAAAATATTATTTTTATAAATAATAAAAAATATTGTTTTTATATAAACATATAAAAATAATACATAAATTTTAAATTATTTTATTCAAAATATTCTTAAAAATTAATTAATTATAAAAGATTTCTTATATAAATTTAAATCAAAAATTTAATTTATTTTAATAAAAAATTTATGTAACTTAATACTTTTTAAATTAGTATTTTTATATATCTAAATATATTTTATAGAGTTTCCATATAAAAAAAATTTAATATATTTAAATGTTTACATTATTTATCCAAATTAATAATATCATGGATATAAAATAGTAAATTAGCTAACATTTCAGTTTCAGACAATCCAATTGTTAAAATATTCTGAAATTCAATTTCATTATCATTAATTTTTTTCCATATATAACCTTTATCTTTAACCCATTCATTTAAATTACTTTCATTTAATTTATTAATAATTAAATTAAACTTTATTTTCATTCCTGTTCCTATATAATTTGGATCACTTGTAAAAAAACCTAATTTATCATCATATTCAAATCTAATAATTTTACTTAATTCATTAATTATTTTTATTAAATTTGTCATTCCTTTTGAAATATTTATATTTGGATTATCAATATTATAAATTATTTTTAAATGATCAATATCATTTATTAATCCAATAATATTTGGTTTTTCAAATTTTAATAATCCTCTATATTCATTTATTTCTTTAATATTTAATAATTCTTTTAATTTATCATATTCTAATTGAATATTATTTTCTTTTATAATATTTTGTGCATCATTTGAATTTATATTATAATAAGTTACAAATTGTTCTTTTTTATTTATTTCTTCTATTTGATTTTTTAATTTCTCTTCAAATTCTTTTACAAAATTTAAATAAAGATTATTACAAGGAAAAGGTGAATTTTTAATATTTCTTATTAAAATAATATTCATATTTTTTATTTTTTTAATTTCTTCTTCTGATAAATTAATTATATTTCTTGGATTTTCAGGTTTAGAAATATGATTAAATTCTTCTGTATCAAATTTTTGACTATTTAAAATTAATTTTGAAATAAAAGAATAAAATAAATAATATTCATGTTTATCATATAAAATTGGATAATTTTCCTTTTCATTTAATATATAATATGATAAAATAGAATTAATATTTCTTCCATTTGATGAAATAATATATTTAATTTCATCAAATGAAGAATTATATGCTAAAGTAATTGGAGAATTTTTTTCTTTAAAATCAATTTTTTTTAAATCAAACTGAATTTCACTATTACCAACTCTTGAAATTCCTAAAATTTTAGAAAAATATTTGATAATAAAATATATTTCATTAATATCAGATAAAAGAAAATTTTGATTAGAATATAAAATATTATCTCTAATAGAATAATCATAAAACTTTGAATTTTCAATAATTTCTTTACATTTATCAATATTATTTAAATGTATCATTGAATGAATTTTAAATCCTGCTCCTAATAAAGGAATTTCAGATGTTATATAACCATAATTTGAAACACAAAATTGAAAAGAAAAAGATATATTTTTTATAATATTAATTCCTTTATCAAAACATTTAATAATTTCTTTTGATTCATTACTTTCATTTGAAATAATTAATTTTAAATGATTGGAAAAATTAATCAATATAATTATTGATTGTTCTGGATTTGAATAAATTGATCTATCTTTATCTGTATAATTATCATTTTCAAAACCTAAATTTTTTATTAATTCAAATTCTTTTTTAACAATTTCATTATCAAAATTTCTAAAATTTTCAATTTTTTTTATATTATTATCAATAATATTTTCTTGTATTAAAATATCAATTTCTTTTTCTAAATCTTCTTTTAATTTAAAATTATTTCTATTTATATTATTAAAAGTATATCCATCAATATTTCGATTAAATTCAAAACAAACTTTTATTAAATTTTCTTTAACATTATTTAAAAAATACAAATCATCATTTTCTAATTTATGATAAGTATTAACTTTATAATATTCTTTATTTAAATTTTTTTTAATATTATGAACATAACAAATAATATCATTTAACAAATCATCATAACTAATAATACAATCATCATCACATAAACAAATTCCAATATTATCATTAGGAAAATTTTCCGAAAGAATAGTTAAATCATTTATATTATTATTATATCTTGTTTTAATATATTTAAAATCATTCCAATTTTCTTTATTTAAATATTTACTTAATAAATTATTACTTTGAAATTTAGGAAATTTTACTATTGGGACTCCTTCTGGATAAGGTGGAGGAATATTTATATTATTTTCTGTCTTTTCTTCTTCTGTTAATAATCCAGTTAAATATTTTATCATATATACTATTGGATTTGGGGAAAGTGAATGGACTAAACTATTTGTTAATTCACTTATCAATTTTTCCAGTTGATGTGTTTTTATGTATTCTTCAAATAATGTTTTTTTGGATTTTTGAGAAGTCATTTTTTTTTAAATACATTTTTTATTTTTTTTTGTAAGTCAGTTTTTATATTTTTTTATGTTTTATATTTTTTATTTTTATAATTAATAATTTATTTATAGTTTTATTCGTTTTCTTTGTATTTTTCATTTGTTATTATATCAAATTGTTCTTCATTTTTATCTATGTTTTTATTAAAAAATTGTTTTAAATCTATATTTTTTTTTATATTTTCTTTATTATTTAAATTTAATTGAATATCATCATTTTTTCTATTTATTATTTTTGAAATTTCATTTTTTTCTTTTAATTGAAATGATTTTTTATTTTTTATATTATTTTTAAAATTAAATCCTCTAATTTTTTTAAATCTATCTTGAGAACTTTTAATCATATTTGAACTTAATGGTTTAGAAATATTATTTTTTTCACTATAATTACTTTGTTGACTAAAACTTATTTTTCTATTATCATATTTTTCCTCAGAATAATTACTTATATTATCATTATCTTTATTTTTATCATTGTTTGAATTATATAATTCATTAATATCTTCATTTTTATTATTTATATTCATTTTATTATCATTAATTTGTTGATTTTTAATTTCTATTTCTTCTTTTTCTTTTATTTGATTTTGTTCTTCTTCATTATTTTTATTAAGATATTTATTAGGTAGAATTTTATATTTATTTAAATTTATTTCAATATTTGAAAATTTATTATTATAATTTATTTGATTAGGTGTTAAATTATTATATTTAATATTATCATCTGAAACTTCTAAATCTTCTGTTTTATTTTTATTTAAAGAATTATTTAAATCTTCTGTTTTATATTTATTACTTGAATTATTTAATTCTTCATTTTGATAATAACTATTATATAAATTATCTTCTTTTGATTTATTATCATTAAAATAATCTTCTTTTTTATTTGAAATATAATTTATTTCAAAATGATTATAATCATATAAATTAGAATTTGAAAATATTGACATTAAAATACTTGATATACATTCTAATCTTTTATTTGTTAATTTTTGAGACTTTAAAATTTTGTTAATTTTAATGTTTAAATTTTTATTTGAATATATTGTTCTTTTTTTATTATTATTTTTCTTTTTAAAAATATATGATGAGTTAATTTTATTATCAAATAATGTTGAATGAATTGATTGGGAAAAAGAATTTGATAAAGGTTCTAATGGATTCATATAATTAAAATTATCTGTTGATGGAAAACGATTCATATTATTTTTAATTTTAAATTAAATAATTAATTTAATTAACAACAATTTTTAATAATAAAAAATTAAAAGATTTGAAATCTATATATATTATATTACTCAAAATTTGGTTTTTGAATACATTAAAACAAAAAAATTAATTAACTTCAATATTGTTATTCAAACAGTCTTTTATATAAGTGGTGTCATTATGATAATATGAGTTATTTTTTTTCTTTCTTCTAATATTACTGTCCTCTTTATTCCTATTATTATAGTTATTTACATATTTATTATAATTTCTATAAGCACAATTATCTTCTTCATTTTCATCATTAAAAAGACTTTCATTTCCTAATCTTTTACAAATTTTTAAATTTATTTTAAATTCATTTTCAATATTAAAAGTTAGATTTTTTACTTTTTTTCTTGTATTATGATGTCTTTCAACATTTGGTGATTTTGATTTATCATTTATTTGTTTAAATTTCTCTAAAATTATTTTTGTATTGATGATATCATTTGAAATTTTTCTTAATTTTAATAAATTATCCTTTACTGAATCTTGTATTTTAAAAGACATCTTATCATTTGATTTTAAATTATTTGATTGATAATGAACAGTTTTTAATTTTTTTTGAGAAAATAAAACTTTTTTATTTTGGATATAATGTAAATATTTTAAATCTTTTTCTTTTTCAATTTCACTTAAATCATCTAAAGGGAAAAATATTAAACTATTTCTTTTCAATTTAGTGGTTGAATAATCATAAACTTTAAGATTACTTCTAATAATTTTTTTTTGAAGATAAATTTCATAATTTTGATTATAATTATTATAAATATCTATTATTTTTTTTGAGTTTATTCTTATTTGTTGTTCTTTTTTAAAATTTTCAATAACTTCATTATTTATAAAACTTAATAATTTACTTCTTATTAAATTAGGTATATTTTTTTTATACTTCATTTTTTTTATATTTCAACAATAAAAATTTTTTAATCTCAAAAAAATATTTAAATTATATTGAAAATAATCAAAATATAAAATGGATAATAGTGATGATGATATATTTGATTTTGATTCACCAGATTTTATAGAAGTAGAAAATGAAAAAGAAAAAATAATATCAAATGAACATCATTTTAATTTAATTACAGAAATATCAAATAATTTTTATACAACTTTAGAAAAAAATGATATTTTCGAACATAAAGAAACATGGGTAAAAAGTTCAATATTAGAACCAATAAAATTTAAAATATTTACTGAAGAAACTTTTCCAGGAATAATAGATATTTCATTAATAAAAAATAGTTTTATTTCAAAAGTTTTAATTGCATTATGTGCAGATATTTATGAAATAAAAAATACATTAAATAATATTGAAATTTTTCCTTATGAAAGTTTAAGTATATTATCTTTATATGGAGAAAAAATTGAAGATGATAGTAATGAAAATAGAAATATTTTTCCTGGAGAAGGAGAAAAAAAAATTAGTTTACTTTTACCTTATTTAAATCAAATTCAAGATAATATTGTTAAATTATTAAGTATTGTAATTAATTTAACTAATCAACTTCTTGAAATTTATAATGAGAAAAAAGATACTTTTAAAGGATTAAAATATATTGATTTAAATACTCCTTTTGAATATATTTCTATGGTTTTTTCTTATTTTTTAGCTATTGATACTATTATTAGTCAAAATACAAATTTAACTGATGATTGGAAAAAATATAAAATGTTAATTTATAATACTAAAAAAAATCCTAGTCAATATAATCTTAATCAAGATCAAATTACAAAATTGGAAAAATTAATTAAAAAAATAAATGGTCCTATTTTTGAAAAAAAATGTTTTGAACTTTGTATTAAAAATTTTATTAAAAATGTTGGAAATTTTACTCCTAGTGGAAGTGGGGTTGATCCTATTCAAAATAATAAAATATTTTTTGAACATTTTTCAACTTTTTTAAAAAATAAAACAATTAATATATATAATAAATTAAAAGAAGATGAATATTTTGATGAAAGAATGGAAATTTTTAAAATAATATCTTTATTTGTTTTATATTATAGAATTTATTCAGAAAACAATAATAAAAAATTTAATAGTGAAATTGAATTAAGATTTAATGATATTTGGAAATTTTTAAAAAAAATTCATTATATTAAAATAGTAGGAGATACAAATTTTGAAATTGATAAATATTTAAGTGATAATTTTTCTTCTAGATATAAATTAAATAAAATAGAACCAAAATTACAAGATATAAATAAAAAAAAGGAAAAATTATTAAATGAAAATTCCAAATTATTAAATGATATAATAAAAAGAACAAAAAATGAAGTTGTTAAATGGATAAATCAAATAGAAAGTATTTTATATTCAGATTTAGAATCAAATATTATTGATTCTAATTTACCAGATGAAAAAATAAAAAAAGTTTATAAAATTGAATATAATGTAATTAAAAATGGATTATTATTATCAACTTATATAAAGAAAAAAATAAAATATATATTAGAAAGTCATGTAATTCTAGAAAAAGGATTATCAAGAGAATTAATTAAAGATATTACAACTGGATTAGAATTAATAAAAGTAATTCAAACAGAATTTGATAGATTAATTCCAATAATAGCAAAAAGATTAATAATTCAAAATAGAATTTTATTAAGTAATATACAAAATATAATAAAACCAAAAATTGATATGATAAAATCTAAATTAAATAATACAAAAAAAAATGAATATTATACTTTTATGAAAGATATATCAAGAATATTTAATTATAATTGTCAAGCCACACCTTCAAATTTAAGAAGAATTGTTTTAAAACTTTGTAATGAAATGATGATTCATAATGAAACAAAAGTATTAGATTTAAAAGAATATGAAGAAATAAATCAATATTTAAAAGAATTAGATATTTTAAATGAATTATCAAATGAAATAAAATATGCTTGTGACACTTCATTTTTATATTTTTTCCCTTCAATAATTGATATTTCTTTGGAATATATTTATAATAATTTTCCAAAAAGAATTATATTTTTTGCAATGGCTATTAATGATATGGATAAACCTTTAAATTATATTAAATTTTTAGATAATAATGAAATGATATTAAAACAAAGAAAAATAATAAAAAATAATTTTGAACAAAAATTTTTAAATAAAATTTCAAGAGATATTGAAGTTGACTTAAGAAGTCAAATTCATGCAATATTTATTAAAGGATTAAACACACCAATTCCATCAAATAAAAATTATGGAATATATTTAACAATAGAAAGATTTCTATTATTTGATATAATAATTGATGTAAAAAGATATGTTGAAGAATATTTTAATATAACTTTTTATAAAATGACTACATTAAATATAAATGAATGGAAAACATATCAACAAATGAGAAATTTAGCAAAATCAAAATATAATTTAAGATTACATGAAATATTATTACCAAGTCAAAGTTTAGAAAAAGGACAAGATATTTTAGATATAATAAGAAATTTTGTTCCTTTTGTTAAAAAATATAATCATAATATGAATAATCAAATTTTTATAGAATATCCAAAAGATTCAGTAAATATAAATTATTTAGGAATAAATCAAATTTTAAACTCAATTTATACACATGGTCCTGGGATAGTTAATTCAATAATTAATAAATCATTTCAATTTATAAGTAAATTAATCCAAAAATTAATTGGAGTTATTTCTGATGATTATATAAATTCAGTATTAAAAGAAGAAAAAGAGTTTTGGGATGAAAATAAAGGAAAAATCAATTATAATTATCCTTTAGAAAAAGCAGAACAAACAAGATTAAAAATAAAAAGTGTAAGTGAAGATTATAAAATTGGTTTTATAGAACAATTAGTAAAAGTAATAACACAAATTGGAAATGGAATTGCCTTATCAAGAATGATAAGAAGTGCTTTAATGGAATATAATTCACAAAATGTAAATTTAATTACAAGTCCAAATATTGATAATTTCAAATTTTTGACAAATCAAATTGAATTAAATTTAAATAGTAATGACCCAACTAATAATAATAATAATATTAATAATTTTTCTCAAAATATGTTAAATAATACTCAAAATTGTTTTAATGAAGCAAATAAAAGTTTTTGTGAAATAGTAAATAATTTAAAAGAAAATGGAGATAATAATAATATTAATTATTTATCTATTTTAGTTAATGCATTTGGTGATGCTTTAACTAAAGAAAAAATAAATGATATTGAATTATTTGCTTTTTTATTTCCTGCAATTACTATTACTTTTATTGAAAAGTTAATTGTTTCTAAAGATAATTTATTAAAAAAAAATGAACAAGATGATACATTTTTTAGTGATGATGGATTTATTATTGGAATTTGTTATTTGTTAAAAGTTTTTAGAATTAATGAATTATTCGAATCTTTAAATTGGTTTCCTTCTATTATTCAATATTATAAAAATCAACAAATTAATTATGAGTCTAAAAAAAAAGAGAAAAAAAAAATATCAAGTGATATGGATATTGAATTTAATATTAGTGAAAGGAAAATTTCTACTTATTTAAAGCAATTTGAAATTCTTTATTATTCATATACTGCTGCTTCAGTTTTGTTTAATGAATAAAATATATTTAATAGAATTATTTTTTAATATAAAATTTAAAAAATAATAATTTAATATTACTTGATATATTAATTTTATGAAAATTTTGATATTTCATTTATTTTGAATTTTCAATTATCTTAAAAAAGCATGTTATATAATATTAAAATAACTTTTTCTTATTTTTTTTTATTTTTTTCATAAATAATATTGTTTTAAAATCAATATTGATTATCAATAATTAAATCATTTTTAAATAATAGAAATTTCAAGATATAGTGTTATACAAAAGTATTTATTCTTAAAATAATTGAATTTTAAATTTTATTGAGTATTTTTTAAGTTTCTATTCATAAATAATATTACTTTTTAATATATCTTAAAATTATTAATTAAATTACATTAAGTTAATTTAATTCAAGTAAAAATTATAGAGATAAAAAATATATTTAACTTAGAATTAAATTTATTATAACTAATATTTCTTTTTTGAATTTTTTCAAAAATACATTTGTTAATTTCCAAAGTTTTTTTTTGTAATTCTTTTATTTTTGATTTTTTCCTTTCTATTTTTTAATTGGCAATCTTCGATCCCTAATTTTCATATGAATTTATATAATAAATATAATTCAAATTTGTTAAATTTTAATCAAAGTTTGGATTTTTTTTGAAATATCATATTATTAAAGTAAAAATAATCTTTAAGATTTTGATGTTTTTAATTGAGAAAACATATTTTATTGAAATATTTTTTTATTTGTTAAACAGATACTTCATTATTAATTTTATCACTATTAACATTCTTCTATATTAGTTGAAGTCATTTCTAATAACAAACTCACTTTTTATTGATAACTTAAAATCCCAATAATAATATTTTTTTATTAATATTTAGAAATTGATATTGACTTTAAATTTTTAAACTTATAAAAAAGGACTATAAATTATTCTACTCCTCAAAAAATCTTTAAAAAAAAAACAATTGAATAAAATTATAAAAATGTTTTTTTTTTAAAATGATTTTACTATTCATTATATAAATGAATATTTCATGATTAATCTTTAATAATTTATGGAAAAATCTTTAGAAAATGGTTTTATTGTTGAAAATTTGGAAAATGATAAAATATATTTTGAAAAATTAATTGATGGAGAAATAACATCTTCAAATTCTGAACAAAAAAATGATGATTTTTTAATTGAAGAGCTTTGTAAAAATCATTTTTTATCTAAAAAAAAAACTGGAAGAAAAGTTGAGATAACAAAAAATAATAAAAATTCATTAATTCATACAAAAAATTATAGAGATAATCAGTTAAATAGTATTAAAACTAGTTTTCATAAATTTATTATTTCCTATTTAAATTATACTGTGAAAAAATTTTTGAAAAATTTCAGAGAAAATTTTCTCTTTTTTGATGGAAGATTTCAAAAAGATATAACAAGAAAAACAAATTCAAAATTATTAGATTTAAAAATATCTGAAATATTATTGAAAGTAAAAAATAATAGAAAAAATAAAAATACAAATAAAAATAAGGAAATTTATTTATCATTAAAACAAAATCCTTTATTAGATGATATTTTTTCGAAAACATATTCTGATTTTTATATTTTATATACTTCAAGTAAAGAAAGTTTAAATATTTTAAATACTAATATCGAAAATTATGAAGATTTAATTAAAAAAAAAGGAAAAGAGATCATTCCTACTTTAGAAACTTTTCTATATAATTTTAAATTAAATCCAAAATATTCAAATTATCATGATAAAACAAATAAAAGTTTTTATTATAAAATTCTTTTTGAAAATGATAATTAATTTTTAAGTTATTGAGTAATTTGACATTTAAATGTGTTATTATTAATTATTGATTTGGAAAATAATTAAGATAAAATAATATAGTATAATATTATAATAAAGATATATAAATAAAACTTTTTTTAAAATATTAATTTTTTCAAAAATAATATTTTTTTAATTAAAGAATATATAAAATACTTTTAATAAAATTAATTTCAATTAAATAATAAAAATTTAAAAAAAATAATTAAAAAAAAATAATGGATTTAAATATTTTTTTATTATTATTTATTTCATATATTAAAACATCATATTCAAAAACTCCAATCTTTGTTATTTCAATATTTCAAAATGGAGTAAAATCTCCTAATAATTTAAATGAAAATTCAAGAGATATTTTTAATAAAAAATGGATAAATAAAAGAAAATTAACATCAATAGGAAGAAGAATGCATTATATTTTAGGATATAAAAATTATCGAAAATATATTGATGGAATGAATTTTCTTTCTTCAAATTATAATCCAAATGAAATTTATATTTTATCAAAAAATAATATCGAAAATATTGAAAGTGTAGAATGTCAATTACAAGGATTATATCCTTTAAATAATTTTTTTGCTGAAAAAATTAATGAAAATCAACAAAAAAAATCAATTCCTCCTATTAATATTTCAAAAAGTTTAAATTATGAAATTGAAAGATTAAATTCTTTAAATTCTCCTTTACCTGAATTTACTAATACAATTCCTTATCATATTTTCTTTAATTATGATTATGAAAAAAAATATGAAAAATGTTATAATAAAATTAATCAAATAAGAGAGAATAATTTAAATAATAATGATATTAAAAATTTAACAAATGAATTTAATTTAGATTTTAAAAATGGATTTAATAAATTATTTAATGAAAAAGGTGAATATTCTTTTGTTTATATTGAAAAAATTTGTGAAGATTTTTTACTTAATTTAAATAATGGAAATGACTTATCATTTATTGAAAATTATAAAATTGAAAAAGAAAAATTAAAAACTTATTGTGAAAAAGTAAATATAATAAAATTTACTAAATATTATTTTAGTGAAGAAAAAAATGAGACAATTAATATTGAGATTAGTCCTTTATTTAATGAATTGTTAATTTTATTAAAAAATAAAATTCAGACTAATTTAAATAAAAATAAGATAATAAAAAATAAAAAATTAATTATGTTTTCAGGGGATGAATTTACAATAATTGGAATTGAAATTTTCATGAACAAAATATTTCAAATGAATGATTCAATAAAATCAAGTTTTGCTACAAATATATTTTTTGAAATTTATAAAAAAGAATCAAATAGCTCTGAATATGAAAATTATGAAGTAGATTATATAATAAATGATATATTAATAAAGACTATTAATTTAAAAGAATTTATTGAAAAAATTGAAAAAAATATATTGAATGAAAATAAAATATTAAAATTTTGTGGTTTAAAAATAAATGAAGAAAATAATTCAATTTTAGATTTAAAAATTATTATTTGGATTTTATTGATTATTATTACAATTTTATTTATTTCAATGATTATATTATATTTAAAATTAAAAAAAAGAAATACTGAAAAAATAGATTCTTTTAAAATAAATTCATATGAATAATTATATATAATATTTTTTTATAAACTAAATAATTGTTAAATAATTTATTATATATAAATAATTAATTTATTAAAAAAAAGAAATTAAAATAAATGAATGATACAGAGATTCTATTAAAGGACTCAGATATATTTTATGAATTTTTTAGTACATTTGAAAACAATAAAGAAAATGATTATAATATTAATGAGAAAGAAATTAAAAATTTATTAAAAGTAAAAATATCAAAAAAAAGAAATAGAGAAAAAAATAATGATAGTGATATTGAATATTTTAAAAAAGAAAAATTAAAAAAAAATGCTGAAAGTGCCCGAAGAACTAGACAAAGAAAAAAATTAGCTATGGAAAATTTAATTAATGAAAATAGGAAATTAAAAAATATAATATGTCAATTAAAATCTGAAAGATTATTGATATGTGAACGATGTAAAAAAAAATTAAATATAGAAAATTATAAAACAATATTTAATGTTTCTCAAAAAAATTCAAATATTAATACAAATAAAAAAAGATTTTTATTTACTATAATCTCAGTTATTGTATTTTGTATATTTTTAAGTTTTAATAAAATTAATATATCTAATGTAGAAAAACAAATATTAACAAGATATTTAAGTTTATTTGATAACAAAATTAATACTTTCCAAATATCAAATAATGAAATTAAAGATATTAATTTAACATATAATAAATGGTATATTACTTTAGGTGATTATTATTCTATAATAACAAAAAATAAAAAATTTTTTGTTGATTATGAAAAAATATATTATTCAATAAAAAATGAAGGAATAAGATATTTAAAAGAAAATGATATTTTTAATAAAAATTTAACTAATTGTTTAAATTGTATGGTAGAATTAAATAGAAATAAAATTGAACATAATCTAAAAAGAATAAATAGATTTAGGCTATATTTTTCTCCTAAAGAAGTAATTACTTCTTATGGATTTCAACATTTTCAAAATAATAAAGATGAAAAAGGAAATATATTTCAAACTTTTTTTGAAATAGATTGTATAGCATTTGGCTTTTCAGAAAATAGATTATATATAAATAATGAATCAATCTCTAATTATAAAACTATATTTTAATCATTTTAAAAAATGTCAAAAATACAATATAAAATAATCCAAAATAATTTAAATATAATTTAATAAAAAAATATATTTGGAGTATAAAAAATAATTTCATATATTAAATGAAAAAATTTTTATCTGATTTATAATTTTATTATTTTTCAAAAATATTTCTATCTATATAAATTTAAACTATTTATTTTTTTCTATATTTATCACTATTCATTTTTTTGTCATTTTTTTTTTTGATATATTATTTATTTTTATTATTCTTTTATTTTTGCATTTTTTTTGACAATTGTTCATTTATATAATCTTATATTTATTATTTTAATAATAAAAAAATATTATAATATATTCTTTAAATTTAATATAATATTATTTTAGTTTTACATATATACAATCTATCTTATATTTACATATTTTTAATTTTTATTTAATTTTTATAATTTTCTTACAAAATAAATTTTAATTATTATTTTCATTCAAAGAAAAAGTGATAAACATTATTTTGATAAAATTTAGAACAAAGGATTTTTATTTTATTTTTCCAAATTAAAAATATTTACATTTATTTATTAATTGATTAATTTAAAGCAATCCCAATAATACAATTTAAATTGATAATTTCACTTTTACATTTTTTCAATCTAAAGTATTTTTTTTTCCTTTGATTATTTTTAGGAGTTTTAGAACCTTTAGAATTATTTTGACTATTATTACTAGAAGAATTTTTTTCAGACTTAGTTGAATTATTATCAGAATTTGAACCAGAATTTTTTAAAGAATTAGAATCAGAATTACTTGAATTTTTAGATTGAGAATAAGAATTTGATGAAGAAGTATTTTTATTTTTTGAATAATTATTACTTAATGAAGAATCATTTTTATTTGATTTTTGTATATTAGAATTTGAATTATTTGAATCTGAATTTGAGTCTTTTTCACTTTTACTTGTATCTGATTTAAAAAGTGGTATTTTTATTACATTTTGATATGAACTTAAATTTGAAATTTCTTCTCCATTTACATCAAATAATTTATAATGGGAACAATTTTCATTAAGAGGATTTTTTAAATGATTATTGAAATAATTTTGAAATATTTTATCTTGATCATTTTTATCTTTAAACTCATTATTATTTGAATTTTTTTGTTGATTTTTTTTTTCAATATGAAATTTATTTTTTGTTTTATGATTTGAGAAAGAATCAATTAAATTTTCATATTTTGATAATTTATAATTTATATTATTATTATTACCATTATTACTAGAATTATTAGTTGAACTTGTATCAATTTCATCTTCTTTACAATTTTTAATTATATTATTACAATTTCCCCTTAAATTTTGTTTTAATAAATTTTGATTATTTTGATTTATCAAATTTTGTTTATTTTCATTTGTATTTAAATTACTTTTAGATATAATTTCATTATCATCTATAATACTATTATTATTACTTTTATCACTATCATAATTTTGATAAATAAATAAACTACTTTGTTGAGTTTTTGAAGGATTTAAATAAGGAGGTTCTTGATATGAATTTAAATTACTAAAACTTCTAATAAGATTTTGATGATTTTTAGTTTTCCAATTTTTTTTCTTTTGAGATATTTCATATGTTGGATAAGCATTTTGTTCTAAAAAATTTTTATTTTTATTCTTATTTTCTTTCAATTTTTCAACATTAATATAATTTCCTAAAATATAATGTTGTTTTTCTTTTAAACAATAATTTACAGATAAAGGTGAATTAAAAACAACAAAACAAATTCCTAATATAATATTATATTAAATATTATACCTTTTAAATCAATATTTTGATTATTTGAATTGATTATTACACTTTCAATTTCTCCAAATTTTTGAAAATAATTAATAATATCTTTTTTAGTTATCTCAGATGAAATTCCCTTGATTAATATTGTTTTAAAAGAAGTTGAGATATTATTTAGACTTTTATTTTGAATATTTTCTTTTATTAATGATTTAAAACAAAAAATTTTTTCTCCTTTAATAATATGAGTTTGGGAAATTATTTCAGATAATTTTTGATCATTTTCTAATATAACAGTTCCAATTTTTGTATTATTTTCTATTTTAAACATTAAATATGTTTTATATTTTTACTTCCTATTTTATTATTTATTAAAAGACAATCTAAAACTTTTGAAAATTGATTAAAATATTCTTTTATATCATCTATGAGTAAAAATTTAAATTATTACTTTCTGTTATCATATTTGAGAATCCACTTATATAAAATTTGCTAAAATTGTTATAATATTTGATAAAGATTAATATTATTCTTACCCATTTTTGTTGAACATTTACTGGATTATTTTTTTATAATGGTTTGAAAAAAAAAATTAATAATTTTTGTGGATAAAATGCAATGATTTTTTTAATTTTTTTATTTTAATTCAATTATTTTTTTTTGTGGCTAATTTTTATGTCATTTATATTTGACATAAAAATTACATTAGTATCATTAAAAAAGATTTTTTTTAAATTTCTTCATTTCTAAATAATAATAAAAAAGAAAAAGATATGTTTTATATAATAATATTATAATATAAAGAAAAAAATTATTTTAAATATCAATTAGATTTAGAATGATTAATAAAAAATCTTTAGTTCCATTTTTTCTTTATTTATACAATATTTTAAGAATTTGTTTTAAACAAAAAAATTGTTAGTTTTTTATAATAACAAATTTTTATTCTTTTCTTATAATCATAATATCAAATTTATACTTGGTTTTTTGAATCTAACAATTTAGAATTGATTGTAACCTTTTATAAATGTGAAAGAATTTATAAAAGATTAAATTAAGAATGACAAATTTTTAAATAGAAGTTAAATTAATTTTACATTTTACTTCTTCAAATTTTATAAAATAAAATATTAAATTAAATAAAAGATTTTTCTAGCTTTTTTATCTATAACTAATATATTTAGTTAGATATTAATTTAAGATTTTAAAAACACATTCTAATTTAATATGATTATAAATCTTAATTTCCTTATTATTATATATAAATGTAAAAAAACTCAATATAATTCTCTTTTAAATTTGTTAAATATTCTTTTATTTAAATTGAAAAAATCTATATTTAATAATTTATGTATTTCTTTCTTTATTTTTTCAAATAAATAAATTTTCAATATAATAAAGAAAAAATTTCAATAATTCTATTTAAAATTTTTGATTTTAATTTTTAAAGAAATATTTCAACATAATTTATATAATAATAAAATATTTTTTAAGATTAATAGTTTTTTAATAATTTATATCTTTCAAAATTTAAATAATAATTTAATAAAACATTTTATGAGTTTGAAAAATAAATTTTTCTAATTGATAGTAATTATTTTATTTTTGCTTATTTGTAAAAAGAATAAATTATAAATTTTAATAAGTTAAAAAAATTTATTAACTAAAAATTTCACAAGTTTTATAGATTAAAATAGTTAATGAAATGATGATAATAATATAAACTAATATTTTTTTGTCTCGATTAATGTATATAAAAAATAAGGACTGAGTGAATATTTGAAAAAAATAAATAAGTTATCAAAGTTTTTAATCTTTTTTAAAAGTATTATAAAAAGAGTTATTAAAAATAAATTTTATATTAAATGAAAAAAAATTTATAATTTTTGTATTTTAATAATTTTTTTTATTCCTTTTTTTATTTAACATTTGTTTATTTAAAACTTTTTGCTCTTCTTGATTTGATTGTTTATTATCCCTTTCATATATTTTATTTTTATATTTTTTAATAAAGTTAATAATTTTTTGATTTAAATCATTTTTAAATAATGAATTACAAATTTCATCTATATCATCTTTTTCTTTTTGAATTTCTTTTTTTAAATAATCTTTATCATTATCTTCTGTCTTTTTTAATGTACCAATTTCTTTTAGAATTTTATCAATATCTAATCCTGATTTAATAGAAAGAATAGTAAGTCTTTTTATTTTTTTTAACATTTCTTTTCTTTTATTTGAATTAAAATGTCCGAATGCAACTATATTATATTCAAGTAATTCCATATATTGCAATAAGGATTTTCTTTTATGATCTTCCATTTAAAAAGTAATATTAACATTAAATGATTAAATATTAATATTATGAATAAATAAAAAAATAAAAAAAAATATTTTCAAATTTTTAATTATTTTATATTTTTATTTATAATTACTTTATTTTTATGTATCTTTATTTTGTTTTTTACAAGCTTCTTCTATTAATTGATAATCAACATCATTTATATTAAAATGTATATATCTTATAGTATTTCCTCTTATAAAACAACTTGTCATATTTAAAAATTGAGGATATTTAGAAATATCATTTACTGAAATATTTGTTAAAGATATATTTAAATTGTTATCAATATCTTTTAAATTACCAATAATTTCGATATCATTTTTTAATTCAACAGTTATTTTACATAATTTTTCAGAAAGATTTTTAAAAACACTAAAAAACATATTAATTATTTAAATATAAATATTATTGAGAAAAAAATAATAATTTGAATAAAAATCATAATTAAATATAAATCAATTTTAATTTTTTTAATTAAAAATTAATATAAGTTAAATTTTCTATATAAATAAAAATAATAAGAGATTTTAAATATTAAATGGGATCATCAAATTCAAAAATAGAATTTAATACACTTCATTATTTAGATGGAGAAACATATGAAGGAGAAATAATTAATAATAAAAGAACAGGTTATGGAATAAATTATTATCCAAATGGAAATAAATATGAAGGTTGGTGGAAAAATGATTTAAAAAATGGAACTGGGACTTTTTTTTTTAATGATGGTTCTTTATATGTTGGTCAATGGATTAATAATAAAAAAAATGGTATTGGTACAATTTATTATAAATCTGGAGATAGATATTATGGTAATTTTGAAAATGGTGAAAAAAATGGAAAAGGACTTTTTATTTCTAGAGATAATAATAGATATATTGGTAATTATAAAAATAATCAAAAACATGGAAAAGGAATTATGTATTATAATAAAAATAAAAAATTGTCTAAAGAAATTTGGAATAAAGGAATATTAATTTCTAGTAAAATTATTTATTTAAATATTAATAATCAAAAAACTAAAGATACTATGAAAATTATTTCAAATAAAAATTATTTGGGTTTAGGATTTTTTTTAGAAAATTTAACCAATAATACAATAAATAATGATGAAAGTGAATTAAATAAGAATTTAACTTTAAATATTGCAAAATATTTTAAAGCAAGAATTCCAAATAATTATTTTGATGCTATGAATTTTATAATTTTAACTAGTGATTTACTATATAATAATAGTAAAATATATGAATGGAATGAAAAAAATATAATAACTTGGATGAATAGAATTGGAATAGAAAAAAATAAGTATAAAAATATAATTATTGAAAATAACATTAATGGAGGAAAATTTTTACAATTTTCTGCCAAAGAGTTAAAAGAATATAACATAAATAATATAAAAGATGGAAAATTAATATTAAAATCAATTGATTTTTTAAGAATTTTTTTAAGACTATATACAGATTATTCAGAAAAATATGAATTTTATATTAATTTAAATAATTTTTCTACATTAAGAGATGCTTCAACAAAAAATTTAACTCATGTACAATTTATAAGACAAAGAAAACATCATTCATCTTTATTGATTGATAATAAAAAATTAGAAGCTAATAAAAATAAAAATGTTGAACATAAAATAAGAAGAACATTAAGTTTTAAAAATTCAAATTATGAAAATTCTATTAAAAATGAAAATTATAATTTAAGTACTATTTATACTTCTTATAATAATGGTAATGGAAATAATAATATAAGTAATTATACAATTAATTCAAATTATCAAAATTATAATAAAATCATTGAAAATGTTGATTCAACTTTGACAAAAATTTCTCTAACAAAAGTTTTACTTCATTCTTTAAATTTATGTGGTTTTAATTTTTATATTAATTTTAAAGAATTAAAATTCTTAAAAAAAATAGGAGAAGGTGGTTTTGGGGAAGTATATTTAGGATTATGGAATGAGAAAAAAGTAGCAATAAAAAAGATATCATTTATAAATAAAAAAGAAAAAATTCCTTTTCATATAATAAAAAATTCAAAAGACTATCAAAATAAAATAAATAACAATTTTAATTTAAAATCTATATTACTAAAATTTATAAAAGAAATAGACATAATTTCAAATTTAAGACATCCCAACATAGTTTTATTTATGGGAGCGTCAATATCAAATAACAATTGCTATTTAATAACAGAATATATAGAAAATGGAAATTTATTTGATTTATTACATAAAAAAAAACTGCTGGCTGAGACAAATTTCAATCAATTTGATATAAAATTTACAACAAATTTAGCATATGAAATAGCATTATCAATAAAATATTTACATAGTAGAAATATAACACATTGTGATTTAAAATCTTCAAATATTTTATTAGATAAAGATTTTCATGCAAAATTAACTGATTTTGGTTTGAGTAAAATAATAAATATAATGTATGATAATGAAAATGATAAAAAAGGGAAATTTGGTACTATACATTGGATGCCTCCTGAGATTATGAAAAGTTTAAAATATGAAGAAAAATCTGATGTTTTTTCTTATGGAATGATACTTTATGAAATTATATCTGGGGAAATTCCATATTATGGTATATTACCTAATCAAATTATTGCTCTTGTTTCAGGATGTAGAAAAATTTTACAAGTACCTGAAAATAGTCAAAATGTTTTTTTAAATAAATTAGTTCAAAAATGCTTAAAATATAATATTAATGATAGACCTAGTTTTAAAGATATTATAAATTATTTAGATATAGTAAAAAAAAAAATTGATAAGAAAGATTTTGTACAAGAAGATATTGAAAAATTTATAAATTAAATTGATTTAATAACAAATTAATTAATATTAAATTTTTGATTATATAAAATATAAATAAAAGAAATTTATCAAATTAATATTTAAAAATTTATTGTATAAAAATACATAATGAATTCAAAATCAAAAAATACCAAATTAAATAAAGTAAATCACCCATTTTCTCCAGTATATACAGGAACGAGTAAAATCCTAATTTTAGGGTCAATGCCTTCACCAGCATCTTTATCAAATGGATTTTATTATATGCATCCTTTAAATCGTTTTTGGCCTTTAATGGAAAAATTATTTGATTTTAAATTCAATTTTAAAAATAAAGAAGGGCAAAAAGCAATTGAAGAAAGGAAAAAATTTTTATTAAAATATGATATTGCTCTTTGGGATGTTATAAAATCATGTGAAATTAAAGGAGCAAGTGATTCTTCTATTAAAAACGCTGTTCCTAATGATTTTAGTGAAATTATTAATAATTCTGAAATAAAGAAAATTTTTTGTACTGGGAGTACTGCTTTTAAATTATATGAAAAATTATGCAGATTTAAAACTGGAATTAAAGGAATTTGTTTACCTTCTACTAGTCCAGCTAATCAAAAAAAATGGCCTATGGATAAATTAGTGTTGGAATACAAAAAATATATTATACCAGCTTTGAATGACAAAAAACAAAACAATAAGGAAGACAAAAATAAATAAATAAAAAAATTTCATATGTTAAAATACTAATTAAATAAAAAAAAATAAAAATTTAAAAAAAAAATTCTTTAAATTATTGTTAAAAAAAAAAAAAAAAAAAATAATTAGAATAATGGGGATTAGGGATTGGGGATTGGGAATAGGGGA
>Ga0256407_10004255_pt1 | contig 24188 bp, 16 predicted proteins | sample RumenRJG_04DNA_FD_193489 | JGI IMG/M metagenome (GOLD analysis project Ga0256407, IMG submission 193489) | Bovine rumen microbial communities from Lethbridge, Alberta, Canada - RJG_04 | ecosystem: Host-associated > Mammals > Digestive system > Stomach > Rumen | place: Canada: Alberta... | reverse complement strand
CTGAAATCTATCCCAAAGGGAAAACGATCTTTACAAAAACGTATCAAATCGAGAACGAATCGACCCTTGCGCGAAGACTTTCAGAACGCGACCACAGCCGCGTCGCCCGCGCCGTTCAGTTCTTCGAGCAGTTTCAGTACGTCAGTTTCAAAACTTACTTCGAAAAAACCAGCTCGCGCTGACGTCCGATCTTCTCTCGACCTAATCCGTTCGGTCGTCTTTAATCCCTTGTCTTCTTTCCCCCCCATCTGTAATGTCTCGCGACCTGTAGCCCGATCATAGATCGCTGCGACTTAAACCCAAGGAAAATTTTCTAAATACGTTGCCGCAAGGCGCGTTTCCGATTATAATAAGCGACGGTAGGAGGAGACGACGCCTATGGGCAATTCTGAATTTATTCCTGACGTCACGCAAGTTATTCAAGAGATGAGGCTCTTCGACGATCGGTTTATGGTCGCCTGCCTGCGCGATAGCGTGGAATGCGCCCAGTTAATCCTTCGAATCGTCATGAAGAAGCCCGATTTAATCGTTAAGAGGGTCTTCGCGCAAAAAGCGGTGAAGAATCTGATCGGTCGCGACGTTGGACTCGATATTCTCGCGACGGACTCGAAGGGGAAGATTTATAACATCGAAATCCAGCGCGCCAGCAGAGGCGCGGGGCGCAAACGCGCACGGTATCACGTCGGGATGATCGATACGCGAACGCTGAAGCACGGTCAAGATTTCGACGCGCTTCCTGAATTGTACGTGATTTTCATCACGGAGAAGGACGTCTTCAAAAAGGGTTTGCCCCTCTATCACGTCGAACGGCGTATTGAAGAAATTAACGAACTTTTCGGCGACGAAGAGCATATTATCTACGTCAACGGCGCATGCCGAAATCTCAGAACAAAACTTGGAAAACTAATGTACGACTTCTCCTGCAAAAATGCGGACGATATGCATTATCCACTGTTGGCGGAGAGAGTTCGATATTTCAAAGAAACCCAGGAAGGAACGGTCGCGATGTCCAGTTATTTTGACAAGTGGGTTAAGAAAATTGTGGATGAAGCCTGCGAAAAGGCTGATCAAAAGGCTCGTGCCGAAGGACGCGCAGAAGGACGCGAAGAAGGACGCGAAGAAGAACGCGAAAAAAGCAAGGTCGTTTTTGCGCTTAAATTAATTCGGCGCGGAGGCATGGAGGCTGAAGAAATCGCCGAGCTCTCGGGTCTTACGACGTCAGACGTCCAGAATCTCGCGAAACAAGAGGCGGCGTGACGGCGTAGTTTAAGCTTGTCTCGTCTGCTGAAAACGCAAAACGGGCGAGAAACGCCGCAGAAATGCGCGAGCGTTTCTCGTCCGTCGTTGTTTTGCGGGCGCAAGGACGTCAGTTCTTCGCGGCGTTTGGCTGGGCGACGGGCTGAGCTTTCGGCTGCGCCGCGTTCAGTTCGGCGAGGAGTTTTTCAGCGTCGCCGCGCTTGGCGAAGGGGGGCGTCGTGGAGACGGCGGCGGTTAAGAGTTGCTTGGCGACGTCGTCCTGACCCTTTTCATGTAAAATTACCGCGAAATAGTACGCGGACGCCGCGTTAATCTGACCGTCGGCGATCGACTGCTGCAAAACCTTCACCGCCTCGTCCGTCTGGCCCGCCTTGTAGAGCGTCCATCCGAGGGTCGCGAGGAAATCTCGATTGTTCGACTGTTTCTGGATATTGCTCGCGGCGTACTGGAGCGCGCGTTTGCATTTATCTGGGTCGCCCTGCTCGCAGAGCGCCAGCGCAAGCCCGCCGGACGCGTCCGTGTCAAGCGGATTCTGACGAACAGCCTCTTGGAACGCGGCCTCCGCGCTCTTGAAATCGGATCGGAATAGCGCGACTTTACCGTACGTCTTGAGGACGTCGGCGCTCTTATCTTCCTTGTAGAGCCGTTGAACAAGGTTCCACGCGGAATCAAGCTCGTTTTCGCTCAGCGCGCTCGAAATCGACAGGAGCAGGACTTTCGTCGATTTGGGATTCGCCTTGAGCGCCGCGTCAAGACTTGCCTTCGTCTTCTCCTTATCGCCGCGCGTCGCATAGAGCTGCGCCATCGCCGCGTCAGTCGGCAAACCTTCCGGATCGAGTTTCTCGGCGCGCTGCAACGCCTGACGCGCTTTCTCGTCCTCTTTCTGCTGGAAAAGAATTCGGGCGTAGGCGCGATCCAGTTCCGCCGTTTCGCCGTCGAGCCGAATGAGTTCAGCGACCGCGCGAAGCGAGTCGTTCCAACGTTTGCGCGCGTTGGAATAGGCGAGTTTCACGACATAAGAGGTTCGCTTCATGTTCTTTTGGCGCTTCGGGTTCGCGTCGTACTTGGCGAGCGCCTGATCGCCGCGTTGCGTCAGGAGTTCGGCGGCGGTGAAGGACCCTTCGCGAATCGCAAATTCGGCGAGAGAGTAATACGCTTCCGGGTCGTCGGGAGTCTCGGCGGTCGCCTGTTCAAGGGAGAGTTTAACCGCTTGAGGATTTTGAAGTTCCGCAAACCAGCGGGCCACGATCAGCCTAGGCGGACGCGCCGCCGGGTTGCTCGCGTAAAGCTCTTGGAGCGCGGCGAGAGAACCCGAAAAATCCTGTTTGTTAAAGAGTTCTAGCGCCTCCTTATACTTCGCTTCTTCTTCCGCGGACAATCGAACGGCGTCGTCCTCATTAGAAGGATCGTTCGCCTGAGGAATCGCCGGAGAAGCGGCGGGCGCCGCGGCGCCCGCTTTATTCGCGGGCGTCGACGTCGCGCGATTCTGCGTCTGCGCGTAAGATCGTGGAACGCTTAGAAAAAACAGACCCGCGACCGCGCCGACCGCTAGCGCCGTTCGGACTTGTGCAAACGTCAAATGATGGACGAAGAACGTCATTAAACAAACTCCATTTCTCTAGAACAAATTGCGCGCCTTCCCTATTTTTTCAACGAGACGAACAGGACGAAACCCGTCAAACGCGCCCGCAACGGGCATTCTAGAGATTTGTTTGACTTTTGACAAGACTTATCGCAATAATATTTTGCGTTATTTTTCAACGAGGTCGTCCAAGTCCTTGACAGACCGGAAGTCGGAACTATGATTAAGCGATAGTGTAAAAGAAGGGCGGGTTCGGGAACTAATCGCCCTGGCTCGCGTCAAAGTTATCGATTTCCCCCGGTGGACGGCGTTGATTACGCCCATTTGGGGACTTCTACAGTTCGAAGGACAGTGCAAACAATGAATAATAAACTGACGCTTTTGGTCGTTCTTCTCGCCCTCACGATGGTTCTTCCCGCTTGCGGCGGCAAGAAAGTTCAAAAAACGGAAGGCGTGACCGGCAAGGTCACGCTCGACGGCTCGCCCCTTGAGAAGTGCACCGTTTACTTCGTCCCCGACGGCGAAGGTACTCAAGCGGTCGGCACGACGGACGCTTCCGGCGTGTACAAGCTTCAGACCGTCCTCGGCGCCGCCGACGCCGGCACCACGCCGGGCAACTACAAAGTCTTCTTCAGCCATGAAGTCGAAGTCTCGCCCGAGGTGCTTAACTCTGAAGGCGGCGTTGAAAAAGAAGCCGTCATGAAGAGCGACCTCCCTGCGAAATACACGAAAGCCGACACCTCGGGCTTCACCGCCCAAGTCGTCAAAGGCTCCAATACGTTTGATTTTGATCTCACCTCCAAGTGATTATCCATTTATTAACCGCCTTAACCCCGCTCTTAGGGAGTTTTTAATCACATGACTAAATCTAATCGAGGTTTTACGTTAGTCGAACTGCTGGTCGTCATCGCCATCATCGGCATCCTTATCGGTTTACTTCTCCCCGCCGTACAGGCGGCTCGCGAAGCGGCGCGGCGCATGCAGTGCTCTAACAACCTCAAGCAGCTCGGTCTTGCCGTCCAGAACTTCAACGACGCTCACGAACGCATCCCGAACCAGTATTGCGATCCTCTTATCACGGGAATCGCCGGCTACGCGAGCATTGGCAACCGCGCGGATCGCGTCTCCGCCCAAACGTTGCTTCTTCCTTACCTTGAACAGAACGCCGTCTACGACGTCATTATGACCTGTCTCAAGGACGCCGGTTCTAAAGGCGACAATAAATACGCCCCCAGTCCGACGGGAACCGACGTTCCGACCGGACAAACCGTCAACCCGTACACGACGGCGATCAACGCTTTCGTCTGTCCTTCCGACGGCAACGCGACAAGCGCCGCTTCGTCTCAGCCCGGTAGCGTCATGGGGCCTTGCTCCTATGCGTGTAACGCAGGCGACATGGTAACTAAATTCACAAGTGGAACTTCCCAGAAGATGCGTCGCGGTCTTTTCGTGAACGGCGCTCAAGCTGGCGAAACGACGCTTGGGATTGTCAAAGATGGAACAAGCAACACTTTGGCGTTTGCCGAAATCGCCGTTTCCGACGTCTTGGGTAAAGACGGCAACGACGTTCTCACCGGTATCGCTTATCTCGGGGACGGTATCGAAGGTAGAAGCCCCTTCGAATGCCTCAGTACGCGCCAATCTGACGGAACCTTTAACGTGGAGAGCGGATACGAAAAGGGTCGTCGCTGGTGTCTTGCGGGTACCTCCAACACGTGTTTCACAGCTTCCCTTCCTCCTAACTCGCCTAGTTGTGCCGGGAACAAAGGAGCCGCCCTTCAAGATCAGTACATAATGATCTCCGCTTCCTCTAATCACTCTGGCGGAGCCAACGCCGTCATGCTCGACGGATCGGTTCGTTTCGTCTCTGAAACAATCGATTGTGGAGATAGTACGTGGGTGCGCGACACGACCTACAAAGGCAAGTCGAAGTACGGAGTCTGGGGCGCCATGGCGACCCCGCGCGGTAAAGAAGCCGTCTCCCTCGACTGATTCGCGTAAAATCGAGATTTTGCGGTTCGTTTAGTTATTGAACGAACTAAGTTTAAAACGTACGCCTTCGGCGCGTCGCTCATCTTGGGTGAAACGCGCCGGGGTTTTGCTTTATTATTGCCACCTGTGAGCACGACATTTTTTAACCGCCTTAATTCTTGTTCTTAACGGAGTTTTACTCATGTCTAAGTCCAATCGCGGTTTTACGTTAGTCGAACTGCTCGTCGTTATCGCTATTATCGGTATTTTGATTGGTCTGCTTCTCCCCGCCGTCCAGGCGGCCCGCGAAGCGGCTCGACGAATGCAGTGCTCTAACAATCTCAAACAAATGGGACTTGCGGTTCAGAACTTCAACGACGCTCACAACCGCATCCCGAACCAGTACGCCGATCCCCTTATCACGGGAATCGCCGGTTACGCAAGTATTGGCTCTCGCGCGGATCGCGTCTCCGCCCAGACGCTCCTGCTCCCCTACCTTGAACAGGCCGCCGTCTACGACGTCATTATGACCTGCCTCAAGGACGCCGGAGCCAACGGCGACGCCGCGTACGCTCCCAGTCCAACCGACGCGGGCACGATCCCGACTAATCAGTCCGTCAACCCGTACACGACGGTTATCACCGCGTTCCTTTGCCCCTCCGACGGCAACGCGATGGGATCTTCGTCCCTTTCCAAGCAGGCTGCGAACCACCTCGGACGTTGTAGCTACGCGTGTTGCACGGGCGACATGTCTTTCAGCAATACCAACTCCGTCACCCAAGGCGCCCAGAAGGCTCGTCGCGGTCTTTTCGTCAACGGAAACGTCGCGGGCGAAACGACGATGGCGACCTGTAAAGACGGCACGAGCAACACGATTGCGTTCGGCGAGATTACCGTTTCCGACATTATTGCGACCGACGCCAACGATCCTGATATCAGCACCGGAATCGGTTATCTGAGCCACACTCAGGAAGAATCCGCCTTGGCTTGCCTTGGCTTGCGCGGAACTGACGGTCAGTTCGCCGAAGGCGTCACGACTTACGCGCAAAAAGGTCGCCGCTGGGCGAACGCAGACTACGCATGCACGAACTTCCAGGCGATTCTGCCTCCGAACTCGCCTAGTTGCTCCTCCTCTAATGACACTCTGAGCGATCGTTCCGCGATGATTACGGCGGGAAGCGCCCATTCCGGCGGCGCCAATGTCGTTATGCTCGACGGTTCCGTCCACTTTATCTCCGACACGATCGACGCCGGCGATATGACCTGGAAGAACGCCGACGGATATCGTGGCAAGAGCATGCACGGCGTCTGGGGCGCCCTTGCCACCCCGAAGGGCAAAGAAGCCGTCACCCTCGACTAAGTCACAACCCGCCAAAGGCGGTTTTTGTGCGCAACCTTGTAATCTTTTGATCGTTCCAGCCTTTTCAAGCGACGGTCGATTCAGTCGACCGATCAATGGAAGGGCTGGAGGATTGCGCTTGGTAAGAGTGAGCGATCACACGCGACCATGCGCAAAAGTATTATGCTTTCAACACGTTTCTATCCAAAAGAAACAAGTTGAAGGCGAGCTTCATTGTTTAGCAGCTATCGTTTCACCTTTTGTTCTACAAAGAGATTCATCATGGTTTGTACTACTCAGAAAAAACGGGGGTTCACCCTCGTCGAACTGCTCGTCGTCATCGCTATTATCGGTATTCTTATTGGTTTGCTTCTCCCCGCCGTCCAGGCGGCCCGCGAGGCGGCGCGACGTATGCAGTGCACCAACAACCTCAAGCAGATGGGGCTTGCCGTTCACAACTTTAACGACGCCCACAACCGCGTTCCGAACCAGTACTGCGATCCTCTTATTACGGGAATCTCGGGCTACTCGTACAACGCCGGCGGCGACGACGGAAGACGCCTGAGTCGCGTTTCCGCTCAGACCCTGTTGCTTCCTTATTTGGAACAAAACGCCGTCTACGACGTTATTATGACCTGTCTTAAAGACGCGGGCTCTCGTGGGGATAAGAATTATGCGCCGAGTCCGACTGACGCGGGTCAAGTCCCGACCAATCAGTCCGTTAATCCGTACTCGACCGTTATCACAGCGTTCCTCTGCCCTTCGGACGGCAACGCGATGGGTTCCTCGTCCCTCTCTAAGCAGGCTTCAAACCACCTTGGACGTTGCAGCTACGCGTGCTGCACGGGCGACGCGTCCTTCAGCAACACGAACGCCGCCACGGAAGGAGCCCACAAGGCTCGCCGCGGTCTTTTTGTCAGCGGTCGACTCGCGGGCGAAACCACGCTGGCGATCTGCAAAGACGGCACGAGCAATACGATTGCGTTCGGCGAAATTGCCGTTTCCGACATTATCGCGACCGACGCTAACGATCCTGACGTCAGCACGGGAATTGCCTACATTAGCGGCGCTCAAACAGCCTCTGCTTCACAGTGTCTCGCGACGCGCGGCGCCGACGGACAACTTCACGGCAAAGACGACAAATCTTACGCGGAAAAGGGTCGTCGTTGGTGCAACGCGGATTACGCGAGTACGAACTTCCAGGCGATTCTGCCTCCGAACTCGCCCAGTTGCTCTTCCTCTAACGACGTTCTGAGCGATCGTTCCGCGATGATCACGGCGGGAAGCGCCCATACCGGCGGCGCCAACGTCGTCATGGCCGACGGTTCCGTTCACTTCATCTCCGACACGATCGACGCCGGAGATTTGAATTGGAAGAACGTCGACGGATATCGCGGCAAGAGTATGCACGGCGTTTGGGGCGCTCTTGCGACCCCGCGCGGCAAAGAAGCCGTCACCCTCGACTGATTGATAGTTTCCAACTTAGTTTGACGACTTTGTTTGATCAAACTTTGAAATCTGAAAATCGCTCTCGACGCGCTTCCAATAGAAAAAGCGCGTCGAGAGTTGGACTTCGTTGTAGGAAAGGGCGCTAATCAGCCATTTGTTCATTCGTATAATTCCCCGTTCCTACTCCGTTTGTCGTTTTATTCCGTCATTCCCCATTTTAGGAGACATTTCAATGCTTCGTTCTCAATCTCGGACCCGACGCGGGTTTACGCTCGTTGAGCTTCTCGTCGTCATCGCCATCATCGGCATTCTTATCGGGCTCCTTCTCCCTGCTGTTCAGGCCGCTCGCGAAGCCGCTCGTCGTATGCAATGCACGAACAACATGAAGCAGCTGAGCCTTGGCGTTCAGAACTTCGCCGACGCGCATAAGCGCATCCCGAACCAGTACGACGACTCCTTCTGGACCGGCATGAACGCCGCCGTTACCGACGCGCGCGTCAAGAGTCGTCTCTCCGTTCAGGCGTTGCTCCTTCCCTTCCTTGAACAAACCGCCGTTTTCGACGCGATTAAGAACAACGTCCTCCAGGACGCGGCGATCGACTATCATGTCCTCACGGCCTCGACCACTTACCCGGCAGGTTTAGATTACAACCCCTGCGGCGCGCATATCGCCGCGTTCGTCTGCCCTTCTGAAGGCAACGGCAACAATCTTCAAGCCGCTAACGCCATGGGACGTTGCTCCTACGCGTGTTGCGTCGGCGACTCGCCCGCCAACAGTTCCAACCGCGGCGACGGTCACCTCAACAACGTTCACAAGAAACGCCGAGGCGTCTTCGTCAACGGAACCCTTGCGGGCGAAACGACCTTTGGCGCGATCAAAGACGGCACGAGCAACACGATGGCGTTCGGCGAAATCGCCGTTTCCGACCATACCGCCGACGACGACGCCGACGCCGCGTCCGGCGTCGCCAAGTTAAGCTCGTTGTACAGCCAGTCTGGCGCCAGTTGCCTCGCCCTGCGCAACGCGGACGGCACGCTCAGCGGCACGACGTGGGCGGTCAAAGGTCGTCGTTGGAGCGACGCCGCGTGCTGCAACACGAACTTCTGCGCCGTTCTGCCCCCGAACTCTCCGAGTTGCGCCGGCACCAACGCCAACTCTAACGGCAACTGCCAAGACGCGATGTTCATGGTTTCTGCGGGTAGTTCGCATAACGGCGGCGTGAACGTCGCAATGCTCGACGGTTCCGTCCGTTTCGTCTCCGACACGATCGACGCGGGAGATCTCACCTTCACTGACAACAACAATATCGCCGGCAAGTCTCCTCACGGAGTCTGGGGCGCCATGGCGACCCCGCGCGGTAAAGAAGCCGTCATGATCGACTGACTCGCGACGTCGCGAGGGACGTTTTTCGCCTCGTGGCGAAAACTTATTCATAGTTGCGAACAGTCGAAAACTCTTTGTTTTGTCGAGCAAAGTTAAGCCTCCCAACGAGGCGGCGCGTCAAGCGCCAAGGACGATGTCGGAACAACGTCGTCCCGTAGCGCAGACATAATACTGCCTTCGGCAAACGCTCGTTAGCGGCGACGTCAGGTTCGGTTTGATTAGATCAATTCAGCAAGAACCAAACCTCAAATCGTCTAACCCTTAAATCAGGCGCGGTCGTCTACGGACGGTCGCGCCTGATTTCTTATCAATCTCATATCGTTGCAGAGACAAAACTAACAACTAAAACTTTCGATATCCTTGCGCTAAATAAAGTTTTTTTGAAGATTTTTTAGTTAACGTCAGTAAAAAGTTGACATACGTTAGTCATAACAATATAATGTCGTTGTAGTTGGCGGCTATTCGTCGTTATATTGGGTTAGTTATAGATCGCTTTCGCCAAATCGTTTGCAATTCTAGGTATGCCAAAATGCCAGTTGTGCTCACAAAAATCCACCGCGCTCCTCTGCGCTTCCTGTGCGACGATTTCTAAGATTTTCTGTATTTCGCCTATTTCTTTGACGGCTACACGATCATAGAGAAAAAAGCGGCGTTTCATCGGCGTCTGTCTGCGGCGTCGGCGGCGTCGGCGTGAAATTCTTAATATAGCGACTCCTTGTCGCCCCGTTAAGGAACATATTTTAAATTCGTTTGGAATTATACGGTCTTGGAATAAAGACCGAGAAACTGCGTTTATTTTTACATTAGTTTTATAGCGTTTCTTTTACGTGGAGACTGTATTATGATCTATCCCACTCGCCAAGCTCGACGTGGCTTTACGCTCGTCGAACTCCTTGTCGTCATCGCCATCATCGGCATTCTTATTGGTCTGCTCCTGCCCGCTGTTCAAGCCGCTCGCGAGGCCGCGCGCAGAATGCAGTGTACAAACAACCTCAAACAAATGGGGCTCGCCCTTCAGAACTTTAACGACGTGCAGGGACGTATTCCGAACCAGTACAGGGATTCCTACTGTACCCGTATGAGCGGCTATGCGAACGGAAGCGCCAACGTTAGAGGGCGACTTGACCAAGTTTCCGCGCAAGCGTTGCTCCTTCCCTATCTCGAGCAGAACGCCATATTCGACCAAATCTCGAGCGGATTGAAAGAAGCCGCGTCCCGAAACGACGAAAATTACGCCCCTAATCCGATCTCGGCTTCTACAATTCCGACGGGACAGTCTACCAATCCGTACACGACGGCGATTAATGCGTTTCTTTGCCCCTCTGACGGCAACGCGATAGGAGCGGCGTCGCTCACGACGAACCAGGCGAACCATCTCGGCCGTTGCAACTACGCGTGCAATACCGGCGACCTGTCTTGGAGCAATACCAATACGGCCACCGAAGGAACCCAGAAATCGCATCGAGGTCTTTTTGTCAACGGCGAACTCGTTGGCGAAACCAAACTGTCGATCTGCAAAGACGGAACGAGCAACACGATAGCGTTTGCGGAAATCAGCGTTTCCGATTCTATCGCGGGCGATTCTGATCCCGATATTAACACGGGAATCGGTCGCTTGTCCGGAACTCAAACGGCGGCCGCAGCCGACTGTTTGGCCCTCCGCGGAACCGACTGTCAGTTTGGTCCTGCGGCAACTGACACTTACGCCCAAAAGGGACGTAGGTGGTGCAACGCGATCTACGCAAATACAAACTTCCAAGCAATTCTGCCCCCAAACTCGCCCAGTTGCTCTTCCTCCAATGCAGACGGCGACGATTTTGGCGCCACGCGTAAACGTTCCTCGATGATCGCCGCCGGCAGTTCCCACAGTGGCGGCGCTAACGTCGTCATGCTTGACGGTTCCGTTCACTTCGTCTCCGACACAATCGACGCCGGCGATATCTCGTGGAAGAACGTCGATACTTATCGAGGTAAGAGTATGCACGGAGTCTGGGGCGCTATGGCGACCCCGCGCGGTAAAGAAGCCGTCACGATCGAATGACTCGCGACGTCGCGAGGGACGGTTTTCGCCTCATGGCGCAAACTTATTCATAGTTGCGAACTGGCGAAAACTCTTTGTTTTGTCGAGCAAAGTTAAGCCGCCCAACGAGGCGGCGCGTCAAGCGCCAAGGACGATGTCGGAACAACGTCGTCCCGTAGCGCAGACATAATACCGCCTTCGGCGGACGCTCGTTAGCGGCGACGTCAAGTTCGGTTTGATTAGATTAATTAAGCAAGAACTAAACCTCAAATCGTCTAACCCTTAAATCAGGCGCGGTCGTCTACGGACGGTCGCGCCTGATTTCGTTATCGCACGATTTTCTGAAAAAAACAAATCGCTTTTAACAACAAGCCAATAAAACGGGGACGCTATTAGATTCCATAGTCGTCAATAGATTAACTTCGCTTTTGTCGAGAACGTCCAAAGCTACGGGGATAAACTCATCCTAAACTCTTCAAATATTCCTCCACGTTGACGTAGCGAACGCCGTCGACGTCGCGCGTCGCGCCGCGATAGAGGACGTATTTCCCCCTAATCGGACCGTAGCGACGTTCTGTCAACGCGCATTTCTGCGGGTCGATCAAATGGCGAGTCTGTTCCGGAACGACCTCGGCGCTGTGCTTGATCTCATAAATTTCGCAGGACGCGGTCGTGGGATCAAAAACCGTCATATCGAACTCGCCCACGGCGAATTGCAAAACAAACGCTTGCTTTTTCGGGTTGGCGAGCGCCGTTTCCAACAATACGATATCCTCCGTCATTCGCCCCATAATCTCGCTCCGGACGCGATCCAGAACAAAGTTGCGTTCCGACAGGGAGAGGTCGTTAAACGTCTGATCCTGCAGTAAACTGCTCGCCAGCGCGGTTGCTTGAGCGTAGCGTAACCCCGGCTGGGCGACGATCGTCCTGTTCTGCAGTTTTTTCGCGGAGGGAAGCGCAAACACGTCGATCTCATAAGTCAAATCGAGGAGGTTAAGATATTCCCGAATTTCCGAGACATGCGCGGCGGTTAATTTTACGGTCTGTTCCGGAAGATTGCGGATTTCCAGCAGACGCCGCAGTCGTTCCGTAACTTCCGCGAGGTCGACGCGATCCAGCGCGTCTGTAGGTCGCTTCCGATCGCGCCGCAGGTTTTTCCGGGATATCTCTAGATCGTTTGATCGGAAGTCCTTGGTAAGAACCTCGAGCGTGAAGCGGCGGTTGACGTCCTCGACAATGCGGTTGACGGCGCTAGTCAGCTCGTCGCGCTCATAGAGATCACGTAAATTGCGGAAATGACCGCCTTCCTGATAATACCGTAACGAATGCTGGATATTCCGGGCAATGGCGCTGTCAACGTACTCGTCGGCGCCCGATTTGCTTGCGAAGATAGACGTTTCATTGTAACGAACGCCGCCGAGGCTCATGACGCCGCCGTATTGGATGTACTCGTCAATCCCCTTTACGCCAAGAACTCGCTCGAATTCCCGATAGGGGATAAAAGTCGTATGGAGCAGGACGCAGCGGTCATAAAGCTGCTCGTCCTCGGAGAAAAGGAAGCCTAGCGAGTCCGTTCCAGACGTCACAATCTTCATGCCGCTAGAGGCGTACACGTCGGAAAATAGCGCCGCGCCGCCAATGAAGTCCTTCATAAGCGTGACTTCGTCAAGGAAGACGTAACGGACCCCCGTCTCCTCCAAGTATTTCAGATCATGATTCACAGAGGCGAGCGAGTCGTTAGGGGCGATCTGAATAAAGGCGGTTTTTGCGAGTTCTTCATCCGTCATTTCGGCGAGAATCTGGCGGATAAGCGTCGTCTTTCCGGTCCGCCGCAGACCGTATAGAATGAAGATTTTGTCCTGACGGGGTCCATAAAGGTATTCGCGCAGCGCGCGGAAACAATCGCGCTTCTTGAAAGATTGTGCCGGCGCGGCAAAATTGCGAAGCGCTTTGCCAGTCCGTATGTTGGTTAAAAAAGGTCCCGCCGCCAACGCCGTTGCCGACGCAACGACAGACGCTTGTTTACTTAGCGTTTTGAGTTCCACCTCCAGTCTTTTCCGCGTTTCGACGCCGCTTCTGAGCGCTTCAACCTCATCGGCGGGAACGTATTTTTCGCGCCGCCTCTTGTTTTCCGTCCAACGCTGGTAGAAATATTCCTTTCCGTTGATGTTTTTCCGACCAATAAACCCTTTCGGGAGTCCCACGATCCGTTCCTCCAGCGCCGCAATCTTATCCTGTATACTCTGATCCACCACAACGATCCTCCAATTCGATAATTACTTTACCGCTAATTATACCCTCGTTATACCCAACAAAAAAGGGTATAAAAGGGTATAATGGCAAACAAAGAAAATTTTGTCCATGAGACGCCGTTTTTCGGAGGCCTGCGCGAATTTTGGACTCAGGCGACGTCCAAAATCTTATTGCATATTCCTGTTTCATCCTCTATCTCTCTTACTAAAGAACAATCATATTCGAACAAGCGCCAGATTAGGAAATCCTTCCACTTTGTTATTTAAGATTACAAAGCGAGTCTTCGTTTTGACGTAGGCGTTGACAATTACATCGCTCGGCGTAATATGACAAGGCCGTTTAGAACGTAAACGTCCGCGACAATCAGTTTCAACGAATAGAAACGTCGCGCCTCGACTGAACCTAACCAACGTCTTTCCACAAGGAACCGCTCGTATGGGAGAAATCAGAACCCCGCAGCCCGTTTTGCTTCTGATCGCGACGTTCGCCGCGACGGAAGAAGCGGCGGAACTCGGAAGAAAACGTGTTGAGGACGCCTTCGGTCCGATCGCGCTCGAAAGCGACGTCTATCGTTTCGACGACTTCACGAGTTATTACGCTAAAGAGATGGGCGACGCGCTTCCGAAGCGATTCTGGGTCTTCGAACGTCTCGTCGATCCCGGCGACCTTGCGCCAATTAAGATTCAAACCAATCGTTGGGAAGAAGAAATCGGCAAATCGCTCTACGCTCAAGGGCGCGCCCCAACCCCGCGTCCGCTCAATCTCGATCCCGGATATATCGAACTCGGCAAACTCATTCTCGCCTCGACGAAAGACCATGCGCACCGTATCTATCTGCGCGACGGAATCTTCGCCGAAACGACGCTCATGTATACGAAGAAACACTGGCAGGCGCTCCCATGGAGCTACGCCGACTATCAAGACGTGAAAAACCAAGAATTCTTCACGAAATGCAGGGAATATCTCAGGACGAGATATCAAGATATCTCAAGCGACCAATAAATCAGTCGACGTCGGGAATCGCTTTGCGCAGTTCCTCTGCGAGCGCCGCGATCGCTTCGTCGCGCGTCTTGTAGTCTTCCCCGGAAATAAGCGACGCGCCGGGAATACGGCGCCAGTCGAAATGATCGAGACCGAGCGCAAACTTCCCCGAGTTGAGCTTCGAATACGCGGGATTTTTCGCGAAAGATTCGAGCAGGCTTGAAAGCGCCGGAAGTTCGGCGCGCTGCGGGTGCGCGGAGAGCGTCGCCGGCGTCGCGTCCTCCATCGCCTTGCCGCGCGTTTGAAGTTTATGGACAAGTTCGATTCCACGGGCGGCGAGCGCCTCGACGACGCGTTTTTGAACGCGCGCCGAAAGGCGTTTATATTTTCGATCATACTTGGAGTTATACGCCATCGCGCCGCCGCCTCCGACGAGTCCGCCGAGAAGCGCGCCGATCGTCAGTCCCGTTCCGAACGTCAAACCGGCGGACAAAACGTCGAGGATTCCGCCAAGCGTCGCGCCGACCCCCGCGCCGACCGCGCCGCTCTTCTTAACGTCGTCGTCAAAAAGATCGTCGCGTTCCTTTGAATCGTCGTCGACGACGAGCGCCTCGCGATCAAGCGCGCCAAACTTGAACCCCCATGTCTCTAAAAGCGCCGCCTGCGCCTCATGTTCGCGCTTCAACACGGTCTCGCGCAACGTTCCCTCGAGCGCCTTCTGGCGTTCCTTCCAGTCGGAAAGTTCGACGCCCGTTTCCTCTTTCTGAAACGCCGCCACGTCAAGCAACATCTCGGCGACGATCGTCCTAGAATCGTTGAGACGACGGCGCTCGTGCGCGCGGCGTTCCTGCATTTCGAGGCGAAGAACACGCTGCGTCAGCGAGTTGCGCGTCAACGCGACGAGTTTCTCAAAAAGCGCGATTTCGTCTTGGAAAGAACGTCGGTGCGCGTCATACTGTTGAACGAGGAAGAAACTGTTCCGAGAAAGCGTCTCGTCCCATTCGCGGCGGAAGTTCTCGCGAACGGGACTCCCCTGCGTCAAGCGTTCCGCGTCGCCAAGGTTGTTATACGCGACGAGCGTCGGCTTGCCGATATGTTGAAGAAGAATCAACGTATTTTTGAGCAACGATTTATTCGGATCTTCCGCGACGTTTGCGACAAAAACGACGACGTCGCACCGTTCGATTTCACGCCACGCGCGCAGATCGTGGCGAAAATCCTCGTCGTCCAACGGAATCGCGTTGAGAATGTCGGCGAGACCGTATTCGCCGCGCCGCGCTTCAACCTCGGGAGACTCTAAAACAAGCTCCATAATCTCGCTCGACGTTTGGAATCCGGGCGTGTCGATCAGCTGCAGAATCTCGGCGATTCCGCGATAAAAGACCTTCTGAATCTCCGCGCGAACCGTCGTGCCGGTGAACGCGTTGACGTGTCCAAAATCGGGATCGTTCGTAAGCGTCCTCAAAAGCGACGTTTTACCCTCGTTCGTCGGTCCGACGACCGCGACGACTAAGGGTTTCAATTCGCTCAACTGTTCGCTTGTTAAACACATTTCGACGTCGTCCTTTCAAATCCGACCGTCGCTCTAAACGAGCGGAATCCCCGCGAGCGTCGCGCGCGCCTCCGCCAACGCGTTCTCGACGACGGCGGCGGAATCAAGAGGCGAATCTTCAAGCGGCTTCAAAACCTCAGGGAGCTTTTCAACGACGACGTCTTCGGCGAGCCCTTGAAGTTCAAGCGCCGCCGCCCAAGTCGCCGTCGTATAAACCAGCGTCGCAACCGCAGTCTGACGATCTAACGCGGGCGCCGCCGCGTCCGACGCCGTTTGCGGTTCTGACGTCGTCGCCCTGCCTGAAATCTTCTCCACGAATTTCGCGGCGCCCTTTTTCAACGCTTCCGGCGCCAGCGCGCCAAGCGCGCCCGCGGCCGCGCCGGAAACAAGAGACGCGGGAAGCGCCGACCCGACGGCGCCGAGCGTCGCGAGAACCGCCGACGTCGTAACCGCGCCCCCTAACAGCGGCGCAAACGCGACGACGACAGGAACCGAAAGCCCGACAGACGCCGCCGCTAGCGCGCATTTCGGACTCAGTTTGCCGCAGAGCGACCGCAATCTTCCGCTAAGTCCAAGCGCCGCCGTCATCCGGCTTTCGATGAAATCAGACGATAGGCCAAGTTCTCCGACGCGCTGCGAAATCCCCTCGCCTAGTTTTGAATTGACAAATCGTGAAGCGACCTCGGGACCCAAGCCGGCGTTGAATTTCGACCGTCCCAAGTACGCAGCCTTGCCAACCTCGTCGCTGTAAATCTTAAATATTTCGCCGCTTACGCGAGAAGTACGAAGCCGTTCCGTTTCGTCGTTTGCGGCGAACGTCGGCGCGTCGTAAATCGAGCGGCTCTCTTGGAGAATCAGTTTCGACGCCGCGTCCCATTTCGCGAGATTGCGCGGCGTGTTCCGCAACCTCTCAGATTCGTCGGCCCCGCTCAAAAACGCCTGAAGTCGCGCGCGCGGCTCGGGCAAGTTAAGTTCCGCGTCGTAATAGAACGTAGGCGTTATCGTTTTGCCGGAAGCGCGCGCCATCGCTTCGAGAGTCTTCGTCCAATCTTCGACACGCTCGCCGACGGCGGAGACAGCCGTGGCAAACTTTAAACGCATCCGCTCGCTCCCCGAAAGAACGACGACAATGCTCGCGTTTGGAAGCGCCGGCGTAAGAACGTCGCGCATAAATCGGACAAAATGCCGCGCCGGGGGCAGTCCGACGTCCGTAAAAACGACGCAAAGCTCGACCTTGTCGCCGTTCGTCTCGAGATACTCGCGCAGCGCGCTCTTTACGTCAAAATCCGCCGCGTCGCCAAAGAGCGCGAGTTCGCGTTTGACGCCGATCAATTCGCGCTCCAAACTCTCGTCGACCGCGACGTCGTAACAAAAGACGAGCGCCGGTCCAATAGGTTTGGGACGATATGAAAACGCGCTCTCCGTTAATCCTCCGATCGAAGCCAACGCCGACGTCAGGCGATTTGTTTCGATTTCTTCGGGAGTTTCTTTCGACAAATCGACGGTTCTATCAGGAACGACGTTTCCGGAACCAGACGCGCTCTCGACGGTCTCTTGAGGAACCTCGTTCACGACGCCCGCGGAAGCGGAGGAAGAAGCAGTCGCGACCGATTCCAACCCCCTGTCTGACGTTGGGGAACCGTCAGCCTTTTCGGACAAACTCGCGACGGCGACGGACGTTTCGCTAGACTTAGAAACGACGTCGGCGTTTGACTTTTCCAACGATTTGGAGACCTGCTTCTTAACGTCTTTATTAGAGTTCCAAATCGGCGCGGCGGGTTCGGAGACGGGCGCTTCTTCCGCTTCCGCGTCGTCCTCCGATTCCGGCGCCATGACGGCAAGGGTCGTCGAACGGTACCCCTCGGCGCGGTCGATAATCGCGCGGAAAAAGGGATCGTCGAGATCAGGTCTGAAGTCGCGCTCCGCATGGCGGTAAAGAAGAGCGTAAATCGCCACGAGAAGAAGTCGCGGAACAATGCACCACACGAAAACGATCGCCAGTAGAAAGTAAGACCATCGCGCGCGCGTTTCCGCCGCCGTTCGGCGAAGTTCTTCGACGGCGCCGTCCGTCGCCGCGCCCTTCGCGGAACGAGATTCCTTCGAAGGCCTCAAATCGTCGTCAAAGAGCGCCGCGACGTCCTCGTCCGACGGAACGGAACCTCCTAGCGCCGCGATCGGAGCGCCCAAAATATCGACGCCCTTCTTTACGACGCGCTCGTCCTCAAGGGACGTATGCCAGCAGTAATCGTAGCGATTTCCCTGCATTCGCGCCGCGAGAATAACGAGGACGCAGAGCGAACACGACGCCCAAAACGTGTGGGAAAGCGCGCCGCCCCAGAACGTAATCATGCGCGAACGCGAGAAAAGCACGTCCCAAAAGCAAGCGCCGGCGCTCCTCGCTTCTTCCAAACGGCGTTCCCGCTCCTGCGCCGCCTCCGGACTGCTTTCCCTTTCGCGACGCGCGGCGCTGCTCTGCGCATGCCAAGCGAAACGTTCTCGCGACGGACGGCCAAACAACTTATAGACGACCGGCGCGTAACGTCGAACGACCATGATCGCAAACGAACCGACGACGCTGGAAAGCGTTTGAACGACCTTCTCTGAAAAGCTCACGGGACGGTCGCGCCCAAGCGCCCGCCGTATTCCGCCCATGACGACGATAAGAGCCGCGAGCGCCAGCGCGAGAACTAAGAAAAAAATCTGCGACAGAAGGAAAAACAGGAAGGGACCCGCGAGATTCACGCCGTCGTCAAGAATCGTTTTGACTCGCGCAAACGGAAAGACGACCGCGCCGAGCGCAACGACGAGAACGGCGGAGGCAATCTGAACGCGTCGCAACCGTTCGAGCCAGCGTTCGACCGGCGCGTCGAAAAGCTTAAGCGTCTCGACGGCGCGCGCGTGAAGGTACGCCGTCGGATCGGCAAGGCGTCCTCCGGAGTCGCGTTCGACGACGACGCGCTCAAGTTCGGCGACGTTCGGATTGAGTCGTTCTTCGCACGCGCGCGCCCACTGAATGACAATCCAGTCCAGCGGGCGCGTTTTCGTGCGTGTTTTCGCTCGTAACTTCATCGACGTTTCCTTGTTGTCAAACCGTTTGTACGGCGCGTTAAATCATCGTAAAAAACGCTCCTTACGGAAGCGTCAATATAGTCAAAAACGCCCATTTTTCAAGGGTCGTTAAAAATCAGAAGTCGACGACGGAAGCGACCGCCGTTCTGTCTGAAAGATTGGGACGAAAAGCCGTGAGAATCGCAAGCGGCAAATACCACGCCATATAAAGGCCGCCCTGTCTTCCCATCCAAAACTGAACGCCAAGCATCAACGCGGCGGAACACGACGTCAGCGTCGCAAGATTTTTCTGCGGGACAAAAAACGCATAGCCAAAACAGAAAACGCCAAAGATCGAGATGATTGGAATCCGGTAGAATCGCGGAAGGTATTCCCAAACGTCGTCTGAACGGCGCAGAAGCAACGAATGGTTTCCAAACATCGACTCCAGCGCGTCGACGTAAGGAAGATCGGGATCTCGAATAAAGAGCAAAACAACCGCCATTGTCAACACGACGGCGGTGCTCCCCGTAAGGAAACGCCCCAGTCCCTTCTTCCAGTAAAAAGCGATCCAAAGAGGAAGAAGCAAGAAGGGATAAAAAACGAGCGATCCCGCGATTCCGAGCGCCATCCCAGCCAAAAACGGACGGCGATAAAGGAGAACGGCGAGAAGAATCAAAAGCGCGGGCGCAATATGGTCAAGTCGCGCCGAAAATTGGTTGATATACGGAAGCAACAGGTAGAGAAGCGCGGCGGCGCAGCCCGTCTGAACCGAGCCGAAATGGACGCGTCCGATCAGAATCATCGTCACGACGACTCCAATCTGCAGACAGATTACGCACAGGACAATGAGCGCGCCCTCTTGCGACAGCGGCTGCCAACGAAAGCTCGCGGAATCGCCCATGCTCAGAAATTCAGAGTCGGAAGACTCGCGTTCGTCGGCGTCGGCGAGCGCGTTAGGCTCGTCGGTCGAAAAGCCTTCGAACGCCGGTTGGTCCGTGGCGCCGGAAAAGTCCGCGTCGACGACGCTCGGCGCGACGGGCGCGTTCGGGAGAACGAGCGCGGCGCGCACGCCGTTGAGACTCTCAGGATAAAGCGAACTCTCGCCCTCCTGTTCCAAATCAAGCGAATTCGTCGCGGAGTCAAACTCAAAATCATGCTCGTCAGAGGCGCCCGACGCCCAGCGCACCGCGCGCGCGGCAGGTCGTTTTTTACGCGCCGAATCTTCCTTAATGGAAAAACCAAAGAAGTCGACGTCGCTAGAAAGGCGTTTTCGCATCCGCATATCGGCGACGGCGCGACTCCATGCGATCTGCGAGGGAGCGAAGAAACGGTCGACGTCGGCGGTCGCCTGTAAAAACGGAGGATAGCCCGGCCAGTTTGAAATCTGGCTCCGACCGGGATCCGCTTCGTCGGCGGCGGCAAGAATCTGTTCAAGCCGCCATGCGCGAGGAGATTCGCAAGCGTCGCCGCGATTCATGAAAAGGTTAGGAATCATAAACGCCGAAGCCGCGATACAAGAAAAGGCGAGTCCCATGAAGTTCATGTTCGGCGTCATGAGAGGTCGTCGAAGGAGGAACACGTCGAAGGCAAGGCGCAGAAACAGAAACGCGCCAAAAACGAGAAGCCAAAGATACCCTTGAAACGCAGAGCCCATCGCGACGTAAACAAGCCCGGGCGACAGCAGGACGAGCGTCAGGACGTCGAGATTACGAACGCTCAAAATGCGATTGAAACGACCGAAGACCGCAAAGATCAGCAACGACGAAAGATAGAACCACGTCGTCGGCAACATCTCATATTGAAAAAGCGAAGTTGGCATCGCTGACTCCTCTGCGGGAAAAAACAGACGGAACGTCTCGAGACAACTCGGAAACGAGACGTCCGTCGATTGTTTTGAGCGACGTCGCTCTGCTTTTAACCGGAACGCACGTCGTGGTCAGGACTTATTCAGCGTCAATTTTAAGCGATTTCGTGAGATTTAAAACGTCTCGACTCGCGTTTTAACGTCGAGCGTCGTCGCCAGCGAGGCACGCTTCGTCTTTGACTTGCTTTTCCCCTGAATACTCTCCGAACGCCGACGTTTTAGTCGGTCTTAACGCGCCAGCGGAGGTATTCTTCCATGAAGGGCTGGACGCCGCCGTCGAGAACCTCATGGAAATTGCCGACGGAATACCCCGTTCGAGAATCCTTGACACGCTGATCAGGGTGAAGGAAGTAATTGCGAATCTGCGATCCGAAACCAACCTTCGCTAAGTTCTTGTATTTCTCAGACATTTGTTGTTCGCGCTTTTCTTCCTCGCGTTGAAGAAGACGGGCGCGTAGCATCTTCCACGCCGTCGCGCGGTTCTTGTGCTGACTGCGTTCGTTCTGACACTGAACGACCGTATTCGTCGGAATATGCGTCAAACGAATCGCGCTCGACGTCTTATTGACATGCTGACCGCCCGCGCCGCTCGAACGAAAGACGTCCTCGCGCACGTCCTCTGGCTTGATATCGACCGAGATCGAATCGTCGATATCCGGGTTCACGTCGACCGCCGCAAAGCTCGTCTGGCGTTTGCCTTCCGAGTTAAAGGGGCTAATGCGAACAAGGCGGTGCGTTCCGATCTCGCTCTTGAGATACCCGTACGCCATCGGACCGCGAATCATAACCGACGCGCTGTTGATCCCGGCCTCTTCGTTATCCTGACGGTCGAGAATCTCGCACGTATACCCGTTCGCCTGCGCCCAGAGCATGTACATGCGTAGGAGCATCTCCGCCCAGTCGTTCGCGTCGGTGCCGCCATCGCGCGCGTTGATCGTAAGAATCGCGTCGTTCGCGTCGAACGGTCCGTTCAAAAGGGCGGCGGTCTGAAGATCGTTCAACGTCTTTTCAACCTCCGCGAGCTTCGCGGGAATCTCCGCCGCCGTCTCTTCGTCCTCTTGTCCGAGTTCGAAAAAGACGTCGAGTTCGTCAAGTTCCTTGATGATCTCGTCCATCGGCTTGACAAGCGCCTTGAGAGACTTTATCCGGCTGACGACGCTCTGCGATTTCTCTTGGTCGTCCCAAAAGCCGGGCGCCGCCATCTGATCTTCAATCTCGCCAATTTCCTTCTTTTTCGCGTCGTAATCGAGCGACGCTTTCAGTTGATCGAGACCGTTGCGAATCTGTTGCGCGCGGGCAATCTGTTCATGTTCTACCGGCATGGGATGTTTCGACTCCTTTTTGTCAAACTATAGAATCGGCGACGCGTTCTAACGTCGCCGATTCTCGCAAATTCAGAAGTCTATTGTATCGGCAAAAGCGCGTTAGACAAGTCTAGGCGACGCGCCGACGCAATAACCCCGCGTTGGGGAAATCTCGACGTTCCCATCCAAAAGCGTAGACGCGAACGTCACTCGACGCGAAGCTCGACCGGTCCCATAAGTCCAGACGGAGGATTCGCCCCGTAGTTCGTCGGGATATTATGGTAAAAATTCGCCGCCGTGTTGTAGACGTCGATCTCAAGCGTATTCTCCCCGTCGACGATCGCGTCTGTCAGGTCGATCGTCCACGGAGGAGTCGGCAGGTCGCCGATCTGACGTCCGTTGAGCCAAACGCGGCAGCTCGCGCTCACGGAACCAAGATCAAGAACGACGCGCTCGCCGGCTTCAAGTTTTTGTGTCCAATCGAAACGTTTACTGTAGCGCGCGCCCCCCGAGTAATTAACCAGAACACCTTGTTTGTTCCAGTCGCCGAGCGTCGTCGCGCCCTCTTCGCAATGTAGAAACACAGGTTCAGGACAGAGCGCCGCGTCGTAAACGCCAGGAACCGGCGTGATTTCGATCTCGACAAACGCCGAGCGTTCCAAGGGCGCGTCAAGTTTGACGACGACGAAGGAAAAAGGCGCGTCTGAGAAAGCCCTTCGACCGTCGGAGACGTCTTGCTTAAATCTTTCGGTCTCCTGAAGCTCGCGCCAATATGCGCAACCGTCGACCTCCACGTTCGTTTGAACCGTCGCCTTTGCCCTTTCCCCCTCGACATAAAGAGCTTTGTACTCGCCGCGCGTCTTAATCGCAAGCGTCGAGAGTCCTGGGGGCGCGACGAACCCAAGCCGACGCGGCGCGGCGTCCGCCCCGGCGTAAACGTCGTAATCGAGGACGCCCGGCGTATCGAACCACACGGTCGCGAGGGGCGTGCGCTTTTCGGGGACGGCGACGAAATCGGGAGTCTCTTCTCGAAGTCCCGTCGATAGACCGTTGAACGCGCCGTTGTCAAGTCCGTTCGCTTCGACCAGTTTTGAGGACCCCTTCCCCGCCGATCGAACGCGTTCGATAAAGACGCACGCACGTCGTCCGACGGAATCGTATCGCATCAGAACCGGCGAATACGCGCCCGGCGTCGTTACAAGTTTAAAGTCTTTTGTAAAATCGACGCGCCGTCCGTCAATCCAGAGGGAGTCTGGCGCGCCGCCGCCGACGTAAACGTCGACGATTCCCGCGTCCGCCGACGAAGACGCGTTCGCGAAACCTGCGGGAACCGTCGTCCAAACGTAGTAGACGGATCCGGAATCTTCGGGGGCGTAAGTCTTCTCGTTAAAGCCGCCGGTCAGCTTGCCAAGCGCGATAAACCGCGAGTCGATTCGTTCTTTAAGACCGTGATAACCTTCGCGACCGGGATTCCCTTCGACGCCCCAACGCCATGAGAAAGAGCCGACGTTCCATCGTCGTTCAACGCCGTCGACGTCGATAGACGCGTTCGGAGTCGCCGTCGTGACGGAAGCGAGTTTCTTTTCAATCGCGTCGAAATCCGAATCCCTCGAGAAAGGTCCGAGAACAAGATATTTCGGTCCGAAGTCGTTGAGCGCGTTCTTCGTCGTTTCGCGACCTTCAATGGCGACGTCGAAGCGCTGCGCCTCGGCGCCAATCAAGTTTTGACGCGCCGGAAGTCGGAAATCGCCCCAGCGGTTGTCGAGCGTCGGCATAAGCTTAAAACGCCATTCGCCGTCGAGCGAAAGTTTAAACGCGGTTTCCGGCGTCTTCACAACCGGATCGAGCGGGCGACTCGGTTTTTCGCCCCGCCAGAAAACGACCAAGCCCGCTTGGTTCTCGGCATACGGCCAACGAATCGTCGTCGTTTTGCCCGCGCCGCCGTCGTTAATCGTCGCGCCGATCTCGCGGCTCGTTCCGTCCCACGCGTTGTAAAGTTCGGCGCGTCCCGCCGCGCGGAACGTCAGCGCCGCGTTTTTCTTACCTTTCATGACGAAGAAAACGTCCGCTTCGGGCGTCGCGCGTTTCATAACCGAGCATGGCGCGCCCGTCTCCGCGTCGAACGCGTCAAGCGGAAATTCTTTCAGGAACGCGTCAAAGCGCGTCCACATGAGTTGATCG
>Ga0256407_10004253_pt1 | contig 24192 bp, 24 predicted proteins | sample RumenRJG_04DNA_FD_193489 | JGI IMG/M metagenome (GOLD analysis project Ga0256407, IMG submission 193489) | Bovine rumen microbial communities from Lethbridge, Alberta, Canada - RJG_04 | ecosystem: Host-associated > Mammals > Digestive system > Stomach > Rumen | place: Canada: Alberta... | reverse complement strand
ATCCCCGTAGTCGCTTGGACTACGGGGATTTATGAGGGGTGGGGGGTGGGACTCGAACCCACGACATTCAGAACCACAATCTGACGCTCTAACCAACTGAACTACGCCCACCATGTAAGGCTATGTGAGAGATCTGAGTCAGCGTTGAAGTGTGACTGAGATGTTTCTCAAAAGCGAGTGCAAAGGTAAGGGATTTTTTTGAAATCACCAAATTTATCCCTTACTTTTTTGCATTTTTCTTTTATTTTGCCGGAGCAGCAGGTGTTGCGGGGGCACTCTGAGCACCCTGAGCCGGAGCGGCTGTACCTTTAGCAGCACCCTGGGCAGGAGCCTGCTGGCCAGCCTGGAAGCCCTGTGTGTTGGTAGGGTTGGTAGCCTGGCTCTCTGTAGCAGCCTTCTCAAGCACGCTCTGATCAGCGGTGCTTTGCGGAGCTGTGTAAGCGCAGACAATGCTGATGACTACCATGAAGGCAGCCAAGCCCCATGTAGCCTTCTCCACGAAGTCTGTGGTCTTGCGCACACCCATGATGGAGTTAGTGGAGGAGAAGTTGCTGGACAGACCGCCACCCTTGGACTCTTGTATGAGTACAATGCCAATCATCAGCAGTGATGCCACAACGATGAGAATAACGAAAAACGTGTACATAAACTTTTACTTATTATTTTTATTATTTAATATCAACTTTTCTAAGAAGCGTATTTGGTCTACAAAGTAAGCATTTTTTTTTGGATAATTCAAATTTAATTGCTGAATAATTTCCAAAGCTTTCTCATATCGGCCCTGCTTGATGTAAATCTTTGCCAAAGTCTCGGTGAAATAGCTTTTATCCTCTTTTACGCTGTCTTTGTTTCCGTCTTCTTCTATTTTGGGAAGGTACTCGGGCGTATCCTTCAATTTTATTTTTCCCTTGTCATTATTGATGAAATTATCGATCAAATCCTGTCCCTTGAGCTGAGGCTGCTCCTGCGGTGTCTCCTGCTCGTCGTCATCTTCTGTTTCCAGCAGATAGGCGACGTAGTCGACAGCGGCATCGGCGGGAGTGGGCTTGCGCTTGGTCTTCTTGGGCTTTTCCTTCTCTTTTTCTTCCTCGGGTATGGTGTCGAGGAAGTTGTTGATGAGCGAGATGGTGCGGTCGCCCTTGTTCTCAGCCTTGTCCTGGCTGTGCGGCTGGCTGCTCTCCTGCCTGTCGGTTTTGAGCTGATAGTGAGCAGCCTCTACGAGGTTGAAGATCACCTTTCGGTCGGTGATGTAGATGGCTGCCTGGCGAAGCTCTTCGTTGAACGAGGGATCGTGGAGCAGGTAGAGGTTGCGGAGCAGCAACAGCCGCGCATTCTGGTAGTAGGGATAGAGCGCAAGCAGGCTGCGGAGATCGTAGACGGTCTCGCGGTCCAAAAGCTCAGGATGTTGTATGTATTGCGCTATGTCCATGATGATTACCAGTTGGCGACGGTGGCATTGAAGATTTGATCGGTGAGGTCCTTGCACATCTGCTCCACGAGTTCCTGCTGCACGCTGGAGAGGCTCTGTGTGGTCTCGTAGCTCTTGGTGGAGGTGAACTGCTTTTCGAAGTCCTGACTGTGGTTGGCGTTGTTGGTGAAGCGCACGTTGACGGTCATAGAGAGCTCGGTCTGCGCAGAGTATCCTTCACTGGAGACGGATTTGTTGCGCTGGCTGTATTGTGTGATCTCACCTTCGATGACAAGGTCTCCGCCCCGCTTGACCTGCTGCAGGTGGGTGTGGTTGGCGAAGACATCTTTGAGCTGATTGTTGAACATCGGTCCCATGGGTCCCCAGACATAGCTGGAGCGTATGGGGAAGTCAGCGATACGGATGGTCTTTGTCTTGGTGTAGTCGATGCTGGCGCCGTTGAATTTCAGGCTTACCTTGCAAGCACTCATCAGTGCAATGGTGGAGATAAGCAGTGTGAGGGCCAGCAACGCGTGCCGGATGACTTTAATATTCTTTTTTATCGAGACCATACTGTTTGATTCTTCTATAGAGTGTGCGGTCGGAGATGCCCAGTTCCTGAGCAGCTTTTTTCCTGTTGCCATTGTTTCTTTCGAGTGCTTTCTCGACCATTTGTCGTCCGAGGTCGTTGAGGTTGAGGCTTTCGGGCTCAGCCTTGATTTCCTCGGCTTCTGCATCCTGCGTGGGCGAGACGCCGTCATATCCATTCAGCGGGTGTCCGGCTGGTGTGAGCGCGGGCATGGCAGAGGATGGGGTGTCGAGATACTGGTTGCGGTAAGCACTCATATTGTTGAGTTCGCGGGTATCGTCGAGTTGTTTTCTCATGGAGTTGAGGTCGTGCCTGAGGTTGGCAACGCTGCCTCTGAGCTCGTAGAGAATCTTATAGAGTGCCTCACGTTCATTCTCGTAGGAGTGCTGTCCGGGCTGGCTGATGGTGGCGAGCTCCGTACTCTCGGGATCGTCGGGGATGAAGTGCTTGAGCTGGTCCGCGTTGATTTCCCGGTTTTCGCTGAGCACCGACATCTGCTCTGTGATGTTTTTGAGCTGTCTGACGTTGCCGGGCCACTTATAGTGGAGCATGAGTTGCTTGGCATCGTCGGTGAGGGTGATCTTCGGCAGATGGTATTTGTCGGCCATCTGCATGGCGAAGAGCCGGAAGAGCAGTAGTATGTCGTTGCCCCGCTCGCGCAGAGGCGGCATCTGTATGGGGATGGTGTTGAGCCGGTAGAAAAGGTCTTCGCGGAAGCGTCCCTCAGAGATCGCCTTACGCATGTTGACGTTAGTGGCGGCGACGATGCGCACGTCGGTCTTTCTGATTTCCTGTCCGCCTACGCGAATATACTCTCCCGTCTCGAGTACTCTGAGCAGTCGTGCCTGTGTGGCCATGGGCAGCTCGCCTACCTCGTCAAGGAAGATGGTGCCTTTGTTGGCGACACCGAAATATCCCTCGCTTTCGCCGACGGCTCCGGTGTAGGCACCTTTCTCGTGGCCGAAGAGCTCGCTGTCGATGGTACCCTCGGGGATGGAACCGCAGTTGATGGCGAAGTAACGCTCACGGCGCCGGGGTGAGTTGTCGTGTATGACGCGTGGGATGATCTCCTTGCCCACGCCGCTCTCGCCGACGATCAGCACGCTGAGGTCGGTGGGGGCTACTTGCAGGGCCACGTCGAGTGCGTGGTTCAGATCATCGCTGTTGCCTACGATGTTGTAGCGCTGTTTGATTCTTTGCAGTTCTGTAGTATTCATGGGTTGACAAAATTACGCATTTTATTTGAGAATACTGCAATTTTGGCAGAAAAAGATGAGGGAGAAACAAAAATACTGGGGTTGTGAGGCTGCCTTCTCCCGTATTTGTGTCTTTGCAAAGGTGGAGAGACAATACCCGTCGATGATGTGTGACAAGCAGGATGCGTTTGGCGATGGGCTATAGAGTTGCTTTGTAGGAAACATAAACAATTCATATAGTATTTGAAAACGTATTGACAAAAGACCGTTATTCTGAGCTTGCATTATAGAGAAATGCGCCAGTGTTTTTTGAGGAAAAGGGATGCTTAAAGTTGGATAAAATTGGATTTTGACGATCATCTAACTGAGATGATCCTGTCATCTAACTGAGATGACCCGATAAAACAACTGAGATGACGAGTAGAAACAACTGAAATGATAGTGATAAAAGCCTGTTTTTATATAGTAAAAGCAATAGTATAGGAGAGACATAAAACTTCGAAAGAGCATAAGCTATTGACAGACTGATGGTTAAGAAAAGCTACTAAAATTCGAAAAAATCACGATGAGTGACTGCCTCTTCGAAAAGAATCGCAAAATGAGTGGCGTTTTTTGTCAGTTTTCAAGACATTGTTTATTGACGGACACTCTATCCTGCCATTTGCTTCTTACATTTCCTCGCCATGAAATCATGCCGTTCAGCCTCGTCAAACCTTTCAATGGCATAGCGGAGCATGGTTCGCGGCATCTCATGAGCATGTTGATTGAGAAAATCGCGTAAGAGATCCATACTGACGTGCTTACCCATTTCACGGAGCATCCAGCCAACGGCCTTCTGCATGAGGTCGTGAGTAGCGTGGAGATGGATCTCGGCATAGCGTAGACACCACGAGGGATCGCCCTGCTGTGTGGGCGTGAGGGTGCACACCATGCTGATGCGCTGTCGCCACAGATGACTGCTGTGAGCCAAAGCATCAATGATGTTGCGTTGCTTGCCTAAGTTGGTTGGGCACATCAGCCAACGTCCGATGATTTTCGGGGCAGAGGCATCGACAAGATCCCAATTATTGATTTGGTCGGCATGATGGAGATAGAAGCTGACGATCGCGTCGCGCTGCTTCATAGATTCTTGATCACTGCGATTGGCAACACGGCCAAACTGCTCTACTAATATCAGCAGCGCACAAAGCCGTACCTCATGCCAAGGAGAAAGCAGCAACTGCTCTGTCTCAGCAAGCGGAAGGTTTTTATCCACTATCTTCACCACACTGCGGGTCACAGGCACTTTGATGCCCAAGAACTCGTCGCCTTCGCCATACTCTCCGGCCCCAGTCTTGAAGAAGCGCATGAGTATGTCTCGCTGACGGTCATTGCGCAGGGCGATCAGACGGTCGGTGATCAGGCATGCGTCTGTCAGAACTTCGTTGTTAGAGATCTTGGTGTCCATTGATAAGATAAAAATAGAATTGAAATGGTGACGATAGATGAAACTATAATCCTATTAGCGATGAAGCAAATTTTCCATTGCCCATACAACCCCTTTGGCCGTCCTTTGACCATTGTCCTGGAAATGGTTCCCGGAATTCCACTTAAGGGTGTTAGCGACATGAGCCTGCTCCAAGAGTTGTTGCTGACGGCGGATGGCCGTGGCGATGGTCGTCAGAATGGGCGTGCGCGAGCGCTCCTCACGATCGCCGAGACTGAGATAGAAGGCACCGGACTGAGGCTGATGAGTGGCGGCATAGTCGAGCCAATCTTGATACCACACCGATGGAGAAGCGGCCACAACAGCGTCGAAAGGTTGGTCGGGCTGATAGCCAGCCCACAGCGCGAAGAGTCCTGCCAAGGAGTAGCCGCCAATGATGACCTTCATCGGAGCCTCTACAGACGCGGGCAAGCGCTGTTGCTCCTCAGCGACAATCTGCCGGAGGCTGTCGAGTGTCTTAGCTGCGCCATTGCCGAAGGGCGTCTTGCCAAAGACGGGTGGAGCTGGCCAGGGAGCCAACTCGTCAAACCACCGGTCGATATGAACGGCGATGAAACGGAAATCCACAGTGCTATGACCGACGATCCACTCCATCTCAGTGTCCAACTCCTCACGATCATGCTCGTCGACGGGCTGCAATAGAAGCGTCTGCGGTGCTTCGCCCCGTTGATAAACCGTGCAACTCTTGCCAAGTATCTCTATTTGTTGTTTCATCCTTGATTATTTTTCGCAAAGATACGAAAAAAAATCAAGAAAAAGCGGCAGCGTCAGCTTGTAAAGTGGAGAATAGTATTCTTTTTTATCTCAAAAATTTGAGAATTAGAGAATTATTACTTAACGAATGGGATTAGGAGAATGATAAGAAAGAAGGCAAGCCTATTGCTTCATCTCACTAAATTCCTATCCATTCCCATTATTGCTCAGATAATTCTAAAATTCTTAATAAAAAAGAGGTCTATAGTTCTCAAATTCTTGATAAGAAAGAGGCTAAGAAACACTCTATACGCAGAATTTTGATTAACTTTGCGACGTTGAAGTCTGAATAAAGACTCAGAGAAACAGCAAAATGAAGAAAAGCAATCGATGATGAATTACGAGAATATCATATTTGATTTGGGCAATGTCCTCGTCAAACTCGATGAGGCTGCCACAATGCGTGCGTTTGAGAATTTGGGTTGGCCTAAGAAGGATCACATCCGAGAGTATGCCGAGGGGCTGAAACTCTTCCAGGCGATGGGCGTGGGACTGATGAGCAACAAACAATTCTTTGATGCGGTTCGCGAAACTACTCATTCTGCTGCCACCGACGAGCAGATCACGGCTGCTGCCAACGCGATGCTGCTGTATATCCCCGATGAGAAGAAACGTAAGTTGCTGCAACTGAGAAGAGAAGGGCACCGCGTCTTCCTGCTCAGCAATACCATTGATCTGCACTGGCAATACTGCAAGGAGAAGCTTTTCCCGATGAATCACTATGGTGTAGAGGACTATTTCGAGAAGACATTCCTCTCGCAGGAGATGCACATGAAAAAGCCCGATGATGTGATCTTTCAGCAAGTCATCAAAGACGCAGCCATTGATCCCCACGCCACGCTTTTCATCGATGACTTGGAGGTGAACTGCGAGGCTGCTGAGCGCAATGGCATCCACACCTTTCAAAACGAGAACTTCGACGACTGGATGAAGCTGTTCTGATCGTTTGTGTTTCCGCATGAATGTCATGGCTCGTGCTGGTACACGGATGTTCATGACTCATTCGGGCTACACATCATGCTGTCGCAGCCATTCCATAACGACGCGCGTGAGATAGATTTGCTCACGCATCGTCAGCTGACGGCCCTTGGGAATGCCATGCCACTTCTCCAAACAGCCACGGCAGCAGCAGCCAGTGGCGTGCTGGGCGATGAAAGGCGGAAAGATGCCATGGCGCATGGGTGTCTGCTTGCCGTCGTTGGCGATGAAGGCTGGAGCCAGCCGCCGGGCTATAGTCTCTCGCGTGCCTTGCTCTATCTTTTCCCAGCCCTTGTCTTGAATATAGGCCTTGTCCTTGGCATTGAGATAAAACGAGCTGCGAAACTGACTCTTGGCCAGTCGCTCAAAAAGAGGCGAAAGGTCTATGCCCTCCACCTCTTTCTTTATTTTCTCCTCTTCGTCGTCAGTGGCGAAGAGGTCGAGTTGCTTATAAGTCATTGCCAATTATTACATACTCTCGTGGAGCACCTCCATGAGTTCGTCGTGGGTGAGCTGATGATATCCGGCATCGAGGAGGAAGGTGCCGCGGGCGATGCCATTGAGCATATCGTCGGTGGTGCCGATCTCTTTCAAAGTCAGCGGCAGTCCAATTTCCTGCATCCAAGCCTTCAACGCGTCGAGACCCTCATTGGCAATCTGCTCGTCGGTCTTACCCTGCGGGCTGATGCCCCACACGTTTTCAGCAAAGCGCACGAATTTCTTCAGTCCGAACTTCATGATCTTGCGATAGTAAGCCAGCGACACGGCAGCAAGCGTATAGCCGTGGGGCGCAAGTGTCCAGGCACCAACAGAGTGTCCGATCATGTGCACTTCCCAGTCCTCTTTCTTGCCCTTGTTGATGAGTCCGTTGAGAGCCCAGGTGGCAGTCCACATGATGTTGCTGCGGGCCTCATAGTCCTTCGGATCCTTCACGGCTTTGCGGGCAGCGACGATAAGACTATGCATCAAACCCTCAGAGAGATAGTCCGATGTGTTGTCATCGTTATCGGAGAAGTATTGCTCCAGGATGTGGCTCATGATGTCGAAGATACCAGCCTTCATCTGCTCTACGGGCACGGTCAGCGTGAAGTTGGGGTTGAGGATGGAGAACTGTGGCAGGAGCCGCTCGTCGTAGACGTGCCCCACCTTCAGCTTGGTGTCGGCATCGGTGATGACGGTTCCGGCATTCATCTCACTACCGGTTCCAGCCATCGTCAGCACGCATGCCACGGGCAGAATCTGTTGACTCTGTGGTGGGTTCTGCTGTTTCAGATAGAAAGCGTCCCAATAGTCGCCTTCGTAGTGAGCGCATGCTGCCACAGCCTTGGAGTAGTCGCACACACTGCCGCCACCCACGGCAAGGATGAGGTCGACCTGATGCTTGCGGGCGATGTCCACGCCCTCGCGCAGCTTGGCCAGCGTGGGGTTCGACATCACGCCGGGGGTCTCCACTACGGTCTTACCAGCCTCCTTGAGCACGGCCATCACCTCGTCGTAGATGCCATTGCGTTTGATGCTTCCCCCACCATAGTTGAGCATGATGTTGGGGCCGTATTTCTTCAGTTCTTCTTTCAGTCCGTTGAGACTGTCGGGACCAAAATAGAGTTTGGTCGGATTGTGATAAACAAAATTTCCTTTCATGGTTATTGATGATTAGAGGGGTTATGATGATACCTATATATAAATAGGTGCATGTCGTTTTTGCACTTGCAAATATAGGGCTTTTCTTCCATATTAGCAAATAGTATCATTGAGTTTCTGCAATCAAGGTAAAAGAATCCAAGATGTTGGTAAGCAAGAAAAGGAAAAGTATGATTTGATAGGAGTTCCCCCAAAAAATCTCTACGGCTGTTGCTTTTTTCGAAAAAAGAGTTTATCTTTGTCATATAATAATCTTAAGCTCTAAAAGTGCCAATCATTAAACCTTCACTATTATGTCTATACTCATGATCGTAGAGCTCCTTGTGGTGCTCGGGGCACTGTGGATAGGTGCCCGCTACGGAAGTCTTGCCCTTGGAGCCATTTCCGGCATAGGCTTGGCCATTTTGGTATTCGGCTTTCATCTCAAACCGAGTACGCCACCTACTGATGTGATCTATATCATCATAGCCGCAGTGACCTGTGCCGGTATGCTGCAAGCCTCGGGCGGCATGGATTGGATGATACAGATAGCAGAGAAAATTCTTCGCAAGCACCCCGACCGCATCACGCTGTTGGCTCCGTTCACCACGTTTTTCCTCACCGTGCTCGTGGGCACTGGTCATGTCGTCTACACGCTCATGCCGATCATCTGCGACATTGCCCATGAAGAAAGGCATACGCCCGGAGCGCCCCTGCGGTATCGCCAGCATCGCCTCACAGATTGGTATCACCTGCTCGCCAATTGCTGCCGCTGTGGTGGCTTTCTCTGCTATCTCGGCTGAAAACGGCTATCATGTGAGCAACATACAGATCATCATGGTCACCATCCCGGCCTGTATCTGTGGCATCCTCATGGCCGTAGCCTATAGCTGGCACCGGGGACTTGACCTGGACAAGGATCCTCTGTTTCAGGCAAGACTGAAGGACCCCGTACAGCACAACTACATCTATGGCAACAGTGCTACCGTTTTGGACAAGAAGATAGCCCCGGAGAGCAAGCGTGCGGTTTACATCTTCCTCGTAGCTTTAGGTATCATTGTGATGTTTTCTCTCACGTCTATGATGGGCATCAATCTCTTGCCCAGCTTCGATCAGGTGCAGGTGGTCAGTGGCGGACCGGAGCAGATCACCTTGGCTAATGGCGTGACGGAATCGGCCAAGCAATTGGCTAAGGCTGGCGTGGTGGTAGCCGGTGTCACCAAGAAAGTGACGGAGCCAATCACGATGAATATCGTCATTCAAATCACGATGATCGCTGCTGCTGCTCTGATGGTCATCTTCTGCAAGGCCAAGCCCAAACTTGCCGTCAGCGGTGCTGTATGGCAGAGCGGTATGGTGGCTGTCGTGGCTATTTATGGTATCGCCTGGATGGCCAATACCTATTTCGACAACTACAAACCCGAGATGCAGGCTATGCTCACAAACTTGGTCACGGCCTATCCTTGGACCATAGGCCATTGCTTTCTTCCTCGTCTCCGTGCTTATCAACAGCCAAGGTGCTGTCGTAGTCTCTATGCTTCCGCTGGCCTATTCTCTCGGCATCGACGGTTGGGTGCTCTTGGGCGTGATGCCTTCGGTCTATGGCTATTTCTTCATCCCCAACTATCCATCCGACATCGCCACTGTCAACTTCGACCGGTCGGGAACTACGGTCATCGGTAAATATCTCTTTAACCACTCCTTCATGATTCCGGGTCTCATCCATGTCTTCACGGCAACGATCGTCGGGTATTTTGTCGCTTATCTTTTCCACACAATAGGCGTCATCTGATAGATGCAAAAAAGAGATTCGGCGTATTGGCTGAATCTCTTTTTTGAACTAATTTAGCGGTAATGCACAAAGAAACCTTTTAGGAAAGCTCCAGTCTCACTCCAGCGCGATCACCTCTAAGTCGTTGGGTACAAAGACGGGACCCGGGTAGACGCTCTTGGTCTCACGCGTATAGAGTTCCTTGCGCGTGTCAAGCGTCTCTTCCTCGGTATGATAGAGGATGAGATGACGGGCGGCAAGAAATTGGGCGTTTCGAGCGGCATCGAGAGCAGTACTGTGGTGTTTCTCATAGGGCTTGAAGCGCTCACGGTCGGCATAAAGACAGAAGGCCTCGCTCATCAGCCAATCAGCGTTCAAAGCATAGGCACGGCAAGCCTCATTATATGGTTCATCGCCTAAGCAGACGAGTTTCTGACAATCAGGAAGAAGGGCAGTGAAGCCAAACTGCTTTTCTTTGGTAGAGTGGATGTCAAAGCACTGCAGTTGCATGTCGCCAACTTGAAAACAGTCGCCGTCCTGAAGCACGTGAAAAACAATGCGGTCGGGTATCTTGTCGGTCTGCTTCTTTGGCAACAACGACTGACAGAAGAGATTGAGCAAGTCGATGACACGCTTGTGGCTGAAGATATGGAGTTGCTTGGGGCGGTCGCGCTGCAGCGTCATGCGTATGAGCCAAATAGCACCAAGGATATGGTCGGTATGCGCGTGGGTGATGAAGAGATGACTGATGTCGCCCCGGTCGATACCTGCCAGCCTCAGCTGGGTCAGTATGCCATTGCCGCCGCCAGTGTCAACCAGAAGCCGGGTGCCGTCGAGGCTCTGCAGCACAAAACACGTATTGAAGCAGCGGGAAACGAGCGCACTGCCTGTCCCCAGCATGGTAATGGTTGGTTTACTCATAGTCTTTCACTTGTATTTACTCATAGTCTTTCCCCTGTCATTTCTCACGATGTATCACGGTGCCGCTGGCTTGATGTGTGGCGAGGACGAGCACCTCTGCAATCTGCACATGCTCGGGTGCGCTGGCGGCATAGAAAGCCACGTCGGCAATGTCGTCACCGGTGAGCGGCTTGATGCCCCGATAGACATTGTCGGCGCGCTGTGTGTCACCATGGAAGCGCACATTGGAGAAGTTGGTTTCCACGAGTCCGGGCTTGATATTGGTCACGCGTAGCCGGGTGTCGGCCACATCGATGCGCAGTCCATCGGTGATAGCCTTCACGGCAGCCTTTGTGGCACAATAAACATTGCCTCCGGCATAAGCGGCATCACCCGCTACGCTACCTATATTAATAATGTGTCCGCTGTTGCGGCTGACCATACTGGGCACGATGAGACGCGTCATGGTCAGCAGACCCTTGATATTGGTGTCGATCATCTGATCCCAGTCGTCAAAGTCGCCCTTGTATTCCGGTTCCAGACCACGGGCCAATCCGGCGTTGTTGATCAGTACGTCGATGTCTTTCCAATCGTCGGGAATACTCTCCACGGCTTTGCGAGCCGCCTCACGGTCGCGCACGTCAAAGGCTAACGTCAGTACATCTGTGCCATCGGCCTCCAGACTCGTTTTCAAGTTGTCAAGTTTCTCGCGGTTTCTGCCCGTGATGATGACGCGGTATTCTCCTTGGGCAAAACGCTTAGCGCAGCTCTCACCAATGCCACTGGTAGCTCCGGTGACCAGTACGATTTTTTTCTTGCTCATAGTGTCATGATTTAGAATGATAAGCAGAGTGTCTACTTGCTTGAAGATGCTCTACACCTACAAAGATAATGATTTTTATCCATCGGTGCTCTTCTTCCTGCTTATATTTTCTTTTGTTCATTTTGTTTTTTATATCTTTGCAGCACACATCTTGTTATACGATTCAACAGTAAACAAACAGATAAGGCATGAAAAAACGATATTTTTTTCTAATGCTCATCGCTCTGATGAGTCTGACGAGCATCGCTGCTCAAGGACAACCGCTCCGGGAAGACCTGCGCCAATTACAGTTGTGGCAGGCCGGATGCGTGGTGAGCGCCGAGGCGGTGAGTCACTATGGGCTTGCGCGCTGTTTTCTGGCAGAACCGATCTCTGACGCTGTCTTTGCACGTATGCGTGGCCGTTCCTATCCCGTCGGCTGCACCATAGCGCGGTCGTCGCTCCGTTATGTTCGCACGCTCTATGTCGGTTTCGATGGGTACACCCATATCGGCGAACTGGTGTGCAACAAACTGATAGCCGCAGATCTCGTCGCTATCTTTCGTGAACTCTATCAGCAGCGTTATCCCATCGGACAGATGCGGCTCATTGACGACTATCATGCCAGCGATGAGGAGTCGATGCGCGCCAACAACACCAGCTGTTTTTGCTACCGTATGGTGAAAGGTTCTGCCAAGCTCTCGAAGCATGCCGAGGGGCTTGCTGTTGACATTAATCCGCTCTACAACCCCTGTGTGCGACGCAGTCACGGCAAGACGACGATACAGCCTGCCACAGCCTCACGCTATGCCGACCGCTCGGCTACGTTCGCGCATAAGATCACGCACGGCGACCTGCTCTATCGGCTGTTCGTCGTTCATGGATTTCGCTGGGGTGGGGCGTGGCGCAGTGTGAAGGACTATCAGCACTTCGAGAAATAGAAATCTGAATGCATTAATAAAAATAAGTATGACTGTGATAAAGATTCAAACAACATTGGGCGACATCACCGTGCGCCTGTATGACGAGACACCCAAGCATCGTGACAACTTCATCAAGCTGGTGCGGGAAGGGTTTTACGATGGTACGCTGTTCCACCGCGTCATCAAGGATTTCATGATTCAGGGCGGTGACCCGGAGAGCAAGGGCGCACCCAAGGGCAAGACGCTGGGTACGGGCGACACGGGCTACACGATACCTGCTGAGATGGTCTATCCTAAGTATTTCCATAAGCGTGGTGCGCTGAGTGCCGCACGGCTGGGCGATGAGGTTAATCCTGAGCGTGAAAGCAGCGGATGTCAGTTCTATATCGTATGGGGCAAGGTGTACAAGCCGCAGGAACTCAAGCAGATGGAGCGTCAGATGGCGATGCAGCAGGAGCAGACGATCTTCAACACACTGGCCCGTGAGCATCGCGACGAGATCATGACACTGCGCCGCAACCGTGACCGTGCGGGACTGCAGCAACTGCAGGACCGGCTCGTGGAGGAGACGCAGCGCAGAAGCCGCGAGATGGGCAAGCTGTCGTTTACCGAGAAGCAGGTGCAGGTCTACACCACTGTGGGTGGTACGCCTTTCCTTGACAACCAGTACACTGTTTTTGGTGAGGTTGTCGATGGCCTCGATGTGGTGGAGCAAATTCAAAACGTGGCAACGCTACGCGATGATCGTCCGAAAGAGGACATTACGATGAGCATGACGGTCGTGGAAGAATAAATACCTTAATATGGTACCCAGTATCGCATGAGTAGCCTCACCCCAGGAGGGTGTGTCAAAATACAAATCCACAACCTAACAACCTTCAATCTGTAAGTTGAGAGCTCTCTAAAAGCAAAGAATAAGCCATTTCTTGACTCGAAATGAGTTTTGAAATGGCTTTTTCTTATTGAAAAGTTTCAATCTGTAAGATTTTCAAAATGGCATTTGCATTTTGACACACCCTCAATAAAATGTTTTGCAGGTAATAATGGACAGTTTATGTAGGGGCGACTTATCGTGGAAGTAAATAATCGAGGCGGAAAGCATGCCTCGATGCTTCCCGCCCCGGTATGAAAAGCCTCCTGAAAGCGTCAGGAGAGAATGAAATGTTTAAGCGTTGATCTCTTTGAGCTGCTCAGCAACCTCGTCCTTGATGCGCTGTGCGAACTCCGTCATCGGCATGGTAGCCTGCTCGCCGCCGCCCTGCTTACGCATGCTCACGAGTTTGTCCGCAGCCTCTTTCTCGCCTACAACAATCATGTAAGGCACACGCTTGAGCTCGTTGTCGCGGATCTTGCGGCCAATCTTCTCGTTGCGGTCGTCGATGTAAGCGCGCACGTCCTGCGTGTCGAGGTAGCTCTTGACCTCCTTGGCGTAGTCGTTGTACTTCTCCGAGATCGGCAGGATAGCCACCTGATCGGGAGTGAGCCACAAGGGGAAGTGGCCGGCAGTGTGCTCGATGAGCACAGCAGTGAAGCGCTCGAGTGAGCCGAAAGGAGCACGGTGGATCATCACCGGTGTCTTCTTGGAGTTGTCCTCAGCGGTGTACTCCAGTTTGAAGCGCTCCGGCAGGTTGTAGTCGACCTGGATCGTACCCAACTGCCATTTACGGCCGATGGCATCCTTGACCATGAAGTCGAGCTTAGGACCATAGAAGGCAGCCTCGCCCGTCTCCTCGTGAGCGTTGAGACCCTTTTCCTTGCAAGCCTGGCGGATGGCGTCCTCACTCTCCTGCCAAATTTCGTCGGAACCGATATACTTCTCGGTGTCCTTAGGATCGCGCAGAGAGATCTGTGCATCGTAGTTGTCGAAGCCGAAGATGCGGAAAACCTTGAGGATGATGTCGATGATAGTCTCGAATTCAGCCTTCACCTGGTCGGGGCGCACGAAGATATGTGCGTCGTCCTGTGTGAAGGTACGCACACGTGTCAGTCCGTGGAGCTCACCGCTCTTCTCATAGCGGAACACAGTGCCGAACTCAGCGATGCGGAGCGGCAGATCCTTGTAAGAGCGTGGCTTGCGAGCATAGACCTCGCAGTGGTGAGGGCAGTTCATCGGCTTGAGCATGTACTCCTCATCCTCTTCAGGCGTGTGGATAGGCTGGAAGGCATCCTTGCCATAGTGGGCATAGTGCCCTGAGGTGACATAGAGGTTTTTCGAGCCGATACCCGGAGTGATGACCTCCTGATAGTTGTAAGGCTTGAGCACGCTGCGGAGCAGATCTTGCAGGCGCAGACGCAGCTGAGTACCCTTCGGCAGCCAGATAGGCAGACCCTTGCCGACACGGTCGGAGAACATGAAGAGCTCCATCTCCTTGCCGATCTTGCGGTGGTCGCGCTTTTTAGCCTCTTCGAGCATGACGAGATACTCGTCGAGCATCTTCTTCTTGGGGAAGGTGATGCCGTAGATACGTGTCATCTGCTCGCGCTTGGCATCGCCGCGCCAGAAAGCACCTGCTACGCTGGTGATCTTGATAGCTTTGATGGCACCCGTGCTCATCAAGTGCGGACCACGGCAGAGGTCTGTGAAGTTGCCTTGGGTGTATGTAGTGATGGTACCGTCAGCGAGATCCTGCTGAATGTGCTCCACCTTGTATTTCTGTCCGTCTGCCTCAAACTCCTTGATGGCGTCGGCTTTGGAGACCTCACGGCGCACGACGGGCTCGTTTTTCTTGGCGAGTTCCTTCATCTTCTCCTCGATCTTGGAGAAGTCGTTTTCGGAGATCATCTTGCCCTCAGGCGGCATGACATCGTAGAAGAAGCCATTCTCGATGGCAGGTCCGAAGCCGAACTGGATGCCGGGGTAGAGCTCTTGGAGCGCCTCGGCGAGCAGGTGGGCGGAAGTGTGCCAGAAGGTGTGCTTGCCCTCTTCGTCGTCGAACTTGTAAAGTGCAATGGTTGCGTCCTCGTTGATGGGACGGTTCAACTCGGTTGTCTCACCATTGACCCCGCAAGATACAACGTCGCGGGCGAGAGCCGGTGAGATGCTCTCTGCGATTTGAAGTCCAGTGACGCCCTGTTCGTACTCACGCACAGAACCGTCAGGGAATGTGATTTTAACCATGATACAAATTAGTTTTGTTTAAATCACCGCAAAAGTACTACTTATTTTTTGATTGGCGTAATATTTTGGGTATTTTTATAGGGTAAGGATAAAATCTGTGTTTGAAGCGGTCATATAATATACACTATGAGGAAGAAAGAGAGTAAACACGTACAATGATAAATGATCCGTATTTATAGACTGATAAGCAATCAAGCTGCGTTTATTCTGATAATTCTTTTAATTCCAATCAGAACGAATAATTATCTAATTCTCAAATTCTTGAGATAATTGTCGTAGGTAGCGTTTTTTACACGTAAAAGTAGTAACTTTGTGGTTCTATATATAATAAGGAGTAAAATCAGCTATATATAATAAAGGAGTCAAAGACGATGCCATCCATCAATATCATCGAGAAATACCGCCAGCTGCCAGCTGCCACTATTGCCGAGCAGCTCAACACAGAGCTCTCGCAGCGCCATGCCGCCGTGGTTGTCGCTCCGCCGGGTGCCGGCAAGTCCACGTTGCTGCCGCTGACGATGCTCAGCCGCGTTTTGCCAGGCAGAATCGTCATGCTTGAGCCCCGCCGCTTGGCTGCCAGGCAGGTAGCCCTGCGCATGGCACAGATGCTCGGCGAGGAAGTGGGGCAGACGGTAGGCTATCAGATACGCTTCGAAAAGAAAATCTCGTCGAAGACAAGGATAGAGGTGGTCACAGAGGGAATCCTCACACGACGCCTGGCCGAAGATCCTACGCTCGAAGGCGTGAGTTGTGTCATCTTCGACGAGTTTCATGAACGTAGTCTGCAATCAGATTTAGCTTTCTGTCTGACACAAGAGGCGAGAAGCATCCTCAGACCTGACCTGGACATCGTCGTGATGTCAGCCACTATCGACGCCACAGCTGCCTGTCAGGCCCTTGATGCCCACGAAGTCTCCTGCCAGGGTAGGATGTATCCCGTGGAGACGGTGCTCTCGAAAGACGATATTCTTCCTAATGAGATTGCTGAGGCCGTCGCCGCTACTGTCAGCAGAGCGCACCGTGAGCAGGAAGGTGACATACTGGCGTTTCTTCCCGGACAAGCCGACATCGTCAGATGCGCGGAACTGCTGGGTAGCAGTCTGGGTGCCACCCATGTGTGTCAGCTCTACGGCAATCTGCCGCCACAACAGCAATACGAAGCCATCAGTCCCTCTGCACCTGGGGAGAGGAAGGTGGTGCTGGCCACGCCCATTGCCGAGACGTCGCTGACGATTGAAGGCATTAGAATCGTGGTGGACAGCGGCTACTACAGGAAGCTCGTTTTTGACCCTACGAACGGCTTGAGTCATCTTGAGACAGTACGCATCAGTATGGACATGGCACGGCAGAGAGCGGGTAGAGCAGGACGTGTGGCTGCGGGTACCTGCTTCCGACTGTGGACCAACGCCACACAGCAGCGCATGGAGGAGCAGCGACAACCTGAAATCATGGATGCCGATCTTGTGCCGATGGTATTGGAAGTGGCGGTTTTCGGTGAGACGGATGTTGAGCGTCTGCCCTGGCTAACGCTACCGCCCAAAGGTAATGTGGCAGAAGCGTGCAACGAGTTGCGGGTACTCCATGCCATCAACGTGGAGGGGCAGATCACTCCAATGGGGCGTAAGATGGCGACTATGCCCTGCCATCCGAGAATCGCCCGAATGATACTCCGGGCACGAAACGCAGAGGAGAAGTCGCTGGCGTGCGACATCGCCGCTATCCTGGAGGAGAAAGACGTGATGGCGCAGGATAGCAATGCGTATTCAGATCTGCTGCTGCGTGTGTCGGCTCTGCAGGACGCAAGACGAAGGAAAGCGCTGGGACGATGGACGCGCATCGGGAACATTGCAGCGGAATATGACCGAATGGTGGGCATACATCCCAATAATGCTTATGTGGCACGGGAGGATATTGGTGCCCTGGTGGCTGCCGCCTATCCTGAGCGCATCGCTAAGGCTCTGGATCATAACGGCAACTACCGCATGGCTAATGGCGAGGAAGTGATGCTCGATGCGGCGGATCCGCTCACCAGCTTCCCGTGGTTGGCTATCGCTACGCTGTATGCTGGAAACGGGGTGAGGGGAAGGGCTTTCCTTGCCGCACCGGTCAGCAGCCAAAGTCTCGATGACTTTGCCACGTGGTGGGACAACATCACGTGGATAGCGCATCAGGGTGGGGTGATCGCCCAGAAAGAGATGAGAATAGGCACGCTCGTAGTCAAGACGAAGCCGCTGGACAATGTGCAGAAGGAGCAGCTGGAGCGCATCATCTGTGAGGCAGCGAAGAAGGAGGGTAGGAGTATGTTCAGCTGGACCGACAAGACGGCTGCTCTGCAGGAGCGCGTAGCCCTCGTGGCGCAGTGGCACCCCGAGCTTGGACTTCCCGATCTCTCTACAGACTCCGTGCTCAAGCAACCGAAGAAGTGGCTGCTCTTCTATCTCGAAAAAGACGGGAAGGTGATCACTACAGTCAGCGAGATGAGAAAAATGGATATGGAGAGTGTTCTGTGGAACATGCTTTCCTATGAACAGCAACAGGAGGTGAACAGGCTGGCACCGACACATATCGTGGTACCCTCGGGCAGCAAGGTCCAACTCAGATACCGCAAAGGCTCGGAGGTGCCCGTGCTCAGCGTACGGCTTCAAGAATGCTTCGGGCTCACTGCCACGCCGCGCGTCAACGACGGTAAGATGCCCGTGCTGATGGAACTGCTCAGCCCTGGCTTCAAGCCGGTGCAGCTCACTGCTGACTTGCAGAGCTTTTGGCAGGATACTTACTTCGAGGTAAGAAAGGAGTTGCGACGCCGGTACCCTAAGCACTATTGGCCTGACAACCCACTGGAAGCTGTGGCACAGAGAGGAGTGAAGAGGAAACGATAAAAGGCTTGCTGAAAGATACGCTGAAAAAACTGCTCTGAAAATAAATGTTTTACAGCGAAATTTGCTACCTTTGCAACAGAATTTCAACTCGTATCAAATCATAATTCAATACGCTCTATGAATATAGCAATAGCATTGGTCGTGTTCATCGTGGCTGCACTCATCGTGTGGGGATGCGCTGAACTGAACTACAAGAACTTCAGCTATGAGGAAGACAAACCTCATCATCCGGATCCCACAGCACATCAAGGCGGTGAATACAAGGAGTTGAACATCCGCGACATCATGCGTGACAACTCCACAAAAGGCTACGCTGCCGTGTAACCTTTTAGAAAACCTCATGGTCAACAGCCATGAGGTTTTTTGTTACTTTTGTAACTCGTAACTGCGTAACTCGGGCAGAAGTTGAGTAATCCATGTCACAGAATTCGTATTCAAAGATTTTCGTAAGCAGGAATCTCAGGAAGAAATACATATTTTTTACTTTCATAATCCATCTTGCAGCAATAGTGCGTCAGACCATTGCTCATCACCAGGTAGTCGACATGAAGCAAGAGATTGTAGGTAGCAACCTGCTCCAATACCTTGGGAGTGATTTTCACTGACGGTGCCTTATACTCGATGATCATCCTCGGATGCATGTCACGGTCATAGAGTACGCTGTCTGCCCGCAGCCGTTTCGTGCCTACCGGAAGCGACACCTCGTTGGCCAATAGCCCCAAAGGATAGTGAAGCTCGGAAATCAGATAATGTACGAAATTCTGACGTACCCATTCCTCAGGTGTCAATGTCACATAGCGGTGACGCAGAATGTCCAGAACCGTCGGCTTTTTGCGGGTCCCTCCTATTTTTATATTGCTATGGGGTAGGTTGATTGAAATCATTTTGTTATCTTTGCAAGTGATTATTCTTGGTGGAGCCATAGCAGGGTAACTCCTGCGTTTTCCACAGTGCAAAGATAGTCATTTATCGCGAGAATAACAGATAACAGAAACAGAAACATGCCAGAAAAGAAAGCTTCAGTTTCATTCGACGCTCTGATGCGACAGCTCAAAAACGGAGAGTTCGCACCCGTGTACTTGCTCATGGGTGATGAGCCCTACTATATCGACAAGCTCAGCAACTTCTTCCAGAACCAAATCCTCACCCCCGAGCAACAGGCCTTCGACCTTACCGTGGTCTTCGGCGCTGATGTCAACGCGGCGCAGGTCGCTGACTTGGCGATGCAGTATCCGATGACGGCACCCAGAAAGGTGATCATCGTCAAGGAGGCGCAGGGACTCAAGTCGTTTGATAAACTTGAGAAATATGTGCTCCATCCACAACCGAAAACAATTCTCGTCTTCTGCTATAAAAACGGTACCGTGAACAGAAGACTGAAATTTGCAGCAGCTGTCGATAAGGTGGGCGTCATCTTTGAAAGCAAGAAACTCAAGGAGTGGCAGCTGCCAAAATACATCAACGATTATGTCAGCCGACAAAAAGCATCCATCGACGAGAAGAGTGCCGCGATGATGGCTGACCATATCGGAGCTGACATCAGCCGACTCACTTCCGAACTCGACAAACTGCTCATCTCACTGCCGGAGAACAACAGACGCATCACGCCTGACATCGTGGAGCGCAATGTGGGAGTGAGCAAAGATTTCAACGCCTTTGAGCTGAGAGATGCCATCGTTAACAAAAATGTTTACAAGGCAAATCAAATCATCAGTTACTTCAACAGTAACCCCAAAGCTGGCTCTGCTTACAGCCTCGTGCCGCTGCTCTTCAATTTCTTCCAGAATCTTATGCTGGCGTATTATGCTCCCAACCGCAACGATCAATATGCTTTGGCGGAGTATTTGGGTATGAGAAGTCCGTGGGGCGTGAAAGACTATCTCACAGGTATGAAAAACTACTCGGGAAGAAAGACGCTACAGATTTTGGATAAACTAGGAGAAACAGACGCCAAAATTAAGGGTCTGGACAACCCAAACACCCCTCCTGAGGAGCTGATGAGGGAGCTTGTCTTCTTCATTTTGCACTAAAAAGCGCCGAAATACGCCAAAATAACGCCTGATTTTCTCTAGATTGAAAGTTGAGAAAATACCCATTTTTTAGCCTAACTTCTTCAAAATGAGCGAAGTTAGGCTAATTTTTTTTGCTGAGATTTTAAAAATTTGAACTAACTCCTATCCTTGCCCGAATTTTCGCCAAAATGACGAAAAACAGCATCCTAAACGCATCGGGATTTAGGATTAACGTTTATTTTGATTTTGACTCACTGAATTTCAAACTTTGAATTTGAAGAACTTAATAAGAATGTAGTTTACAAAATTGGATAGTTAAATTATTCAGACCGTCGAATATCTATTTTGTTTAACTATTCAAATCCACAAGCACAAATTTTCAATCTTAAACGCAAAAGTATGCAGTTATTCTATATAAATATAAGTATCTGATTATCAACAGTAATATCAGATGTTTGAGAAGTTATATACATAAATATAAGGCTTCCAACTTGCAAAATCGCCCTTTTGGGCCCATTCCTATATATAATATGCAGATATAGCCCTATAAAAGCCAAATACTTGACTTGAATCGTTGATTTAAAACTTCATAGGCTTTTTGAAGGTAATATTTGAATTTGCAAATTATAATATAACGATTATAGTATTCGAATTCTAAAATCTATATTATTCGATTTATTGAATATCATTTTGAGATCAAAATTCTTCTCTTTACATTTGCAAATATCGATTTTTTGATTTAACTTTGCAAATACTTAAGTGAAGGCGGTTTTTAATCCCCCTTTTCATCTCTATGGCTCCTGATATGAAAGACAGAATTAAGAAGCTGATGGAAAATCAGCACATGACGCAAAAAATTTTCGCGCAGTTCACGGGCATCTCTGAAGGCACCCTCAGCGGTATCTTCAATGGTCGGACACGCCCAACGTTGCAGATCGTTGAGAATATCCATCAACACTTCCCTAAAATCTCCATCAACTGGCTGATGTTTGGCACCGGTCCGATGTATGCGAGCAACTCCCCCATTGCCGGAGACAATGCTCAGCAGTCTGATACCGCAGAGGGCGATACTTCCGCAAATGGTGCCACAGCATCTGATGCATCACATTCTGACGGTGATCAGAATGCTGGGTACCCGGCTTCGGCTGGTACTGCTTCCGGCGCACAGCAGCCCTCACTCTTTGGGCAAGACAATGCTAAAGGTGGTTCATCTGCTCGATCGGCTGCCTCTCAGGCTGAAAAGGTAATCGTGAAATATGTTGACAAGCCACAACGAAAGATCACAGAGATAAGGATCTTCTATGACGATCAGACTTGGGAGTCGTTTGTGCCTAAAAAGTAAAGCCTGTCTTTCACAGTATCGAGATGCTACCGGGATAAGGCTGATTTGAATTCCTCATGGAGCGATGCAGCTTGCTTCATGAGGAGTCTTTTTTATGTGCTGCATCGTGTTTTTATCTTCAGAACAGGTTGTATGTTAGACTTCGGATAAGCGATTCTTGCGATACTATGAAATATTGTCGGGATAGAAATGCCGATTTCTTGTTTTTTTTGTGTAAGTTTGTAGGTGAATTATGGCAGAGGGATGAGCCCGATGTGAAAACGCGGGGTGCTTTTCCTTTGAATATAATCCTCTATATATAATAAGGTGTAAGCCTGAATATAGATATGAGTAAGCCAGGCGGTATCGCTGTGGTGATGCTCTTGCTAAGAAGAAAGACCCTTTAAATCCATTTATATGAAGAAATATTGTATGGACTTGACAGTGGCATCGAACGAACATATCAGTGATCATCATGTTCTGCTCAAGCTCACTTCCAAGCGACCTCTTCCGGAGATGATGCCGGGACAGTTTGTCAACATCCACGTTGAGGACAGTCCCACAACCTTTCTCCGTCGCCCTATCTCGATTAACTTTGTAGATGTCTCCCGCAATAAGTTGTGGCTGCTTGTGGCCGCTGTTGGTGAAGGCACGAAACACATAGCTAAGCTCAAAGCTGGCGATCATCTCGACTGCCTCTTCCCCTTAGGTCATGGTTTCAGTGATCTGGCTGCAATCAAGTCTTCGATTTGTAGCGATAAGAGTGTTGCTGCCACTGCTACAATTGAGAACGATAAGGCTGTTTCCCCAGTCTATGGAAAGCCGGATGACGATCAGCGACTGCGCGTACTTTTAGTAGGCGGTGGTGTCGGCGTGGCCCCAGTTCTCTATCAGGGTGCTGAGATCAAGCGCCAGGGTGGCGAACCAGTATTCTTGCTTGGTGCCCGCTCTGCTAAAGATTTATTAGAGTTGGATTTGTTTAGAAATTTCGGTAAGGTATATGTTACCACAGAAGATGCTTCTGCCGGTGAGAAAGGCTTTGTCACCAACCACTCTGTCTTGCAGCGCGAGCATTTCGATTTCATCCAGACGTGTGGGCCTACTCCGATGATGAAGGCTGTGGCGAGATTTGCCAAAGAGAAGAATATTCCTTGCGAGGTATCGTTGGAGAATATGATGGCCTGCGGTCTGGGCGCATGTCTGTGCTGTGTGGAGAAGACTGTCGAAGGCAATCAGTGTGTATGCAAAGAAGGACCTGTGTTTAATATTAAGAAGTTGTTATGGTAGATTTAAGTGTCAATATTCATCAGCTCGAATTATCCAATCCTGTCATGACCGCTAGCGGTACGTTTGGGTATGGTGTGGAGTTTGCCGACTTGGTGCCTTTGGAGGAAATTGGGGGTATCATCGTCAAGGGCACCACACTGGAGCATCGCGAGGGCAACGACTACCCGCGTATGGCAGAGACGGCGAGCGGAATGCTCAATTGTGTGGGCCTGCAGAACAAAGGTGTGGACTATTTCTGTGAGCACATCTATCCTGAGATCAAAGACATCCCGACCCATTTCATCGTCAACGTGAGCGGTTCCTCGCCTGAGCGCTATGCCGAGTGCGCATCGCGTATTGATGAGTTGGAGAGTATTCCGGCCATCGAGTTGAATATCTCTTGTCCCAATGTGAAGGATGGCGGAATGGCTTTCGGTGTTACCTGCGAGGGTGCAGCCAGTGTGGTCAAGGCAGTGCGCAAAGTCTATCATAAGACGCTCATCGTGAAGCTCTCGCCCAATGTCACATCCATTGCTGACATTGCCCGTGCTTGCGAGGCAGAGGGTGCAGACAGTGTGTCGCTCATCAACACGCTGATGGGTATGTCCATCGACATCGAGCACCGCTGTCCCAAGTTGAGTATCGGTACCGGTGGACTCAGCGGTCCGGCAGTCAAGCCTGTCGCTGTGAGAATGGTGCATGATGTGGCGAAAGCCGTGAAGATACCGGTGATAGGCTTGGGTGGCATCATGACAGCCGAAGACGCTATCGAGTTTATGATGGCAGGAGCCACAGCCATAGAGATTGGTACGGCTAACTTCATCGATCCCGCCGTCACCGTGAAAGTCAAGAATGGCATGGCTCAGTGGCTGGAGCGTCACGGATGCAAGAGTGTGAAAGAGATTATCGGTGTTGTGAAATAGATTATCTGTGTTTGGGATTGAACGATAAATACTTTTGTCTGTGTGGGTATTTTGACCTCGGAGGTCTCACGTGGATGAATGACTATTAATTACTTCATTCGTACACGTGAGCCATCTCTGAGGTAAGCATTCAGTATAGGCCGTCTTTCCTATAAGCTGTAAATTTCCGACCTTTGCCGAAAATTTACAGCTTTATGTTTAATCTCAACGAGAATAACCAGTTTTTCCTCTCCAATTCCCCAACTGA